>Ga0082207_1000371_pt1 | contig 25841 bp, 23 predicted proteins | sample LakMenEpi10Aug09_FD_71540 | JGI IMG/M metagenome (GOLD analysis project Ga0082207, IMG submission 71540)
GAAACTTTCGGTCAGCGCCTATCTGAAGCTGTCGGTGGCCGCCGCGGTGGCCACCATCTTGCTTAAGACCGGTGCCTGGTGGCTCACCGATTCGGTGAGCCTGCTGTCCGACGCGATGGAGTCGCTGGTGAATCTGGCCGGCGCGGTGTTCGCGCTGGCGATGGTGACGGTGGCGGCCCAGCCCCCTGACGAAGACCATCCCTACGGGCACCACAAGGCCGAATACTTCTCCAGCGGATTCGAAGGTGTGCTGATCCTGGTGGCGGCGGTGGCCATCATGGCTGCTGCCGTTCACCGGCTGTTCAATCCCCAGCCCTTGCAGGCGCTGGGCCTGGGGCTGGGTCTGGCCGTGTTCAGTTCGGCACTCAATGGGGTGTTGGCCTGGGGCATGCTGCGCACCGCACGCGAACGTCATTCGATTGCGCTGGAGGCCGATGCCCGGCACCTCATCACCGATGTTTGGACGTCCGCTGGTGTGGTGGCGGGGCTGGTGGCGGTGCACGTCACGGGGTGGCTGTGGTTGGACCCGGTGATGGCGATCGCAGTGGCGCTGAACATCCTGCGCGAGGCGCTGCACCTCATCCGGCGATCGGCCGATGGCCTGATGGACCGGGCCCTGGAGCCCAAGTGGCGTGAGGAGATCGAGCGTACGCTGGACGTTTTCCGCCACCAGGCCATTCGCTTTGACCATGTGGTCACGCGCCAGGCTGGGCAGCGGCGTTTCGTCGACCTGCACATGCACATGCCGGCCGGCTGGACGCTGGGCCGGGCCGCGGCGGTGCGCACCTCAGTCGAACAGGCGCTCATGAGTGCCGTTCCGGGGCTGCGTGCCACCATTCAACTGCTGCCCATGGACGTCGAAGCTCACTTCGGCGATCCCAAGGACCTGATCTGAAACGAAACAAGCCGCTGGGCCTGATGGGCCGCAGCGGCTTGGTGGCGCGGCCCGCTGGATGCGGGCCACTTGCAGCGAAAGCAAACAATCAGTCGGCGTACTGACCGGCGGCCTTGATCGCGGGGCCCCACTTGTTGATTTCAGCCTCGACGAACTTGCGGTGCTCGGCGCTGTTCAGGCGATCGTCGGTCACGACCACCGCACCCAGGGCCTCTTGGCGCTTGATGAACTCGGGGTCCTTCAGTGCAGCGCGCAGGGCCGCGTTCACCTGATCCTGAACCGCCTTGGGCGTGCCCTTGGGCGCATACAGACCGTGCCAAATGCTCACATTGAAGCCCTTCATACCCTGGGAATCCAGGGTGGGCAACTTGGCCAGGGCTGGCGTGGTCAGGGGCTTCATCGTGGTGACTGCGAAGGCCTTGACCTTGCCACCTTCAATTTGCGCGGTGGTGTTGGTGGTCTGGTCGCACATCAGGTCCACCTGGCCACCGATCAGGTCGGTCATGGCCGGGCCGGTGCCCTTGTAGGGCACGGTGGTCATGTCCACGGCCAGGCTTTGCTGGAACAGCAGGCCGCACAGGTGTGAGGCAGCGCCCAGGCCCGCGTTGGCCAGGTTGATCTTGCCCTTGTTGTCGTTGACCCACTTGCGCAGTTCAGCGAAGTTGTTGGCCGGCAGCGTGGTGCGGCCCACGATGGTCATGGGCACATCGTTGACCATGCCCAGGAATTCAAAGTCGCCCATCACGTTGAAGGGCAGCTTGCGGTACAGGGCCGGCGCGGTGGCCATGCCGATGTGGTGCAGCAGCAGGGTGTAGCCGTCGGGTGAGGCCTTGGCCACCTTGGCGGCACCCAAGGTGCCGCCGGCGCCGCCGACGTTCTCGATGATCACGCTCTGGTTGTTCAGACCCTTGCGCAGCACCTCGGCCAGGTCACGCGCCACCTTGTCGGTGGGGCCGCCGGCGGCGAACGGCACGACGATGGTGACCGGCTTGTCGGGGTAGGCGGCCAAGGCATTGGACATCAGGCCCACGGACAGGCCCATAGCGGCAACGAGACTCAGAAGACGTTTCATGGACGATCCTTGCGAAAGGGGTTAGGGGCGAGTGCCCAAACCGCAATCGTAGGAAGCCTGTGCCACCCATGACGCGTGGAAATTACGTACCGCGGACCGTGTGGTCATTCAAGGCGGCTCAGTCGTACTTCCGCGCGTCTTCGATGACCTTGCCGTCGTTGGGCAGGCTGCCCGGCACCACCAATTCCACGTGATCGGCGCGCAGCTTGGTGACGTCCTTGACGCTGGCAGCCACTGCCTGGGCCAAGTCGCTGCTGCCTGCCGCCTCCACCTTGACCGTCATGCGGTCGTTGGCCATCTCGCCTTCCACCACGATACGGGCCTTGCTCACTTCCGGGTGGCGTTTGACGATTTCGGCTACCTGGCTCGCGTGAACGAACATGCCGCGGATCTTGGTGGTCTGGTCGGCGCGGCCCATCCAGCCCTTGATGCGCACATTGGTGCGGCCGGTGGGGCAGGTGCCGGGCAGCACCGCGGAAAGGTCGCCAGTGCCAAAGCGCACCAGCGGGTAGTCGTGATTGAGCACAGTGACGACCACCTCGCCCACCTCGCCGTCGGCCACCGGGTCGCCGGTGCCAGGCCGCACGATCTCCAGGATGATGCTCTCGTCCACGATGAGCCCTTGGCGCGAAGCCGATTCATACGCGATGAGGCCTGCGTCTGCCGTGGCGTAGGCCTGGTAGCCCTGGATGCCGCGCTCGCCCAACCAATCGCGCAGCGAAGGCGGGAAGGCCTCTCCGCTGACCAATGCCTTCTTGATGGAGGCGATGGGTGTATGGGTCTCGGCGGCCTTTTCCACCAGGATGCGCAGGAAGCTCGGTGTGCCGCAGTAGGCATCGGGTTGCAGGTCGACGATGGCCTGCAACTGCAGTTCCGTGTTGCCCACACCCCCAGGAAACACGGTGCAGCCCAGGGCATGCGCACCACTTTCCATGATCCACGCGCCGGGTGTGAGGTGGTAGCTGAAGCTGTTGTGCACCAGATCGCCCGCTTCGAATCCAGCGGCCTTGAGCGCGCGGCCGGCACGCCAGTAGTCCGCGCTTTGGCCGTGCGGTTCGTAGATTGGGCCCGGCGACTGGTACACCCGGGCCGCGCCGCTGCGCTTCATGCCGCGCCAACCGATCGCGGAGAAGCCACCGAAAGGATCGGTCTTGCGGCTGGCCATCTGGCGGTCGAGCAACTCGCCTTTGCGGGTGACGGGCAACCGGGCCAGCGCCGCACGGCTGGTCACGGTGGCGGCATCCACACCGGCCAGGACCTGGCCCAAGGCCGGTAGCTCCTGCGCCCGGCGCACCAGGGCGGGCAGTGCCGCCATCAATTCGGCCTCGCGTTGCGCAGGGACGCGGGTTTCCAGCTTGTCGAAGTGATCAGTCATCGTCGTTCCACTGCGCGAGTTGTTTCAGGCCAGCCAGCGCTTGCGGCGCTTGTAGCTCTTCACGTCCTTGAAGCTCTTGCGGTCGCCACCGCCCATGCCGAGGTAGAACTCCTTGACGTCCTCGTTCTCGCGCAGTTCCTTGGCGGCGCCGTCCATCACGATGCGGCCGTTCTCGAGGATGTAGCCGTAGTCGGCGTAGCGCAGCGCCATGTTGGTGTTCTGCTCGGCCAGCAGGAAGGTCACCTTTTCCTTGGTGTTGAGGTCCTTGACGATTTCGAACACCTCTTCAACGATCTGCGGCGCCAGACCCATCGAAGGCTCATCGAGCAACACCATCTTGGGGTTGGCCATCAGGGCGCGGCCGATGGCACACATCTGCTGTTCGCCACCTGAGGTGTAGGCAGCCTGTGAGGTGCGTCGGGTCTTCAGGCGGGGAAAGTAGTTGTAGACCTTCTCCAGCGTCTCGCTCACCGCGGCCTTGCCGTCCTTGCGGGTGTAGGCGCCGGTCATGAGGTTTTCCTCGATCGTGAGGTGGGCGAAGCAATGGCGACCCTCCATCACCTGGATCACGCCACGGTTGACCATCTGCGCGGTGGACAGGGCCTCGATGCGCTCGCCGCGCAACTCGATCGATCCCTTGGTGACTTCACCGCGCTCGCCGGCCAGCAGGTTGCTGACCGCACGCAGCGTGGTGGTCTTGCCCGCGCCATTGCCGCCGAGCAGGGCCACCACCGAACCCTCAGGCACCTGCAGGGAGACGCCCTTGAGGACCAGGATGACGTGGTTGTAGATGACCTCGATGCCGTTGACGTTGAGTAGGGTATTGGCGCTCATGGTGACGTTCCGCAGTCTTGGGGGCCGGTTGTACCCCTCGTTCAAGCACCGGGTGAGCCGATGCTTGAACGAGGGCTTTGGGCGTGGTGAGCGCCCAAAGCCCCCAGCCAGGGGCTCTTGATCAGCTCTGGCAATCCGCCGGGGCGCGGCGGGAGATCTTCTTCTCCGTGGCGTAACGGTCGGCCGAGCTGCGGACCATCGGCTTGATGATCTGCTCGTCAGCCTGCATCCAGTCAGACGACCAGGTGAACTTGGCGCCATCCCAGGTGTGCACGCGTGCCCATGCAGAGCCCATGTGGTCGGCGCAGCTGGTGGAGACCGGACGCATCACGCCCTTGAAGCCCAGTGCATCGAGCTTGGGCTGCGTGAGGTTCAGGTTCTCGTAACCCCAGCGGGCCTGCTCGCCGGTCATGACCTTGCCCTTGCCGAAGCGCTCCTGAGCGGCGCGCACGCCTTCGACCGCCAGCATGGCACCCACCACGCCGCGCATGTACAGCACCGAGCCGACTTCTTCCTTCGGTCCCGTGCCTTGGCCCTTGCCGTGCACCTTTTCAAGAATCTCCTTGACCACCGGTGCGTTGGGCTCGGCACCGTGCTGCATCATGACGGCGTTGTAGCCCTTGGCCGCCGCGCCGATGTCGCGAAGATCCGGCTCGGCACCGGACCACCAGGTGCCGTACATCTTTTCACGCGGGTAGGCGGTGGCCACCGCTTCCTTGATCGCCGTGGCGGTCATCACGCCCCAGGTCTGCATCACCACATAGTCGGGGCGCTGCTGGCGAACCTGCAGCCACACGGCCTTCTGTTCCACGCCAGGTGCGGGCACAGGCAGGAGCTGCACTTCGAAGCCATGCATCTTGCGGCGCTCTTCCACGATGGGCAGCAACTCCTTGCCGAAGGGGCTGTCGTGGTAGACCACGGCGATCTTCTTGCCCTTGAGCTTGTCGAAACCGCCTTCCTTGGCGGCAATCTGCTGCAGCACCACGTCGCCGGCGACCCAGTAATGACCGATCAGCGGGAAGTTCCACTTGAACACGCCACCGTCCTGACTGTCGCTGCGGCCGTAGCCGGAGGTGATCATCGGGATCTTGTCGTTGGGGATCTTCTCGGTGAGCGCAAAGGTGATGCCGGTGGACAGCGGTTGGAACACCGTGGCCCCGCCGTGCTTGCCCTTCAGGCGCTCGTAGCACTCCACCCCACGGTCGGTGGCGTAGGCGGTCTCGCACTCTTCGACCAGGGTCTGCACACCGTTGATGCCGCCGCGCACATTGACCAGCTTCATGTAGTCGGCGTAGCCGTTGGCGAAGGGGGTCGCGTTCGGCGCGACCGGGCCGGTTCGGCCCGTCAGGCTGGGGAAGAACTGAACCTTGGACTGGGCGAACACCTCAGGTGTGGCCAACACCGCACTGAAGCTGGCGGCTGCCAGTGCGGCCCCCATCGCGATGGACTTGAATTTCATCCTTGCCTCCGTTGTCGTTTGGACTTTGCTGAACGCACTCGTCAGTGCACTGGGGTTGATAGGGCCCGTCGGCCGTTGCTTGAAGCGCTTTGCTTGGATGCCTGCGAGGGCATTGGGTTCAATGCGGGAAGGGCCACAGACGCAGCTTCTCCTTGGCGGTAGACCAAAGACGGGCCAGGCCGTGGGGCTCCACGATCAGAAAGAACACGATCAGCCCGCCGAAGATCATCAGCTCGGCATGGGCCACCATCGCGGTGCTGATTTCCACGCCGACCAGGTCGCCGGCCGCTGGCAGGAACTGATTGAGAAAGATCGGCAGCACGACGATGAAGGCAGCGCCGAAGAAGCTGCCCATGATGGAGCCCAGACCGCCGATGATGACCATGAACAACAACTGGAAGCTGCGGTCGATCGAGAAAGCTGCGGGCTCCCAGGAGCCCAGGTGGACGAAGGCCCAGAGTGCACCGGCCACGCCGACGATGAACGAGCTAACGGCAAAGGCGGTGAGCTTGGCGTAGACGGGGCGAATGCCGATCACGGACGCCGCCACGTCCATGTCGCGAATGGCCATCCACTCGCGGCCGATGTGGCTGCGAACCAGGTTCTTGGCCATGAGCGCGAACACCACCACGATGGCCAGGCACAGCAGGTACTTCTCGTGCGGGGTGTTGATCGCGATGCCGAAGACATCGAGGTCAGACACCGACACCGAGCCCGAGGTGCTGTTGTTCGTGAACCAGGACACCCGCAGGAACATCCAGTCGACGAAAAACTGGGCCGCCAGCGTGGCCACGGCCAGGTACAGACCCTTGATGCGCAGGGAAGGAATGCCAAAGGCCACGCCGACCACCGTGGCAGCCACGCCGCCCAGCAGCAGGGCCAACAGAAGCGGCATGCCGTCGATACGCACCATGAAGTTGTAGGCCGCGTATGCGCCCACGGCCATGAAGGCGCCGGTGCCCAGCGATACCTGGCCACAGTAGCCCACCAGAATGTTCAGCCCCAATGCCGCCAAGGACAGGATGAGAAAGGGGATGAGGATGGCTCGGAAGATGTACTCATCAGCCAGCATGGGCACCAAGACAACGGCCGCGGCGATCAGCCCCAAGATGAAGACCCGATCCTGACGGATGGGGAAGATCTGTTGGTCAGCGCCGTAGCTGGTCTTGAATTGGCCGTTTTCGCGGTAGAGCATATCGATTCCTCAGACGCGATCAATGATCTTCTCGCCGAACAGACCCTGCGGGCGTACCAGCAGGACGAACAGCACCAGCACGTAGCCGAACCAGATCTCGATTCCCCCACCCAGGAACGGGCCCAGGTAGACCTCCGAGACCTTTTCGCCCACGCCGATGACCAGCCCGCCGATGATGGCGCCGGGGACCGAGGTCAGGCCACCCAGGATCACCACGGGCAGCGCCTTCAGGGCCACCAGGGAAAGCGAGAACTGCACACCCAGCTTGGAGCCCCAGATGATGCCGGCCACCAGTGCCACGAAACCGGCCACGCTCCAGACGATCACCCAGATGCGGTCGAGCGGAATACCGATGGACTGTGCGGCCTGGTGGTCGTCTGCCACCGCACGCAGTGCACGCCCGGTGGAGGTGTACTGGAAGAACAGCGACAGGGCACCGACCAGGGAAGCGGCGATGGCCGCGGCATACAGGTCTTCCTTGTTAACCAGGACACCGCCCTGGAACATGGTCTCCATCACGAACATCGGGTCCTTCGGCAGGCCGACATCGATCTTGTAGATCTCGCTGCCGAACAGCGTCTGGCCGAAACCGTCCAGGAAATAGGTGATGCCCAAGGTGGCCATCAACAGCGTGATGCCCTCCTGGTTCACCAACTTGCCCAGCACCAGTCTTTCGATCAACCAGGCCACCGCCACCATCAGCACGAGCGCGGCCACGAAGGCGAGAACATTGGCCACCACCTTGCTGTCCAGGCCCAGCCACTGCGGGAACCACTCCGAGAAGCGCGCCATGGCCAGGGCGGCGAACAACACCATGGCCCCTTGAGCGAAGTTGAAGACGCCCGAGGCCTTGAAGATGAGAACGAAGCCGAGGGCCACAAGCGAATACAGCATGCCCGTCATCAGGCCGCCGATCAGTGTTTCGATGAAAAATCCCATGATGTGCTCCGGCGCGCCCTCAGTGGCTGGTGCCCAGGTAGGCGTTGATGACGTCCTCGTTCTTGCGTACCTCGTCAGGTGCGCCGTCACCGATCTTCTTGCCGTAGTCCAGCACCACCACGCGGTCGCTGATGTCCATCACCACGCCCATGTCGTGCTCGATCAGCACGATGGTGGTGCCGAACTCGTCGTTGACATCCAGCACGAAGCGGCACATGTCCTGCTTTTCTTCCACGTTCATGCCGGCCATCGGTTCGTCGAGCAGCAGCACCTGCGGCTCCATCGCCAGGGCGCGGCCCAGGTCCACGCGCTTTTGCAGGCCATAGGGCAGGCGGCCCACCGGGGTCTTGCGGAAAGCCTGGATCTCCAGGAAGTCGATGATGTGTTCGACGAACTCGCGGTGCTCGGCTTCCTCGCGGGCGGATGCGCCGATCCGAATGGCCTGCTGGAAGATGTTGGTCTTCATCTTCAGGTTGCGGCCGGTCATGATGTTGTCGATCACGCTCATGCCCTTGAAGAGCGCGAGGTTCTGGAAGGTGCGGGCCACACCCATCTCGGCCACCTGGCGCGAGTTCATGTGGTCGAAGGTCTGCCCCCGAAAGGTGATCGTGCCCTGCTGCGGCGTGTACACGCCGTTGATGCAGTTGAGCATCGAACTCTTGCCGGCACCGTTGGGGCCGATGATGGCGCGGATCTCATGCTCGCGCACATTGAAGCTGATGTCGGTGAGCGCCTTGACGCCGCCAAAGCTCAGCGAGATGTTCTTGACGTCGAGGATGACGTCGCCGATGCGTTTGTCTGACATGGTGAAACTCAGGCGGCTTTCTGAACGGACGGGAACGTCTTGACGTCGGAGATCTTCAGCGTGGCCGATACCTGGCCGGTGCGGCCGTCCTCGAACTTCACCTGCGTCTCGATGAACTGCTCGGACTTGCCGCCGTACATCGCATCAACGAGTACCTGGTACTTGTCGTTGATGAAGCCGCGCTTGACCTTGCGCGTGCGGGTCATCTCGCCGTCGTCGGCGTCAAGTTCCTTGTGCAGCACCAGGAACCGGCTGATCTGGCTGCCGGCCAGTTTGTCGTCTTCGGCCAGGTCGGCGTTGACCTTTTCCACGCAATCGCGGATGAGTTCGTAGGTCTCGGGCTTGCCGGCCAGGTCGGTGTAGCCCGCGTAGGGCAGGTTGCGCTTTTCAGCCCAGTTGCCTACCGCTTCAAAGTCGATGTTGATGAAGGCGCACACCTTCTCTCGCCGGTCACCGAAAGCCACGGCTTCCTTGATGAAGGGGAAGAACTTGAGCTTGTTCTCGACGTACTTGGGCGCGAACATGGCGCCGTCGTTGGGGCCACCCATGATGCGGCCCACATCCTTGACGCGGTCGATGATCTTGAGGTGGCCGTGGCTGTCGATGAAGCCAGCATCGCTGGTGTGGTACCAGCCGTCGGCGGTCAAGACTTCGGCAGTGGCTGCCGGATTCTTGTAGTACTCCTTGAGCAGGCCGGGCGACTTCACCAGGATTTCGCCCGACTCGGAGAGCTTGATCTCCACGCCATTGATGGGCACGCCCACCGTGTCGCTGCGCACTTCGTGATCGGGCTGCAGGCACACGAACACGGCGGTTTCGGTGGAACCGTAGAGCTGCTTGAGGTTCACGCCGATGGCGCGGTAGAAATTGAACAGGTCCGGGCCGATGGCCTCGCCGGCCGTGTAGGCCACGCGCACCCGCGAAAGGCCCAGGGTGTTGCGCAGCGGCCCATAGACCAGCAGGTCGCCCAGCTTGTACAGCAGCGTGTCGGCCACGCCCACGGACTTGCCGTCCATCAACTGAGGGCCCACGCGGCGCGCCACGTCCATGAAGTAATGAAAGAGCCGCCGCTTGATGGCGCTGGCGTCTTCCATGCGGATCATCACGCTGGTGAGCAGGCCTTCAAAGATTCGGGGCGGCGCGAAGTAGTAGGTGGGGCCGATCTCCTTGAGGTCGATCATCACCGTGGCGCCGCTTTCCGGACAGTTCACCACATAGCCACAGGCCAGCCACTGGGCGTAGCTGAAGATGTTTTGCCCGATCCAGGCCGGTGGCAGATAGGCCAGCACCTCTTCGTCGGCGCTCAGATGGTCGAAGTCGGCGCCGGCGCGCGCGCGGTCCAGCAGGGTGTGGTGGGTATGCACCACACCCTTGGGGTTGCCGGTGGTGCCGGAGGTGAAGAACATGGCCGCCACGTCCTGTGGCTGCACCTTGTTCACCTCGGCTTCGAAGAAGCCACTGTGTGTGGCATTGAACGCCTGCCCCGCCTCGATCAGGCTGTTCAAAGAAGCCAAACCCGGCTCATCGTACTTGCGCAAGCCGCGTTCGTCGTCGAACCAGATGTGGGCCAGTTGCGGGCATTGCTCGCGAAGCTCCAGCAGCTTGTCCACCTGCTCCTGGTTTTCCACCACGGCGAAGGCGACCTCGGCGTTGTTGATGGGGAAGGTGTATTCGGTGGCCACCGCATCCTGGTACAGCGGCACGGGAATGGCGCCGAGCGCCTGCGCGGCCAGCATCGAGGCATACAGGCGTGGCCGGTTGTCACCGATCACCACGATGTGCTGGCCGCGTTGCAAGCCAGCGGCGGCCAAGCCGCCGGCCAGTGCCTCGACCAACTCGGCCAACGCACCCCAACTGGTCGTTTGCCAGATGCCGTATTCCTTTTCGCGCAAGGCTGCTGCGTTCGGGCGCTGGGCAGCGTGCTCCAGCAGGAGTTGGACGAAGGTGGATGCCACCGAGCGCCTCCATGTTCATGAAACAGGCAGATGCTAAAGCGAGGCTTTGACGCCTTGCTGTCGTTTGGGCGACAATTGCTTCGGTTTTTGGGCGGTGATTTCCCTAGGTTTTCTCGCTTTGTCCTCAGGTCTTTCTTCAGTCTTACAGGTTCGGGGGAAATTGCCCCTGATCCAGCGCGCACGCGGGCTCGATGAGCGGGAGGCCGCCGACATTCCGTGGATGCGCTTGCTCAGCCCTGAGCAACGCGAAAGGGCCATGTCGGACCTGCGGGTGGTGGACGCGCAGCCTGGTGACTTCATCTGCAAGATCGGCCGGCCTGCCAACTTCTGGTTCGGCGTCATCGATGGCCTCATGAAGATGAGCAACGACGCCTCCGTGGGGGTTTCCATCACCTTCACCGGCATTCCGCCTGGCGCATGGTTTGGCGAAGGCACGCTGCTCAAGCGCGAGAGTTACCGCTACAACATCGAGGCCCTGCGGCGCACATGGGTGGCGGGACTGCCGGCGCCCACCTTTCACTGGCTGCTGGAGACCAGCATCCCCTTCAACGGCTATGTGATGAACCAGCTCAACGAGCGCCTGGGGCAGTTCATCGCGGCGCGAGAAGTCGACCGGATCACCGACCCCGACGTGCGCGTGGCCCGAAGCCTGGCTGCACTCTTCAACCCGGTTCTGTATCCGCTGGTGCGGCAGACGCTGCGCATCACGCAGCAGGAGCTGGCCTATCTGGTGGGCCTGTCGCGCCAGCGTGTCAACGAGTCCCTGAAGGCGCTGGCCCGGGAAGGGCTGATTCAGGTGGTGTACGGGGGCTTGAAGGTCATGGACCTGAACGCCCTCAGGCGCTTTGGCTCGGACCGTCCGGTCTGACTTCATTGGCCACGCCGGCGGCCACATGGCCCGATGGCACGTGGGCGGCAGCATTCTCGACATGACCGGTTTGGTCATCAAAGAAGAGATCGGGTTGAAACTCCCGCAGGAAGGCCCCTTTGGCCAACCCGCCCAGGAACAAGGCTTCGTCGATGTCGACATCCCAGTCCATCAGGGTGCGGATGGCACGTTCGTGCGCGGGTGCACAGCGGGCGGTGACCAAGGCGGTGCGAATACGGCCCTCGGCACCGGGCCATTGCTGCAGGCGGTGCAGTGCCTGCAGGAAAGGCTTGAACGGCCCCCCAGGCAGCGGCTGCGACGCGCGCTCACGCTCGTGCGCCTGAAACGCATCGAGCCCGCCTTCGCGGTACACCCTTTCGGCTTCGTCTGAGAACAGAACCGCGTCGCCATCGAAGGCGATCCGCACCTCGTGGGGGTGTTCGGCCGAGGCGGGCGCGGATTCGGGCAGGACCCGGGCGGCAGGCACACCGGCAGCCAGCGCACTGCGCACATCGGCTTCATGGGTGGACAGGAAGAGGTGCGGCCGAATGGAGCGCAGATAGCGCCAGGGGCTGCGCCCACGCGTGAAGACGCCGCGCTCGATTGGCAGCCCGTAGTGCTTGGCCGAGCGGAAGACCCGCAAGCCGGAGACCGGATCGTTTCGCGACAGGATGACGACCTCCACCAGGGGGCCCAGCGCGTTGAAGGCGAGCAGCTTGCGCACCAGGGGAAAGGCCACGCCGGGTGCGGCGGGCTGGTTCAGGCGCTCGCGCTGCAGGCTCTGGTAGGCGCCATGGGCCTGGGATTCAAACACCCGGTTCTCTTCCTCAAAGTCGAACAGGGCGCGTGAGGAGATCGCCACGATCAGTCGGCCGTCCAGCAGGGTGCTCATGGAAATACCTTAGACCGCCACAGGCTCAAGGCGTGAGCCACCGCATGGGCATCCGGTGCGCTTCCCGCTGGGTCGGGGTGGGGCAGACCGCTCACCGCACCCAGGTGTTGAGCTCGATGATGGGCAGCAGCACCGCCAGCACGATCAGCATCACCATGCCCCCCATGCCCACGATCAGCAGGGGCTCCAGCACCGTGGCCAGCGCCATGGCGCGCCGCTGCACCTCCCCGCTCAGTTGCCCCGCAGCGCGCTGCAGCATCAAGGGCAGGTTACCTGTTTGCTCACCCAGCCGCGCGAACATCGCCAGCAGGCCGGGGAAGCGCCGCTTGTCGGCCAGGGCACTGGCCAGGGGCGCACCTTCGCGTACCTGCACCAGGGCTTGCAGGGCGTCGGCCTTCATCGCCCGGTTCGACAGGGTGTCGGCTGCGGCCTGCAGCGACTTCAAGATGGGCACGCCGGCGGCCGCCAGCATGGCCAATGTCCCGGCAAAGCGGGCGGCGTTGTAGCCACGGGCCAGTCGGCCGACCAGGGGCAGGCGCAGCCAAGCGGCATCGGCCCGCAGGGCGATGGCGGGCAGTTTCAGCGCCAGGTGCAGTCCCAATCCCGCGCACGCGCCCAGGATCAGCAGCAGCCAGCCCTGGTGGCGGATGAAGCCGCTGACGGCCAGCATGAACACCGTCAGGCCGGGAAGTGAACGCTTGGAGCCCGCGAACACGCTGGCCACCTGCGGCACCACATAGGTCACCAGAAACACGACGATCACCACCGACAGGATCGACACGATGGCCGGGTAGAGCGTGGCGGCCAGCAGCTTGCCCTTCAGCGCCTGCTGGGCTTCCAGGTCGTCGGCCAGGCTCTCCAGCACCTGTCCCAAGGCACCGGTCTGTTCACCGGCGGCCACCACCGCACGGTAGACCGAATCGAATTCTCGGGGCGCGCGTGCCAGGGCCTGTGCGAAGGGCGCACCGGCATTCACCTCGCTGCGCAGCAGGGCCAGCAGTTCACGCTGCGGTCGGGCTTCGGACTCTTCCATCAGGGCGGTCAATGCGCGCTCCAGCGGCAAGCCCGACACCAGCAGACCGGCCAACTGCCGCGTCCACACCGTTCGCGACGCGGGCGTGAACACGCGCCGAAGTCCAAAGATCTGACGCCCGCTCGCCTCGTCGCCTGCCGACACCGCCGAAACCGCCGATACCGAGATGGGCAACAACTGCCTTGAACGCAGCGACTGGCGCGCTGCGCGCTCGCTGTCGGCCTCGATCAGGTCCCTGACGGTGTGGCCCTGCAGGTCCAGGGCTTCGAAGCGGTAGGCGGGCATCGCAGGCGTGGCTACTCGCGGGTCACCCGCAGCACCTCTTCGGCCGACGTGATGCCCAGGCGCACCAGGCGCTGCCCGTCGTCGCGCATGGGCCTCAGGCCGCCGGAGACCGCCGCCTGGGCCAGGAGGCTCTCGGCTGCGCGGTTGTGGATGTGTTCGCGCACCTGGGCATCGGCGGTCATGAGTTCATAAACGCCGGTGCGGCCCTTGTAGCCGGTATGGCCACATTCGGCGCAGCCCACGGGATGCCACAGGCCCTGCTCATCCTGTCGCTTGCAGTGGGTGCACAACACCCGCACCAGTCGCTGGGCCAGCACGCCCAGCAGTGAACTCGACAAGAGGAAAGGCTCGACGCCCATGTCGGTCAGGCGCGTGACGGCGCTGGGCGAGTCGTTGGTGTGCAGCGTGGCCAGCACCAGGTGTCCAGTGAGAGAGGCCTGGATGGCGATCTGCGCCGTTTCGTAGTCGCGGATCTCGCCGATCATGATCACGTCGGGGTCTTGCCGAAGGATGGCCCGCAGGGCCTTGGCGAAGGTCAGGTCGATCTTGCCGTTGACCTGGGTCTGCCCAATGCCCGGCAGTTCATACTCGATTGGGTCTTCGACCGTGAGCACATTGGTCGTGGCGGTATCCAGTGTCTGAAGCGCCGCGTACAGGGTGGTGGTCTTGCCGCTGCCCGTGGGCCCGGTGACCAGCACGATCCCATGGGGCTGGTGAACCAGCGCCTCAAAGGGCTTGAGAATGGCATCGCTCATGCCCAGGCCCGACAGCGAGAACTGGGCTTCGCCCTTGTCCAGCAGCCTCAGCACGGCACGTTCGCCGTGGGCGCTGGGCAAGGTGGACACGCGCACGTCGACCGCACGACCCCCGATGCGCAGCGATATGCGGCCGTCCTGTGGCAGGCGCTTTTCGGCGATGTCGAGTTCGGCCATGATCTTCAGGCGAGAGATCAAGGCGGCATGCAGGGCGCGGTTGGGCTGCACCACTTCACGCAGGGTACCGTCTACCCGAAAGCGAACCGAACTGGCCCGCTCATAAGGTTCGATGTGGATGTCGCTGGCCCCGTCCTTGGCGGCTTGTGTGAGCAGGGCATTGAGCATGCGGATGATGGGAGCGTCGTTGGCCGCTTCCAACAAATCTTCCACCGCCGGAAGATCCTGCAACAGGCGAGAGAGGTCGACGGCGCTTTCCACTTCACCCACCACTGCGGCGGCATCGCCACTGCCGCCCGCATAGGCCTGTGCCATCCGGCGGTCCAGGGCCGCATCGTCCACCTCTTCGATCACATCGTAGGCGTGCAGGCGGCGCACCTCCGACAGGCTCGCCCAAACGGTGCGCTCGGACACCCACAGCGTACGCCGCGGTCCCTCCTGTTCGAGGAGCACGCGCTGCGACTTCGCAAACCCGTAGGGCAGTGGATACCGAAGGGCCATCGACGACCTCTTCAGCGTGCCGGCGGGACCGGTGAGGGGGTGGTCGGCAGAAGCGGCCGATCCTGGTCACCGATCAGGCTCGGCCCGCCGGGCGCCATCTGCACCTGCTGGGCGCGGATCGCGTCGTAGCGGTCCAGCGTGATCGAGTCGGCCGACTGTTGGTTGCGCAGCACCACCGGCCGCAGGAACACCATGAGGTTGCTCTTCACACGGCGCTTGTTTTCGCTGCGAAACAGCGATCCCAGCACCGGTACGCCGCCCAGCCCCGGCACACGGTCTGCGCCATCGGTGAACTCCTCCTTGAGCAGCCCGCCCAAGACGATGATCTGCCCGTCATCCACCACCACCGAGGTCTCGATCGAGCTCTTGTCGGTGGTGGGCCCGGCGTTGGAATTGGTGCCCGGCACCACGGCCGAGTTCTCCTGGTAGACCTGCATGCGAACCGTGCCCCCTTCGCCGATCTGGCTGCGGATGCGCAGGGTCAGGCCCACATCGCGCCGCTCGATGGTTTGGAAGGGGTTGATGGCACCGGTGCCGCCGGCGGTGTTGGTGAAGCTGCCGGTGACGAAGGGCACCTGCTGACCGATCACGATCTTGGCCTCTTCATTGTCCAGCGCCACCAGGTTGGGCGTTGAAAGCACATTGGCGCCGGCCTGCGTTTCCAGGAAGCGGGCCAAGGAGGCCAGGGTGTAGACCCCGCCGGTCATGCGGATCAGTCCCAGGTTCAGGCCGGCTCCGGGGGGCGTGGTGATCGTGCCGCTGGCCGCCCCCAATTGCAGGTTGACGATGTTGTTGCCACCGGCGCCGAAGTTGGTCCCGCCCACCACCACGTTGCGGTCACCCTTCTGGCCGGCCACACCCTGCCACTGGAAGCCGAACTCGGCGGCTTTGCTGGCGTCGACCTTGACGATCAGGGATTCCACATAGACCTGGGCACGGCGTGAATCGAGTTGATCGATGACAGCGCGGATCTGCCGGTACAGCGGCTCGCTGGCGGTGATGATCAGGGCGTTGGTGGCCGGATCGGCTTGGATGAAGCCGCCGGTGGAAGGCGCTGCGCTGGCCTGCACCGGGCTGGTGGCCTGTGCGCTCATGCCGCCGGTCGTGCCCGTCATGGACTGGGCCGAGGCCGCGCCAGTGGCCGGGGGCCCGGACAGTGAAGAGGGGGCTCCGATCCCGGGGGCCACACCGCCCAAACCCGGCGCGGCCGCGCCAGCGGTGAAGGCCGCCCTGAGCACCGTGGCCAATCGCGTGGCGTCGGCGTTCTTGAGGTACACCACCCAGATATTGCCCTTCGCGGCAGCCCCTTCCAAGGGGCGGTCGAGGGTTTGGATCGCCGCCTTGATCTGCTGCAGGCGCGCGGGGTTGGGGGCGCGCACGATCAGGCTGTTGGTGCGCGGGTCAGCCAACACGGAGGCTCCACCCCCGCTGGGGGGCGCCGCCGTACCCGGCGCCACCGCACCACCACCCTCGGCCACCCGCTGAACCACGGCGGCCAGGTCGCTGGCCACCGCATGCCGAAGGGGGATCACCTCGAGGTCGGTGCTGGCCGGTTGATCCAGGGCCGCCACGATGCGCGCCATGCGTTGCAAGTTGTCCGCGTAGTCGGTGATCACCAAGCTGTTGTTGCCCGGGCTCACGTTGATCGTGTTGTTCGGGCTGATCAGCGGGCGCAGCACAGCCACGAGGTTGTTGGCCTGCTCATGGTTCAGGCGGAACACCTGCGTCATGATCTGGTCGCCCCGGTTTTCCACGGCATCGACGCTGACGGTGCCCGCCTGGATCTTCGCTTCGGCTTCAGGCACCACCTTGAGCAGTCCGCCGGTCTCCACCATCGAAAAACCCGCGCCACGCAGCGCCGACAGGAAGCTCAGATAGGCCTCGAAGACCGGTATGGGGCGCTCGGCATAGAGCGTGATGGGTGACTTCACCCGGGGGTCGACCACGATCGGTCGGTTGATCATCGCGCTGATGGCGCGCGTCACCGATTCGATTTCGGCGTTCACGAAGTTCAGGGTCACTGGCTCGTTCGATCGGGCTGGCGACAGCCCGGCGACCGCCGCCTGTGCGTTGGCGGGCGCCTTGGCCTTGGCGCTTGAAGCAGCCGACTGTGCCCAAGCGGGCAAGGGGGAACCGCCGCCTACGACGAGGGCCATCGCCAGTGCCATGCCCATGGGGGAAATCCGCGGGGCTTTCAGCGTGAAATTCAGCGGTGAGGTCAGCGGTGATGTCATGGGCGACCGGATGACCCCGCGGTGCTGGCAAAGTAAGGTGCTCATGGTGTCGTGTCTGTCATTTCATGGCGGCGGTGGGTTCGCCCAGTGCCAGGGGAGCACCGAGCGCGATGAGCGAACGCGGCCCTTCCCGACGCCCGATGATATTCAGGAGATTGGACAAGGCCTCTTCGCGCCCAGCCGCCGCCCTTGCCTCCCCACGAAAACCGGAAGGGCCGCCGGGCTTCCATACCCCGACGCCTTCGAGCCAAAGGGCGGATCCCGAGCGTGAGCTGAGCCGCGCCGTGAGCTCGTTGCTGCCGCGGATGTCGAGTTCGTAGTGGCCGAGCACGGGCAAGGTGGAAACCCGGGAGGCGATCTGGCGCATCTGCACACGCATGGCCGCTTCGATGGCCGGTGAGCCGGACAAGCGCAGGCCGCAGACCAGCCGATCGACCTCGATGGCCAGTTCGCCACTGGGCTGCAAGGTGTTCCACGGAGCCCCAAGGCCCACGAGCCACGCCACCGGCATCTGGGCCTTGACCGGCCCGATGCCGCTGGGTTGGCGCAGAGCAATCTCGACGGCCCCCCACGCGAACTTCACCTGCAGCTCCAGCGGCTGCATGAGCAAGGTGGGGTGCTGCAGGCTCAGCACCATCCCAGGCAACGCGCCTGCCGAAAGGCTCGGGCGCAGCTGCCAGCTCAGCCTTTGCGGCAGGGCCAACTGATCCCGGCTGCCCGGGCCCGCGCCCAATGCCAGCTGGGCCTTGCCGTTCCAGACGGTGCCCGAGGCTTCCAGCGCAAGCAAGCGACCCCCCGTCCAGCTGCCCAGTGCGGCGGTCAGCCACGCTGCCGGTGCCGTCAGCAGCAGGGCCAGCAGCGCACCCAGGCTGGCGCCGACCCAGGCCATCCGCCGCAGCGAAGCGGGCGGTCGGGGCCTTGGCTGCCGGTTCCATCTCAGCTGGCTGTCCATTCGAATTGCAGGCGACCCCGGACCCCACCCGATGTGGGCGTCAGTTCGGCCTCCACGAGTTGCGCACGCAGGCGAGAGCGCAGGGCGCGCAAGGCCTGCCTCAATTGGTCGGCCGAGGCGCCATCGAAGGTCACCGTGACAAAGCGGCCCTGGGCCTCGAGATTGGCGCTGCCGCCCAAGGCCGTGCGCACGAGCGCCCGCGTGGCGTCGTCAAGGCCGGAATCCTGGGTGCGCATCGGATCGGCTTGAACCCCGGCTGCGGCCGCGCCACTGCGCAGCTGGGTCGCCTCGAGGGCCAGCGATTGCAGTCGCTCCTGCGTGGCCTGCGCCGCGTCGCGCTGCGAGGGTGCGGTGCGCAGTGTCGACAGCGCGGGCTTCAACCCGACCGACCACAGCAGCGTGACCCCCAACAACAGCGCGGCGATGGTCACCATCGCCTGCTCGCGGCGGCTGAGTTGCGCCCACTTCGTGCGCAGTGACGAGGACTCCATCATGTGCGGTCTTCTTCCGTGGTGCTTCAGCGCGTGGCCTGTGCAGGGGGAATCAGGCGCAGCACGCTGCCTTCCTGCCGCGCCTGCCAGCCCAGGCCACGGGCATGGTCCTGCATGGCCTGCAGTGAAGCCGCGGGCCACTGAGCTGCGTCCAAGCTTGCGCCTTGTGCGTCCCATCGCATGGCCTTCAGCGGGGCGGCCTGGCCGGCCCACGCAGGCGACAGCACATCCAGCCAGGTCTCCGGATCGGCGGGGCCGGGCAGGCCGCTCGCGCGCCGCAGCGTGTGCACCTCGCGTTCAGCCTGGGCCAATGGATCGACCACCACCTTGATGGAGGGGAAGGACTCCCGCAACAACCGTTCGTTTTGCGCCTGTATCTGCTGAACCTCATGGCGAGCCTGCCAAGCCGCGACATTCAGCCCCACGATTTGGATGAGCAGCAAGGCCACGAGTCCGACATGAATGGCTCGGTGGCGCCGATCCTTGAAAGTGGTCCAGGCGGCGCGCAGGGCGCGCGAACCCCGCATCTGGGGCGCCAGGTCGAACTGCAGCAGGTTCGTGCCAGACACGGCGGCCTTCAGAGCCCGATCGGCCACGCCCATGAGGCGCACGCGGGCCGCCGACAGGCCCAACGCCGACAGGCTTTGCGCCGCCGTGGGTTCAGCGGTCCAGAACGGCAGGTCCGATAGCCGCGACCGCCAACCCGACCAGCCCACTGGCGCGATCGCCACGCCCTGCGGGCCGCTCACCACCGCCACGGCCTGCCCTTCCGGCATCACCTTGGCGTGTGCGGCCCAGTCGGGTTCAGGCTCGCTCAGGCTGACCAGGGTATCGATCTGAATCCCGCCATCCGTCAACTCTGCCAACAGGCGTTCGACCCAGGGCTTGTGCACGGCGGCGATCCAACTGGGCGCGTCCTCGCGCAGTCCCGCACGTGACATCGCCAGGTGCGTCACCGCGGCGTCTTCCAGCAACTGATCCTCTAAAGCGCCCACCAGTGCCGGCTGCAGCCGCTTGGCAGCAGACTTGGGCAGCAGGGCCTGCAGCCAGGACACGTCTTCGTCCTGCAAGACAAGCACCGTGCGGTCGGCCCGCGGCAACTGTGCCGGCGCAGCCATGCCTTCACGGTCGATGCCCAGCCCATCACGGCTGTAGACGAACCGCCACTCGACATCTTTGACAGCCGCAATGGCCGCCACGGATGCCGAGGATGCCGAGGGCCTGGCCGACGGCACCTCAAGGGATGCTGTCCGGACACGCGCAGGCAGAAGAATCGCTAACACGCTCATGGAAATGCAAGGCTAACAGGGTTTGGTGGTCGCCATGATGGGCCCCGGGGGCTCAGGTCCTCAGAGCCTGCTGGGCGCGGGGCGTTCACGGTGCAGGACCACCACCTCGAATTGCCGCCGCTCCACGAGCAGCCGCTCCTCGAACACGCGATCGGCCAGCCGCAAGCGGCCCTGGAGTTCGAAGAAATTGGACTGCACGGAAAGGCCAGCTGCCCGGTTGACCGATTCGAGCGGCGGCAGCATGGCCACCACCTGGTCGGCAGATTTGAAGGGGTTGGCGTTGCGCGCTTGCACGATCCGCTGCGCCAGGCTGCTGTCCACACCGTCAATGGCGATGGCCAGCATCTCGGCCGTGGCGGTATTGACGTTGAGCGGCGTGGGCGCGGGCAGCAGGACCAACCAGGGCCGCAATTGTTCGATCTCCTGCGCGCTCAGTCCCCACCACACCAGGTCGCTCAGCCGTTCAGGGGCCAGTACCAGGCCACGCCCTGGAGCGGCGGCTTCTTTCTTGGCCAGCCAACTGCGCTGGATGCCCTGGTTGATGCGGGCGGGTACGTCCGTGGGAACACCGGCGGCGGTGCACACGCGCTGCAGGGTGCGCCAGGCTGCAGGCGAGAGTTCGCCGTTGACGACGAGGTTGCGGAGGTTGAAGCGCGATTGCGCGTCCGACACCGCACCGGACACGAAGGCCTGCAGCGCGGGGTTGTCTTCCAGGTCTTCGCGCCCATCGGCCAGGAAGGTGGACAGGCGCGCCTCCTGCAGGGGCACTGCCCAGGGCTCACCCAGGTGGTCGATCTGGCTGCCGCGCGAATCTTCGCGCAGGATCAGGCGCCCCCAGTCCAGAGCGCCCATCAGCACCCAGCGCGCCTGCAATCGCGCCCGCTCAGCGGATTCGGCCTGCACGGAGCGCCACTGCTGCCACACGAGCGTGCCCGCCAGAGACGCGATGACGGTCACCACCACCATGGCCAGGAGAAGGGCTGCGCCGCGCTGCATCCGGCGCGGCGCAGCCGGGGACTGTCGGGGCCTCACGGCTGCCCCCCCGGCACCAGGACATCCCGGCTCAGTGTGCCCAGGCCCGAATCGCCCTGCAGCGTCATCACCAGCCGCACGCCCTGCGGCAGGCGCTCGCGGGGCGTGACGGGGCGTTCTGTCGATTGTCCCGTCGAGGACTCTGCCCCCGCGCCGACGAGGTCGGCGCTGGACTGTGCGTTGGCCCATGCATTGCCGCGAAAGAAGTACAGCTGCCAGCCGGTCACGCCCTCGGCCAGCGTGATGTGGCCCGGTTCGCGCCCTTGCATCTGGGGCACGCTCGCCCAGCTTTGCACCAGCGTCGATTCCAGCGGTGTGGGGGGCGACGCCCAGCGCTGCCAAACCCCCTGTCGCAGGGACCACACCACCAACTGCACGCCCTCTGGGGCGCGGCGCGTAAGGCGCAGGCGGGCGCCATCGAAGTGGATGGCCGGCACGGGCCCGTCGGTCAGCAAGGCCTGCAGGTCCTGTTCCCATTGGGCCAGTGCCGTGCCCATCACCACCAGGCGTCCGTTTTGCACCTGCACGGCCTCACGCGTGCGCACCAGACCATCGACCGCCTGCCACGACAGGCCAGCAAGGATCGACATGACCACCAGCGCCACCAGCACCTCCACGAGGGTGAAGCCCCTCATGGCGTTGCGGCCCGACATCACGCCCTTGGTCATGGCTAGAGGCGAGAGACCACGGTGGACAAGGTGAGCAGGCCGAGGCCATCCTCGTTGAACATCTGCACGTCCACGCGGCGGAAGTTCGGGTTGGGCGTGTTCTGCGTTCGAACCTGACCACGGTACCGTTGGCCCAACTGCTCGCACATGAACTCGGATTGGCCAGCACCCGGAAAGGCGCGTGTGAGCTTGAGCTCGGTGAGGTGGTTGTCGGCGCACCACTGCGCCGCGGTCAGCTGCGTTTGCCGCTGCGCATTGAGCACCAGCGCGCCCGCGGCCTTCACCCCCGCGCCCAGGGTCACGGCCAGAATGGCCAGGGCCACCAGCACCTCGACCAGGGTGAAGCCTCGTGGTGCAACATGGCGTGAGTCTTGGCGTATCAGGCGGCGGTCTGGATGGCCCATGATCACTTCGCCTCTTCAACCCGAAAGGCGCCCAGGCCATCGGTGGCCACGATCCGCTGCTCTTGACCCATACGCAGGATGAGACGCTGGGGCGGTATCAAGGGTTCGGGGCCAAGGACCAGGCGCGACGCCCCGATCACCTCGGCCCGCGTTCCTTCATGCAGCCACCGTTGGGGCCAGTCGCCACGGGCGGTGCTTGGCTCGAACAGAAAGTCTGCTCGGGTGTTGCCACTGATGGTCACGCCGCCATTGACGGGCCGGAAGGTCAGGGCCTGCCCGCTGGCGCGGGACTCCATCCGTGCGGCCTCCAAGACGGCGACTAGCCGTGCAGCCTCCTGCTCCAGCCGGTTGGCGGCCGGATCCCGAAGGGCCAGCGCCGCCAAGCCCGTGGCCAGGGCGATCACGGTGACCACGATCAGCAATTCCAGCAGCGTGAAGCCGCCGTGGTGGTGCCGATCGCGCGAGCGCTTGAAAGGCCTATTGCCAGGAGCCGATGTCGGCATCGCGCCCTGTACCGCCGGACTTCCCATCCGCACCAAAGCTGAACACATCCACCTCGCCCTTGAGGCCAGGGTTGAGGTACTGATAGGGCTGTCCCCAGGGGTCTTGGGGCAACTTGTCCAGGTAGGGTTTCCAGTTCAGGGGCTGCGGCCCGGCACCTGGCCTGGCCACCAGCGCCTGCAGGCCCTGTTCGGTGCTCGGGTAGCGCAGGTTGTCGAGCTTGTAGAGCTTGAGCGCCTGCGTGAGATTGGCCACATCGGTGCGCGCAGCGGTCACCCGCGCATCGTCGGCCCGATTCAACACATTGGGCACCACCAGGGCGGCCAGCACACCGATGATGACCAGCACCACCATCAACTCGATCAGGGTGAAGCCACTGGGTCGACCGGAGGCTCGATTCGCGCACAGTGGTCGTGGCGTGCGTGGCAGAAGTGCGAGGCGTGTCATGTTCGGCTGGCGTGTAAAGGCGCAAAGACCGCGCCGGGTTGGCCCGCGCCTATGATACGCAGGCCATGTGGATCAGATTTGTGACATTTGCGCTGTGGCTGGCCGTGGGTGCCAGCGCGGTGGCCTGGATCATGCCCTGGATGACGCCCAGGGCTGATCAAGCGCCCGGCCGGCTGCTGCCCGCAGGCTTGGCCCATGCCGTGCCGCCGGCCGATTGGTCGCCTGTGCTGACCGGGGCGCCGGATGTCCGGCCAGCGGTGCCGGTGGCATCCGATGCCTCGCGTTTTCGTCTCGTGGGCGTGGCCGCGCCGGTGCGCGCCTCCGGGCAGGGGGTGGCGATCCTGTCGGTCGATGGAACGCCGCCACGCGCCTTCAAGCCCGGCGATGCGGTGGACGATGCCCGCGTGGTGATCGAGGTCAGCGCGCACACGGTGAAGATCGGTCCTCGCGGAGGCCCGCCGAACCTGGTGTTGCAGGTGCCTTTGTTGCCCCCTCCGGCCACCGGCGTGCCTGCCGGCGTACCTGTGCCCCCCGCCTGAGGCCCGAACGTACGCTCGGATCAAGCGCTGTCAGTGGGCGGAGGCTGGCAGCCCTTCAACGCAGGAACAAGCGGTAAACCGGGTTGCTGGACTCGTCTACCCATGGGTAGTCCAGGTCCCTGAGGAACCGTTCCAAATCGGCTTCTTCGCCTTCGGGAATCTGCAGACCCACCAGCACGCGGCCATAGTCGGCGCCCTGGTTGCGGTAGTGGAACAGGCTGATGTTCCAAGCCGGGTTCATCGACGAGAGGAACTTCAGCAAGGCACCTGGACGCTCAGGGAAGATGAAGCGCAGCAGGCGTTCGTCACGCGCCATGGGCGCGCGCCCACCCACCAGGTGGCGCGCGTGCTCCTTGGCCAGCTCGTCGTCGCTCAGGTTCACCGTCTGGAAGCCCTGCTGCTCAAACTGCTGGGCGATCCGCGCGGCCTCGTCCCGCCTAGCGATGCTCAGACCCACAAACACATGGGCGGCGTCGGCGTCGGACATGCGGTAGTTGAACTCGGTCACGCTGCGCGGCCCCACCACCTCACAGAAGGCCTTGAAGGCGCCGGGCCGCTCAGGGATGGTGACCGCGAACAGGGCCTCGCGCTGCTCGCCGAACTCCGCCCGCTCGGCCACAAAGCGCAGGCGGTCGAAGTTCATATTGGCCCCGCAGGTGATGGCCACCAGGGTCTTGCCCTTCAGGCCATGGCGCTCCACGTACTGCTTGACCGCCGCCACGCCCAGGGCGCCGGCGGGCTCCATCACGCTGCGCGTGTCCTGGAACACATCCTTGATGGCGGCGCACACCTCGTCGGTGTCCACCAGCACAAAGTCGTCCACCAGTTCGCGGGTGATTCGAAAGGTTTCCTCGCCGACCAGCTTGACCGCAGTGCCGTCGGAAAACAGGCCCACGTCGTGCAGTTGCACACGCTGCCCAGCCTGTACCGATTGGTGCATCGCGTCCGAGTCCTGTGTCTGCACGCCGATGACCTTGATTTCGGGCCGAACGGCCTTGAGGTAGCTGGCCACGCCTGAAATCAGGCCGCCACCGCCGATGGCCACGAAGACCGCATCGATGGGACCCTGGTGTTGGCGCAGGATTTCCATGCCGATGGTGCCCTGCCCCGCGATCACGTCCGGGTCATCGAAGGGATGCACGAACACCAGATCCTGTTCGGTCTGCAGTTTGAGCGCGTGTTGGTAGGCGTCAGAGTAGCTCTCGCCCTGCAGCACCACCGTGCCGCCCAGGGCCTGCACCGCCTCGACCTTCACCTTCGGGGTGGTCACGGGCATCACCACCAGGGCCTTCGTGCCCAGCTTGCGCGCGCTCAAGGCCACGCCTTGCGCATGGTTGCCGGCCGAGGCGCAGATCACGCCGCGCGCCAGTTGGTCGGGGCTGAGGTGCGCCATCTTGTTGTAGGCGCCGCGCAGCTTGAAGCTGAAGACGGGTTGCTGGTCCTCGCGCTTGAGCAGCACCTGGTTGTCCAGGCGGCGTGAGAGGTTGCGCGCCGGCTCCAGCGCAGATTCCACCGCCACGTCATACACGCGCGCGGTGAGGATGCGCTTCAAATAGTCGAGTTTCTGGGGCATCGTGGCGCGATTGTCGGCTACGGCCGTGAAAAAAGGCCCGGGGCGTGAACCCCGGGCCTGAACCACCGTTTGGAGGTGGAGGAGACAATCGGTGAGGATGCAGGCCGGTGGGCGTTTTCGCGCTGCGGCAAAAACGCCTACCTGGCTTGACACCTCTCGATGCAACGAAGTCTAGCACCGGTTATGCTGCGCTGCAACAACACGGGCGTACTTGCCTCCGATGCTTGAGGGGGTCTGGGCATTCGCCACCAAAGGAGTATTGAGTCATGGAATGCACAGTCGATTGGATGCCGGCCAGCGGCATGGCCTTTGCCGCCGAGACCGGTAGCGGCCATCTTGTCAACATGGACGGAGCACCCGATGGCGGAGGCCGCAACCTGGCCCCTAGGCCGATGGAGCTGTTGCTGGCGGGGGCTGGGGGTTGTACGGCCTATGACGTTGTGCTGATCCTCAAGCGAGGACGCCACGACGTGCGGGGCTGCCGTGTCCAGCTGTCGGCCGAGCGGGCGACGACGGATCCGAAGGTCTTCACCAAGATCGGCATGCACTTCATCGTCAGCGGTCGCCAGTTGCCGCTGGCCGCGGTGGAGCGGGCGATCGCCATGTCCCACGAGAAGTACTGCTCGGCCACCATCATGCTGGGCAAGACGGCCGAGGGGGTGGTCCCCCCC
>Ga0082207_1000372_pt1 | contig 25841 bp, 30 predicted proteins | sample LakMenEpi10Aug09_FD_71540 | JGI IMG/M metagenome (GOLD analysis project Ga0082207, IMG submission 71540)
GTTTCTTCTTCTTCGTGTTCTGTATTCCCTTCAGTATTCAGATAAGTTTGTAACCATTCTGCCAGTTGACGGACTTCAATAGTGGATAATTTTTGAATAGCTGCTTCAACTTCTATTAGTGATTTCATCCTATTTTAGAGGTTAAGTAACAATTTGATTTTAACATTATTTCTAAATCCCTCGTTCCCTCGTTTCTAGGTTCCACCTAGAAATGCTAAAATGGTGGCTCTGCCACCCATTAATTTATAGAGGCGGAGCCTCAATAATAGCATTCCCAGGCTGGAGCCTGGGAACGAGAGACTACTCAGGAATATAAAGAGCTTCTTCTTGATGGGTTATAATAGTACAATCTGAAGTTGCATAAGCAATACAAGTTAAAACATAACCTTCTCCAATTTGATCATCATCTAAAAAGGAATTATCGCATTGATCTACAGTACCAGAAAGCAATTTTCCAACACAACTAGAACAAGCACCAGCACGACAAGTATAGGGTAAATCCACTCCAGATTCTTCGGCTGCATCTAAGATATACTCATCATCATTTACCCCTATTTTATAAGTCCCATCTGGAGTGATTAAAGTAACTTCATAATCACCTGATTTGCGACTTATTTTATTCTCTACAACATAATTACCTTCTTTAATGTTTTCTGCCAAGGTTATAGTCGCCACTGAAGTTCTAGTTTTTGGTGTTTGCGTATAATAATTTATTAGGGCTTTAGCTGCTTCTTGAGTTGCTGTTTTAGCTACTTCTTTCACAATAATTTCTAGCACAAGATTTAACATTTTTAACCTCCAAAATAGCAATAATTGTGTTTACCCAAAAGAACAGACCTTTTAAAATTTAGGGTTTAAGTTCTGATTGACTTTCAGTATGGCAAACATATCGGGAATTTCACATCTGTGAAAATCCTGATTTAAACGGGAGTTTTGTTACAAAATATTAATCAAAAAAACGGAAAAGATCGGAAAAAAACGGCTCAGGTTCAGCTATAATGGTTGAAACCTTGACCCTGTATAGTTTCAATGGATGTAAACGAAGTGTTACAATTTGTAGATCAGTTAGTCGTTGAACGCACAGGAAAACACCTAGATGATCTTCAAAGGGCGGTAGTTGAGGGAACCTGGCAAAAACAAACTTATGATGATATTGCCCAGAAGTGTCATGTGACTAAAAATTATGTAGGAGATGTCGCTTATCAGTTATGGCAGCTTTTATCTAAAGAATTGGGTGAAGATGTAAAAAAATATAATTTTCGTTCAGTCCTAGAAAGAGTACATAGTAAATCATCTCAAAATATTTGTATTGGAACTAATCATAACTTTTATTTAGGTTCACAAATCTTGAATCAACATAATCACAAACAGGAAGAAATTAATACCAATAATCAATCTAAATTATTAGATTATGACTTAATCCTAGCTCCTCAAATTATTAATTTTTATAATAGAGAAACAGAGTTAGACAAACTATCGGATTGGATATTTAATAAAAATATTCGGTTAATCTCGGTTTTAGGATTAAGTGGGATTGGTAAAACGACCTTAGTTAAAAGATTTGTTGATCTCAATTTACAAGAATTTGAAGTAATTATTTGGAAAAGTTTAAAATTCCCTAAATCCTTAGATTTAATGGAGGATGAATTATTGAAAATCTCTGAACCAAAACTTCCCGAAAGTAGAGATGATAAATTCAAACAATTATTAAATTTGATCACAAATAAAAAATGTTTAATCATCTTTGATGAATTACAAAATATCTTTGTTTCGGGTCAATTTACAGGACAATATCAAGCGGATTATCTAGCTTATCAAAACTTTTTTAAAATCATAACAGAAGTTGAACATCAGAGTAGTTTTATTTTAATCAGTCAAGAGCAATGCTCAGAAATGCAGTGTTTAGATGAGGACTTTTATTCAATGAGAACTTTAGAATTAGACGGACTCTATAATATAGAAGTTCTCCAAAATCTAGGACTAACCCAAGATGAAAAATGGTTACAACTTATTGATTTATATGAAGGCAATGTTTTTTATTTAAAAGATGTGATTCAGTTAATTAAAAATGTTTTTGGCGGTAAAGTCGATGAATTTTTAGCTGAAAATAGTTTAGTGATAACCCAAGCTATTAATTTTTATTTAACGGGATTATTTAACCGATTATCGCCTATAGAACAAAAAATAGTATTAAACATCAGCAAATCCGAACAATCCTTATCAAGAGAAGATTTAAGGCAAAGTCTATCCTTGTCATCAATGGATTTAATTAATGGTTTACAGTCATTGGTTCAGCGTTATTTAATTAAAAAAATAGAAGGAGACAAAGTTTTATTCAAGTTATCTCCAGTTTTCAAGGAATATGTGAACTATTATTGTCAATTATAAGAGCGAGGGAAAAGCGATCACACTCTTATCCTCTCCAAAATGCGATCGCCCTTAATTTTCAAAAGTGCGATCGCCCATCTTTCTCTTTCTTAAGTTTCAAATGGGTTAATCAATGTGAGTTCAGCGATCCACCGAAAATCGTCTATATTTCTTGTCACTAAAGTTTTGCCATATACCAAAGCTGTTGCCGCCATAATAGCATCCCCAAGAGTCATTCTCCTTATCTGTCGCAACGCCACTGCTCGATCAAGTACAGCGTTAGAAATCGGTAAAACCTCCACAATACCAAAAAATTCCTCAAAATACAATCTATAATCTTCAGTTAGTCGATGATAACCCAGCACTTCAACGTAACTTACTGCCGACACAACTATGTCATGTTCGCCAATAAACTGCCTAATCTGTGCGTTTTCTGATTGGGAAGCGTAGATAATAATATTACTATCAAGTAGCATTATTTATCTCTACCAGGAAGTGGGCGATCTTGACGCAACTCTCGCTGCCATTTCACCGGATCGCTAATATCAGCACAGACATTACTTGCTGCAATTTTTTCCAATATTTCAACTGTTTTTTGGCGACGAAACTCAGCACTTAAACTTGATCGATCTTCTTGTAAAGTAACGTAAACTCTGATAGGGCGATCGCTCTGTTTGGGAACCTCCCGCGCCCATTCTAAATGGTTTCCCTTCAATATAGCCTCATATATTCTCTGCATACCATCTCTCAACTATTTTTTTACTATTCTAACCCTTGAATGACTGTTTCGTCCCTTTCTTCTCCAAAGGAAGATATTTATTAATCATCCCATTCTTCTCTAATTTGCAACTGAAATTCCAAAGCATCCAAACGATACGGCAAAAAACCGCGCCATCTCTTTAAATTTTTCCTGGGTAATCTTTCACTGCTATCCTGAGTCTGGGTTGTTACCCGATCGCGCATCAATGCTGACAATACTTCTAAAAGTTGTTGTTGCTCGTCAGGAGTGAGATTTTGAGCCTGACTCAGTACCTCGCTATAAGTAGACATTATGCTTGATGTTGAGATTTTTGGGTTGATTGTTATTATAGCAATTTAGGAGCTAGGAAAATGCGATCGCCCTTTCCTTTCCAGCACCAGATTAATTAACTCTCTATGTAAGCGGTTTTCTAAACCGATGTCCATCAGGTTCTACAACCACAAATGCCCCTTTTAGTTCTACTTCAGAGTAATTTTCTATGACTCCTGCTAGTTCGTTATGAACTGCATTCACCGTTTTAGGTAAAACTCGAAGGTAAATCACACCTGTTGCGATCGCCCTCACAAAAACAAGATTTCCGTAATCTCTGTCTCGCGTAATAAGGATGCGATTTTCTGCTTGGGCTACTCTGAGTATTTCTTCATCACTTGCTTGCGCTAGACCCATTTGAGCGACAACAATTACATCATGTCCTGCATCAATCAAAAATTTTGTGGCGGTTGCGTATACATCTTGGTCTATCAGAAATTTCATAATTTAAGCTAAGGTCAAATGAACATCCTCAGCCGCCACCAGTGCGATCGCATACTGTAGACACGCTCTAATATCCTCTACTTGCAAATCGGGATAGTAGTCTCGGATAATTTCTACAAAAGAAAGTCCTTCATTTAGTAATTCGAGAACACTCTGAACAGTAATGCGCGTACCCACTATGCAAGGCTTACCGAAGTGGATTTGAGGGTTGACCGATATCCTGTCCATGTTGACCACAGAGTTATATGTCTTTTTTATTTTAACTCATTAGATTGGCGATCGCACATTTCTATCTTCCCCAAAATGCGATCGCACTCTTATTTTCCCAAAATCGCACCTTGCCTTTTTTCACGCTTTTGGGCATCGCACCTTGCTATCCAGCGAGCAGAGCTATAATAACAAAAACCATCTGAAGTGCGATCGCGCTTCACTTAATTTATCCGAATGTGAATCGTCAAGTGAGCGATCAAGAACTCAGTGAAGTTCTACAACAAGTGAATCTTCAAGATGTGCTTACCAGGGTCGGAGGCTTTGATCAAGAAGTCCCTTGGGAAAATATATTATCACTAGGGGAACAACAACGTTTGGCTTTTGCCCGAATATTAGTGACCCGTCCTCATTTTGTTATCTTAGATGAATCAACTAGTGCTTTGGATTTGATCAATGAAAAGAATTTATATCAACAGTTAAAAGAAACAAAAACAACCTTTATTAGTGTGGGACATCGGGAAAGTATTTTTGATTACCACCAATGGGTTTTGGAACTCTCACCCGATTCTGGTTGGTAACTGTTAACCGTACAGGATTATCATCGGCAAAAAGCTAAAGAAATTATCAATATTCCCCTTGACAATGCTCAAATCACCATAGACAATCTGTCTAGTAATGAATCCCCGACTCAGCCCATACCTGAAATAGCGGTATTAACTGACAAATTTGAGGGATTTTCCCATAAAGAAATGGAGGTCTTGACCAACTACTCAATAGGCACTATCAGAAGTAAAGCCAGCCTTGGTAAGTCTATTACTGGCAATGACGGCTTTACCTATCGCTATAACAAAGATTCCCTGGTCTCTAAGTGGCTAAGGGTTTAGCGGTTAATCAAAATATAATTTGCATCAAAATTTAGGACAGATAAAAAATGACAATATCCCTCGTAGATGAACAAAATTTAGTCAAACAAGTAGTTCAAGATATTCAGCAAAATAAAATTACTATTGCTGCCAAAAAATTGCGTCAACAGGCTAAAAATTCTTGTGAACTTCCCCCCGAATGGCTACTAAAAACAGCAGAGGCTTTAGAAAATAACAACTGGAGTATTTTGGCGGAAGATTTTATCAATATGGATTTTATTGGTAAAAATGGTTATTTCTTAATTATTGCCCCTTATAAAATTAATCGACAATGCCAATGTCAGGTAACTTTAAGTGCGATTTCTGGAAAAATACATGATAATTCTCAACCCTCTATTGAACAATTAGAAAATCTCAGTCGGGAAAAATTTGGCACTTTAGGTCAACCTGTTCCTAGAAACCTTTCCTTTACCGAAATTGCCAGTTGCGGTCATCTTAGTGGGGAAAAAGGTGAAGCCTTCATTGTTCCCAATGGCTGGCTTTTTCCTAATAGTATTGATGGCCCAGCATTAAACAATTCCAGTGAACAGCGACGACGTTTTTTAGGTTTCAGCCACCAATGTATCCAAACAATTTTTGAACCGGAAACTGCTAATTTATTATTAGGCCCCTTAGAAGATGAAATCAATAGTGAACGCTATCGCCACGTTGACACTCAAGTACATGAAGCCGGCCATGCAAGCGGTTTAGGATTTGATTTCAAGGCAAACCAGAACCTTTTTCAAAATTATACATACGCGGGTGTAGAAGAATGGCGATCGGATAGTCTCGGATTTGAGTTTGCCGCTTGCACTTTACCTGCTGAAGAAGCTGGGAAATTGGTAGCGGTTAATTTCTGCATTCGCTTTGGTTTAGATGCTCACCGTTTAGGTGGGGTAGAAAAAGATACGGATGTTCATGCTAGTTTGATTAGCTTAGAATATCTTTTTCAAAATGATGCCATTTATATTACTAAAAATGGTCAATTAGCTTTGCGTAATTTGAGTTATCCCGGTTTACTACAAGCGGTGGAACTTCATCGAGCGCAAGCATTATCTATTACCCGCAGGGAGTTAAATCTGAAAAGTCCTACAGGTATTTTCTCGCTGTACAAGATAGACATTCACCCATCAACTTTGTCAGTTTTTCAAGGACTAATTATAGAACGTTGTCAAGGAATATGGAGACATTTGCAGTAGCGTACTGATCATATAATTGTGGAGTGGCAAAAAGCCTTACAGATAAATCAATCAAAGATCAAAACTGGAGATTAAAAATGGATAAAAATGAATGGATTAGTAAATTTGATAGTTTAATTCTCAATCCTTCAACTCGGGAAATTTATGGTCAAAACGAGTTTTTTAATGTGGGTTACTGGCAATCAGATACCCAAAATCAAGAGGAATCTTGTTTTAATTTGATGGAAAAACTTTTAGAATTTATTCCCGAAAAGCAGGGAAATATTCTCGATGTTGGCTCCGGTTTGGGCGCAACAACCAGTTACCTCCTCAATTATTATTCCTCGGCAGCAATTGTGGGAATTAATATTTCGCCTACACAAATTGAAAGAAGTATTTTGAACGCTCCTGACTGCAAATTCCTGTTAATGGATGCGGTCAATATTGAATTTGAGGATAATTTTTTTGATAATATTATTTGTGTAGAATCAGCTTTCTATTTTAATACTAGAGAAAAGTTTCTAAAAGAAGCTTGGCGGGTGCTGAAACCGGGGGGAAATTTAGTTCTCTCGGATATGAGTTTTGCCACAACAGAATATTTGGGTGATTGGACTGTTCCCCAAGCTAATACGGTTAAAGATATTGCCGAATATCAAAATATTTACCAACAGTTAGGATTTCAACAGTTACAATTCGTGGAGGCGACGGAGGAATGTTGGTTCCGACATTTTCGACATCTAAAATCTTGGCTGGGAGAAGAATTTCAATCAGAAAAGATGGACGAAGAAACCTATAATGCTAATGTTAATGCTATAGATAATTTATTAAGTTCTTCAGCAATAACTTATTTATTGGTAGCAGCAAAGAAATCATTTAGAGTTAGTCAAGTTAAATAATTTATAACTTATCCGGTGTCAATAATTACCAGTTTTTTAGGATATGCAAACTCAAGTTCCCCCTGACAAAACTATCACCAATCCCCTTTCATCTTTGACTCGATTTTTGCAAGATGTTAAAATTATTGCTCAACCTTACTGGTATCCCACAGAGTTAAATGGACGGGCATTTTCCGATGTGATTTGTTCCTGGGGAATGTTGGCTCTAATGGTTTTAAGCATAATTTTGCTAGTGAGTGTCGATGCTTTTGCCAGCTTCTGGAATCGCCATGTCCTAGATATTGTGATTGAACAAAGAGACCTTTCTAAGTATCTTGAGACTCTCTGGCTGTCTAGCTTTTTGATTGTGCTGATCACCTGTTTAGTCGCCCTGGCTCAATTTGTTAGGAAAAAAGTTGCTCTTGATTGGTATAAGTGGCTAAGTAATAACACCTTAAAACAATATTTGAGCGATCGCGCCTATTATAAAATTGGTTTTACATCGGGTTTAGAAAATCCTGACCAACGTTTATCCCAAGAAATTGAACCGATTACCACCATAACCTTGAGGTTTTTAACAACCTTATTAGAAAAGAGTCTGCAAATGATCACTTTTCTGGTTATTCTTTGGACAATTTCCCAAGAGATTACTATTTATCTAGTTATCTATACCATTTCTGGTAACTTTATTGCGGTGTATTTAACCCAAGAGTTAAATAAGATTAATCGAGCGGAACTTAACTCTAAGGCTGAATATAATTATGCCCTAACCCATGTCCGAGATCATGCGGAATCCATTGCTTTTTTTCGAGGGGAGGAACAGGAAGAAAAAATCATCGAACGCAGATTTAATAATATTATCAAAAATGCTGAACAAAGAATTAATTGGGAGAGATTTCAGGATCTTTTTAATCGTGGCTATCAGTCTGCGATTAGTGTTTTTTCGATGTTTATTCTGACACCAATGTTCATTCAAGATAAAATTGATTTTGGAGAAATTAGTCAAGCCAGTTTATGCTGTTTTCTCTTTTCTAATGCCTTGGGACAACTGGTAAGTGAGTGGGGAACTTCAGCAAAATTATCTAATTATATTGAGCGTTTAGCCTCCTTTTCTGATGGCTTAAAAACAGTGAGCCTAGAACCAAAAAACCTCGGTAGGATTACAACAGTAGAAGACAACCGTTTAGCTTTTGAGAATTTTACTCTACAAACCCCAGATTATGAGAAAGTAATTGTTGAAAATTTATCCCTATCAGTTCCATCGGGAAAAGGTTTATTAATTGTTGGCCCTAGTGGTCGCGGGAAAAGTTCTTTGCTACGAGCGATCGCAGGTTTATGGAATGCAGGAACCGGGCGTTTAGTGCGTCCTGATCTCGAAGAAATGTTATTTTTACCCCAACGTCCTTATATTATTTTGGGCACTCTGCGTGACCAACTCCTTTATCCCCATACCACTGATCAAATTACTGATCAAGAACTTGAAAAAATCCTAGAAAAAGTTAACCTTCAACATTTATTAACTCAAACTAATGTTTTTGATAAACAAGTAAATTGGGAAAATATTTTATCATTAGGAGAACAACAGCGACTAGCCTTTGCCCGAATGTTAGTTACCCGTCCCAGTTTCGCCATATTAGATGAAGCCACCAGTGCTTTAGATTTAATTAATGAAGAAAGTTTGTATCAACAATTACAGCAAACCCAGACAACTTTTATCAGTGTAGGACATCGTGAAAGTCTATTTAATTATCATCAATGGGTACTAGAACTTGCAGAAAATTCTCGTTGGCAATTTTTGAGCGTTGAAGACTACCAACAGCAAAAATTCGCGGCGATCAATTTTCTTAAAAAATATTAAATTTCCAGATAATAAGTCTCAATAGGTTGTAATATCTTATCCTATAGGTTGGGTCTCCCAACCCTCTTTGCGCTCGATTAGGATTAATATATAACATGGGTGGTCTTGTTACCAAACGATTACGTTTAGTGCCTTTTAAATTGCCAATTGTACAAGCAGCAATTATTGGCGATATTGAATTAGGAAAAGTTCTAGGTGTTACAGTTTTATCTGACTGGATTGATCAAGAATTTTATGATAACTTGCCAGAAATTGCCAATATACTGATTCAAAGTCCATTACAAGGAGAATGGGGATGGGGAAATTTAGTGATTCAACAAGCAGAAAATACCCTAATTGGTCACGTTATGCTTAAAATTATTCCAGATATCCCCGACCCCACAGGTTCCCCCACAGGAGCACTGGAAATTGGCTATCAAATCGCTCCCTCCTATCGACGACAGGGATACGGATCTGAAGCGACAAAAGCAGTGTTAGACTGGGCATTCTCTCAACCTGCTGTGGAAAAAGTGACAGCCGGCTGCGATGCTGATAATATCGGTTCCAAAAGATTGCTAGAAAAAATTGGAATGCAGCACACAAAAACCCTAGCCAATGGTCAAGTATTAGTTTGGGAATTATCGCGTTCTTCTTGGTTTCAAAATTCCCCTTTTAAAGCTATGCTTTAAGCAAAATTCAAAATCGAAACTATGGAGAAAATAGTTCTATGTCTTTGTCTCGTGATGTTGTTTTATTGATTACTCATAGTGGGGATTTTTTCACCATTGATCGAGTCATAGAAGCCCTATTAAAAAAAGGCGTGCAACCCTTTCGTTTTGATACGGATCAATTTCCTCTCAATGTCCAATTAACTGCCAATTTTGGCAAATCAAAAATCGATCATCAACTGGAATATAATGGTCATTCTATTAGCACAAAACAGGTGCAAGCGGTTTGGCTACGACGGATCTGGGAGCCTGATTTTCAGGAATTAGACCCCCAATATCAACAGGCTTGTGCTAAGGAATCAAAGGCAACTTTAAACGGCCTTTGGGACAGTCTGAGAGAAGCTAATTGGGTTGATCATTTAGTACGAATTGAGGCGGCGAGTAATAAACTACTGCAATTAAGATTAGCCTCAGAAGTAGGATTTACTATTCCGCAAACATTGATCACAAATAAAGCCGAAGCCGCACGGGAATTTTTTCAACAAGTTAACGGCAAAATGGTGAGTAAGCTATTAACTACTCTTTCTCGTAGTATGGAAAGCACTTCTTTTTTTCTTTATACTAGCCTGGTTAAAGAGGAAGATTTACAAGATGCGGAGTCATTACGTTATTGTCCAATGGTTTTCCAAGAACAAATTCCTAAGCAACAGGAATTGCGAGTTATTTATGTGAATGGTCAGGTATTTGTGGGGGCGTTAAATGCTTCTGTTTATGAAGATTCTACAGTGGATTGGCGCGCTCCTGGTATGGAGGTGGGTGCTTGGCAAAATCATCAACTTCCCGAAGAATTGATCCGTCGTCTTCAAACTTTTATGGGTGAATTGGGGCTGTTATTTGGAGCTTTTGATTTTATCCTCACGCCGTCGGGAGATTATGTCTTTTTAGAAGTTAATCCTGGTGGCGAATGGGGAATGCTGGAAAGGGATTTGGATTTGCCGATTTCTCAAGCGATCGCCGATACCTTGATTCCCTAAAATTTACTATTTAACCATTATTATTCAGGAAATTTATGACGGTTTTAATTTTTACTTTCAGCAACGATAATGAAAGTATTCCTCTGGTTATTAAAGCTATTGAAGCCAAGGGTAAAAAAGCCTTTCGTTTTGATACTGATCGCTTTCCTACGCAAGTAAAACTCGATATTTATTCGGGTGATTTTGAGGGGGGAATAGTTACCGATGGAGAACATAAATTAGACTTAAGTGAAGTCTCCTCGGTTTGGTATCGGCGCATGAGATATGGTGCTAAACTTCCTGATAGTATGGATCAGCAATTTCGGGAAGCGTCTTTAAAAGAATGTCGCCTTACCGTCCGAGGATTAATTGCTAGTCTACCAGGTTTCCATTTTGATCCGATGATTAACGTTGATCGGGCTAATAATAAGCAACTGCAATTACAAATTGCCCGACAATTAGGTTTATTAATTCCCCGGACTTTGACCTCAAATAATCCCGAAGCTGTCAAACAATTTGCCCAGGAATGTAAAGAGCAAGGAATTGTTACTAAAATGCTCTCTCAATTTGCAATTTATGGTGAAAATAAAGAAGAAAATGTTGTGTTTACCAGTCCTGTAACCGATGATGATTTAGACAATTTGGAAGGGCTAAGTTTTTGTCCGATGACTTTTCAAGAAAATGTCCCTAAAGCCCTAGAATTAAGGACAATTATTGTCGGAAAACAGGTATTTACTGCCGCCATTAACTCTCAACAATTAGACGGAGCTACCTATGATTGGCGAAAAGAAGGAAGGGCTTTACATGAAAAATGGCAAGCCTATAATTTACCCGAAGATATCGAGAAAAAACTACTGCAACTGACGGCTTATTTTGGCTTAAACTATGGAGCTATTGATATTATTGTCACCCCCGATGGTCGGCACGTTTTCCTAGAAATCAATCCCGTTGGCGAGTTTTTCTGGTTGGAATTATTTGCTCCCTATTTCCCTATTTCCCAGGCGATCGCTGAAATTCTGCTTACTCCTAGAAACCAGAAACCATCTTAGTGATTCAGGATACTTTTTTAATAAAAGTTAATCATTTGTTCTGGATTTCCCTTGACATATCCTGATTGATTCGTGATAGAATCCCAACAATTAGCTTTCTGAAAAGTAAACTACTATGTCTAAAAATATCAAAGTATCGACCGGATCAGCAGTCCCCTTCTTTGCTCGTTTCTTGTCAGAGCAAGACACAGAAACTGGTGATTCTACTTCTACCGATATCCCCACGATCTGGACTTTGAAGTGGCCTTCCGATTGGGAAGATAGTTAAGTAGACCAGAGCCATCTTGATCGAAAATTAAGGGAGTAGCAGTTATTCAATAACTAAAAGCTACTCCCTATTTTTGTTTAAATATTAAGTTAAAGTAGTTTTATATTGTGATACCAGGGAGAAAATAATGTTTGAGTCGCTATCAGGAAAAAAGGTAGTTATTATTGGCATGAATTCGGGAGTTGACCTGGCGATCGCCAATAAGATATTAGAATTGGGGGCAAAAGTTGTACTTTCTCACCCATCTCCAGAAAAATTAAATCAGGCGATCGGATTAATTTCGGTCGAGATTGAAGCTAAAACTGTTAACATTTTGGATGAAGATTCAGTTAATACTTTTTTTGAGGAAGTGGGAAACTTTGATCATTTAGTCGTAACTGCTATCGGAGACAGAAATATGCCCCGATCGCTATTAGCAGAAATGACCACAGAAACGGCTCAAGGTGCCATGGACAAGTTCTGGGGAACGTTTTTTGCTGTGCGTGCCGGGTTGAAAACCATAGCCACCGATGGCTCCATTACCCTAACCTCCAGTGTTTCTATGTTTAAATCTTCAAAACTGGGAGGGATTTCCGTGATCGCCGCTGCCAATAGTGCCGTGGCCGCATTTGGCCGATCGCTGGCATTAGAAATCGCACCAATTCGGGTCAATGTGATTGCTCCTGGACTGATAGAGGATACTAGCATCTGGAGCAGTCAAAGCGAGTCTGAACGTTCAGACCTCAGTAAGTGGGCGATCGCAGCCTTACCTGTGGCCCATCTGGGGCAACCAGAGGCACTAGCGCAGGCGGTATTAAGTTTGATGACTAATCCCTATATGACCGGGGTGATTTTACCTGTTGAGGGTGGAGTCACCTTGATCTAATCGACTATATAGCAATCCTAAATAGGTTGTAACATTTCAATACTGATATGAAACGGCCAGAAGTATTACCCCAGATCCCTCCCCCCCTAGCCCCCCGTGCACGGGGGGTTTGGGGGGGCTGTTCCGGTGTTCCCTTTTGATCAGGGATTTTAAACACAACTCAAATAGGATTGCTATAGTAGCTTAGTCATCGAAATTTTCAATCATCCAGTTTACAATTTCCCTATTTACCCTGTCTGGACATTCATCATGGGCGCAATGTCCGGCATTTTCCAATTCCACTAATTTTAATTGAGAGTAATATTGTAAATATTGACGAGGGTTAGCAAATTTAACTGGAATTAAACGATCTTGTAAGCCACAAAGTAACAAAATAGGAGCCGTTAATTGGGGAAATAGACTTTTAACTGTTGGGCCCAGACGAGGATTTCCCATCATTTTAATAATCGAACAAAAAGCCCGGGCTGCACCTCTTTCCAGAGCCGGAGTTACTAAAATATCAACTAATTCATCGGTAATCGCATCGGGATTATTATAGGCTAACTGTACCCAACGCCGGATAAAACTCGGACGACGAGCTAAGGCAAAAAATAGCCTTAAAACTGGAGGAGAAGCCACAATATTTTGCACAGTTTCTACCACAGGAATTGACCAAGGCGGTAAAATTTCTAATTGTAATCCGGGGTCAGGAAGACTAATTAAAACTAATCCCTTTGCTAATTTAGGGTTTTGGGATGCCACCATTAAACTAACCAAAGACCCGATAGAATTGCCGACTAAAATTACAGGTTCTCGGATAAACGTTTTCCAAAAATCATAGACTAAATCTACCCATAATTGAATATTGTAGGGGGCGATCGCTTTTTCCGAACCGCCAAAACCCAATAAATCCAAAGCATAAACCATACTCGTTTGACTCAACACAGCCAAATTGTATCGCCAATGTCCAATAGAAGCCCCAAATCCATGTAAAAATAACATCGGGTAACTGGGACTAGAAGATAGGGACAAACCGGGCCGACTATAGGCGTAACGAATCCGCCAACCCCGCCAAATCCAATCCCGTTGATCACCTACTTGGTCTTGCCAGCTTGCGGAACTAATCAAATATCCTCCGATCACAACATAACTTTATATTGATAATCTTAACGTTTATGGAATTTAGGTTAAATTTGGAACAGAATATCGATGGGAATGAGTACAATAGGAAACTGTAGAACCATATCACCATCATATTGAATCGCTTGCAAACTTCTTTAATGCCTGTGACCGATAAAAAAATCAATCGCAATTTGCCTCCAATTAACGAAAATATCCGGTTTCCTAAAATCCGGGTCATAGATGCAGATGGCTCTCAATTAGGGATTCTCACCCCCCGGGAAGCCTCGCGCATGGCGGAGGAAAAGGAACTCGACTTGGTATTGGTTAGCGACAAAGCCGACCCCCCGGTGTGTCGGATTATGGACTATGGCAAATACAAGTACGAACAGGAAAAGAAAGTTCGAGAAGCCAAGAAAAAACAACACACCGTTGATGTCAAGGAAGTCAAGATGCGCTACATCATTGACGAACACGACTACAAAGTGCGCGTCAATCAAGCCAAACGCTTCCTACAATCGGGGGATAAAGTCAAAGCCACTATTATGTTCCGGGGTCGGGAAATTCAACACAGCCACCTCGCCAAAAGCCTCCTGGAACGTATGGCCTCTGAGTTACAAGAATTGGCTGAGGTGCAACAGGAACCCAAACAAGAAGGACGCAGCATGATGATGTTGCTCTCACCCAAAAAGTAGAATTTAGGTGTTGAATAGCTGACTTCTAAGGGCTCGGTTGCCTTGGGATGTCAGCTTCAGCACCCAATCTCTAATTACCAGCCAAAACTAGAAATCTTCCCATCCCCCTTGTTAGCAAGGGGGACTTTGATTGTGAATACTTAAAGCACTACCAATTAAGGTTAGGACAATAATAAACCTTGTAACCTAGTTATAACTTACTGTTCCCAGATCCGGCGTTCCCTAGCGCTATAACATCTGCGACCAAGTTTGTAACTTTTGTAATTCTGTAATATGGGTAAGGTTATATTGTAGGGGGGTGATGGTGATCAGATTTTGACGTAAAGCATGAACATCCGTCATAAACTCATCTAATTCCGAGGGTTCATTTAACAGTTCTACATCTTCCATTAATTCTCCAGTTAACCAATAATAGGTTTTTCCCCTAGGGTCAATACGTTTTTCCAAAATATCAACATAACGACGAATTCCTTGACGGGTAATCTTCACCCCCTGAATGTCCTGGGGGGGGACACTGGGAACATTAACATTTAGTAACATCGCTTCGGGTAGGGGCTGTTTTTCTAAGGTGTGAATTAACCGTTGGGCAAATTCCACCGCCCCTTGAAACTCCCGTGAAGAATAACTCCCCAAACTAAAAGCAATACTGGGAATTCCTTGAATTAACCCTTCCATGGCTGCTGAAACCGTACCGGAGTACAGAATATCCGTGGCCACATTCGGCCCATGATTAATTCCGGCTAAAACCAAATCCGGCGGGGTTTCCATCACCCCAAATAGTCCCACTTTTACAGAGTCGGCGGGGGTTCCTGAACAGGCCCAAGCGGTTACGGAGGGGGCAAAAATATCCTCTACCTGTTCAACGCGAATGGGATGGTGTAAGGTTAAACCATGACCCGTTGCCGAACGTTCTTGATCGGGACAAACCACAGTTACTTCATGTCCGACTTGGGCTAAACCATTGGCTAAACTGCGAATTCCTTGGGCAAAAACCCCATCATCATTACTAATTAATAGTTTCATTGAGTTAAATTGATTAAGAGAGAGAAAATTTACTTTCAGGATAATTAGAATTGAGAATGAATGGAAATATTTTTTATACTGGGAGTTCGGTGAATGGATTTTCCTGGTTTTTCATTAGTAATGAGATTTTGGATAGAAGATTTTTAGTATTATAGCATTTTTTCCTAAAGATGTGTTAAATAGAAGCAATTAATCGGCTTTTGATACTCTACGATAACCCATTTTGAAATCAATTCAATTATCCAGTTTCGGACATAAATAAAGATTTTTTATTTTTAGCAAAAAGCTGATCTGTAAAGGGGAACAAATTAAGCTACACTCAGCAAAGGCAGGACAATTTCTCCCTACCTAATTTCAATCGTCTATTAATCCTAATATGGCAACTCAACTTAGTGAATTAGAAACTCAACTGGAAGACTTACGCGCCGCAGGAACAACGGCGATCGCAACTTCTCAAACCCTAGATGAATTAGAACAGTTGCGAATTAACTACTTAGGCAAAAAAGGCAAAGTTTCCGTCGTTTTAGGGGGAATGGGAAAACTAGACCCCAGTGAACGGCCCCGCATTGGAGCTTTAGCTAATGATGTCAAAAAAGCCTTAGAAACAGGTTTAGAGGATAAACGCACCGCCCTCCAACGCGCCCAACTCAAAGCCCAACTTCAGTCGGAAACCCTAGATGTCACCATGCCGGGTGTCTATCATTCCCAGGGCCGAATTCATCCCCTAAATGGCATTATTGATCGGGCTTTGGATATATTTGTTGGGTTAGGATATACCGTGGCTTCTGGCCCGGAAATGGAAACGGACTATTATAATTTTGAAGCCCTAAATACTCCCCCCGACCATCCAGCCCGGGATATGCAGGATACTTTTTATTTACCCGATGGTAACTTATTAAGAACCCATACCTCCTCGGTGCAAATTCGCTACATGGAAGAACACCAACCCCCCATCCGCATTGTCGCCCCGGGTCGGGTTTATCGTCGGGATACGGTGGATGCTACCCATGCGGCGGTGTTCCATCAAATTGAACTTTTAGCCATTGAAGAAGGCCTACAATTTACCGATTTAAAAGGCACAATTAAAGAGTTTTTGCGCCAAATGTTCGGGGATTTACCCGTGCGGTTTCGGGCCAGTTATTTCCCCTTTACTGAACCCTCGGCCGAAGTGGATTTACAATGGCAGGGAAAATGGCTAGAAGTGTTAGGATGTGGCATGGTTGATCCGAATGTGTTAAAAGCGGCTGGCTATGACCCGGAAAAATACACGGGATTTGCGGCCGGTTTTGGTGTAGAACGGTTTGCAATGGTTTTACATCAAATTGATGATATTCGGCGGGTTTATGCCAGTGATTTACGCTTTTTACGTCAGTTCTAATTGTTAAAATTGAGTGTGGTTAATGAGGAGTGAAATTAATGAATAATTTGGGATTGAGGAGTAAGTATTTTCGGGTTTTAGCATTAGTTGTATTAGCGGTTATGGGGAGTCAATTACCCACTTTAGCAACGATACAAACTAAACCAACAACCCCGAATTCTGAAACAAAAATAGCTCAAAACCGTTCTAGTTTGTGCCGAATTATTGGGGAACAACAGGGGTTAGCGGTTCATTCTCGACCGACTCCCACTTCTCCGGTGGTTGGGGGTGTGGGATTTAAAACGGAAGTGACTTTAGCTAATAATTCCGGCGGGACTCGTGGCCCGGATGGTCGGACTTGGGTAGAAATTTCCGCCCCAATTAAGGGTTATATTTCTAATGGTTTTCCCGATAGAAGTGGGAATTTGCAAGACTGTTCGGGTCAAGTACAAAAACCCGAACCTCCAACAACACAACCCGTTAGTTTATGTCGTCAAATCGATTTTGCCGCCGCCCCCAATGGGGTTGTGGTCAGGGAAAAACCCTCTCGATTTTCTGACCGGGTTGGGAGTTTGGCTCCAGGAGCGCGAGTTAGACTGATGCAGAATTATAGGTTAATTCCTGATCCGAATGGGGAAAAACGCGATTGGGTGGGAATTAGTGAACCCGAGGAGGGATATATCTCGGCCAATACTTTGATTATGTGTCGGTAATAGTCCGTAGAGACGTGCCATGGCTCGTCTCTCTATATTTAACTCTCTATATTTAACTCTATTTAACCACAAAGACACGGAGGCACAAAGGGGTTATAACGGGATTCAAGTTTTTTGCAGAAGTTCAAAAAAATAACCTAATAAATACAATGATCCACAAATAACTGGTAAGGTATTTTCATTTTTAATAGCAGCGTCTAACGCGGGAATTAATGTGGGATAGGTTTGACAATTCTTTAAATCGGGACATAAACTTTTAGCTAGGGTTGCTAACTGTTGGGGGTCTGCATAAGGGTGATTAGGAATAGGAACTAAATATAATTGATCACTGGGTCTTAATAGGGCTTTAAAAATATTAGTGTGATCTTTTGTCGATAACATTCCCATCACCCAACTAATAGATGAAACCTCTAAACTATCCACATATTCACGTAAAGCAACGGCGGCGGCGGGGTTATGGGCGCCATCAATTAATAGGCGATGCTGTTTCCAGGTAATCCATTGCAAGCGTCCTGGCCATTGGGCTTTTTCTATGCCTTGAATTAGGGCATTTTCGGAAATTTTCCATCCTTGTTGATGTAGAATTTGGATAGTAGCGATCGCGATCGCCGAATTAATTAATTGTATATTTCCTAATAGGGGTAAAGGGTATTCTAACCCTTGATAATTAGCTGTTTGCTGTATACCATTTTGTTTGACCCAAACCGCAGGTTTAACCCACGTTACTGGGGCGTTTAATTCCGTTGCCCGTTGTTGAATAACTTGTTGAGCATCTGGGGGTAAAATACCGACAACCACGGGACAGTTAGGTTTAATAATTCCCGCCTTTTCAAAGGCAATTTCTGCTATTGTTGACCCCAGGTATTCTTGATGGTCTAAACCAATGGAAGTAATCACACTAACCAAGGGATAATCACAAACATTAGTGGCGTCTAAACGTCCCCCTAACCCCACTTCCATGACTGCTATATCTACTTTTTGTTGAGCAAAATATAACCAAGCTGCAACTGTTACTACTTCAAATAAAGTTGGGGGAAATTCATCGGGGAGAATGGCATTTTCTACCTGTTGTAAAACTTCTAAAAAATCCGATTGTGAAATTGGTTGTTGATTAATTGATAAACGTTCTGTCCAATCGACTAAATGGGGGGAAATATAGCGTCCAACTCGATAACCTGCTTGTGATAAAATAGAAGATAGGTAAGCACAAACCGAACCTTTACCATTAGTTCCAGCTACATGAATTATAGGAACATTTAGGTGAGGATTTCCTAAGCGTTTTAGTAGGTTTTTAATCCGTTCTAAACCTAAATTAATCCCAAATTGTTGATATTTTTGTAAAAATTTTTCCATATTATTTATATTTCATCAGCAATTATTAAATCAATTATTTCCTGCTGATTTTTGCGATAAATTCTAAAATCACTATCTAAGGTTAATATACAACTCCCTGGAATTAATTCACTCATTCTGACTAAACAAGCATCGGCTAAAGACATCGGTATATTCTGATAACGCTGCATTAAATTTCCAATAGCTTCAATTTCTTCTGTTAAATGAAAGGGTATTTTAATCACTCCCGATTTCAATAAAGCAATAACAGCTTCCTCTCCTCCATAGGTTCTATGAAGCAAAAAACACGCTTCAGAAATAACCGCTTCACAAGTGAATAATGGAGGAACTAGGGTTTTCCAAATCTGTACCGACCAACCGTGAAAGCGATCGCTTTTATCAATTACAGCAACTAAAGGACTGGTATCTAAAATAATTAATGGCTTCATTTTGCTGAAACACCCTCCAGATAGGTTTTATTATAGGATAAATCACCGATTCCACTCTCCACACATCCTACCCACTGTTTGGCTGCTTCATAGGCTGAAATCGGTTGTTGTTCTACTTCTGGAGGTTGAATTTCTGGTTTTTGGGCTTTAAAATGCAAAAATTCAATAAAATTAATTACTTCCTCCTGTTGTTGAAGCGATAAGGTGTTAATCATCTCGACAATAGCTTCTGCTTGAGTAATAGTTTGAGTCATGATCTTCTCCTATGGTTGATAATAATATAAAATTGCTATACTCAATTTACTATAACATATCTCTACTAGAAAATCATTTAGATTGAGTGATTTTGTTAATTTAATTCGGTAGAAATTCACTATCGAGGGTAGCTTCTGGTGTAAACGGGCAAACCACAGGAAATACTTCTAAAGTTAAACCCGTTTCTAAGGCTGCTTCTTGTCTAGCATCTTGATAACATTCCTCAAACACTTCTGTATAGTAAGGTTTTAAGCTGGGACTACTTTTTAATGCTTTTCTCAGTCTTCTACGATGTTCATAAATCGAAGATAACCAACTATTGGAACGTTTATCTGGTTGATATTTATATTTCAATAGATGTAGTAAAACAATAATTAAATCACTTTCTAGTGCTTGTTTTTCACTGCGTCCCATAGATTCGATTTCTTCAATTAAATTTCCCAAATCAACCTCTAATAATTGCCCTGTTTTTAACTGATTTACCGTATTTTCAATCCATAAGTAAAAATCTTGTTCATACAGGCTTAAATTTTCTGTTGATTTTAATTGAGGGTGTTTAGAGCTTACCATTGATACCTCATTTGAGAGTTAAGAGGATTAGGGTCTATTATATTAATTTATAACCGAAAAAGGCGCGTAAGACGCACCCGATAAAATGATAATTTATATAACAGTCTCAAGCGAAAACTAGGACATAAGATCACAGAGTGAAGTCTTTTCTTGCTGATTGCCTGCTATATTTAACTTTTAGGTATGGGGGCGGTGGGACTTGAACCCACACGACCTTATAAGGGTCAACGGATTTTCATTCTCCCGTAGCTTTCGCTACTACCAATTGGCTTTGAGAATTGGACTCTCTCTTTACCCTCGGCTTAACGTTAGGGTAGCTCCCGTCGAGTCTCTGCACCTTCCTAGGTATTGATCTTAGATTGGGGAAACTCCCTCATTTCTAATACCCCTAGGCTTGGCTCAGGATTGCCTTGTCTGAATTTACAGATTTAGGTTTCCCTGAATTTGACAGCTTACACTTGAGAGATTTCTCGCCTCAAGGCTCAATTTATCTTTAAGTCCGTAGCGTCTACCATTCCGCCACGCCCCCGGATTGGGTTATGTGTTGATTCGCTTTTGAATTTTCACATTTCTATATCTAAACATTTTATTTTGATTTACGCAAGGGTTTTGGGAAAGTTTTTTTTCCAGAGGGACTCAAACGTTCTCCTATTGGAATTTTTGGCTTTTGCGGAAAGACTATAATTCCACCCCCCTTAACAATCCACGGTTAGGGCGGTAAACTAAGATTGAGTTCACCTAAGCCTTAAAATATTATGATTTTGCCAGGTTCCGCCGTGCGAGTCACGAACCCTATTGATACTTATTACGGTTTCCAAGGTCTAGTTCAACGAGTCAGTGACGGGAAGGTCGCTGTTCTGTTTGAAGGAGGAAACTGGGATAAACTGGTTACTTTCAGACGTTCTGAACTAGAAGCTATTGATACCACTGCTGGACGCAAAGGCAAAAAATAATAATGATAGTAGAGACGTGCCATGGCGCGTCTCTACACTGATAACTGATAACTGATAACTGATAACTGATAACTGATTTATGCGTCTTCCCTTTCCTGCATTTTCAACTTCTGCCCGTTCTCAACAACATATTGGTGAGGTAATTGAAACGGCGACAACGGAATATTTAGCCCAATGTTTGGAACCGGAAGATTTAAGTTTTCCGGTGATGCCTGCGTTTGGAAGTTGGGTTAAATCTAGGGATGAGGAGTCGGGAAATAAAGTTTATGGGGTAGTTTATCATGCCACAACTAGCCCGATTGATTCTGTACATCGGGCGAGGGCACTAGGATTAAGTTTAGAGGAATTGCGAGAACAGCAACCGCAAATTTTTGCGATGTTAAAAACGGAATTTCGGGTGGCAATTGTGGGGTTTGAGTTGGTGGGTGAGGGAAATAATTCTCAACCGCAACGGGGCAAGATTTATCAATATATTCCGCCCCGTCCTCCTCAAATTCATCAAGCGGTGTATGAGTGTGAACCGGATGAGATTGTTAGTTTTAGTCAGGAATTAGATTTTTTAAGAACTTTATTAGATGTGGGTAATGCTCCGGTGGATTCTTTGGTGGCTGCGGCAATTCGAGAAGTTTATAAGTTCAAAACATTAGATCGAGCTTGGTTAATTGAAGCGGGACGAACCCTGAGCATTTTATTAAAAGATGATTATGATCGCTTGCGGGTGATTCTCAAACAAATTCATCCTTGATTATGGAGGAATTAAATTGATTCAGCTTTTGTCACTTTCCGAATTAAGCAAGTAGTAAATAAACTAATTTAGCCAAATGTCATCGGAATACTGCATTTTTTCCTAGGTTAAAAGTATATTTAACTCTCCTCCGTGATTCTTGGAGAGAGGAAAATTATAGGTTTGATTCGGTTAAATTTAACAAGTCTAAACAAGAACAGAAAATCTCAGTTTGTTGCTGAAAAATTTCTTCAGCCGTCAAATTTGATTGAGACTCAGAAATAAAATTAACTTGATCAGAAGCACTTTGATATGTTGTTTGAATTGTCAATATTAGTTTAAGAAAATTATCCAAGTTATCTTTATCTTTGAGTGCCGGGATAATTACATTGCTGGGTAAAGACTCAAGTATTTTAATAAAATCGGCATCTTTTAGGTTTAAGAATGCAGCCCGAAGTTTCCTGTATTTTTGGTTAATCTCCATGCTATCATTGTGTCTATATTCATTAAGGAAATCAGGTTTTACTGACTGTTTTTTCTGAAGAATAGCCAGGTGATGTCCTGATTCAATAATTTCTATATCAAAACTATCGGGATATACTGACAACCAATTTTTTAAAATAATCTTTTCACTTTCTCGATTGAAATCATCCAAAATAACAATACCACCAATACGGAGTTGGTTATAGACTTGATATAAACAGGCTTCTCTTCCTCTTAAGGTATAGAATGGTGGCCCATCTATAATTACGCAGTCAAAACTAAGGTTGTTTAAGGAATTATCTTGAGTATAAGCAAAAATCGTACCCAAACCATATTCTTGAAAACTCAAAGGCTGATATTTTAACTCAAAGAGAGATTCTGGTTGAAGAAATTCTTTAGCAAGCTCTTGAGTTTGATGATAACAGTCTAAATCTGCATCTATTGAGATTATTTTGGTTTGAGGAAAACTTAAAACTAGACGGACGGAACTTGCACCGCTACCAAATTCTAAAATATAATTTGGCAAATTAACTTTCTCATTGATCAAGTCAACAATTTTTAGGAATCCTTCTTCCCCAATCCGCCAAGCCCAATTAAGATTTAACTGATGATTATCAAAATTCATTAATTCATGGGATCATTAGATCACAAATAATTGCTTAATTGTATACAAAAAACCTAAATCGGTAATTTTATGACAATTTTGGCGACAAGCTTTGATTAAAGCCTCCGTTATGTTAACATGGATTCGTCTATTTTGGATAAAAATCTTGAATATCCTGTGCTGTTAGTTGTTGTTCTCATAAAAAAATTAGGAGCAGAATGTCATTATCCATAGGTTTTATTTTACTTACCCACAGAAACCCAGAGCAAATTTACAGACTAATAGATCATTTAAACAGAATGTTCAATTATCCAACTATTGTCTGTCATCATGATTTTTCTAAATGTGATTTATCTGTGGATACCCTACCGAAAAACATCTCCTTTGTCCGTCCCCATATAGAAACCGCATGGGGTGAATTTTCCGCAGTAGAAGCTATAATTAAAGCCATTAAACTAATGTATGAGTCTGTAAATCCGCCAGATTGGTTTATACTACTCAGTGGAGCAGACTATCCCATCAAAACTGCTAAACAGATATTAGACGATTTCAATTCAACTGAATATGATGCTTATATACACCATGAAGAAATTATATATAAAGTTTATAAACAAAATGTCAAAATGAGCGTTATCTGGCAAATACTAGCCTATCAGCGATATTGTAGTTACGAATTATTTTCAGTTCCCTTCTTCAAAAATTTCACAATTCGTCTGGAACATCCATTATTAACTAAACCCTTTCTGCCATTTTCTAATAAATTTCGCTGCTTTGCTGGAGGTCTATGGTTTTGTGCAAATCAACGAGCGGCAGAATATATTATTGAGTTTCACAATCAAAAAAATGCCTTAGCATCACACTATTATCATCGAATGTTTGTAGATGAATCATATTTTCAAACTATCCTGGCTAATGCACCACACCTTAATCTAAAAAACGATGATTACCGCTATGTAGACTGGTCAACACAAGGGGCTCATCCCAAAACAATGGTTATGGAAGATTTGCCCCATCTTCTTGCCTCATCATGCCATTTTGCGCGGAAATTTGATATAGATGTAGATAGCAATATTCTTGATCAACTTGACACTATTACTTTAGCATGATAACTTCAGTCTTGATTACAGATTCATCTCAGTTAAAAATCAAAAAAAATTGTATGATTAAAACTTATGTAAGTAATGCTTTTTTAAAAATAGAAGATTCCCAACTGTATGCTATTTTTGCTTGGAGTCAGCGCACAGCAGAAATTATTACGGCTAAATCTTGGTTAACAATATTAGAAATATTTGTTCACGAACATTCTTTAGAAAAAGCTTACCTAATATTTGAACAAATTAAATCAGCTTCAGTAGCAGAGAAACTGACTGAGGAGCTAGAGCAATATCAACATCTGATTGAAAATGCCATAGTATTTTTAGCCGATGGAAAAATTACAATTTTTGGTAAAGGATTTCGCAGCTTTATTGAAAAAGAAATGTTATTTGAACTTGGCGATATTAGTCAAGAAAATTACCAAGTTCTGACACAATTATTTTTTAAATATCAATTAAAAGATGACTTAGAATCTATTAAAAATATAGAAGAATTTCGCAAGCTAGTAGAACATTTAGAACAACTTGGGTTGCTATCTCCTGCTACAAATTCTATAGATTGGGGTGATTTAAAAAAAGCTGTTCCTATTTGTCAAGCATTTGGTTTAACTAGGGGTACACCCGTAGATAGATATTATCTTAGCAAATATTTACAGGAAATTCAAACGCAAATTTCTGGGAATATCTTAGAAATAGGAGGCATCCCCAAAGATAAGGATTTCTATGAAGTTAATCCTGGTACATCCTATCAAATTATGAATATAGAACCCGGTTTAGGAATAGATATAGTGGGTGATGCTCACGATACATCTATGATTAAACCTGAGTCCTTTGATTCCATCGTAATATTTAATGTTCTCGAACATTGTTACGCACCCTGGCAAGTAGTAGAAAATATCTATACCTGGCTAAAACCTGGAGGAAAATGTTTTGCAATGGTTCCCAGTTCCATTAGAATTCATGCTACACCAATGGACTATTGGCGGCCTTTACCTGATGCTTTTGCTTGGATGTTTAGAAATTTCTCTCACCAAAAGCTCTATATTTATGGTAATCCTATTACTGTTATTGCTAGTTATCATGGCATCGTCACTGAAGAACTAACAACCGCAGAATTAGACGCATATCATCCAGATTATCCTGTAGCTACCTGTATCGTAGCCCAGAAATAAAATTCACCATCTAAATTCACCATTTATAAATTACCATGAGTCCGATTAATTTTGATATCCAACCCGAAGTTAGTATTATTTTATGTACATACAATCGAGCCAAATATTTAAGTCAATGTCTTGATAGTGTGATTGATCAAACCTTTCAAAATTGGGAATTGTTAGTAGTTGATGATGGTAGCAATGATCAGACTTTTGAAATAGTCAATCCCTATTTACAAAAAACTCAAAATATTCGTTATTTGAAACACAAAAACCGCAAATTAGCCTACTCTAAAAATGTGGGTATCCAAGCCTCCTTTAGCCCCTATATCACATTTTTAGATAGTGATGATACCTATGCAGCTAATCATATAGAATCTCGTTTTAACTATCTAAAATCTCATCCTGAAATTGATTTAATACAAGGCGGATTCTTTTCTGAGGAAGATATTATAGTAGCTGATTATTATAAACCCGGAAAAACCATTAATTTAAAAGAATGTGTTTTAGGCCCCACATTTTTCGGTAAACGTAAAGTATTTTTTGAATTAAAAGGATTTGATAATATTGCTTATGGTGAAGATACAGATTT
>Ga0082207_1000373_pt1 | contig 25833 bp, 13 predicted proteins | sample LakMenEpi10Aug09_FD_71540 | JGI IMG/M metagenome (GOLD analysis project Ga0082207, IMG submission 71540)
TGTTGGAGCATGTCCAAGATCGCCTGCGATCTCTGATGCAGCCGCTCTCGCTGCTTTCCTCGAGGGGAACTTGAAGAACCCTTCTGACGTCTGCGTTCCGCCATGACGTTTCAAAACGTCATCAAGCTTATCCATCATCGAATGTCGAGCAGCTCCTAGGCTCCTCGCAACATCAACTCGAACGAACTGACTTGGAGCCGAAGTTCTTGGCATTCCACTAACTGGGGCCTTACCTCCGCCACTAGAACCTCCCGTTCCACGCGGTAGTCCGGCACCTTCAAGAGGAGTAGCCAATCCGGACGCAACTCCATAAAACTCAATGTCACCCTGTGCCAAAGTGCTCATGACGAGGATCTCATTGTCCGGAATGTTCGGACTCGCCTGCGAACTACCAAGATTTCCATTGACGAACTGCTCTTGGTAAACTTGCCTCGCCTTTCGAGAAGATTCCAAATCAAGAATTGTTGGGCCTTTTGGCGCTGGCGTCGTACGTGGTCCGCCGCCGAACAATGGCCAGAAGACGTAGACGCCAGGGGTGCTCAATATGTATCCCAGCCAATTGGACCTAACCTCATATCCATTCACTACGGTCATTCCCTCAAAGTCCCAGCCGCCGCCGCTAATGTAGCGTCCCTCAGCATCCTTCTCGGGTTCTTCCCATAGTCCACTAGGATCGGTCGCCATGTTGGGATGATTCCCCACGTACCGATACAGGTTTGTATCGCCAGCGGCGAAGCCGATGGGGTCTTGGCTGATCCAGCGGGCGAGGACTAGGTCGAGGTACCGTGCGCGGTTGTATTGGAGGCCTGTCTCCTTGTCGAGTTCCCTACCCGTGTAGCCATACAGGTGCGCGATGGCAGTATCCGTTTCCGAGACAGTCTTGCCAAAGGCATCGTAGACGATGTGATTGACCACCGACGCCGTTCCCGCCGTCACTCGAGCTAGATCGCGCACCGAGCCTTGATGGTCCGTCATCGCCCACAATACGTCACGTACGCCACCTGAGCCGATGTTCTCCTCCGCGAGGACTTCGTCCACCAAAGAGCCGTGCAGGTAGCGGCTGATCACCGACCCAGTACCGTCCAACCGCAACGCGATCTCATCACCAGCATCGCCGTGGTCTTTGCGAAACCCTTGGTTAACGTAGTAGACCGTCGAGAGAATCGTGCCTGATCCGTTTTCCACCGTTTGCAGATAGCGGCGATTGAGCGCGTCGTAGCCGAAATGCACTCTTTTGGTCAGTGTGCCAGCCGAGGTTCTGTACCGAACGTCCGTCAATCGGTCTCGATGATCATAGGTGTACTCGATGTACGAATTGTCCGATTTGAGCGTCCGACGGGTCATGTTCCCGTTGGCGTCGTAGAGGAAATCCCACGTCGCATTCGATGTCAGGCGATTGTCCGCGCCAGTGACGTTTCCAGAGCCTGTCCGGTTGCCGTTCAGGTCATAGGTAAAGCTCTGATCAGGGGCGTTGGCATAGTCGATCGCGCTGAGCTGGTTGGTGGGGGTGTAGCTGTAGGTGGTCAGACCATCCGCCGACGACGTTACCGAACTTAGCCGATTTCCAGCGTCCCAGACGAAGTCGTAGCTGGCAAGGACGGTGCCCGTTGCTCGCTGGTGCTTGATCGACTGCACGGTCGACTTGAGCTGGTTTTGCGCGTTGGTGTAGGAGGAGAGGGTCTCGAATACCGGAGCCGCATACCCAACATCCGAGAATCGCTCGGTGCGGACCCGGTTTCCGGCCTGGTCGTAGCTGTAGCGGATGCTCTTGGTATCGGTCATTGGACCGGTTTGTTGGAGCGTCGCAACTTGGCCGTTGGCGGTATAGGTATACGAAACCTTCGAATCGAACGTGGCGGAAGCTCCCAGGCTGAGAGCAACTTCTCGGACTTGGCCGCCCGCATAGATGTAATCCGACTGGGCGATGATACTCGGCGCGAGGGTTTGTTTCTCCCGCGAGAGCAATCCATCGGTATAGGTGAACTCGAGGCTGGTCGCAGAGTCACTGGCCGAGGTCATTTTGCCGACTGCGTCGTATTGGAAGTTGAGGGTCTCGATCACGTTGGTCCCAACCAACCATTCTTCCTTGGTCGGGTTCGAACCGTTCCCATAAGTATACTGGATCTTGTTCCCGTCGGGCTTGATGACCAGCGTTTTGCGATCCGCCGCATCGTAACCGAATGTTTTGGTCTGAGTCAGGGCATTGGTCTCGGTCAGAACGCGATCGTAGATATCGTAGGTCCACGAGGTCGTTTGGCCGTTCGGTGTCGTTAGAGAGATTTTCCGGCCCTTGACGTCATAGACCGTGGTTGTCACCCCCCCATCGGCATCGGTAACGCTGAGGACTCGGCTCCTTTCATCGTAGGTGTACGATGTCGACAGGGAGTTCGGATCCGTTTGCGACAAGACTTTTCCCCAAGCGTCGTAGGTCCAGGTCGTCGTTTGTCCGGCGAAATTCGTGTGGCTGATCACGCGATCGAAGGCGTCGCGAATCCAGGATTGCGTCCGTCCAAAGGCATCCGTTTCGCTGAGTAGATTGCTGTAGATGTCGTGGATATAGGTCGAGGTTCCCAGACCGGTCTCTGTCCGAGATTTGGTTCGCCCTAGGTAGTCGGAACTCATCGAAATCGAGTGCTCCGGTGTGTACGGTTTGGAGCTCTGCACCGTGGATATGCCCGTCGAGGCGTTGGTCGTTCGAATAGTTGTTGCCAGCGATTCGTCGATACTGCTAGTTTCTTTGCCTTTGTACGTTCGGATGATCGAATCGGACACGGAGTTGACCGAGATAACGAACTGCGAGGCGATGCGAGAAAGGCTATCGAAAGCCGTTCGGGTCCGCTCTTGGTCTTTGATCATCTGCACGCGATTACCAGCCGAGTCGAAGGCATTGGTAATATTTGCCTCGCCCGTTCGAATGACGCCGAGAGACATGCCGATCCCTGTTTCCGAGTCGTCGAAAGTCGAGGTGGTGGTTCGCAGGTTGGTTGTCGAGGATTCTGCACGCCCAAGTTTGTCGAGGTTGACGGTGCGGTCGACCGTATACGAACCTGTCCCGAATGCCTTTTCCGATTGAACGACGGGACCCGCTACTGAGATCTTCCGCTTCCACTTTTGAAGCTGAGGATGATTCATATTGGGGCTCTGTCCATTGCTACCCGCCACGGCAAACGTATCAATAGATTCTTCGATCCGATAGTCGCCTGCTTCATTCCATGTGTATGAATACGTGGTCAGCTTGGGGAGTGCGGCGGTGCCCGACGTAGACAATTGGCTCGGAGTCGTCACTTGCAGGAGTCGCCCCTGTGCATCGGTCTTCGTCCTTGAGATCAAGTCGTTGTGATCCGTACTGACGACGGTCAATGAATCGTCAAAATAATCGGTGTACGAAGTGCGACCTGCATAGGTCGATTGACGTTGTCGATTGAGTTGGTCGTACTCCCAGGACTGGGTTAGGTTCACACCGGTATCAACAGGAGAGCTTTGCTGCTTCAAGTTGCCCATGATGTCATATTGATAAGTGGTCGAGACTTTGCGTGGACTGATGGATTCGACGACCCGTCCGAGCGCATCGGTTCTGGTGGAGGAGGAATTGCCAACTCGGTCAGTGGTAAGGGTTAGCAGCATGTTGTTCTCGAAAGAATACTTAACCGTGCTGATTCCGACCCCTTCCTCAATTCCAAACATGGGATCTTTGGAAATGACCAGCCGACCACGCGTGTCGTACAGATTGGCGGTGACGGCGGTGACCGGTTGAGCCGCGCTCGAGCGACGTGTTTCGGTCGAAAGGAGAACTAAACCCGTCGGTCCTGTGATTTGGTAGAACGATTGACCGTAGGTTGCCTTGACATCGGAACGGTACATCAAGTTCAGCTCGTCATACGAATTGATTTGCGGTGCTGCATCCCCAATTTTTTGGTAGAGAACGTTTCCGCGATTGTCCATGCGGATCTCGGTAATGAGTTGCTGACTGCCGCTAGCGTGTGCAGCTTGGGAGCTTTCAATTCTGGTCGGTCGATCGATGCGAATGTCGCCGTACGTGAACTTCTGTAGGCCACCTTGCAGCAAGTTGTCGGTCAAATGGACTCGGCCTAGTCCATCCGTCTCGTTCATGACCACGTCGACCTGGTTCGTTGTCGGTTGGCCGCTCGCGTCAATGGCCCCGGCCACGTTGGGTGTGGTGATCCAAGAACGGGTGCCAAAGTAGCTGCCGGAACTTGAGACCAAGTTGGCGCCGTGTTGATAGTAATTGACGCTCAGAACCCTGTTGTTGATGAGGTCTTTGGTTTGCTTTAGGCTGCCATCCGAGTAATAGGTGTATTCCATGTCCTGACCAACACCTGTGTTGGCGCCGAGGTTGCGGTTGAAATACTGCAATCCGGCTGCGACCTTGGTTCCAGCCAAATTCCTGGCAGCGTTGTAACGATGCTCTGTAATGATGCCGTTGCCATCAATGGACTTGAAGAGCTTGCCGTCGGCGAAGTACTCGTACTGGGTCCTTGAAAGGACCGGCCCCTGGGGGGATATGGTTTTCTCTTCCCGCAAAAAGCCCCGCAAATCGTACGTTGTGAGCTCGGTCGAAAGAGTCTGCGATCCAACCTTGGTGATTTTGGATGTCGGAAATCCCGTGCCCGGATCATAGGTCAAAGTCGATTCAACGACATCATTTCCGTCCAGAACCTGCACCTTTTCCGGAAGGGCTCGCGAGTTGTAGGATGTGTATTTGGTCTCCAGGCCGAGCGTGTCCGTGTGCGAGAGCAAGTACTGCTTGCCATCGTATTTCCATGACTCCGTGTAGTCCGAATTCAGGTATCGATCGATCGACATACTTGCTTTTCGGCGATCGTCATTGAGGATGTAGTTTGTGGTAGTCTGTTCGAGAAGGTTCTTGTTCTTCCCTTTGTCGAAACCTTCGATTGGTGCATTGACTTTGGAAACGACCAAGGCGCCGACCGATGCGCCACGCTCGTTGTCGGTCTCGTATTCATTGACGGTATGTCCACCGGCATTCAACGTATAAACAACATTTCCACGATAGTCGGTGGGATCGTACTTGGGGGTAACATCGTCGACGGCAATCGAGTCGTTCGCAGCCAGCTTGTACGACTGCTTGATTTGGTAATCGTAAACATAGAATGTCGTTCGATATTGATTGGCACCTGGGACAAACTCTCGTTCGGACTGGACTGACCCCAAACCGTTATAGACGTATTGGGTTTCATTGATCTTGTTGCCTGCGAATTGCTCTTCGGTACCTACGTGCTGGGCTCGTTGATTGAATTGATACAGTTTGCGCCAGGTCCCAGCGCTGGACACGGAGCCGGGGCCAACGAACTTGTCGATACTAGTGATTACTTGTTTCAGTTCGGTGACTAGTTGCGAAAGACGATTCCGCGTGTTCGAGAACCCGACCGTTCCTGCGTTGTCCAACCAAAATGGGTCGAGATTGCCGACCGTTACCTTGTTTGCCATTCGGCGCCCTGTGGCGTATTCGATAGCGACCGAAGAAAGTACGTTTGTCTGAGTATCGAGCCATTTGTCTGCCGTCAATAAACCGGCAGCATTGTATTGAAACTGATGATTGGCACCCGGGGCTACAAATCCACCTGCGCTGGCATTGTTTTCCTCGATATTCACCAGTTGCTTACGATTCATGGTCGTGTCGGCCGTAGGGACTTCCTGCAAAGTGATATCGTAGATTCTCGATCCGATCACGATCTTATCGATCATGTAATCTGCATCATAAAAAAACGTTGTGTCGCTCGAGTCGCTAGCTCGCGCCAAGGTGATGACCGGATGAGGTAGGGAATCGGACGTGTTCCAAACAAAAGATAAACCACGGCGTTGCGATTCCGCTGTGGTGGCATGAACGAAATTGACACCGGGCTGCTCGATGCGATCAATGAGCAGGAACGGCTTGTTGTGCATCGTCGATTTCTTAGCCACATACTGCGTTCCATCCGCGGTTGTATAAGTGTATTCGCCGCCAGAAACGGTGAATCGACCGAATTCCAAGGGTGGCTTTTGGTAGTCAGGAAAATCGATCCCGAATCCGCTAGCTCCAACTTGGATCGGAGTCAGTTCGCCTGAATATCCGAAGTTTGCGAGCGTGACCGGACTCGCATCAAAGACCTTTGTGCCCTCGCCAGGAAAGTGCATGAGGATTCGATCGTCTTCCACATCGGTCGTTCCGCGATCGTCAAAGATGTAGCTCGGTACCCCCTGGAGCATCCAGCCAGCTCCGAACGGATTCGCGTACTCTTCGTTGAGTCCTTTGGGATTGGTGGCGCTAACGACCTCCAACTGATCGCCGACCAGGATCGGAATCTCGCCCTTGATCGAGTAGACGACTGGGGTGGTACCCGAGTTGACCGTTAACTCAAGTTCCCAAATATACAGGCCAGGATCTTTCGGCAGCGACTGGGGCTGAATCGCGAGGATGTACTTCTCACCGCTTTGAGCTGTAACGGCAACATTCGCTGTGGAGAATGGGTAACCGACCTCGACTTGATTGCGATACAGCTTGAGCTTTCCCGATAGCGAGGTGAGAGCCGTTTGGCTATTCTTCCGAGCGACAACTGCGTAGATGATAGGCGCGTTGGCGTTTCCGTCTCGAACCAAACTCGAATCATGGATGAGTCCCTGGAGGCGGAGCTCTGCTTTGCCGCCCGACTTGTCGAGAATCATGGAGTGCGACGTCTGCACATCCCCCGTGAACGTGTCGACTACGATATCTCCACCCAGATACTTCATGTTTCCATACTGGACATCTGCAGACGTAAAGGTTGAGACTTCGAAGCTATTTGCGTTCACTGGAAGCGTCTGAAGCGCCAACTCGGGGACGGTTCGAATCCAAGGTCGGCTTTCAAAATCCGGAACACCACTTGATGCTCTCCACAAGGAATTCGTCAAGTATGAGTTCTGAACTCGAAACCGCACCTCCACTTCCCATCGGTGCTCGACGGTCTTGTACGTAACATTCCCCTGTAAATCTGTTTCTTTCTCACGCTTGGTCGAGCCGTCGGAAACGACAAGCCACAATGTTGGCGAGGTGGTTCCTGCGGTCCACTGTCCATTGGTGCTTTGGATATCAGCGATCCGAACTTCATTCCGAATGTCGATCGAGTACTGATCGACCTTGGTCACGATCAAATTGCGCTTTGTTGTTGTCGACCCTAGTACGAATTGCCCGACTTCCTTTCGGATATCATTCGGATAGGGGTCGACCGTCGGCGGCGTCGCATTGGGATTGCTCGTGTCCAAGCCAAACAGCGTATCGCGGACATCGACAATCTTCAGCTTGGTGAGGTCTGTTCCATCGTCGGTAAAGATGTCGCGCAGGTCAATTCGAACGCTCTTCTCGTTATAGTAGTCTTCTTGGGCTTCGAGATAAATCGTTCCAGGCAAATACATCCGATTGTTGGAATCGACTTGGTGCCGTTGATGTCCAATGAGCGCAGGCAAATTGTTGGTGACAGCAAGCTTGATTTCCTGAGTCTCGTACTTCTTCCCGGTGGTTATACCGACATAGCTGACGCTAAACTTCTCTAGCCCGGTGAATCGAATAATGTGTCCGTCGGCGTCGAGCTCAGGTTTGAGTGCTGCCCCCGTATTTGGGACATAGGTAATGGTTCCGTCGGTATTGGCCGTTGCCGTTCCAAAACTGAGCGATCCCGGCACCTCCAATCGCACGTCCTCGTCGCGTCGGTAGTCGTGGCTTGGAATAGGCGAAAATGTCAGTGACTGACTCAATGGGACGACCCAGTCGGCATTGACGACGTCGGCTAACTCCGAAGAAATAGGGGGGAGGCTATCTTCGTCTTCTTCTCCGCATTTCTTGATGGGCAAGGATCCGGAGAGTCCGACTTGCCATTGTTGCTCTTCGATATGGACGAGTGTTTCCGTCCATCCCGCCATCGTACCGATCTGGTAGTTGTTGTACTGTGGAAGGAAGGATGTGTTGTCTATCGTGTAGGTTGTCGAGGTGACCGAGATCTTCGGCGGGAAGACTTTGTTCGCTGGCGTTGCGTAGGGTGTGGAGTTTGTATCGAGCAAACCTGGCTTCGCTCCCGGGACAGCCTTGCACGCCTGAATTGCCATTCGGGTTGGGTTGGTATCGTCGTCCAGTACTCCTCCACGTGCTGGAGCCAGTGCAATGGATTGCCCCCCCGTGCTAATCAGCGTCGGCACGACTTCAAACACCCGGTTGGGACCTGGAAGATTGTTGTCCGTAATCGGCACGGAAAGGGTGAAGGACTGCGTATTCGACGTGAAGACAAAATTCTGAGAGACTTCCGGGATCGATCCCGTCAGCGCATTTGTTGCCACTTGCACCGTAACGGGCGCCGAGATAGTCCCTTCCATTCGGACCTTGAACTGCAGGGTGGGTTGGTTCTCGAGATCGATCACGCTGTCCACGACAACCTTGGCCACAGGAGTCGACACCGGGTCATCGTTCGTGATCGATGTTGTCACGCCCGAGGGGAGTGTAATGTATGCGCTCAACGCGGGAGTCGAGTGCTGGAACGAAACTGAGTAAGTTTCGTTGGGTTCGTTGGTTGTGTCAGGGTTCGAAAAAATCGCAAAGGTACGCTTTTGTCCATTCAGGCCGTTGAAGAAAGACGCGCCGATCAACTCGTTCACCTCGTCCTGAGGGGCGAAGTCCGCTGCGTTCGTGGTGCCATGGACAACGTCGTGCAACAACCAGATGCCACCCTCGATTTCCCCTTGCATTGTCACCTCATACTTCGCACCCCTTCCCTCAGCGATGGTTGCTGGATACGAGACTGTGAAGGAGATAGAGTCGCTGTCCGGAGCGATCGTTGCGTCGATTTGCCGTACAGGGAAGTAGACGTTGCTCGGAGACAGAAGGCGAATGCGGAACTGTTCCGTGGACTCGAGAATGGAGTCATCCTTAACGGCAATCTGAACCGTCTTTGTGAGCTCTCCCGATGCAAAACTCACGGTTCCGAACGGGATCTTATTGTTGACGAAGTCCTCTGCATCTGCTGGATTGGTGCCGATACCTTCAACCGTGTATCCCACGTCCAGGGTGCCAGTCGTTACAGCACTCCGAGTAAGTAGGAAACTGTAGTAGGTCGTACCTGCGTTGGTTTCGGTGGCCGAGGTTGCGGAAGAGGCTGAAAGTGTGACGATGGGTACAAATTCGTAGGCTCCGATGTCCAGTCCCGTCAATTGGCTCGGCGTGTAGGATGCGACCCCCGTGCTTCCCGTGTTTTGGGAGTTGAAAAGTCGTGGCGCGTACCTGCCATCGGTGAGTACGACAACGTCCGTGGACAGTCCGAGACTCACAAACGGTTGATTCAGCACACCTCGGCTACCGCTCATGCTGGTGATGGTTCGTATCTCACTTGCACTCATGATCATGAAGGGAGTAGGCGGCAGCGACTCGGGATGATCAAAATCAAGCATGACAGAACTGACCGCATTCACGTGAACTTTGGGGAGGTAGTTCCCCTGCGCGGCATCGGCGGCATTGATGGCAGGGCTATTTGACTGCAAAGCCAGTACTGGCAACGACGTGGACGTGAGCGATGAGAGCGCCGAGAGCTTGGGGTCGATCGGAGATGCTACGGTTCCTGTTTGGTCATTCAGGATCCAGAATCCGTCCATTCGGATCGGTGCATTCGCTGCGTGGGCAGCAGCGGTTGAGCCATTGTAGCCCCGTAGTACCGTCCAGGTGGTGCCAGCAATCGCTGTGACTTGGAGCAACTCGGCGTCGATTTTAACCACAAATGGAAGCGCTGGCACTACGCTGGGTGCCGCGTCGATTGCCAGTGACGACTGATTACTTGTCATAACGGACGCGAGACTGCGCTCTGCGATCGGTGGAGCGCCAATGAGATTGCTTCCGAGCGACTTGAATATTCCCTTGAGATCTGGCTGTCCCGCAGAGGTATTCTTTGCGACAAGTGCATTGCCGAATTGGTTGTTGAGTCCATCCGCGACGACGCCGCCTATGATGGGTGCCGAATTGTTCGCAATCGTGGAGCTGAGGATCGTCAAATTCGCCGTCGAATTCGTATACACAGCACCAGCCGACACGGTTGCCGTGTTTCCGGAGATAGTACTTCCCGAAACCGTGACGGTGCCGCCGATGGAGTGCACGGCCCCACCACTCCCCGCGGTGGAGTTCGCGTACAGGCTCGAGTTATTGATCGTCACAGACCCGTTTAGATTCGAGATCGCACCACCGTTAGCAGCGCTACTACCGGTCAATGCAGAGCGATCGACAACGAGTGTTCCGCCATCGACGAAGACGCCTCCACCGACTCCAGAACCTGCGGCTCCGGATAGTTTGATGTTCGCAATGCGCAGTCGCCCGGAGCTTGAGACACGCATGGCCCGAGATCCGTTCGCGTGGATATAGGTGTCGGCTGCATTGATCCCCTGAATCTCAACGTTCGATGAAATGAGCAATTCACTGGTCAGGGAGTAGTCGCCCGCAGGAACAACAACCGACGAAAAACCAGGGCGAGCATTTGCTTCCATGATTGCAGCTCGAAGGCTGACGAGCCCCGAACTGGTGGTGACTTGCCCATCCCCAGGCGCAAGATCGGGGAGATCCGCCGATGTGTTCACTCGCCAGATTGATGCTTCATAGGCGCCGCGGTCGATCGTTGAATTGAGATTTCTGAAACCGCCATAGGTATCCGAAAGCAGGATGGCATTGGATTCAGCAGGGTGGCTTGCCGCAACGGTTCCGAGGATTCCACGCACGATGTTGACGAGGGTCGTGCCATCGTTATTTCGAGTGACAACCGTCGCCAGCATTTTTTCGTCTCGGATCTGAAGGGTTGAAAGGTCCGGGATCGTCGCATCGCCCTTGACAATCAGCTGGGTAGCGGCGGCTGAGATGCTCGCAGTCAGAACCAGCATCGAGCTGTTGAAGCCGGGCGACTGTTGATCGTTACCCCAAATGAAGGGTTGACCGGAGCGTTGCTCCAACGGAGTGCCATTCCACAAAGCGCGACTGACGGTCAACAAACGATGGTTGGGATCGATGCCATGAACCTGAAGCGTTTCCCGTCCAAATTGAGCTACGAAAGGAGCAGTCGAAGGAAGCTGGAAACCTGGGGATACTGTGACGAATGTGCCTCGGTCCGGCACGATCCCGAGTGGCTGCACTTGTTGGGTCGTACCCTGAGCTGCACGCGTTACCGTCATATTGTTTCTAGCGTGATCCAGCGCCGTGACGATCATCCGTTCTGCTCCATAGCGAAGCAGGAACGGTACGGCTGGTAGTGGAGTTGTATCCTCCACATTGATCTGGATCGAAGTAGCTGTGCCCGCGAGCACATCGGTACCGTAAACGGCATCGAGAACGGTCTGCTCTTTGGCTGCGGCAGCGAAATCGAATCCGCTGTTGTTCCCGATGGCCTCCAGCTTCTTGTCGTTGATTGCGACAATCAGACGCGATGCATGCGACGGACTGACCGGAATGGGGTCTGTGGCAATTCCTGCACGTATGCCATCAAATGGCAGAATCATGTCTGCGACACGCAAGTAGCCTGGATCATTCGTCGCAGGAACTGAGTTTGCGGCTGAGAAGAGAAAGCCGGTCAGTTCCGCCACGGTACCTTTTGCCGCGGCAACCGGCGCCGTGTTCTCATATCCGCGCACAACGGAAAGGAAGTGGCCATCGGCATTTGGATCGGGACGCGTGCCGCCACGGACATACATGACTTCCGTTCCGAGGCGAATCTTTCCGCCGACCATTCCTGCTAACGGAAAGGGCAGATTCGGAACGTATATGGACGTGTCGGCTACGTTGATGGCATTGCCGATCTTTGCGATCCCAACGGCTTCAATCAGTTGGACATCGATCGCACCACTGTACTGGAAATGGAGTTTCGCTGAATCAAGTCCCTCGAAGCCACCCGAAAACAAGGATCGTATCGGGTGGGATGACGCACTCGATCCAAGCATCCCGCGCGAGACCGTGATCGTCTTCGAAACGCTGTCAATGCTGTCTACACGAACGATCTCGGTTCCATGCAACAGGAAGAAGGGCGCAAGCGGAAGCCCCGCTGTGTCTTCCAAGTAGAAACGGGTGTCGGAGCCTGAGTTTGAAAGGACCTTGCCAAAGGCGATCTTCGTACCTGGCCGAATGTCGGAGTTCGATGTGTCGTAGCGAGCACGCACAACGGTGAGCTTGCGTGTGGTTGTGTTGACGGCGGTGACATCCATGAGTTCCCCGTCGACGCTGGCCACAAATGGTAAGGTAGGAAGGTTCGCAGTGCTCGCAACGGCGATCTCTGTGTCATTGAAGAATGCATAACCTTCCGTGGTCGACTCGAATGTTGTCGCGACCGACATGACGATTCGCTTGTTGATGACGTATTGGTTTGCAGCCAAATTAGAATCAATGACGGAATTCTGGCCAGAAAACCCAGTGGTAATCCCTGAGTCGAGTGCTGGACTGTCTGCCAATGGCATGACGATCGATTCGGACGATCCTACCGGCACATATCGAGTGATACGCGGGTCGATTCGTGTGTTCACCGCCCACGAGAAAAACAATGCAGATCCAGAAGCGAATGAATTGGTGGTGCTCGGTGGTCGAGCCACGGTCACTTGATAGCCACTGACCTGGGTCACCGTCACGTTCTCCGTGGTTGGCGTTGTGACCAAACTGCCGTCAGAGTTGTAGCTCGGAGGTGCGACGATTTGCGCGTTGAATGGGACCGGAGGAAATCGACTGGCATCATCGATCTGCAGGATGTTGGTCGAGGGGGTGATCGATGATGTAAGAGACACTCGTTCTCGTGAGAAGGCTTCGTAGGCGGGTAGCCCGAACTTATCGGTCGCTTTCCAAAAGCCATTGGTACTCCATGCAAACAGCGAGTCGCTTGGATGTAGCTGTACCGTTGTACCGTTCACACCCCGCTGAACCGTCAGTTCGGTGATGTTTTCTTTGTCACCCGAAACTGGGTCGCGCATTTCGGTAATGCCAGTGACGAGAACGTATTCACGGTCCCAGTTCCTGCCGTTGATGTGTCCCACTTGCGCTAGAAATGGAAGTGGAGGAAATAGGAGTGACGGAGTTTCGATTCGGACCTTGGTCTCCGTGGTCGATAGCTGATTTCGCGTGGGTATCGTTTTCACTTCTGCTTCGTCGGCCAAATTTCCACCCAAGGACTGAAAACTTCCTCGGACTGCGGGTGGTTGCTTGGATTGGACCGAGGGTTGCCCCGAGAAGATGGAGTTCTCGATGGTCATTGATGGTGAGTCATCCACCCAAGCGCCGTCGCTCAACATTGCCTCGGGTGCCAAGGGAATTCTGGAGAAACTGAACTCTGGTAGTGATTCGTAGCGGGTCCGGAATGTTCGTACGTCGGCTGTGTTTTGGAATATCTTCGCCGTGGTCTGATCTGAGAAACCCGAACCCGCGTACACCTCGGCAGGGAATCGTGAATTGTTATAAAAGGTTGCGCTTTCTAGGATCGTTGTTGGTGTATGCGGATGCACGAAATTGTAGATCGTTTCGGAACCACCCGGGTACAGCGATACTTCTGAGTGGTTGTCCGCGAAGACGGCGTTTGTGACGCTCAGCCCACCCGATACTGCCCATACCTGAAATGGGTACTGGTGCTCTGATGCACGGGTAAGGTTTCGCCCACGAATCACATGGAGGACTGCCCCCTCGATCTTCGTGACGGTCATGATCTCGTTGTCGATCAGAATGTCGAAGGGCAAGTTGTACTTTGCGAACTTGACAGGATCTCCCACCGAGATACGGTTTTGAACGTGGTCGATATAAATCTTGACAGAGGATGTCCTTGGATGCGAGACCGGTTTGGTGCGTTCGACGGTGAGCGACGTTTGAAACCGATTCAAGGCGGTGACTTTGACAACCTCATCACCGATCAATAGTCTCACAGGAAGTGGCAGCGACTCAATGGCCGCATAGCTATGGACGAAAATCTCGGTTTGGTTGGGATCAATGTCCGCAGCGATGGGCAGCACGCTCAACTCGGACTTCTCGATGAACTCATGCACTCCCAAGTTCCGAATCGCTGTCGAGGTCGCATAGAATCCTGCCGTGTTCGACGTGTATTCGATTCTCGAGCCATCGAGCTTCAGATTTCCCGACTGGTTGTAGAGAACGGGAGCCCCAGGTTCGATGCCAGGATGATTATGGTCGAAGCGAGAATTGCTGATTGCCATATCGGCATTCACGCCGCGATTGGTGATGAGCCCGCCGTTTGCGGCTGATATGGTATTGTTTTGGAATTGAACATCGTCGATTCGAACCCAACCGTTTTCATTGACTAAGCCTCCTGCGTTGGTGGCCGTCCCTCCATTGTTCGAGTAGGTGCTGTGAGAGAACGTGAGTTTTCCTGCATAGTCGTTCCGGATTACGCTCGAACCGGCCGTGTCGATGTTGTTGGATAGAACTACATTGTCGAGTGTTGCCGTTCCATTGTTGTACAGGGCACTTTCTCCATAGATTGTGTGATTCGAGAGCGTTGAGTTCCCTCGCATGGTCAGGGTGCCAAGGTTGTAGATCGCGAGTCCTTTGGTGGCGACCCCGGATGCGAGTACTTGGGAGTAACCAGCGTTGGAATCGATCTGCGACGCGCCTTGAATGGTCGTCGTTACACCCGAATTTAGGTGTAAAGATCCGCCCGCAATGTCTGCAAGATTACGGCGGATGATGCTTTGCCCATCGATCGTGATCGTGCTCGGGTTGGCATAGATCGCACCACCTCTCCCGACTGCCGAGTTGTCCTCAATAGTCGACTGCTGATCGACAAGCAATTCTCCGGATTGAACATAAATGGCACCGCCATCCACTGCAGAGTTCAAGGAAATCTTGGATCCGAAAACCTCAACGCGACCGTTCTGGGTATAGATCGCTCCTCCGCGAACCGCTGAATTCTTTCCACTCCATATCGATGAGTTGAGATAAGGGTAGAAAATCTCCGATTGCTTGAGCGTAACGGTACCACCGTCGTTGAAAATCGCACCACCATTCCCGCCATCAAGAGTCGTGCCGTCGGGACTTCGGAAGCCTGCGAGCTTTACCTTTTCAAGTGTCAACGTGGAATTCGGTCCAACTTGAAATGCCCGATCGTTCAAAGCAAAGTACTGAGGGCCCGTCTGTGAATTGGACACCATCCAATTCGCAGTGATTACCGTCGGCGTGTCGTTGCCCAAGACCCTGATGTTTCCCCAGACGTCCAAATCTCCCGTTTGCGAGTTTTGCTCGTTGTTTCCTGAGTTGCTGAGAACAACTTCTGCAATGGTCGGTTCGAAACGGACGATACCTTCCATCTTGTTCAGCGTGGACTGTTCCAAGACGCCAGTCCAGCCAGCAAGATTACTCAGTTCTTTGACCGCAGCGCGCAGCGACACCTGGGAACCGGTTGCCGTCGGATCCGTGTCGACAATTCCATCCGTGGTGGTTGGTGAGGTGTCCAGGGCGTCGTTCGTTACGTTGACGAAGTAGGTACCGAACTCGGTAGCACCGATGTCTACTTGCTTTTGCGTGTCAGACAAGCTTCCTAGATCGGGACCGTCGAGGAACCGGTCGGCTCCGCGTTGGTCGGTTGTTCTTCTGCCGTAACTGCTTCCCCGATCGATTGCGGGACTGGTTGCAACGGGCATCACCGACCGTGTGCGGCCGCCTTGATGGGAGAGCTGGCCTACCGCTCCCCACAGGACGGGCGCCAGGCTTTGCCCTCCGACTTGGTCGCGCAGGTAACTCATCGTCAACAATCCAACCGCAGATCGTGCATTTCCGATTACGTTGAAGCCATGGGAAATGAAAGTGCCGGACGTGTCGGCAATCGAACGATTGTCAACCACAAGCGAATTGCGAAGAACGAAACGACCGGACGTTAGGTTTTGGAGTGTTTCGGAGGTGTTGGTTGACGGAAGCCCGTTTCTTGCCACCGTCGAACTGAACAGCGAAACGGCACCCGTGCCGTAGTTCGAAATCGCGTCCCCTGTGAGGCTCGCGTCATTTTGCGAAAAGGTGCTATTGATGGCAGTCAGCTCGCTCGTGGACGCCAAATAGATACCTCCCCCACGGGTCGCCGTGCTATCTGAAATGGTTGAGTCCACCATGACGATGGAGCCAGTGCCTCCGGCATAGATCGCTCCACCGAGATTCGATTGGCTGTTACGGATTTCGGATCGATCCAACCACAGTTGCCCACTCACGTTGGCAGACGAGCCGTTTGCGGTGGTTGAGTAGGCACCCTGGAGTACCATATTCTCAAGCCGAAGCACACCAGTAGAAGCAACCGTGAAGAGAAGCTTCGACGACGCACTGGGATTCGGGCTGATCACGGTTAACGCTCCCGAGGCCGCACCCCGAATCGTAATGTTGCCGGTGATGCTGGGTAATCCGCTGTCCAGCAATACTGGTTGAGTGATAGTTGGTGAGAAAACAATCAGGTTGGAACCGCCTGCAGCCTGTGCATTATTGATCGCTCGCCGCAGGGACATGGTCGTCGTATTGACCACATCGGAAACGGTGTCCACCGTGTAGGTTTGGTTATAGGTTGTGGTCGGTGGAACAAGGGGAGCGAGCACGTGGAGTCGGTAACTCCCAAAAGTACTGTTGTTCACTCGGCCGGTCAGAGATGTTGGGCTGTAGCTCGCGTTCTCAGCAGACGAGATCCCGATGTAGTAGAAACCTGCAGTCGTCGCCTGAAATGAGACCGATGGATCCACTCCTCCTGACGATGCAGCGGTAAAGAGCTGCGTCCCAGTCGCATTGAAAACGCGAATGCGGGACTGAAGTGTACTGCGGTCTGAGATAAACTCCGAAGCGAGTGCTTCCGCCTGAATATCGATACTCTGGCTGGCCGCGAGATTTACTTTGTAGAAGTCAACATCCTTCTCGCCATTGGAACCATCCCCGAGGTAATTACCCACCGATGCTGGAACTCCAGGAACAAACGTGATGGTGGATGCCGTCGATATCGTTTCGTTTGACTCAGGTGCCAGAGTGCTCGTAACGCCTTCTAGCCGAATTGCGTCTGCAACTAGGTTTCCCACCGATCCGGCCAACCCACTGAGTGTAATATTGACCGCGGTTCCAGTCGATGTGAAGTTCGCAAGGCGTTTCCAGTTGATCCCAGAGGAATAGAAATCATTTGGCGCGACGCTCTGATCCACCGACACCGTCGTGCCCGCAACATTGAATTGGGCGTTGGTTGCGCCATAGTTCTGCGTTCGCCAGTGCGCAGAGACATTATAAATACCTGCCGGTACGGTGAATGTCCAAGTCGCAGTGGAGCCGCTTGCTGCTGGTACCGTCCGAACATCGGATTGCCAACCGTTTCCTGTTTGTGTCCAGGTTCCCGTCGTAGTAAATCCATCGCTTCCATCGTCGATATAGATCCCACCATACGTGTCGGTTCCGACGGACTCGAGTGCATTGAGAACCAGGACGGCGATGGATTGCGTTGTTGTAAGTGTTCCATCGCTTGCTTGGACATTCAGGTTGTAAATGTTGTTGGCACCTACGTCCGTCGGCGCTTCGAAGTCAGGTGCCGTAATGAAGGACAAGACACCGGTATTGGTGATCGCAAACTTAATCGCATCGGCACCCCCAGTGATCGTGTACGTGATCGAAGAATTGGCGTCGACGTCTGCTGCCACCACGGTCGTGACATAGGTGGTCGACTCGTAAGTGGTGACGTTGGTCTGCGAATCTCCGCCGTCGCTGATGATCGTGGGTGTATCGTTCGCGCCCTGGATGACGACGGTTATTTGGGATGACGCCGTAGCATTCGATGAATTCCGAGCTGTGTAGGAAAAGACGTCTGATACGGTCGTGGATGTGTTGCGCAACGCCTGTACGGCCGAAAGAGCGTTGTTGACCGTGTATGTAAACTGTCCGTTTGACGCGATATTAATAGAACCGTAGGCACCGGTTAACGTTGTGCCGACCCCACCGTTGGGGTTACTCACCAGCCCGGCTGCCACGCCGATGACCGTGTTGCCCGACCCGGTATCGTTGGTGAGTACATTGCCAGTCGGGTTCGTCCCTGCGGTCCCATTGTTGACACCACCAGCCTCAGTCGCAATGGCTTGGTCGACGACGGCGACGAATAGGGGTAGGATCGGCTTGTTGACCGCGAACTCCGAAGTGTTTCCTGTAGCGTTTGTCGCGGTAGCAGTCAAAGTTTCGGTTCCTACGTAAACCGTGATGTAGTCGTTCAAGTCGATATTGCCGACAAACGCACCGGACGCGTTTGCTGTGAGAAAGCCGACGTAGCGTTTTCCACTGCCATTCGTGGAACTATTGTCGCTCAAGAAGAATTCGACTCTCGCGTTTGCAAAGATCGATGCTCCGCTTGCCTGAGTCGCCCCAACATAGCCGGTGAGTGTGGCAATTCCGTTGTTCAATGAAATCGTTGAGATGACGGGGGTGTCGATCGATAGGTTGGGATTCCCTGATGTGAGCAAGTCGTCATTGGGGGTTACGCCTGAAGGAGGGTCATTTGGTGCAATGAGATCGATGCCCAGTTTGGCATTACCGTAAATCGCGTTTCCTTGAATGGCGTTTCCGATTGATGGACCTGCAATCGTGATCCCTTCATTCAAATTACTGGAGATCGTGTTCTGGCTCGCTAAGATCGTTCCTCCAATCGTATTGAAACTCGAATTCTCGATGGAAATACCTACCGAATTCCCGATGCTGACTAATCCCGATGCACTTAGTCCTATGAAATTGCCTAAGACCACGTTCGAGTTCGAGGATATTTGGAGCGAGATCCCAGCTCCAGTATTTCCTGAGACGAGGTTTCGGTCCGCTGCGGAAACACCACCGATCGTGTTGCTGCTGCCACCGATTACGCTAATGCCGACACCGTTAGGAGACGATACCGTCCCGGCGTTCGTCAATCCGATGAAGTTACCAGCGATGGTGTTGCTCGAGCTGCCAACAAAAACGCCCGATGTTCCAAATTTTTGGATTCCAAGGCCCCGGATCGAGCTCCCGCTACTTCCACTACCCAACGTCAGTCCACTCGCGCTGAGCCCAGCGCTAGTTCCATCAAGCCCAATCAAGATCGTTGCATTACTTGATGTCGTGCTCGTGTTTGCCGATGCGCCCGATTGCGAATATCCATTAATGATTACTGGGCTCGTCAAAACAGGGAGCGCACCCAGCCCGGACGATCCCACCATGATGATAGACCAAGTCGCGGATCCTCCCCCGCCTCCACCAACTCCGATGCCAACTCCGATTCCACCGCCCTCGTCCCCGCCACCGCTCGTTGGTATCGCGAAGTTGATTGTATCCAGACCAGATGTATTGTTCGCGGCTATGATTGCTTCTCGAAGGCTTACCTGCCCGTCAGGCCCCTTGTTGAACGCCAGCCAGCTAATATTGTAGGTGGGATCCGAGACTATTTCGCTGTCGTTGTTATCAGCGAATGTTGTGACACTGACCGTCGCAAGTAACCTTCGATCTTCGAGGGGCTCCAGAATAAGTTTTCGCCATTCCGATCGACGATGACGATTCTCGCGTGATTTCGCTACCATTCGATGGTTACGGCCTTGCATGGGCTACTCCTTGTGTCTTGGTTCACCGGCAAGTGAAATTTGCCATATCAAGGTTAACGCATGGTGAATGCGTCCTGCACGGGGATTTCGCCGCATCGTGCGGCGAAGGTTTATCGCATACCACCAAAGTCGGAATGGAAGGGAGCAGTCCCTTGTAGAGGGCCGCTCCGAATTCCGACTTCGGGCTTCACGACACTCGGGTTGCCATCGGTTGCGATGGTAACTGTCAGTGCCGTTTGTTATCGCGACGTGTGGACTGGCATGCGTTTGCATAGCCAACTGCGTTGCCGAGGTGGTCGAATCCAGGTATGCGTCCGGTTCCAACGTCACGTACGCACTCCGGTCTCCGACGCGGGAGTGCGCACGAGGTGTGTACTGCTGGATGATTGGAGTGATGCTGGTGACCATGGCGTCATAGTCTAAGCGATTAAACAATCCGTGTCGCGAATCGACAATCAAAAATCCGCAAGTTCCAAAATGAAACTGGGCGGGAGCAGGCGCGATCTTGCATCACAGATTTCTGCGTCCAAATTCCCCACGACCCAGGACACTGGTTTTCGAAGACAGACCTTTCCTGAGATGTTCCATCGAGCCAACCTGGGTCCAAGCTCGATGGAATCGATTTTTAGGTGAAAGGCATCCCTCAAAACCACCATCAAACGGGGAACGGAGATGGGCTCGCTAAACGGCTAAAATGAGGTGAAAAAAGAGAACGAAGTTTCAGAATAACCAGCAAATTTGTTGGCCAAAACTTCTTTCTTCTTTCACGGTAGCTCGCAGAAAAATAGTTATATATACACACTCTCTCTCTTTCACCCATATACACACGTAACACAAACACGTTCGCGTACGCGATGTAACGAAGCAGATCGACGTGCTTGCCATCGCCGATGCGATTACCAGCTCGCATCCGGTGACGATGGAGCTGTCGATCGGAGAGGACTTCGCCAAGCGGTGTTGAGTTGAGCAGCCGACATAGCTCGCTCGGTTTGAGCTTCCTTGGATCACTCGCCACGAGACATCTCCTTGAGCATCCAGGCTGCATAGGCTACGAGGCTGATCGTTCCGTCCTTGTTTTGGGGCGCACCGGAGGCAAGGTCATCTGCGATCTGCTGTTCAGGAATGCGAATCTTGGCTGCTGCCGAGAGGAGTTTTGCCGCTTGTTCGACAGAAAGTCGATTCGGGTCGATCGGACTCTTTCCGCTGCTCATGCCAGGCTCCCTTCATAAAGGTTTCGCACCGTGGCCAACACGGGCCCCACCGGCGCGACTTGTTTCGATGTTCGGCCCCTTGGGCACATGCGTTTTGAACCCCACACGTCGCCAACCGTGGCGTTTGTTGGGATACCGGAAAACATGCAAAAAGACTGGGAAAAACATGCTTTATCGGCTGGATGTGTTTCAAACCGCAGGGCTGAATGTGTCACACGCAAACGCAATGGCGATTGCAAACGACCGACCCACCCAACCCAAACGGAGAGACAAAGATGAACGCTAACGAGATCGCTTTCGGAATCGAATTCGAGACCACCCTGCCAAACAGCGACACCACACCGATCGGACCATACCACCACGGATACCAAGTACCTTGGCTCCCCACCGGATGGCGAGCAGAACGCGACGCGAGCATCAAACCAGAGGCACCCAACCGCAAGGGATGCGAATTCGTAAGCCCCAAGCTCAAGGGATACGAAGGCCTCAAACAAATCGAAGACGCGATCGACAAGATCAACGAACACGGAGCACGGGTCAACGCAAGCTGCGGGCTGCACATAACGATCGAATGGAACGGCGACGCAGCCGCCTTGGCCAGATTGATTTCCCTGGTCGGCAACCATGAGAAAGCGATCTTCGCAAGCACCGGCAGCCGACGACGCGAACAAACGGTCTACACCAAACGGATCAAACAATACGGGGACAAGGATGCCGCTAAGAACCGATGCGAAGCGGATCGCTACCACCTGCTGAACCTTACGCACCTTGCAGCAGGCAAGAACCGAATCGAATTCCGGGCCTTCGCCGGAACGCTCAACAAGACCAAAGTGGTCGGATACCTGATGATGGTCCTGGGGTTGGCAGAGCTGGCGATGAATACCAAACGATGCGCGGATTGGGACTACACCAAGAAAGATGGAACCAAGAGCTGCTGGGATCGACCCGGAGCCGGGTTCGGCGAGACAGAACTCAACCGCCTCTTCTACCGATTGGGTTGGACCAAAGGTTGGTACAAGGGTGAGCTTCGCAACAAGATCTTCGGCGAGATCACCGGCGAGACCAACCGCGAATGGAAGACGATCAAGAACAAACTCCTCGAGATGGCCAAGAAGTACGACCAAGCTGCCTAGAGCCGACCAGCCATAGACCCCGCTGCCCGACCCTGGGCGGTGTTGTCCATTACTGGAACGATTCATGGGAACCGGTCGCGACAGTGCCCCACAAAACGCCTTTCTCGGATATCGCTTAGTAATCCCCCACGCATGCAATGCATAGCGACCGGTGCGAACGTCGTTGGTTTGGTGCGATGCAAAACAATCTCGGCAATTGCCGCTGAATGCTTCGGTAATCGGCTTGATGCTTTTCCATCCGCATGGCTCCTGTGTTGGGACGTTCGTTGAACATCCATTTTCAAACAGACGGGAGAAACAAACATGACGATCGACGAATTGATTGCACGCCTCGAAGACTACCGCGACGAGATCGGTGGTGACGCTGAGGTTCGCTTGATGACCCAGCAGAATTGGCCATTCGAAAACACCATCTGCGGTTTGGCATCGGGGGCCGAGATCAACGACTTCGATGAGGACGACGAGGATGGGGATGATGACGACGATGCGACCGAAGATTCGGTTCTCTACATCGTCGAAGGCCAGCAGCTCGGGTACGGAACCAAGCGAGCTTGGGACGTCGCCGGCAACAACTAAACATGTGCATGTTCCGCGAAGCTCGCCCAGAAATGGGTGAGCTTTTTCGCATGTTTGGGAAACATGAAAACATTTTTGGAAATGAATGCGAATCCTGCTTGCTGTGTTGCAAACCGCATGGCTCATGTGTGTTAACGCCAAACGAAGCACCACCCTTTCCAACACGGAGAAACAAAGATGGCCAACAACAAGATCGACGTAACAGACCTCGACCTGAAGATCACCAAGATCGAAAAGCGAACCTCCTGCGGTGGCGCTTGGGTCCGAGGCACGATCAACGACACGGTTCGATTCGACGCCTTGGTCTTCGCCGAACACGCCGAGAGCGAAGAGTACGAACTCGGACGCACCAAGATCTCGAAGCTTTGGATCCAAGAGATCAAGACCAAGAAGACCCTTTTCAACTTCGACCGCGGGTTGGACGTACCGGCCGCGACCACCGAGATCCAGGTGGTGGTTGATTTCCTCGGATGCGGGTTGGCCGACTTGGTTTGGGGATCGTAAGCCGAAATCCCGCACGCGGGATCGTCGCTCGGTTGTGCGAGCGGCCTGACGATGGCAGCTAACCACGGTTCCAATACGGGAGACAGACGAATGAAGAAGGCAGAGGTCAAGATCGGTGGCAAGTATTATGCGAACGTCACCGGCAAGAAGGTTGAGGTCCAAATCGACAACGAGAATCCGGGCGGTGGATGGTTCGCGACCAACCTTGCTACTGGTAAAAAGATCCACGTCAGAACCGCACAGCGGTTGCATGGCGAGGTTGGCAAACGCAAATCGGCCACGAAAACGCGGAGCGATTCGCAAGTAGACCCGCCTACAGATGCAAACCCCGACATTGTTCCACTCAAGCCAAAACGATCTGCGAAGAACGCTGAGGGCCAAGAGCCTAAGCGCCTGAGTGCCTTGGCTGCCGCCCACAAGGTCTTGTGCGAAGCGACCGAGCCCCTGAACGTCCAGCAGATGATCGAGGCGATGACCGCCAAGGGATACTGGACCAGCCCCGGTGGCAAGACGCCCCACGCAACGCTCTACAGCGCGATCCTTCGCGAGCTGGCCAAGGGGGAGGCTTCGCGATTCGTAAAGACCGACCGGGGACGATTCGTAGCCGCTAGCGCGACCGCAGAGGTGGCCCGGTGAGTTCCGATCCCAGCTACAGAGTCGCAGACGCGATGCGAAAGGTCGCGCTGCGACTCGATGAGGCGTTTGAATCGGGCGAGGTGGCTTGCATCTACGCCAACCAACTTGCCGAGATCCTGCTCTCGATCGCCGAAGAGCTTGATCCACCATTACCCAACCGCGACCAGCCCACCACGAACACGGAGCGCTAACATGCACATCGGACAGATCCATTTGGTGACCGACCTTACCGATGGCCAGCGGGTTTACCCCGATGCCGACCATTCGTACCAAATCCAATCCGAAGACGATCCATCGCTCGATACCACGGTCCAGTACGTGGAACGCCGCGGGGACCGATTGATCGCCAGAGGGCACAACGGCCAGGACTATGCGGTTTCTGGTTTGGGCAAGTACGAACTCAAGACGATTCGGAATTGGCTCAGGCGCTAGCCCGGAGCGATTTCGCGACAACGCCCCACGGTTGCGATGTGTGGGCGTTTTCTCGTTGGAGGGCGTCATTACCCCAAGAACCAAAGCGATGCGACCGGTGCCAAACGGTGGCGTTTGTGCGGCTCGAAAACATTCTCGCAGATTCCGAAACATTACTTCCGAGGTCGGCTTGATGTTCTTCCCAAAGCATGGGAACTGTGTCGTAACGCCAAACGAAACCCCCACCGCAAACACGGAGAAACGACGATGAACGACACCGCAACAAACCCAACGGCCGCAGCGATCCAGGAACAACTCAAACGCCTCGAGTGGATGATTCCCGACGCCAAGAAGCGGGTTGCCAAGGCCGCCGAACAAATGCTTTGGCGAGCACAACGAGCCGTAGAGGATGCAACCGCGATGATGAACGACGAGCCCTGCAGCTTGAGCTGGACGGACTTCGCCGATGGCGACCTTCGCGAGGCCAAGGAAGCGAAAGCAGAGCTCAACAAGCTCTGCGAACAACAAAAGCTGCTGCAATACCTGCTCAAGAACCAATAGTCGCCAACAACCCAAACAACCACGACAAGGAACACGACCATGACCACCGCAGACAAAAAAGCTAACGAAAAGATTCTCCGCGACGCCTTCCGCACGATGGACCCACACCAAGCCCAGGAGATCCGCGAGGCCTACTACAAGGCGATCGAGGGACTTCGCACCTTGGCCGACGCGCTGGAGATCGCCGACGCACAGCAACCAGAAACGGCCGGCCCGCTTCTGACCGAACACCTCTACGCCTGCGAAGCACTCGACGCGATGCGTAACAGCCTGCTTGGCAAGATTCTCTAAACGAAAGGAAACCCCACCATGACCACAGTACCTGCAGTCGGCGAACGGATCCGATTGATCTCCATGCCCGAAGATCCAGATCCGATTCCCGCAGGATCGCTTGGTACCGTTTGCGCGATCCACCCTCACCATGGGTGGACACAGATCGAGGTCGATTGGGACAACGGTCGGCAACTGATGCTTTCGCTGCCCGACGATGTGATTGAGATCCTTACCGCCGCAGAAATTCAATCCTAGGGAGACCAAACCATGGCGACACGAGCAACGATTGCTTATGCAGACAACGATGGGAGCTACCATGCTGCCTACCTGCACTTCGATGGCTACCCGGAACATGCTGGGGTGATTCTCAACCAACGGCATAACTCCATCGAGAAAGCCTCGGCGCTGGTCGCCGGGGGAGAGTTGCGATGTTTGAATGCGAGCGATGGGGAGCCCGAGTGTTTTCCTCGGGCACGTCCCCCAAAGCTTCTGCTCGACCGTGGGTCGCTTATGAAGTTCGCTCGCGATTGCGATGCGAACTATCTCTACGTCTTCGAAGACGGGCATTGGAGGTGCCACAAGCTGTGATGCTACTTGGCATCCGTAGCACGCATCGGAATCGGTGACGTGCCCGTCCGTTCCAGCACTGCGGGCTTGCCTGTGAACCGTTGGTATCGATCCACGATGACATCGGCATACAGCGGATCGAGTTCCATCAAGAACGCATTACGACCTGTCTGCTCGGCAGCAATCAAGGTAGATCCGCTCCCACCAAACAGATCGAGGACGTTCTCCCCGGGGCGTGACGAGTACTGCATCGCGCGGACCGCAAGCTCGACGGGCTTCTCAGTCAGGTGGACCATCGACTGCGGATTGACCTTCTTGATCTGCCACAGGTCGGTAGCGTTGTTGGGCCCGAGGGACACGTGGGCCGCCCCTTCCAACCAACCGTAAAAACACCACTCATGCGCGCCCATGTA
>Ga0082207_1000374_pt1 | contig 25807 bp, 17 predicted proteins | sample LakMenEpi10Aug09_FD_71540 | JGI IMG/M metagenome (GOLD analysis project Ga0082207, IMG submission 71540)
AAGCAAAGACTCAAAAACGTTGGAAGCAGACCGAATTTAAACAAATACGACCAACAACTCTTGCAACTCATCTTGTTGTTATTGAACAATCGGTCGCCATTTTATCCGATCGACTTGACCCATTGGACTGATTGTAATCCTGTCGTTTTCTGGGCCGAGCGTAATGGCCAATGCGGCCGAGGGCCAATTATTGAGGAGTGTTGTGTCTTTATCGGCCGGTAGAGCGGATGATTGAATACGCATTTCGGTCTTTTTTTGACCATCTATAAAACAGGCGGTTGAAAGAGCATCGGCATCGGTCGCGTTCGGACATAGTACGGTAATGGCATGCATGTCGCCTGCAGGATAACCAGTTCGCGGATCGACAATGTGACCCATTCGCGTCCCTTTGAAATGGAAGTATTGTTTTCCCGAACCGCTTGTGGATAGCCCCTGGTTGATTAATTTCAGCAATCCAATTCTTATGCCAACCCTTGTCGGATCTTCTATCGCGATCTCCCACCCGCTCTCAGGATCTTCTTCGCTCGAACCATATGCTAAAACACTGCTACGACCTCCATGGATAAGAAAACTAGTGATTCCTGCGAACCTGAGCTTGGACGCTATCAAATCCAGAGCATAACCTTTGCCAATCGCACCTAAGTTGATCTCCATTAAGGGCTTTGGCAAATAAACCTCGCTTCGATCTTTATCTATGATCAGATTTTCAAAGCCAACTAAGTCTTTTGCACGCTTGATTTCAGACTCTGAAGGCTTGCGACCACGACGGTTGGTGAACCCCCAACAGCGTAAGAGGGGTCCTGCTGTGACATCAAATGCTCCGGAGGTAAACTCTGAAATCAGCTTCGCTCGCGAAATAACACTAAAGACATCCGGATCAACAACCACCGCCCTGATACCTGCTTGTCGATTGATTTCAGAAACCTGACTTTCTTGCACGTAAATACTAAGCAATCTCTCAAGCCGGCCTGAATCATCCAAGGCATCAATTGCCACTTCCATGTCCTTGCGCATTGCCCCTGGAATTGCGATTGCAAACTCGGTCGCCATTGCAGGACGCGTAATTTCAGTGATCAACCTCGGCATCAAAATCCCACTAGCGTCTGCCACTTGATCTAATGTATCAACCGATTAGTAGTGTATATGCGATTCAGACTACCGCACAGCATGCGAAGATTTGATGCAAGTCTCAGAGGAAACTAACCGATCTCCAAGGACTCTGCCAACTACTTTCATTGGCAAATTGACTCTAGTTTTATTTCTGATGGTAGCAACTCCCGGATGTCTCCGCCGACGCCTAACAATACGCACCACACCTCCAGGCGCCTTGGTATCAGTGGACAACCAGCCAGTCGGAATATCACCAGCTGCCACCGGCTTTACCTACTACGGAACACGCGAAATCAGAGTTGAGAAAGATGGATTTCGGACAGAGGTTATCAAGAGGAATCTGAAAGCCCCTTGGTATGAATATCCTGCACTTGACTTTATTACGGAAACACTGTGGCCCTGGGAAATCCGAGACGAAAGGATCGTCGATATCGAACTGGTTCCAGAAGAAATACAAACCACAAATGAGGTTTTATCAAGGGCTGAACAACTTCGGTCACAGTCCCGAGCCGGGATCGTGACTGCGCCCCGCTGAATCCATGCGCTCGCCGAAGATTTTATAATCACCGCCACGGAACGTGGTACTTCTCCATAATGAAATACCCTTATCAAACAAGGACAACGCCTACGAGCGGTCCACCTAGCGTCATGATTGCACACTGTCTTTGAACTGATAAATATCGAATGATTGCCCGCAATCGAACAGCTAAAGCATTGTGCGGCTACTACCGAAACGCTTGCGAACTGGCTTAAATTTAAAGCCAAATGACAGAAACATATGTGGGGGGGTTACACACTGGCTAACACAGATCGTTTGTTCGTTAAGTTAGTGGACAACACCGCGAAGACAACCAAAATGGCTTTGAAAAATGGGCATCGCGATTGATTGGGCTTAATCAGCTTTGTAGTCTCAAAGACTGCGTCCGCAAAAACGGTCGATAGGGCTAGCGCGGATACTTGTAAAGTCCGGATTAAAGTACGAATCTTGTTCCCAATTGCCTTTCCGATTGGATTGATGAATGAAGTCACATGGCAATAGTGATCGCGAGCATTCGGTTGCGAAGCAGTTTACCCTTCGGTCTAATCGCAGGGTGGCAGCAATCATTAAACACCATTGCCGCGGCTACTTTTTTTTATTTGCATTTTCTCTCGGAACCTCTCCTGGACTGGTTAAATCCGAGGCGCCTATTAGTCCTGATGTGATCGCAGTAAGCCCAACGGCACTTCAGCCTTCTCTAAGCGATTGGATTGCAAGACGATCTTCTGAGGGGCTTTCCGTGGCTGTCGTGGAACCCGGCGAATCCCTCGCTGTAACCCTCACAAAACTCAACCAACTCGGAAGAGTGGGTAAAACAAGGTACGTTCTTCTCTTAGGTGATTCGCAAACCGACCAAGAAAGCAAGCCGTTATATCCCGAGGCGTTCATTCCCACTGGCTTGGCGCGTGCCGAAGCGAGTACAGCTTGGCAACATTCTAGTTTAATTCCGACCGACTATCTCTACGGCGACCTAAACAACGATGGCAAAGCTGATGCTGCAGTAGGAAGGTTACCAGTTCACTCGCAAGAGCAAGCAAGAGATCTTTTCCATAGAATAGCTTCATACGAAGACAGCAACGATTTCGGACCATGGCGAACCAGAGTGGAGTTGGTCGCTGGACTAGGTGGTTTTGGCACCTTGGTTGATAAGGCGATTGAAACGGTAGCGACAGGAATTATTACCGGCTCATTACCCAAGTCAGTCGTCCCGCGGGTCACGCATGCGGGACCCTCCAGCCCATTCTGTCCTGGCAATGATTTATTCACCGAGACCGTCATCGATAACTATAGAGAAGGGAGCCGGTTTTGGGTGTACGCTGGACACGGAAGTATTCAAGAACTAGACAAAATTCCTCCAAACCGTGACGGCCGACCAATTCTTAGTGCCAACGATTTGCCGGAACTAAAATGTTCCGCTTCTTCCGCGCCGATCGCTCTTATCCTTGCTTGCTACACAGGTGCTATCGACGCCGAGCAATCATGCTTTGCGAAACAAATGCTGCTGTCAGATGGAGGACCTGTCGCTGTCTTAGCCGGCACAAGAGTCACTATGCCTTATGGAAATACGGCGGCAGCAATAGCGTTGATTCATGCCGTCTATGAGACAAAGGCCCCTCGACTAGGGGACGTCTGGCTACGCAGTTTGGAGGAATTATCCACTCCAACAAACAATTCGTCTGATTTAATGAAGCGAAGGGGCCCAATCGACGGTTTAGCTTCGATCCTAGGATCAGCATCAATCGATGAAGAAAGACGAGAGCATGGCTTACTCTATAACTGGCTGGGTGATCCAACCATGCGACTAAACCATCCATCGTTTATCCAACTCAAGTCCGGTGATCAAGCCCAAGCGGGAAGCGATATGTTAGTCTCCGCAGACCTACCCACGCATGGGTTGCTAAAACTTTCTTTCCATCGCCGGCTAGGCACTCCTGAATTGAACGAAAGCCTTTCGGTGAAATCTACTATGAGAATCAATGCTTCGCAAAGATATAAAGTCGCCAACAAGACCGAACTGCACAGTGAGATTTATACGATTACTGCCGCTGGTCCCTGGCACGCCCGAGTGAGCCTACCGAACTATTTGTCAGGACCGGTAACTATCATCGCTACGATCTCTGACTCTTCAACTTTTGCTACAGGGGCCAAACAGATCTGGGTACGGAACAATACGGAGATACATCGTTAACAATCTCTTGTAGAACTTTTAGTGACTTATTTGACCGAACTCGCGATAAAGCGAACCAGCAAGTCTTGAATCACAATCAGCTCGTAAATGCGACCAGCCAATACTGCATTTTGATCGAGAGAAAAGGAGCGGGGATTTGCCAATTGATTCGAATACTGATGCCTGCCTAAAAACTCTAGGGCACAGACAGCCCTTAAGCCACAAGGGCAATTACGGCCATGTTTTAATGATCGGCGGTTGTCGTGGCATGACCGGAGCGATCGGCATCGCATCGCTGTCGGCGATCAGGTCAGGCTCTGGGCTGGTTACCGCATTCATCCCGAGGATTTGCATGGATGCAATTGCGGGAGTTGACCCCTGCATCATGACAGTTGCCGGAGCAGAAAACTCGAAAGGTGAATTCTCTATCGCCGCTGTAAACGCCTTCAAAACGAAAAGAGGCGAACCATGGCAAGCAATTGCTATTGGTCCTGGCCTAGGCCATAAAGCAGGGGCTCAACTATTGGTAAGACATTTTGCGGAAAAAAGTAAAATTGCCCGAGTATTCGATGCCGACTCACTTAACATTCTAGCACTTGGCGATATTAGGATTTATGGTCCAGCAGTACTGACTCCCCACCCCGGAGAATTTGAAAGACTTACTGGAATTTCGAGAAAAAACCGCACGGCGCAAATTTCCGCAGCGAAAGGATTTGCATCAAGGATCGGGTGCGTGGTCGTTCTGAAAGGCAATAGATCCGTAGTCACTGATGGGAACAAGACCTTTTTTAATTTCAGCGGCAACTCTGGGATGGCTACAGGTGGAAGCGGTGACTCCCTCAGTGGTGTCATTGCGTCACTACTGGGTCAAGGGTTCTCTGCACTCGATGCAGCAAGATTGGGAACTTACTTGCACGGCACTGCAGGCGACTTGGCGGTAAAAAGCGTTGGGTCATCAGGGATGACGGCTACGGACATCGTAGCATACCTACCCGAAGCATTTCGCCTTTACCATAATCGCCTGAATCATTAACAAGCACTTTACAAAGCGAGAAGCATCGACAACCTAGTACGCTAGAAATCCTACCACCTTAATCGGTTCGCTAGGTCTATTTTTGTAACTACGCAAGTCAAGTCCCCATGGATCTTATCTCGACCCAAAGGGCGATTACTTACGCAGGTCGCTAGACTTGGCACCGAAGCAGCAGCATCAACTCAAATCCCTTACAATCGATTACAGATAGAGAACCACCCCTATTGGCAATTGCATATTTTCAAACACCACCTAGTGTCCTGGGTCATAAAATCATTTAATAACCTGGCGGAGCTGTTCGCGTGTTGTTATTCTGCACTCTAGGAGGTGCAGAGATGGCTGGAGGGCGACCCAAAGCGACGTTGACTTTGTCGGAGGAAGAGCGAGAGGTTCTGCAACGCTGGGCAAGACGCCGCAAGAGCAGTCAGGCGCTGGCACTTCGGTCTCGCATTGTCCTTGAGTGTGGCCTTGGACTTGATAACAAGAGTGTGGCCGCTCGGCTCAAGGTCACCATGCCGACGGTCGGAAAATGGCGAAAGCGCTTTATCGAAAAGCGGCTCGATGGATTGCTGGACGAACCTCGCCCAGGAGCCCCGCGAAAGATCAGCGACGCAGATGTGGAACGTGTTGTCACGCAGACGCTGGAAACGAAGCCAACCAATGCGACCCACTGGAGCACTCGCAGCATGGCAAAAGCCAGCGGACTCAGTCAGACCGCCGTGTCCAGAATCTGGCGTGCTTTTGCATTACAGCCTCATCGCAGCGAGACATTTAAGCTCTCCACAGATCCTCAGTTTGTTGACAAAGTACGCGACATCGTCGGGCTCTACATGAGCCCTCCCGAGAATGCGATTGTTTTGTGCGTTGATGAAAAGAGTCAGGTTCAGGCCATTGATCGCACGCAGCCTCTGCTGCCAATGGAGCCTGGCCGACCTGAGCGACACACTCATGACTACGCGCGTCATGGGACGACGTCTCTGTTTGCCGCGCTGAATGTGGCAACGGGCCATGTCATCGGAGCGTGTCATCAGCGACATCGTCAGCAGGAGTTCGTGAAATTCCTTGACCAGATTGACCAATCCATTCCGGAGACCACGGGGGAGACGATTCACATCGTCATGGACAACTATGCCACTCACAAAACGCCCAGGGTTCAAAGATGGTTGGCGAGACGCCCCCGGTATCAGGTGCACTTCACACCGACCAGTGCGTCATGGCTGAATCAGGTTGAGCGGTTCTTCGCAGAAATCACACAAAAGCGAATACGCCGCAGTGCCTTCCGGAGCGTCCAGTCCCTGAAAAAAGCCATTCACTCGTACCTTGATCAACACAATGAAAATCCCAAACCATTCAAGTGGACGGCCGATACCGACCTGATCCTGAATCGCGTTGCCAATGTTTGTAAACGAATTAATAACTCAGTACACTAGCCCATCGCACGAGTTCCAGATCATCGAACGGTCACGTCGGTTCAGCGGTCATAATTCGGCTGACCGTGTGTTGTGATGAAAATTGACCCCTCCGCCACCATCTGTGGACATTACTGAAGATCAGCCGACCATCACAACATGGCCAGCGGGAGATACGTCCGGCAGTAAGCAGTAAATTGCGGAAAACTGAGGTTTGGGACATAGAGCCTATCCGGGAGTTGGTATCTGGAATGCCTGCCGACGGTCTCTGAAACGTGTCGACCGCAGAACCGAAATGGCTTCGAGTAATTGTTGGCCGCAATGGAGGCAAAGTTCAACGGGGGGAGTGCACCGCCGGTTCTCCCCGCCACCTGCGGCCGAGAAAGCCACCTGAAATCTTACACCGGCTCGTGAATGGTTAGGAAATCATTGGCATGGGTAAACACAGATCGAGCGTCCAGGATAGTTCGTCTCGTAAGGTCCGCTTTAAGTCCGCGCTTAATGGTGTTGTCTGATCCATCAACGTACCTCAATCGATACTTACTCAATAGTGACTTTGGCCTTCCTAATATGATCGGAGGGAGATTTTGCGCTTCTGCCGATATCTCACTTTTTAAACGATATCGTTTTGCGAAGAGCAAGGCTCATGTTTATTTTAAATGTTTTACCAATCAAGATAAAGATTGCTGTGAAAATCGGGATCGCCATAAATTCTTGATCTACATTGCTCTAAAGAACGTCACTCGGACCAATTCTAAAGCCAGTAGCCCAACAGCAAATGGTATTTATGGAAGGGCTCCCAAGGTCTTTGCTGCAACAGTTTTGCCATGCAGCAATGCATATCGATGGAGCGACTTCTGATTGACATTGATCAACCGTTGCCGTTATTGCAGTCGTGCGCGACCTCATTGCGAAAGGTATCACTTTTGGTGAAACAGTCGAAATAGCCGTCGATGATTTGACAATTTTAACTGCCTTAAAACCATTGATCATCTTTCATAGCCAAGTGTGCGATCTAGAAAAAGCCAATTAGAACAAATGCAGTCTGGTAAAAAGTAGCACTAACCTAACTCGTTGCTAGCTCGGTCAAACGTCGAAACTTCGGACTGCGGGGTTGGGGACAAGGGGGGGCGCCCTCAGGTACGCGATTTCTCAAATGGGAAACTTGACTTCTGCTATTCGTTATCTTGCTGTGGCGCAGAAATAAAATAAGTGCGATCGACCGAAAACAGTACTACAAAACTTAATTTTTTTTTACGTGTCACACCTGATCGGCATCATCGATTCAAGCAGAATCGATCATTGAATAAAAAGTTGATTTCTATGGGCGAGTCCTTCCGTTCTTATCGCCAATGTGGCACCTTACACTGTCAGTCTGCGAAAAGGATTGGCGAAGAAAGTTTGAAATGCATATGGTTTATCGGTAATCTTTTTGGAATGTCTTTGGCTGTATGCGTTGATGAATTCAATTCAATTCAATTCGATTGTACATAACGGAGCAGGTGAGCGATGGATAAATTGATTTTCGGTTGTGTAATTTTATTGCTGTCGGTGACGAAGGTATTTGCCGCAGATGACGCTATCCAGTCGACGTCTATATTGGATTCGGTCTCGCAGTCTGTTGGGAAAACGGCGAATGCGATGAGTGCGGTTGAATCAACGGTATTGGATTCAGGCTCCGTTGCCGCAATACAGCCATCCCAAGTTGCAATCGATACTTCTGTATCTGCAACACCAGTAAAGTCTTATCACCATTATCCGCAAGCAAGATCGTCCGCGCGGTCAACGAAGGGTTTCTTTAGCAATCTATTGGAACTTGAACGGAAGAAAAATGCTTGGCTAAAACGAACTTTTTTGGGAATTTGAAGACACCGAGAATCGGTATCGGATTACAAGCCCTCTCAAGGTAATCGGTAAGTCTGACGAATTCTGGAACGACACCTAGAATCGCAAATATTCAGTCGCGAAGGAGTTTGTGATTTTTGGTTAGTTGTTTGGATTATTACTGCTAGGGAGGTAAGGGTTCTTTCTATTCCTCCCTGGCAGTCTTGTAGATAACCAAAAAATGCTTGAAAAGGTTAAGTCAACCGACGGTAAAAGCGGCAATCAAATTAGAGTTTTCCTTCAAGGCCAGAATTCACAGGCCTTTTGATAAGAATCGATTTTTTAGTTCGTTTTTCTACTTCATTACTCGACATCATTATAGTCAGGATTTATGTTGCTAATTGCTAAACGTTAGCGAATGAGTTGCTGGTAGATATTACTCCAGCTATTTCATTTTTGGAGTAATCGGACTTGCTCTGCTAGATCCTTAGTGGATGTGTAGGCATTTGACTTGGCCAAGAAAGTCTGTTGAGTTATCTGGAATTGGGAGTGGTATTTTGCTTGCTGTAAAGCTACTTCTGCTAGCCTGTAGCACTTGTGACCGCTTGAATTTGCTTAAGAAAGATATCGAGGGACGATGTCCGTTCTTTTACTCGCGGATTCATGGCTTGCATGATTGCTTTTGCAAGTCGCGGATCAAGGTTTGCCCTGAATCCTAAAATATCATTGGGCGGTGTAGAGTCGTGGTTGAGCGCAGCACGACCGTTACTAATCGCTGTTTGCCAGGGAAATTCGAAAGTGCAAAGGCAATAGCAACTTACTCCAAAAGAGAAAATGTCTACTCGCTTGTCAGTTGCACGACGACGCACGATTTCTGGTGACATGTACAAAGGCGTGCCAGTCCGATTGCCTGCGACCATGAAGGATGGTGTGGCGGGCACTGTTAACCCAAAATCAATCAACTTGACTCCGGAGTAGTCTGGCAGACAAATAAAGTTCCGTGGGCAGACGTCACGATGGATAAAGCCTTTCTCGTGTACGTAGTGAATGGATTCTGCCATGTTTCGAATAATATCGAGGCGGCTATCTCTGATCAATTCTTCAGCACGGTCGGTTATGATTTTCTGCAGGGTTGGACCATCAACGTATTCCATAACGAGGAAAGGTTCGTTTCTGCTTGAAATACCGATCTCGAATGTTTCCGCGATCAGAGGGTGCCTCATCTGCAAGGCTATTTCGCCTTCTGAAGGTTTCCCCAAGCCTTTAAACCGAGACTCAAAAAAATCTACCTTCTCAACGTCGCAAAGTTTTACCCCAACAAGTTGGCCGGTTTCTTTATCGCGGGCGACAAAAAACCGACTCATAGTTCCACTTACGCTTGATCTCAGTCGCTCGAATCGTAAATCGATATTTACTTTCCCTTTTAATGTACGACCACCAAGTCGAGTGCCCCTCTGTGCTTTTTTCTGGTTTGCATTTTCATTGCTTCCTGCAAAAAAAAATGATTTCAATGACTCAAGGAAGCCCATAATCATTTGCCGCAATAGTCAATAACACGTGCGATTTCACTCTTTAAGTTTTGTCGCGACACTATGCGATCAATGTATCCATGTGCAAGTAAAAATTCGCTAGTTTGGAAATCTTCAGGTAATTCAATTCCGATAGTCGCTTTTATTGTTCGCGGGCCAGCAAACCCGATCAACGCCTTGGGTTCAGCAAAAACAAAATCGCCGAGAGATGCGAAACTGGCAGCAACACCACCCATCGTCGGATTAGTAAGCACGCTAATGAACAGTCCGCCGGATTTATGAAGATTTGCCAAGGCTGCAGATACTTTGGCCATTTGCATTAGAGAAAATATGCCCTCGTGCATTCTAGCGCCACCGCCGCTCGCGCTGATGATAATCAGAGGTAAAGCATGGTCGGTTGCATGTTCCACAAGACGAGTAAGTCTCTCGCCTACCACTGAACCCATGCTTCCCATGATGAAGGCGGAATCCGTTACAGCAAATGCGACTCGTCTAGCTCGGATCATACCTGTACCAGTAAGAACCGCATCGGTTAATCCAGTCCGTTTCTGTTCAAAAACTAGCCGCTCCGAATATGATTTTCGATCGTAAAAACCAAGTGGGTCGGTTGGAAGTAAGTGTTCGTTGAGTGCTTCGAAGGTTCCGTCATCAAGAACCTGTTCGACACGTTCTTTTGCAGAAACATAAAAGTGGTAGTCGCATTTCGGGCAAACATTTAATCGACTTCCAACTTCTTTTCTATAAACAGTGTCAGAGCAACCGGGGCATTTGATCCATAAGCCTTCCGGCACTCCTCGTTTTTTGGGACTAGCAACCGCAGGTAAGTCCATAGGCTTGGAATCCTGTGATTGTCCAATATGAACATGTGGTCCGAGCTCTGGGCCAGAGTTTCCATTCGTTGAGTCGCTGACTAAATTCGGTCTATGATTCGCAGGAGCCATATCGGTTGCAATTAAACATTTTGGCTAAAGTTCGGTTGCTATATAAAGCTATGCCTCGCAAAGTCTTCAAGAGGCAATTGCAGTGAGTTGTTTGTAAGTGTCGTCGATTCCTTGCCTGCACGCAATGTCGAGTTGTTTTTTTGGAAGAAAACAGACCTTTTCATAGGTGGTGGTCATGTGGTATCCGACACACCCTGCAGGGATGGCCACGGGCTAGCAGGTTTTCGTTTAAACTCCTTGGATGGTCTATAATGAGAGCAAATAAAAAACTAAGCAGCGTCGTAGTCGTGACACTTGTATGGCATTTTTGCGATCTTTGCCAGTTAAGTGCTGCGCCGCCTGGACTGTTAAAAATTTTTGCTCCTGTTGAGCAAGTCGAGGTTCCGGAATCCCGTAAGTTAAGCGAACTCAATGGGCCTTGGCTGATTCTAGCTGCAACTTTTGCAGGTACTGACGGTCGTTTAAGGGCAGAGAAACTTGCTGGCGAACTATCGACAACGTTACACCTGCCGGCATTCATTCACGAAGAGGATTTTGACTTTACCGCAAAGTTAAACCGCCCCGAATCGGGAAAAGTCATTCGATATGCTAACCAAGCGAAATATGCCGCTTATGCTGTTCTCGTGGGCGAGTACGATCGGGTCGATCACCCTGATTTAGTCAGAGACCTTAAGCGGGTTAAAAATACCTCATCAAATTTGCTAACGGAGTCGGCAGGCAATCTCGCTACGGCAAGTGAGCAATCCAACCCTGTCGAAGCCGTAAACAGTTTAAAGAAAGAATTGATGAGGGTTGTTGGGAGAAAAAAAGTTGGTGAGTTAAGCAATGCTTTTGCAACTACAAATCCGCTGCTGCCGTCAGAGTATTTTATGGTACCGGAGGTAGATTCGTTTGTTTTCGACATGAACAGCCAAGTTGAGTTTAGCCTGCTTTCAAATACCGCGAAATTTACAGTGGTCGTAGCTACATTCTCCGGTTTTTCCACGATAGCAAACGGTAAACTAGAAAATAGATTTGAGCCAAGCAGTGAGCGAATGGATATGTGTGCGGTTCAAGCAGACAAAATGGTTCGTGAGTTACGAAAAAACGGAATCGAGGCTTATCAATTTCACGATCGTACCCGGAGTATGGTGACCATAGGCGGATTTGATAGTCTTGGTCGGGTTGCTGCTGATGGATCGTTTGATTATTCTGCTGAAATTAAGGAAATTATGAAAGAATATAGAGCTGGGGATGATGTAAAAGTATCTCGCTTTGGTGAAGTGATTAAGGCTAAACATGTGGCATCAATTCCGTTTGATGTTAACCCCACGCCAATCGCCGTTCCTAAAAAGTCCAAGCGTAGCATCTATTCTGCGAGCTTAGGCGTTGAAAGATAGTATGTAAACACCAGAAAAGTTGAATTAGTGTCAAAGAATAACGGCGTCGTGGAATCAAATGCCCACAGATGTAAAACAGTATGTTTCGTCTTCCCAGGATTTCTCCTCACAGGGCTTATTGGATGTGGAGATTGCGGAAACTCGTTCCGTAAGGATCTCTGGGTTTCTTTCTCTGCTACTCGGATTTGCAAGTGTCCTGGTACTGTTCAGCTATTACTTGGCGTTCATCCCGGTAGCGGCAATTTTCCTTGCACTTGTTTCAAGGCGACCATTTAAAGGGATTGAGCCGGCAGGGTTTAGGTTGGCATTATGTGGTTTCTTGATAGCGATATTTTTCCTCTGTTGGACACTAGTGGAGATTTATTGCACTCGAAGTGCATTGAGTCGACAGGGTGCTGAATTTGCCGAGCGATGGCTAAGGTTGATTGGCCAGGGAGACATAGAACTCGTTGTGGAATTGGCGACGCATCCGGCACGCAGACAAGCGACGACGATGTCGATCGTTGATTATTATAAGAGTGCGGATGGAATGAAAGCCATCAAGAATTTCAGGAACAATACGGTTATTGATTCTCTTATGATTAATGCAACAACTAGGCTTTGGAAGCCGGTGAAGCCACCAGTTGTATTTGATATCGGTAGTCGAAAGATGGTCACAACTTTTTGGCGTGATGAATCATCGTCAAATGTATTTGACATTTCTTTAATGATAGAATGCATTAAGTCTGAAAATCAAACTACTACACACTGGGTGGTCGACAATGTCGATAAGTATATTGAAGCCTCAGCGAACATGCCGTTCATTGCTCGTTGAGCATCGCCAAAGTGGACCCGGTAAGGTTTCTATTACTCAAGCTTGCTCAGAGAGTACGTGCGCAGGTTTCAGGAGTTTTTTCAAAAACATAGTATTGCGTGCTCCTATATTTTGCGATCTAGCAGCGTGTTGATTTTCTCTGCTGTTGCGTTATCTTGAGCGGACCTGAATTGGAGGATTGCGATGACGCTCGGAGAGCGAAAGCAGCAACACCAGCAAACGTTCTGGGTTGCTGCGGATAAGCTCGGCGGTGGGCCGAGGAATGCGTTCTACGATCGGCTCAATCAGCTGTTCCGCGAAATTGACTTCGACGGCAAGCTCGAGAAGGCGGCTGAACCCCACTACGAGGAGACGGGACGCAAAGGGCTGCCTCCGGGCGTCTACTTCCGGATGATCTTCATCGGCTGCTTCGAGGACATCTCTTCGCAGCGTGGCATTGCTTGGCGTTGTGATGACAGCCGGTCGCTGGCCCGCTTCCTCGGATACGGGCCGGGGCGAGTCGACACCTGACAATAGCACGCTGTCGCTTACACGCGAGCGGTTGCCGATGGAGCTGCACCAGATGGCCTTCGAGTTGATCCTCAAGGCGGCCGCCGACAACGGGCTGCTTAAGGGCAAAACGCTGGGCGTCGATGCGACGGATCTGGAAGCGAACGCATCGCTCTAGAGCATCGTTCGCAAGGACAATGGCGACAACTGGCGGGAATACCTGCGGAAACTGTACGAAGCCGAAACCGGCAACAGCAATCCCGAGGACGAGGAGATGCGTCGTTTCGACCAGAGTCGCAAATCCCGCAAGAAGGTCAGCAACGACGAGTGGGAAAGCGCGACGGACTCGGACTCACGGATCGGCAAGATGAAGGACGGCCGCTACCACCTGAAATACAAGGCGGAGAACGCGGTCGATCTGGAGACGGAGATCATCGTCGCCGCGGAGGTTTATCACGGCAATCGAGGCGACACGAGCACAATCGAAGACACGGTCAACGCAGCGCAAACGAATCTTCGTGAAGCAGAAACGGGATGTCAGGTCGAGGAAGTGGTCGCCGACAAGGGTTACCACGGCGAACTGATTCTGGACCAACTTCAGAACGAATCGTACGTCCGGACGTACATCCCCGAACCGAGGCAGCAGCACAACCGAGTCTGGACTGATAAATCGCCACGCCGTGAAGCTTCGTACCGGCGCAACCGCCGCAACGCCAAGGGCAATCGGGGTCGTCGGCTGCAGCGTCTTCGCAGCGAGCGAGTCGAACGGACGTTCGCGCATCTATGTGACACGGGAGGAGCACGCCGGACTTGGCTCCGTGGAATCGAAAAGGTGCGAAAGCGGTACCTCAGTGCGGTGATGGCCTTCAACCTGGGGCGGATCATGCGCCTGCTGATCGGCGCCGGCAAGCCAAGGTACGCACAGGTGCTCGCCGAGAGGGCGCTGCTTGCCTGGTTTACCATAACCGAGGCCTGGAGCCTTCGTCTGATCGACTCCGGCGCGATCCGAGCGCGATGGAGCCGCTGTTGCATCAATTTTCGTGCGCAGGCGTGCTGAGCCGACGCGCCGCGACTGGCTGAAGGCGGAAATCAACAGGCTGCTATATATGATTGTAAAAAGCACCATGAGTTTGACGGTACCTGTTACGGCTCAGAGTCCGATTTGCACGCAGAGATAAATTTATAAGCAAATCTGCAACCTCATAAGATTTTGCTCTGCTTCTGAAACTTAAAACAAGGGTATTTTCAGGGACTCTTGATCTCTTTAGGCCTTGTCGGCTGAATTTCCAAAAACTCTGGAGGGAGAGTTAATCCCAGTGATGATGCGCCTTGACGAGTCGTAATCACAATCGAGACTGATTTGCTTTCCAAGTCCTGTTTCAGCGCCCAAATTAATGATTGCCGACTGTCTTGCGAGCTTTTCGCAGTCTTGTCAGGATTTGCTTTGACAAGTAGAGACGTGAGAGTGCTACGAAATGATGAATTGAGCATCCTAAAATCACGAACCTGCTGATTTTGCGTAATACCAGACTTTTCAAGAGATGCACCATCTAACTGGAGTCCGGCAAAAGGCTGACTTTGAGGATTTGAATGATGGTATTCGTCAAACAAAATCTTCAGTGCCTGCTCAAGTGACTCCTGTTCGAAATTGATCGAGAGACTTCTCTCTAGCATCTGATCTACTGTTAGATCTATTTTCTTTGAAGTATTAAAATTTGAGCTTCGTGCAGACTCGGTTTGCGAAAACAGCAATAACCCAGCAAGACACGCTTGAGGAACAAGCGAATCAGGCAAATAGAGATTCACGGACGGTAATAAACTGGAATAACCAAACCTCGCGTTATTCCGTGCGAACTCGGCAAGTTTTGGCAACCGAATCGCAAGGGACCGCCATGAAGTGGACACTTCACCCTGTCCGACTATTTGCTCGATCTTCTCTAGCAGTCCATCAACTGCTTTCTCAAGTGTCACAAGTGCGGTCATTGAAGACGTGCCAGCTGCCGGTACCAATAGAACCTCACAATAAACATTTTCCGCAACATGCGCGCTTATTACGAGTGCGGAGATGTTCGCACTGAGCCAGTCGAAAACATCCTTGAATCCATGGTTCGTAAATTTAGCCAGTATGCCATTTCGATATCTAGACAAAAAAAGCGGGGTTAGAAGAAGCGTAATGTCCGCATTGTCGCTTGTTTGAGCCCATGCCGCCTGCAAAGCATATGGTAGGGGAATCGAGTTGCCGCTTACATCAGCAACCAAAGCAATAACGGATTCACTACCCACGGCATACCGCTGTACCATCGAATCATCACTCTGATAATCCTCTTGAAGGAAAAGTTTTACTTCCGATCTTTTTTGCGTCGGCATAAAATTTGAGCGTTCAGGATATGGCTCCAGATTTGCAATACCAATCTTGTCTGTAATAGACTTAACCGAAACTGGTTTATGCAAAAAAACCGACCAAAGTACATTTTGGCCACCCCCTTCAGCCTCTAAGCAACTTATGACAACACGATCAACTAAACTTAGACCAACACCTAGGCGTTGCTCAATTGCATGCAAAGCAACTGAGTACTCATGGGGAAACCAGAGGCGCCAATATCGTGAAACCTGATTATCTAGAATAAATGCGGGACGAATCACAACAATCATTTCAGCGCCTGGTACAACCAGTTCCAAACTCACAGTTTGTGTGCCTGAGGGCCATGGTGATTCCCAAAGTAAATCTACATTTTCAGCAACGCCATAACCATTCAGACTATCAGGATTGTGGCCGGAAATTGAAATTTTGCTATTCGCGCCTAGCTTGCCCTCCACTTCGATCTGCCTCTCACGCGAAGGGTAATTAGCTGTAGGGACAGTTCTCTGTGTCAGAAGGTATGGAATCGCTAGGCTTAAGGTAACCAGAAGAGAACTCGCGGAAATTACGAAAAACAGTACTTTTAATTGTGCTTTCTTTGCGCGATTGAAATCCTGTGCTCGCGGACTTTTTGGGTTCTTAAAAACACCTACATCTGAATTGCTCAAGTTCGCATTCAGTAGCAGAGAACGACTTTTGGCAGGAAGTTTGATTGTCGCTGAAGTTGTTTGTTTATAACTAAAAGCTTTGTCTGAGGTGCTCGTAGGCAGAGACGCCTGCAAATTGAAGTCTTTTGAATTACAAAATTCATATGGCGAATGTCTGTGTTTCGCGCACCACTCCAAACTAGTGGTTCGCTTTCCAATACCCGATTGCCCGACACCGATCGGTAATCTTGTCTCACCGAGTGCGTCAAGAAATGCATCGATACCACATATCCTTTTCGAAGGATCGCTTTCTAAGCAGAGCCCGAGAAGTCCCATCAATGGATCGGGGGATTCGCTTAACTGCAATTGGTCAAGTTCGACTGGAAATGGAACCGCACCGAAATTTTCCCCAGTTGCAACATATAAAATCACTGCACCCAATGAAAAGATATCCGTACAAAGATCTATTTCATGAGTTCCGCGACGAAGTTCTGGTGCGACGAAGCCTTGCCCCCAGACGTCTTCCTCAAACCAATCATGCGTTGGAAGTAAAGAATTTTCCGAACCTACAGACGTGCGGACCGGTCTTAAGAGAAGCACATCCCCATCATTACCAATCCAAATCCTGCTTGGGCTTAATTCTCCATGGACCAGTGATGCTTTATGAATGGCGGAAAGCCCAACTCCAATGGCTTTCCCTATGGCAATTGCCTCAGCCCCTCGAAGACTACCAGATCCTTTAAGCCAACACCCCAGGCTGCAGCCAGGCGGTAAATTAGAAATTATAAGGCCTTGCAATAATCTTCCATTTGGCAGCCGAGTAGCATTCACTGAAAAATAGTCAAAGACCTGAAGACCATCCGCTTGAACTGCGAGCTGGCTTCTTAACGAACCGAAATCGCCACTGGATCTCAGTTTGTCGCCTGGGATAGAACATGGAAAAGCTATGACTTCTTTACCTGTCACCTGATTTATCGCGCGAAACCAATGCCTTAGAGGATACGATTGAACCCTGCCTAAAATCCGAAAGTCACCAACATTAAGATTCATGGCCAAGCCCAAAAAATCAGTGCATTGATGTGCCGTAGTCGCAAGCTACTAACAGCTTAAGAATCTTTGATCTGTAGTTGGAGACACAAAATTACGAATAGCGTTTTGAGTAATAAATCGTTAAGAAAACACTTTACACCATACGAATACGACGAAAGCCGCGATTGACAGTTGACCCATGGAGACCGGAGCATTGTTTCTACCGAACCAACGTAATAAAAATGAATTGCAAATTGATTCACCTAAACTTTCTTTTTCGTATTACAGTGTTTCCGAAGACGTCAATAAGGTGGCGAGTCTGGAAATCGAAGATTATGCTCCAGGTCTTCATTGAACACGAGCACTTGGATAGGTATTGTCAAAGCACTGGATCTGTCGGAAAGCAAGCATTAACTAGACCTAGTGGCTATTAAAGCAGGCAAGTAATCCATTTTTTGACTAGAAGCAGTCATATAAGCCTTTTGGGAGTTGCCGAGATATCAATGAAAACTCTCACATATCTTTGGCTCTTGAAAGCAATCGCCAGATTCGGCAGCGGCGCTCTGCCAACGAAGTTCGCCTCAAACGCCGTCCTCTAAGCTTAACATCAAGAAACTAACTTTGCCACCTTGCATTTGAGTTCGGCTTGGTCAGTGCTTGCATTTTTAAATATATACCAACACCATGTGTTTTTGGCAAAGATCTATCAGTTCCGAAGCCTAGGAAACAAGAAGTGGTAACCGTTCACGGTTTGGTTTCGGAAACTGGTGTTGATTTGAATCGGCGGTTTCGGCCCAAATTGGTACATGACAGCTCAACAAAGCCCCAGCCGATTTCAGATCCCGCCTGAGATTGAAGCCAAGATGACGCCTGCCGCCAAGGCATTCGTCGAAGCGGGTTTAGCTAAGTACTGGCAACGCATCGCCGAATTTGGAAATCAGGTCAGGTTGCTGGCCGATCAACTACAAGAACTCATCCCGTGAAACTCTTCGGTCCCGCCCAGCTTCGAACACTCCCACGCCTGGCAGAAACACAATCCGCTACCAGGAAGAAACGCAAACAGGGCGGCCACAACAGACATAAATACCTGGAGCGTGCGCTGGTTGTAAGTGAACCGATGTATATTCGTTACGCCGTGTCGACTCACCGCCCTCCGGCGATGCAACGGCCCGCTCCAGGACGACCACGCGGAGCTGACGCGGCATCAAGCCTACGAACTGCCGCCGATCCCTCGTTCGTAAACGATCATCAACCGACGCGCCCGACAAAAGTCACTGAAGTTGGGTTTTCAATTCCGCTTAAATGCGCTAGGTTTCGCTTACTTGTTCCAACGAGTTTGCTTTAACCGACCGCGATACGATGAGAACCATCGAATTACCCTCGCAACAGCGCCTCTTTGACCCTTTCGAAGGCGTCATCGGCCCAATGGGCCGCAAGATGATCGATAACGGGTGGCAAGGCCTCTTCCGCCAAGTCCTTTTAGAACAGATGCCCGTTGGACTTATTGGTGAAGGGTTGAGCGATTGCCAAGGACGACCCTCAGTCGAATTACATGCCATCACCGCACTGCTACTGATTCGCGAATTCCAAGGCTGGACTGTTTCCCCAGACCCATGAAGCACTTCTTTTTCGAACAGATATTCAGTTCGCACTGAACTTAGAGCCAGGTACCGAAATCACTCAGCGTACCATCGAACGCTATATCGCTCGTATGCAGAGCAATGAAAGGATTTGCGAGGAGATTTTCGCAAATGTCACTTACACTTTGCTCAAAAGCATGGAGGTTAAGGTCAAGAAGCAGATGGGATGCCCCCATTTTCTGTACCACGCGTTATGAAAGGTTGGGTTGGGAAAAAAGTAACGATAGTTGGGAGTCGCAGTGCAGCTGTAGCGGAGGGAGCGCAGCGACCGTAGCGGAAGCTGCACTGCGGCGCGCGAACTCCGACGGGGTCAGGTAGCCGAGCGAACTGTGTGGCCTAATGTCGTTGAAATCCTCCCGCCAAGCACGTGCCTTCAAACGGGTGTCCTCCAGGCCCATCAGTTCCGTCTGTTGCAAATACTCGTCCCGAAGGCGACTGTTGAAACTCTCGCAAAAGCCGTTCTGCCACGGTGAACCTGGCTCGATGTAAAGCACCTCCACGCCAATCATGGTTAGCCAGTGCTTGATCGCCTTGGAGATGAACTCCGGGCCATTGTCGCAGCGAAGACGTTTCGGCACGCAATACATCGCAAACAGCTCGGCGAGCGTGTCGATCGCGTCTTCACTCGTGATGCTCCGGGCGACCTTGATCGCCAAGCACTGACGCGTGTACTCGTCGACAATGTTCAAAAAACGCACTGTCCTGCCACCGATTGTTGACGACTGAACGAAATCCCACGTCCAAACATCGTTGATGAACCCAGCCGGTTTAACGTGGCAAGCATTCGCACCGACACCTGTCGCTCGCTTTTGACGGCGTTTTTGGGGTACTTTCAGCCCGGCGGCGTGCCACAGGCGATACATCTTCTTCATATTCAGCGTTTCACCTTCGCGTCGTAGCAACCGGCAGATCCGACGATAGCCCCAACGAGGCCGCTGCCGGATGAAGTCCAAAATGCGTTTCGTCAACCGAGCGTCCTCGTCCTTCGGTATCCCCTCAAATCGTTGGCTCGATCGTGGTTGATCGAGCACGCGGCAGGCTCGTCTTTCGGAGACCGAAAACTTCTCCTGAAGCCCAATGACTGCCGCGCGTCGCGACTGAGGGGTTGTCAGTTTCCCTTGGCGATTTCCTTGAGCATCTGGATGTCCAGGGCCTGATCGGCGACGATCTTTTTCAGCCGATTATTCTCGTCCTCCAGGGATTTCAACCGCTTGGCCTCTTCGCTCTTCATGCCACCGTACTGCGATCGCCAGCGGCTCAGCGTGGCTTCACTGATCTCCAAGACCTGCAGCACCTCACCCACGCTCTTGCCGGCCGCCAGCATGGCGTCGGTGTCGCGCAGCTTCTTGACCACCTGCTCGGGAGAGTGGCGTGTTCGTTTCTTGCTCAATGAAAATCCTCCAGCCGGAATTGGCTCTAGACTTTCATAACCTCTGGATCAGGTTTTGGGGAGCATTCCACTGCGCGAAGATGGCGATTTGTAGAGCCATATTGAATGCTCTTTAGAGACAGCAGAACTACTGGGACGAGATGCCCCCGCCTATCGCAACAAAACCACCACGGGAAGCCCGCGTGCCGAACACGATTGGCAATCTTCCGGCGCCAACAGTAAAACATTCTCAGAGAAATCGCCTTCAACCGGCAAAACTCTTTGGCAGAGCGCCCACTGAAGGCGCATTCATCGACAATTCGACGCTACGAGGCTTCTTTGGCAGAGGGCAGTGACTTGGGCATGCTTTGTACTCCGAGGCATAGGAAACGAAATCCCTAAGCCTAGCCCATCGCACAAGATCCAGATCACCGAACGCTCACGATCGGAAAACAAAAACTGAACCGTCGTGGTCGACGAAGACTGTCGAACCTGATTTATAAATAGACCGCAAGAGCGAAGTTGCCAGCGGATTCTCAATTTGCTTTTGAATAACGCGTCTTAGCGGTCTCGCGCCAAAAGCGGGATCATAGCCCTCTTTAGCTAATCGATCTACAACTTTCTCCGACCAATTAAGAGATATGCCGGAATTCTCTAACCGCTTACTCAGGCGTTTTAAATTTATGACAGTTATCTGACGAATTTCCTCGGGTGTAAGGGGATGGAAAACCACTAATTCGTCAATTCGATTTAGAAATTCAGGAAGAAACCTCGACGCCAATGCTTGATCAACGGCATTTCGAATTTCCTCTGCCGTTCCACCTTCGGAAGCAATTCGCTGAATGGCTGGGCTACCGATATTGCTAGTCATAACGATAATCGTGTTTGTAAAATTAACTGTCCGTCCATGACCGTCAGTGAGTCTGCCATCATCTAGAATCTGCAATAAAAGATTAAAGACATCAGAATGTGCCTTCTCAATTTCATCCAATAGAATTACTGCATACGGTCTCCTGCGTATTGCTTCGGTCAGTTTGCCGCCTTCTTCGTAACCGACGTATCCAGGAGGAGCACCGATGAGCCTTGCGACGCTATGTCGCTCCATAAATTCACTCATGTCAATGCGGACCATTGCCTGTTCGTCATCGAATAATGCTTCAGCCAAAGCTTTGCATAATTCGGTTTTCCCGACGCCAGTAGGGCCCATAAACAGAAAGGATCCTACAGGACGATGCAAATCCTGGAGCCCGCTTCTACTCCGCCGAATAGCCTCTGACACTGCTTTTACTGCTTCTTCTTGACCAATAACTCTTCTGTGCAAACGCTCTTCCATCACTAACAATTTCGCCTTCTCAGTTTCCAACATTTTACTAATTGGAATACCAGTCCAAGCACTGACAACTTCGGCGACTTCCTCTTCGGTGACATTTTGGCGAATCAATCTTCTTGAGGTGTCTTCAGATGAAAAAGTTCCGATCATATCCGGCGGCATTTGTTTCTCGTTATCGCTAGCGGCAAGTTGGTTTTCAAGACGCCGACGCTCCTGATCCAATTCAAATAAACGTTGATAGTCGTCCTCAGGAACTGGATTTCCAGATGATTGCTTTTCACGTATGTCCGACTCAAACGCTCTGAAATAATGCTCTGCTGCATCCAGTGCCTTTCGTATAGATTGAACATCGCTAAGCCCCGCCTTTTCTGTTTGCCACTGCTTCCGAAGTGCGGCAAGCTTTTCTTGCAAATCTAAGATTTGTAATTCTACTTCTGACCGATTCGCAACGGCTGTCGCTTCAGTCTCTTCTGCTAGCTGCCTATGAACTAACTCCAGTTGTCTCAACTGCCGCTGAAGACTGTCGATTGGCTCAGGAACGCTCTCCTTTTCCATAGCCAACCTACTTGCGGCTTCGTCGATAAGATCGATTGCTTTATCTGGCAAAAACCTATCTGTTATATATCGATGCGAAAGTGTAGACGCCGCGACGATAGCGCCATCGGTGATATGCACTCCATGGTGCGCCTCATAGCGTGGCTTTAAACCTCTCAAAATGGCAGTAGTTTCGCTCACATTGGGCTCGTCGACGTAAACCGGCTGAAATCGACGTTCTAATGCCGCATCTTTCTCAATGCATTCACGATATTCGTCTAATGTTGTCGCGCCTATACATCGTAGAGTGCCACGCGCTAGCTCTGGTTTGAGTAGATTTGCAGCATCGGCAGAACCTTCCGCCTTTCCGGCACCGACTACAGTATGTAATTCGTCAATAAATAATATTATTTTTCCTTCGCTATTCTTAACTTCCCTCAAGACCGATTTTAGACGCTCTTCAAACTCACCTCGAAATTTGCTCCCTGCTACTAAAGCTCCCATATCAAGTGAAATTACACGTTTATCCTTCAAGCTTTGGGGGACATCATTTTCGAATATTCTCAATGCCAATCCTTCGGCAATTGCTGTTTTACCTACTCCAGGCTGGCCAATCAAAACTGGATTATTCTTCGATCGCCTTGAAAGCACCTGGATAACTCTGCGAATTTCAGAGTCTCGACCGATAACCGGATCCAGTTTACCCATACTAGCAAGATGAGTTAAGTCACTCCCATATTTTTCAAGAGATTGATAGCCAGTCTCAGCATTAGGATCCGACACCTTAACATCCCCTCTAATTAGCGACATTCCACGCATGACGTCCGCGGACGCAACACCTACTACCTCCAACAACTTCTTTGCTTTCGAATCAGACGAGGCCAATCCGAATAGCAAATGCTCAACAGTGACGAAATCGTCATTTATCTTGCTGGAGGATGTGAAGGAACTATCAAACACCTTTTGCAAAGAGGAAGAAACCTGAGGCTGCTTGCCTCCGACAACACGAGGAAGTTTCTTGATCTCAACGGACAGCATTTCAGTCAACTTGTTGGTGTCCACGTTGATCTTTTGCAAAATGCTTACCGCAAGCTGCCTTTGGTCACTGAGCAATGACGCGAGTAAGTGGAGTGGTTCGATCTCGGGATTACTTAAATCATTTGCTAAATGCTGTGCTTTGAGCACCAACTCCTGGGATGCCAGGGACAGCCTGTCAAAACCGAAAGACACTCTCTATAAACCTCTACAATTCGAGCGGTAAATAAAGCCCCGACAAAACTCGAGGCTATGAATGCTCAAAAGATCAAAGTTGCTAAATCCTTTGAATTTTCGCAGATAATCATACTACAAGTGGGAGATCGTCCAGCAAACTTAGTCTTTGGTTTGCGCATGTAATGGAATTAGGACTTTCAGTCTTTAATCTCAAATTCCGCATCGATCGCATCATCGTCTTTTGCATTAGTTGACTTTTGGTTTTCCTTTATTGAAGATGTGTCTGTAGAACGATCATAGATAATTTTGCTAAATGCTTGTGATGCCGCGTTTAGCTCATCAGTGGCTTGCCTTATCGTCCACGCATCGTTACCTGCCGACGCGGTCTTTAGTTTTTCAATCGCTTTATTCATCGGTTCTCTATCCGATGCTGTCAATTTATCTTCGTTTTCCCTCATCAATTTCTCGCATTGATAAATAATCTGACTCGCTTTATTGCGAGATTCGGCTAATTCAAATTGCTTCCTGTCCTCCTCTGCGTTGGCCTCAGCATCTTTTCTCATCTGCTCAATTTCTGAACTGTCTAACCCAGAAGCTTCTTTTATTTGAACTTTTGCCTCTTTACCCGTGCCAAGTTCTCTTGCTGAAACACTCAAAATCCCATTTTGATCAATATCAAACTTGACCTCAATTTGCGGAATGCCTCTTGGTTGCGGAGGAATGCCCTCTAGATTAAATTCTCCTAACAATCGATTCGATGCCGCCATCTTTCGCTCGCCCTGAAACACTCTTACTGTTACTGCAGTTTGATTGTCTGAGGCAGTGCTAAAAATATTTTTCTTTTCAACGGGCACAGTGGTATTTCTCTCTACTAAAGCTGTCATCACTCCTCCTTCGGTTTCGATTCCGAATGTTAAAGGTGTGACATCAAGAAGTAACACATCTTTTCTGTCCCCAGATAAAACACTTGCTTGTATGGCAGCGCCTACGGCAACCACTTCATCAGGGTTTACACCCTGATGGGGCTCTTTGCCAAAAACGTTCTTAACCAATTCTCGCACTTTAGGAACGCGGGTACTCCCACCAACTAAAACAATTTCGTCTATATCAGATGGCCTCATATTAGCATCCGACAAAGCCTGCAATAAAGGTTTTTTGCATCTCGCAACTAGATCGTCTATTAATTGTTCGAATTTTGCCCTCGCAATCTTAGTTGTAAGATGCTTCGGCCCTGTCGAATCCATCGAAATAAACGGCAAATTGATGTCAGTTTCCGGGAGCGAACTCAGTTCCTTTTTAGCTTTCTCGCAAGCTTCTTGTAGCCTTTGGAGCGCCATCGCATCCTTGCGCAAATCAATTGACGTATCCTTTTTAAATTGCTCCGCTACGTAATTAATTAAGGCCTCATCAAAATCGTCCCCACCCAGGTGCGTGTCTCCTGATGTACTAACAACCTGAAAGACACGACTACTACCTTCGCCATCTCCGCTATCCGCCACTTCTAGAACACTCACATCAAATGTGCCTCCCCCCAAATCAAATACGACAATCTTCTCATCCTTCTTCTTGTCGAGGCCATAGGCCAGAGCAGCCGCGGTCGGTTCGTTTATAATCCGCATAACTTCCAAGCCAGCAATTTGGCCAGCATCTTTAGTCGCCTGACGCTGACTATCGTTAAAGTATGCAGGAACAGTGATTACGGCCTTGTTAACTTTATGACCAAGATAGCTCTCGGCTGATTCTTTTAATTTTCGGAGAACTTTAGCTGAGATCTCTTGTGGAGTGTAGCTTTTATCTCCTACCCTAATCTTGACGTACTCATTAGCCCCTCCAACAACCGTGTACGGAACCATTTTTTCTTCACCCTCGACCTCATTGTGTCGGCGTCCCATGAACCGCTTTACGGAGTAAATGGTCCGTTTTGGGTTGGTAACCGCCTGCCTGCGCGCCGGTTCTCCGACGATTGTTTCGTCTTTGTCATTGAACGCTACTACGCTCGGAGTAATTCGATTACCTTCAGCATTAGGGATTACCTTAGGCTCACTGCCCTCCATGATCGCTACAACACTATTGGTTGTGCCGAGGTCGATGCCGATTATCTTTTCACCTTGAACCATCGCTGAGGGAACTCCGAGTTTTGAAACGACTTTGTCAATGGATGCAGCGGTACTTTATAGAAACGCTGTGTCCGAGTATCAGCATGACATCATAGCAATAATCGTGCCGCATGCTTGTCGCTTTTGAAAAACGAGCGTTCCGCTTGTGTGAAGTAAGTTCTTATTGAGCGGTGCAAGTTTCCGAATAAGTCGACTTTTATTTCAACTATCAAGCACTGCCAAATTGCGCGAGGCACTGGCTTTTAAGCGGCATGCAGATTGCCAGAATGACAGCCATGGACCAGGGCGACTATTTTGGTTGTGTTGAAATGGCGTTGTTGTTCTTGGCTTATCCGAT
>Ga0082207_1000375_pt1 | contig 25800 bp, 26 predicted proteins | sample LakMenEpi10Aug09_FD_71540 | JGI IMG/M metagenome (GOLD analysis project Ga0082207, IMG submission 71540)
ACGGCTCAAGTGGTCTTAGTCGGCTTGTTGCGACAGCTTTACTTTCCTTATTTATTAAGGAGTCGATCAAGTCTTTTATTCAATCTGAAGATAAAGATGAGCTGCCCTTACTGCTTGAAGATTTGGCAAGGAAGCGGATTAATCCTGTGATAGATAAAAAATTCCCGTTAGAATTTAGCGCTCAAGCTGTTGAGCACTTTGCATCCGGCAAAGCCAGCGGTCACATCGTAGTTTCACCTTCCCTCTAGTAAATTGACTGTTTACAGGTTCGAGTTTGCACACTACCCTGTTGCTTTATGATCCGTTTACCGAAAAAACGGGGAATTACCCAGGATGGAGAGGATAAATCCCTCATCCTCCGCGCAAAGGTGGGTCAGTCTTGAGTCCCTGGACCCAGGTGATTAAATAGTCGAATGAGTCCCAGATGTATTTGGTGTGGTTCCAATTTGGAACCTAACACAGAGTTTTGTGGTGAGTGCGGTTCAAGTAAGGATGTTGTCGAGGGACTTGAGTGCAGGACAAGTCAAGAAAACAACGAGTCAGTTTGTAATGGATGTCGAATCAAACTTTCTTCAAACGAGAAAATTTATCATCTCAGTGAAAGTTCTGGTTGCCTGGTTTATGATCTTGAATTCTGCAAGGCATGCTATGAAGCAGAATTAGTTGAACGTGCAAAACGGAAACAAATTTATGAAGCGGAAGAAAGAGCTGCAAGAGCACAGTGTAAAGAGTGCAGAAAACCTTTCCCTGGAATCTTTAGAAAGAAGAGATATGCGGTTGCTGCGGCATGGGGTCTAACTAGAGATTACTATTGCGAGGATTGTTTCTTGGCTTTACCAAAAAATGAGAAACTGGATGATCCGGAAGAACGTGATACTTCAGATCTTTGGGGGTAATCCACCGGGTAAATCCTCCGCAGGTTAGATCTCGACGCCAATGAACTTGGTCTGCAAGAACTCGTGAATTCCATCGAAGCCACCTTCGCGGCCCAAGCCTGATTGCTTTACGCCACCAAATGGCGCAGCTGGGTCTGAGATAACACCTTTATTGATCGCAACCATTCCGGATTCCATCGCCTCTGCTGTGCGCAATGCACGGGTGAGGTTTGATGAAAAGACATAACTAATAAGACCGAATTCGGTGTCATTAGCTAATTCGATTCCTTCTTCATCGGTATCAAAAATGACGATCGGTGCGACAGGTCCGAAGATTTCATGGAGCAAGATTGGGTTATCTCTTTTAACAACTAAAACCGTTGCTGGGTAGAAAGCGCCTTCGCCTTCTGGCTTAACTCCGCCAACTTCAACCTTGGCACCAGCTGCAATTGATTCATCAACAATGTCGGCGATCTTGTTGCGTTCCTTCATGGAAACATAAGCACCGAGCGTTGTTGTGGCTTCTACTCCACGGCCCATGACGTATGAGCTCATGGACTTAGTCATTTCGGCAATGAACTTGTCTGCAATTCCTCGTTGAACAAAGATGCGGTTTGCTGAAGTACATGCAGCACCACCGTTGCGCATCTTGGCAAGTGAAAGCTGCGGAATAGTTACTGCTAAATCCGCATCATCATGGATTACAACTTGTGCGTTTCCACCAAGTTCCATTGAGCAGCGAATAACGCGGTCTGCAGCTTCTTTCAGCAAGATGCGACCAACTTCTGTAGAACCTGTGAATGAAAGATTCTTAACGCGCGGATCATGGAGCATCTTTGAAATCGCTGGTCCAGTTTTTTCTGGAAGAACTAAGTTAAGAACACCCTTTGGTAAACCTGCACGCTCCATCAAATCAACGATGTACATCGCAGTTAGCGGTGTTTCACCTGCTGGCTTTAAAATCATTGTGCAACCTGCAGCAACTGCTGGTCCGATCTTGCGAGTTGCCATACCTGCTGGAAAGTTCCACGGGGTAATAAGAATTGATACACCAATTGGTTCATGCGAAACAAGAATTCGCTTGTCACCTGAAGGTGATTTACGGAAGTCGCCTGGTGTACGAACTGTTTCTTCGGCAAACCAACGGAAAAATTCAGCAGCATATGTTGCTTCACCACGAGCATCTGGCATTGCCTTGCCATTTTCGCGAGAGATCAAAGTTGCGATGACTTCATTTTCTGCCGTCATCAATTCAAACGCTTTGCGCAAAATTTCTGATCTATAACGCGGAGCAGTTTTAGCCCACGCTTTTGCAGCTGCATCGGCTGCAGCGATTGCGGCATCACAGTGTGCATCTCCGGCAAGTGAAACCTCGGCGATTACTGAACCATCGCTAGGATCGTAAACAGGAAGCTTTCCGATTCCATCAACCCACTGGCCATCGATATATAACTGTGTATGCATGGGTGAAGCATACGCTTTAGGCGTAAAACAGTGAAGATTGTGCGGGCTGAGGTAGAGTGATGCTTATTAAGTTGCATTGATTGCAATTAAAAGAGGAGTTTTAAGTGCCTAAGTCGTGGAGCGATGATGCACATGTACCTGTGGTTAAGCGGGAGCAGAGCACCCTAAAAGACCCTTTAAGTTACAAGATTAAAAAATACTTCCTCGGAATTCCTTTGAATCGACATTCTCTGTCATCCCAACGCCTGGATAAGAAAAATGCATTTGGTGTTCTCTCATCTGATTGCATTTCATCATCGGCATACGGTGGTGAGCAGATTCTTGTTGCACTGATTCCTGCTTTTGGATTAGCTGCATTTACGATTTTCCCACCAATGATCGGCATTATTTTGTTGATGCTCGTTGTGATTACTTTTATGTACAAGGATGTAATTGCAACTTACACACTCTCTGGAAGTGCCTATCTTGTCTCTCGAGAAAACTTTGGTCGAGTTGTTTCGCAGGTAGCAGCGGTAGAGCTGATGTTTGGTTACATCATTACTGTGGCTATTCAATCAGCTGCAGGAGTTGCAGCACTTTTATCAACTTTCCCCGAAATAAATCAATACAAAGTTCAGATAACAATAATCATTGTTGTTGTTTTAACATTTGTAAATTTAAGAGGAGTTAAAGAAGCTGGTGTCTTTTTCGTACTACCTTCTTACTTATTCCTTGGAACAATGTTTACCGTTTTTATCTTTGGCCTCTATAGATACTTTTCGGGCACCCTTCCGGTCTATAGCCAAAATGAAGAAGGTTTAGTACCTATCGGACAGGCGCAGGGCTTGCTGACCGTTGCGGCGATGCTCTTAATATTGAAAGCCTTTGCTAGTGGTAGCGCCTCTTTGGCTGGACTCGAAGCTATTTCTGACAGTGTTCCTCTCTTTAAGAGCCCTGAACATGTAAATGCGAAAAAAGTTTTGATTCTTATGAGTCTTGCCTTGGGTGGATTGATTATCGGAATCGCATGGTTAGCTAAAGAAACTCAGGCTATTCCTCATACTGATGGAACCCCAACAGTTATCTCGTTGGTTGCAAAAGCAGCTTTGGGTGATGGAGTTATGGGTGGAATTCTCTATCTCTTAACCCAACTTGGCACGATGTTGATCTTGTTTGCTGGAGCAAATACTTGCTACACGGCTTTCCCAAACATGGTCAATATGGTTGCTAATGACGGCTACCTACCAAGACGCCTAACCCAGCGCGGCCACAAATTGGTCTTTTCAAATGGCATCTTCTTTATTGCCGGAGTTGCTTCAACACTTGTAGTTGTTACTAAGGCAAGCATCACAACTCTTGCCGCTATTTACGCTCTCGCGGTCTTTATCGGTTTCGCACTGACCGGTGCTGGAATGACAAAGAGAAGTATCCGAATGAAAGCCCCAAAGCGAAAGATCTTCTTACACAGTCTGGCAACCGCTATTTCTACATTTACCGTTTTACTTCTTTCGATTATCAAGTTCACAGAAGGAACCTGGCTAGTTGTTATTGGTACACCTTTGGTAGTTCTTTTGATGTTGAAATTTAATAATCAATACACTCGCGAACAAGAAGCACTAGTTGTCAAGCAACATCAAGAACGAGCAACATCAATCGCACGTCATGATGTAACTGTTCTAGTTGACAACGTTGACATCGCAACGGTTGGTGCAATTCGATATGCGCGAAGCTTGAAGCCACGTAACTTGGCAGCTGTTCACTTCGTAATCGATGATCGTCGTGCTGAAGAGATTCAAAAAGCTTGGGCGGCATCTGATGCACTAGATGATGTAACTCTTGAATTGATTGATTGCCCTGATCGTCGACTTGCAAATGCAGCATTGGATTACTCAATTCGAATGACTGAAAAACAAGATGTTGAATTAACGCTTCTTCTTCCACGTCGTGCTTATTCTGGATTCTTAGGCCGTTTGCTGCATGACCAAACCGCTGAAGAAATCGCTGCGCCAATTTCACAACTTCCACGCGTTGTTGCAACGATTGTTCCTTTCGATGTTGAACGCATCGCATCTGGAAAAACATCTTTTGTTCCTGCTGCACCTGCGGCCCCAGTAGTTGCTCCAAGAACTGTTCAAAAGGTTGTTCCTGTAGATGTTGAACCAGTCAGCCACTACGCAGAAAATGTGACGCCAATCGGCAAGATTGAATGGCGCAAACGTGCACAAGTACAAGGTCGCGTTACTTCAATTAAGGCAGCTCCTCGTGGATCTGCACCGGTCTTAGAGGTTGAGATTTGGGATGAGACCGGCGGAGTTTCACTGCAATTCTTAGGCCGACGCGAAATTGCAGGCCTTGAAGTTGGTTCCCAGTTACGTGCTGAAGGCATGGTTGGTGAGGAAGAAGGATCTATGGTGATTCTTAATCCTTCTTACGAACTTCTCGTATAAAACTCTTAATTAACGCACTGCATTCATCGGCTAAAACACCTGCACGAACTTCGGTTCTAAAGGTGCTGCGTGGATCGCGCAATAAATCCCACACAGAGCCGACTGCGCCTGCTTTTTCATCCCATGCTCCAAAGACAACTGTTTGTAAACGAGATTGCGCAATTGCACCGGCACACATTGCACATGGCTCTAAGGTCACAACAAGTGTGTGATCCGTTAAATGCCAATCACCTAATTTTCCTGCTGCGCGGCGAATCGCAACGATTTCTGCATGTGCAGTTGGGTCTTGATGAAGTTCCCTTTCGTTGTGACCGATGGAAACAATTTCACCACTGCTATTAAATATCGCAGCTCCGACTGGAATATCACCGCTTGCAATTGCACTACGTGCTGCATCTAAAGCAACACGCATCATTTCAATATCGTTCACAGATCCAAAAGCTCCGAGAACTCTTCTCCAAAACCAAGTCGAGCCGCGATCGCTTCTAACTGTTCATCAGGAAATAATTCTTCATCATCACACAGGGCAGATATTTCCATGCCGCTTAAACCAAGATCCGCCAAAATTTCCAGGTGCCCGACTGGACCAGACTCTTCATCTTCTTCTGGAATTGGAAGATCGGCAATCTCCATTAATTCTTCGGCAACTGGATAATCTAAAGCTGCGGTTGCATCACTTAAGAACAAGGAAATATGTGAACCAAGTACACGAATCAAAATAAAGAACTCTTCATCGATAGCAATTAATGCAATTGAGCCACCGTTGGTTTGTTGTGACTTCAGTCTGGTGATGATTTGTGCGATGTCATATGGATCAGGCAAGGTGGCCAAGGTCCAACGGCCATCTTCATGCCAAGCCGCTACAGCAAAATCCATTTCACTTGTGAGGTCGCGCACTTCGTCGCGTATGTCATCGAAGGATTCAATCTCCTCGGTCTCATCATCGAGGCCATCTTCGAATTCGGACATGGGGCCATACTTTCACTCATTTGGAAGGAATAAAACCCCTGTAAGGTATTACCTATGAAAGTACACGTCGCCAATCACCCGCTTATCAATCACAAACTGACGGTTTTGCGCGACGAACGCACCGATTCACCAACCTTCCGACGACTGGTTGAAGAGCTAGTAACGCTTCTGGCTTACGAAGCTACCCGCGATGTGCGAACACATGAAGTTGAAATAACGACTCCTGTGACTAAGACAAAGGGTCAGAAGTTAGCCGAACCTCGTCCTGTTGTTGTACCAATTCTTCGTGCAGGTTTAGGAATGCTTGAAGGCATGAGCAAGTTGGTACCAACTGCAGAAGTTGGTTTCCTCGGAATGGTTCGAGATGAAAAGACTTTAGAAGCAAGCACTTATGCAAATCGACTTCCTGATGATCTTTCAGGTCGCCAAGTTTTCGTTTTAGATCCAATGCTTGCAACCGGTGGAACATTGATCATGGCGTTTCATTATTTGATCGATCTTGGCGCAACCGACATCACTGCAGTCTGCATCTTGTCTGCCCCTGAAGGAATTGCAGCAGTTGAAAAAGCGTTTGCCAATAGCAAGGTTCCAATCACAATCGTGACTGGCGCACTTGATGAAAAATTAAATGAGCACGGATACATCGTTCCTGGATTAGGCGATGCTGGCGATCGTCTTTACGGAGTTGTGTAAATGGCATCAACCTCGCCTGGGTACGGCATCACGATCCGTGTCGAAGGTTCACCTGATGCAAACCCGGTAGCACTTGCAACAACTGTTATTGCTGGAGCTGGTGCAACAATTACTGCACTTGACGTTGTTGAATCTCTTCTTGAAAAAGTTGTCATCGATATAACGTGCGACACCATTGATGCAGAACATGCAGAGCAAATTACTGCAGCCATTTCTCTCAATTCAGATTTAACTGTTCGCAAGGTAAGTGATCGAACATTCCTTTTGCACCTTGGTGGAAAGATTGAAATTGCTTCAAAGGTGCCATTAAAAACTCGTGATGATTTATCTCGTGCCTACACACCGGGTGTTGCTCGTATTTGCCAAGCAATCGTTGCCGACCCCTCAGATGCCCGTCGCCTTACTATTAAGCGCAATACTGTGGCTGTTGTTACCGATGGATCAGCTGTTTTAGGCCTTGGAAACATCGGCCCAGCAGCAGCGCTGCCTGTAATGGAAGGTAAGGCGGCCTTGTTTAAGCGCTTTGCCGATGTTGATGCTTGGCCTGTTTGTTTAGATACACAAGATGTAGATGAAATCGTTCGCACAGTACAGCTGATTGCACCTGTCTATGGTGGCATCAACCTTGAAGATATTTCTGCTCCCCGTTGCTTTGAAGTTGAGCGTCGACTGCGCGAGCTTTTGGACATTCCAGTTTTCCACGATGACCAACATGGAACCGCAATTGTCGTTCTCGCTGCCCTTCGTAACGCTCTTCGTTTAGTTAAGAAGGAACTTAAGGACACCAAAATTGTTCTTAGCGGTGCAGGAGCAGCCGGTACCGCTATTGCACGTTTGTTAGTTCGTAGCGGTGCGGTAAACATTATTGGTTTTGATAAGGATGGCGTCATCTGTAAATCAACACCAAATCTTGGCGATGAGATGCGCACATGGTTTATTGATAACTGCAATCCAACCGATTTCCGTGGAAATATTTCAGAGGCCATGAAGGATGCGGACATCTTTATCGGCGTCAGTGCTCCGAATGTCCTTACTGAAACCGATGTTGCTTCGATGGCACCTAAATCAATCATCTTTGCGTTAGCTAATCCAGATCCCGAGATCGATCCAGTGATTTCTCGTAAGTATGCAGCCGTTGTTGCTACTGGACGTAGCGATCAGCCAAACCAAATTAATAATGTGTTAGCTTTCCCAGGAATTTTCCGTGGATTACTAGATGCAAATGCCCACAAGATTTCAGATGAAATGCTGGTTGCTGCAGCAGAAGCAATTGCTGATTGTGTTTCTCCTGAACAATTAAATGCTTCATTTATTGTGCCAAGCGTCTTTGATCCTAATGTTGTAAAGGCTGTTGCTGCGGCGGTAAAGAAGTCAGTGTGATTGAGCTAGCAGCAACCTTTGATGAACAGTTTGCAAGTATCGCTCCCATATTTGTCTATCTTTTAGCAGGGGGAATTGTTTTTGCTCAAACCGCCTTTTTACCCGCATTTTTCTTGCCTGGAAGCTCAGTTCTCTTCAGCGCTGGCCTAGTTGCTTCAACCGGTAGAGATGTCGGTATCTTCAATGTAGCAATGGTGATTTTCATGGCCGCTGCCTCTGGTAATCAGGTTGGCTTCGCACTTGGCCGAAAGATCGGCAGACCTTTGTTGGATAAGTACAAGGATCCAAGGATTGTAAAAATAGTTGCTCGATCTGAAACCTTCTATAAGAGAAATGGTTGGTGGTCGGTTTTTGCCGCACGATTTATCCCGTGGGTACGAACTTTTGTTCCAACTATCGCTGGTGCTTCTAAGATGAATTACTACAGCTTCTCATCGGCAAACGTCATTGGTGCATTGGTGTGGGGAGTTGGAATTACTTTAGCTGGCTATTACACGGCGACTTTGCCGTGGGTAGAAACGTGGACTTATTCGATTGCCGCTTTCACCATCATTGCTTCGATTACTTACGCACTCGTTGATCACTTACGCCACCGGCAACAACGCCCGCATACGTCATAACAATTCCTGTAACCAAGTAGGCACTAACACTAACGCCATCAGTAGGCGAAACGAGATCAATTACTAAAGATCCAACCAGTTGTCCGCCGACGCTAAACAAAGTGAAAGTTAGAACACCTAAGTGTTGAACAATTGTTGAAGTAAAGGCAATGTAAATAACTCCGATTACTCCACCTGTATAAATCCACCACGGGCCACTTGGTAGTGGAGAAAGCTCATTTCTCCCAAGAAGTATCCCTGCAATAATCAAAACTAATAAGAAAGCTGTACCTGTCGTAAAATTAAGTAATGATGTTGTAAAACTTTGATGAGAGTGTTCATTTATTTGACCGTTCAGAGCGCGCTGTACACCAACAATGGCACCAGCTATTCCACCGGCAGTAACTGCCAACATTGATAAATTATTTGCATCAATGCGATCCCACACTGATACTAAGACCGCAAGAACAGTTAAAACAGCTGCCAATACCCGCCTTGGTGAGATTAGCTTTTTTCCCCCACCAGTTAATCCGATTCGATCAACAATCAATGACATTGCGGTTTGCCCCGCAATAGATGCCACCGAATAAATAGCAACTCCGATGAGAGGAACAATCTGAGTTTGAATTGCGACAAAGCTCCCGCCAAGAGCTCCTGCAAACAATTTCCAACGTGCAATCTCTTTATTCGCGACAGATTGACGCAGGTTCTTGATTCCTTCCTTAATCTTTGAATTAAAGAGTGTGATGATAAAGATAATGATTAGACCAGAACCGAATGAAACTAAAGCGGCTTGCAACCCGTTATCTAGTCGGTGTGAAAGCTCACCATTGGCGCGTGCTTGCAGCGCAATCATGGCCCCCGAAAGGGCTGCCAGTAAATCTAAGCGCATAAAAAATCCTAACTTAGCTTTCAAGTGAAAGAGTGACTTGAAGCCATTCCTCCTCTAGTTTCGTGGCTTCCATGCCTAAAACAGCAAGCTCTGCCGTGATTGCTACCAGACGATCTGCATCAAATGCGGCGCTTTCTTGTTCGGCAGTTAAGACCGCAATAGCAGCACTACATTTTTCCATCTGGCGTTCAAGTCGAACTAAATCTTTCTTTAACTGTCGTTGTTCTGCTGCATTTGAACTCTTTTTTTCTTTGGTGGTGGTGGTGACCGAAGACAATGCAACTGCACGTTGTTCTAGATACTCATCCACACCTCGTGGCAAGTCACGAACCTTCTTATCACCCAGTAAACCAACAAAGCGGTCACATACACGTTCCAGAAAATATCTATCGTGTGAGATGACTATTAGCGTCCCACCAAAACTATCTAACAGATCTTCTAGCTCAGTAAGAGTTTCAATATCAAAATCATTTGTTGGCTCATCGAGCAATAAAACATTTGGGCTGTCCATTAACAATCGAGTTAACTGCAAACGTCGCTTTTCTCCACCTGATAAGTCTCCAACTGGTGTCCATTGCGATTCGCGATCAAAACCTAGGCGTTCGCATAACTGAGAAGCAGAAAGTTCGCGCCCCCCTCCAATTTCAACGCGGTTAGCAACCTTTTCAACCGCTTCCAGCACCCGCCAAGTTGGATCTAGTTCATCAAGGTGTTGAGTTAGAAAAGCCGCCTTTACAGTTACGCCAGTTACAAGTTTTCCTGCCGTTGGCGCAATTTCCCCGGTTAAGGTCCTCATTAACGTTGTTTTACCAGCCCCATTTACGCCAACAATTCCGATTCGATCACCCGGGCCAATATTCCAATACAGGTCATCAATAAGTTCGTTATCACCAAGTTTTACTTGTACATGGTGGGCTTCATACACTGTTTTTCCTAGACGGTTCAGTGCGAACTTCAGCAATTCACCTTGATCACGTGGTGCTGGTTCATCTGCGATCAAAACATTTGCAGCATCGACACGGAACTTAGGTTTAGTAGTACGAGCTGGTGCGCCACGACGTAGCCAGGCAAGCTCTTTTTTAATTAACATATTACGGCGTTGATCCATGACGGATGCTTGGCGAGATCGTTCGGCTTTAGATAAAACAAAGGCGCTGTATCCGCCGTCGTATTCTTCAACTTTGCCTTCTACAACTTCCCACGTTCTCTCTGTAACTGCATCTAGGAACCAGCGATCGTGAGTAACAACAACCACGGCCAAGCCACGACGATTATTAATGTAACTAGCAAGCCACGCAACACCTTCTACATCTAAATGGTTAGTTGGCTCATCAAGCAAAATTAAATCAAGTTCGTTGATCAACAACTTTGCCAAACCAACACGCCTGCGTTCTCCGCCAGATAGTTGGCCAAATTTACGATCAAAGATGTGATCATCAAAACTGCCAAACAATCCAGTAAAGACTTCACGAATATTTGGATCACTAGCCCACTCGTGTTTTGCTGCATCACCCAGAACTACTTCGCCTACAGTGCTTTCTGGATTTGCTAGATCTACTTGAGACAACAATCCGATCTTTGCTGCATTTGATTTGGTAACTCGGCCAGAATCCGGTGGCTCGATACCGGCCATAACCTTCATCAAAGTACTTTTGCCCGAACCGTTTCGTCCAACAATTCCGATTCGATCACCTTCGGATACGCCAAGTGAGACACCTACTAAGAGCTCTTTGATATCAAAGGCTTTAGAGACATCTTCGATGTTTACAACATTGCGCGCCACGGTAGGAGAGCGTACCTTTCCCTCATGAAGGTAACTGACCGTCAATACGCCGAAGAGCTCGATAAAAAAGATCCATTAGCGCACTTCAAATCCCAATTCGTGATTGGTGACCCTGAAATGTGTTACCTCGACGGCAATTCTCTGGGGCGTTTACCAAAGGCAACAATTACTGCAATTAATGACTTCATGACCAAGGAATGGGGTCCAGAAGTTGTGACAGGTTGGAGCCATTGGGTTGATGAAGCCCAGCCAACTGGTGACCTTTTGGGCGCAGCTGCATTGGGTGCCGCGGCAGGACAAGTACTCGTTTGCGATACAACCTCAGTTAACTTCTACCAACTGTGCTTGGCAGCAATTCATGCACGACCAGGGCGTAAAACAATAATTACAGATGCAGCAAACTTTCCAACTGATCGTTACATTCTTGATGGAATCGCCAAACAATTTGGTTTAAACCTTGTCATCATCAATAACGAAGATCCAGCTATTGCAACTCATGAACGAATTACCACCGAAGTTCTTGCTCCATATTTAAATGATGATGTTGCAATGGTGACACTTGAAGTTATTCAGTACCGATCTGGTGCTCGCACCGACTTAAAGTCAATTACCGATCAGGTGCGTGCAATCGGTGCTCTGGTTGTCTGGGATGCGAGCCATGCTGTCGGTGCTATCGAATTAAATCTTGATGCTAATGGTGTTGATCTTTGTGTTGGTTGTACTTATAAATATGGAAACTCGGGACCAGGATCACCTGCTTGGTTGTATGTTTCTAAGCGAATTCAAAAAGAGCTACAGGTTCCTATCCAAGGTTGGTTTGCACAGGATGCACAGTTTGAAATGGGTCCAGTCTTTGAACGTTCTCAAACAATTCGTGGCTTCCAAATCGCAAGCCCTTCACTTATGGGAATCCGTTGTGTACAGACCGCATTTTCAATGATTAAAGAGGCTGGTATTGATGCAATTGCGCATAAGGCAGCTGTTGGAACGCAGATGATGATTGATCTTTATGATGAATGGTTAGCACCTCTTGGAATTGAGCTCAATACATCGCGTGATCCGAAAGAACGCGGTGGCCACATTTCTTTAGTTCATCCAGATGCAGCCCAAATTTGCGTTGCAATGCGCACTATAAGCAATGTGATTCCTGATTACCGCACGCCAAACTCAATTCGACTAGCAATCTCTCCCTTGCCTACCTCTTACGTAGAAATCTGGGATGGCTTTGAACGTATGCGTGATCTAGTGGCATCTGGCCGCTATAAAGAGGTTAAAGAAGGCGGTTCACGAGTCACATGAGCGAAAACTTTGATTCGGCACTTACATATACCTCTTACTTGGCAGTTGATGAACTGCTGAAGCTGCAACGTCCTTTATCGACAGGTCCAGAACATGATGAGATGTTGTTCATCATCATTCATCAGACTTATGAGTTGTGGTTCAAACAATTAATTCATGAGTTCCAAGAAGCACAGCGCGCAATGGAATCTGGTGATTCACATTATTCATTAGCAATTTTAGGTCGCATCAGAACAATCTTGAAGGTTTGTGTCACGCAGATCGATATCTTAGAAACTATGACACCTTTGCAATTTAATTCTTTCCGTTCTTATCTATCTTCATCTAGCGGATTCCAATCAGCACAATTCAGAATGGTTGAAGCGCTACTTGGTCGACGTGATGAAAAAATGGCGGGTCACTTGCCACTTGATATTCAGGAACAAATCAAAGTAATTACCGCAAAGAATTCGGTTTGGGATTCTGCCCTTGCTTACATCGATAAGCGCGGGCACAAGATTCCTACCGATGTTCTTAATCGTGACAAGAGCACGCCATATGCTTCAAGTAAGGCTGTACAAGATGTGTTGCTCGAAGTTCACCGTAAAGATCCAGAATCTGCAATGGTGTGCGAACGGCTTGTAGATATTGATGAAGGCCTTCAAGAATGGCGCTACCGCCATGTCAAAATGGTTGAAAGAACTATCGGACACAAGATGGGAACAGGTGGATCAAGCGGAGTTGCTTATCTATCCAGCACTCTTTTTAATCCAACATTTCCAGACTTATGGGAAATCCGTTCTAGCTTTTAACTAGGTAAACCAGCAATAACAATCTCTGACAGCGGCTTACGTGTACGCGGAGCGATTTCACGATCATAAGCGGGGCCTTCAAGTTGTTCGGCTGGCGCTTGTATTCCAATAGCCATAATCACAATTGGTGCTGCGCCATCGAACAAAGTTGCAGCCTTTTCATGATCAAAACCTGCCATTTGATGCACAACGTATCCACGATGATGAGCTTCGATCGTTAGTTGTGCCGCAGCTAAGCCACAGTCATACATAAATGTTGGAATAGCAGTTCCATCAGCCTGGGTTGGCGTTCCTGCAATTGCAATGAAGGCTGCTGCACGCTTTGACCAGCTTTGGTTGAACGGCACTAAACATTCAAGCAAAGATGTGAAGTTGGAATCATCACGCTTTCCGGCAATCAAACGCCAAGGTTGCAGATTATTTGCTGAAGGTGCCCAGCGAGCAGCTTCAAGAATTCCGAGTAAATCTTCTTTGGAAATTTCTGCAGCTCCATCAAGTGAGCGAGGGCTGCGACGTTCGGCAATTAAGTCGTGAATTTCTACTGCGGTTTCGGCTCTAGTCATGAATCAGAGCCTATCTTGAATTTATCTGTAGTGATAAATGAGAATTGCAACGATCGAAAATACTGCGCCACCTGCAACCAAAAAGTATTTCACCCAAGGTTTCATCCCTGTGCGCTCTGCAGCTTTACTCGCCATTTCTTTTGTACGCATCATGATTCGACCAGCCCAAGCAAACTCAGTTGCCAAAATTCCAAGGCCTGCTAATAAAACTAAAAAGCCCGGCCCAGGTGCAACCAAAAGCACTGCACCAAAAACAGTCGTTCCTCCACCAATTAAGCCAATAACTACGCGCCAAAAGACTCGACCTGCCTGTGTCTTTCTGATCCAAGTGCGAAAGTTCATTTTGTTTTTGTGATTACCGTTTCTTTTCCGTATGCCGCAAATGCTATCTCTTCTCGGCGCTTTCGATAACTAGCCGAAGCCCCCGAGATCAAATGTTCAAAGCGAGTACTTGATTTGATTAAGGGGTGAAGTTCGGCAGAGGTTGTCTGGTCTCCGAATACTGGTGGTGCCTGATCGATTTCCTGCACCTTGATGTGGGGATGCAAAAAACGATACACAAGAGCCAAACGGCGCAAGCCCAACATGATTACATGGCGAGAACCACGGCTAATGCGATCCTGTACTAGCAAGCGCTTATAGGTAAGGCCTGAAGACTTTTTACTCTTTGGAGCTGTTGCTAATTGGTAAAGCATGTTGGCGATTTCTTGACCGCCAGTTGTATCAGGCAGTTCCGCACACTTTTCTGATAAACGTTTGCGCACTTCTGGATCCTGCAACATCTTTACCTTGGCAGTTATGTCGGCCAAATCTGCTTGATCGGCGCGAAGTGCAAAGCCAAAATCATTACACCACCTTGCACGTGCCTCTTGGTCATCAGTGCCTCGAATATTTGAAACAAAAACTGTTGGAACTTGCGCAGGTAACAGTTCGTGAACTCCGTTATATCCAGTTGCACAAATTCCTGCATCAAAAGCGTGAAGCACCTTTGCTAATGGGAAATAACGCACAACCTTAAGATCTAAACCTTCTGGTGCAAGTGAGTTTCCATCTTTATCAACTGGGGCTTTCGTTAAAATTACTTGTAAATCTTTCCAACCAAGTAACCCTGAAAGCGCTGCGGTCATCTTTTCATTGACATCGCCATCGCCAGTTCCCAATTGCACTAGGACGGTTGGGCGATTTAAATCTAACCCCAAAGCCTTACGGGCTTCTTCTCGTGTCATTGCATCCTCTTTGCGGAAAAGAGAGACAGGTGCGGTTAAAACTGCTTCTTTACGCGTTGCAGTTGGCCCAAAATCATAAGCACGGGCAATATCCCCTGGTTCGATAACTTTATCCATCATCGCTGATTGCAAACCTAAAACAAAGCGCTGTGGCTTCTTTTGCCATAAACCACGTCGTACCCAAACAAGCTTTAAATCTGGGTTTGCATTCTTTGCCGCAATAACACCTGGGTAAGGAATAACACCGTCAAAAGACAAAACTTTTGCATTAGTTTCTTCAGCTAGTGCCAGTAATCGATCACGCAGATAAATGTCCCATTTTTCTCGTGACATCCACATGCGGTCTTTGCCTGGTATGTACTCGCAACGGATTCCCATAAATGCCGGAATCTCTGCGATGCCACCCGCCATTGAAACAATGATTGGGTTTGCGACCTCTTTTAATGCAAGCGCAACCGCACTTGCTCGAGCTAAGTGGCCCATGCCAACGCCATTGCTCGTCGCAAGGATGATTGTTGGCTTTTCCATATGTGTTAATTACTCCAAGAAGAATGTAGTGGTCGACCCTCAGCGTATCCTGCTGATGATTGAACGCCAACAGTTGCACGTTCTGCAAACTCTTCGATGTTCTGTGCACCGGCATATGTAAAGGAGGAACGAACCCCGGCAATGATTTCATCCAACAAATCTTCAACACCAGGTCGTGCTGGGTTTAAGAACATTCGTGATGTAGAAATTCCTTCTTCAAACAACGCCTTGCGAGCGCGATCAAATGCATCTTCCTTGGATGTACGTGCTGCAACTGCGCGGGCAGATGCCATTCCAAAAGACTCTTTGTATAAACGACCATTTGCATCACTTTGCAGATCACCAGGTGATTCATATGTTCCTGCAAACCAAGATCCAATCATGACTTGTGAAGCACCCGCGGCTAGCGCCAGTGCAACATCGCGCGGATGACGAACGCCGCCATCGGCCCAAACATGTGCCCCTAACTTCTTCGCCTCTGTTGCACACTCAAGTACTGCTGAAAATTGTGGGCGTCCTACGCCTGTTTGCATACGAGTCGTACACATCGCACCTGGGCCTACGCCAACCTTGATGATGTTTGCACCAGCTTCGACTAAATCATGTGTTCCTTGGGCTGTAACGACATTGCCAGCAACGATTGGAACATTTGGATTAATTGCACGGATGGCAGCCAATGCTTCGAGCATTTTCTTTTGATGACCGTGTGCGGTATCTACAACCAAAACATCTGCGCCAGATTCAATAAGTGCTGCAGCTTTTGCCGCAACATCGCCATTGATTCCAACTGCGGCAGCAATACGTAAACGCCCTTGGGCATCTAACGCTGGTGAATACAAAGTTCCACGAAGTGCACCAAGTCGAGTCATGATTCCGACTAGATCGCCATTGCTTGAAACAACAGGTGCCAATTTGTGACGGTGTTGATTTAAGAAATCAAACGCGGCGCGGGCATCAAGTGAATCCGGCATCGTTGTTAAATTCTTGCTCATTACCTGACCAAGTTGCGTAAAGCGATCTACGCTCTTGCAATCCTCTTCGGTGATGATTCCAACTGGCTTTCCATTTTCTACAACAACAACTGCGCCATGTGCGCGCTTGTGCAACAAACTAATCGCATCAGCAACAGTTGATTGTGGCGACAGGGTGATCGGTGTATCAAAGAAGGGGTGACGTTGTTTCACCCATTTGATGACATCATCAACAACAGCGTGTGGAATATCTTGTGGAATAACTGTTAATCCACCACGACGGGCCATTGTCTCTGCCATACGTCGGCCTGCAATAGCTGTCATGTTTGCAACAACTAATGGGATCGTTGTTCCTGTTCCATCTATGGATGAAAGATCGACATCCATTCTGGATGAAAGTTCGGAACGGCTTGGCACCATGAAAACATCGTCATAGGTGAGGTCGTGGGTAGGTTCATTTATGAATCGCACGTAGGTAAACAATACTCAGGTAGACTAGAGAGATGTCTAATCCACTCATTTCTGTACGTGGTTTAACCAAGGTTTTCGGGGATTTCACCGCTGTAAACGGGATCGACTTCGATGTAGCTAAGGGTGAGTCCTTTGGATTACTGGGTCCCAACGGCGCCGGTAAATCAACCACCATGCGAATCCTGGCAGCTACATCCACCAGAACTTCAGGAACTGTCCAGATTCTAGATAAGGATCCTGAACAGTTTGGTCCACTTGTTCGTGCCCACCTTGGTGTTGTGCCGCAACAAGATAACTTGGACAACGAATTAACTGTTACTGAAAATCTATTCATTTACGGACGTTACTTTGGTTTATCCAAGAAGTTCATTAAAGGAAAGATTGAAGAACTTCTGGAATTTGCACAGCTTGAAGAAAAGCGTGATGTAAAAGTAGAAGCGCTCAGTGGTGGAATGAAGCGCCGCTTAACAATTGCTCGCGGACTAGTTAGCGAGCCAGATATTCTGTTACTTGATGAACCAACAACTGGTTTAGATCCTCAAGCTCGTCACATTTTGTGGGATCGCTTGTTCCGTTTAAAGGAGCAAGGTGTAACTCTGGTTCTGACAACACACTTTATGGATGAAGCAGAACAATTGTGTGATCGCCTTGTTGTTATGGACAAAGGTTCGATCATGGCTGAAGGTTCACCTGCTGGCTTGATCAAAGAATATTCAAGCAAGGAGGTTCTTGAAGTTCGTTTCGGTAGCGATCGCAATAAAGAGATGGCACCAAAACTTGCAACTATGTGTGAGCGGATGGAAACTTTGCCAGATCGCATCTTGATGTACACCGAGGATGGCGAACAGCTTCTTGAGCAGATTACCCATGCGGGTATGCATGCCACGACTTCGCTTGTACGTCGTAGCTCACTCGAAGATGTTTTCTTGCGTTTAACCGGAAGAACTTTGATTGAATGAACAAAGGTATTGATGTTCCACAAATTCAACGTTTTGGAGCTTTATACATAGCTTCAGCCCGTTTGAAGTCAATGTCTAAGTGGCGAACAATTATCGCCGCCGTAGATATCGGAAACCCCTTCTTTTACTTGATTGCGGTTGGCATTGGTATTGGCGTTCTGGTTGAACAAGGATCAGGCACAAGCGGCACAAATGGCATTAAATACATAGCTTTTATCGCCCCTGCCCTGTTAGCTAACACCGCCATTACAGGGGTTATGGATGAAACCGTCTTTCCTACAATCGAAGGCTTTAAGTGGCGCAAACTTTTCTTTGCACAAAATGCAACACCTATTACTGGGCGACAAATTGCATTGGGTGTTTATTTAGCAGCGATCTGTCGTGCAATCTTTTCTGTCAGCGTTTACTACATTCTTTTGCTCGCTTTTAATGTTGTCGACTTTGGAATCAGTCTTCTTATTGTTCCTATTGCTATTTTGGGTGGCGGGGCGTTTGGCGCGGTTATCTTGTTTGCAGCCGCAAAGATCGAAAAAGATGACCAGTTCTTCAATATTCTTGGGCGATTAGTAATCATGCCTATGTTCTTGTTCTCTGGAACATTCTTTCCTTTGTCTTCAATGCCGATCTACTTGCAGCCAATAGGTTGGGTCTCACCTTTATGGCATGCGACAGAACTTGGCCGCGAAGCCGCTTTTGATTACGGAATTAGTAACTTCATGGTCCTGGTGCACTTCATCGTTCTGGTGACCTTAGTTGTGATCGGTCTCGTGTTGTCGATGCGCCAATTTGAAAAGAGGTTGGCAAAATGAGAACCGCGGTTCAAATTGCAGAAAGCAAAAAATCTAGCGCTATGTTTGCTGGACGACCACATGTTCTCTTAGAACGCGGTTGGATAGCCTTTAGAACTTCTACTTGGATTCCAGTTGTCACAGGTTTCGTTGAGCCGGTGCTTTTCTTATTAGCTTTTGGTTACGGAATGGGAACCCTTGTTGGCGATGTAACAACCGGAAACACCACCATTGATTACACGCTCTTTATTGCACCAGGCTTGCTTGCAAACAGTGCGATGAATGGCGCAATTTATGATTCGACCTGGAATGTCTTTTGGAAACTCAATGAATCCAAGCTCTATAAGACAATGCTCTCGACTCCGCTTGGGCCGCTTGATATCGCATTAGGTGAGATCACTTGGGCCCTAATTCGTGGCTTGGTGTACTCACTTGGCTTCTTAACCGTGGTCACCGCGCTGGGCTTAACGCCGAGCTTCTGGGCAATCCTGGCTATTCCAGCAGCATCGTTAATCGCATTTGGCTTCGCATCATTTGGAATGGCGATTACTTCATACTTTAAGACCTATCAACAGATGGGCTTCATCAACTTTGTACTGCTGCCAATGACCCTGTTCTCAGGCTCGCTCTACCCAATCTCTGTCTACCCAGACTGGCTCGAAAAAGTAATCATGGCCTTGCCGCTGTGGCACGGAATTGAATTAGTTCGAGCATGTTGGTTTGGAAACATAACCTCTGACATCTTGGTACACATTGCTTACTTCTTGGTAATGATCGCTGCAGGATTGTTTGTTACCTCTCGCAGATTACGAGCGCTATTCCTTCGTTAATTTAAACTGTAAGTAGCATCTGGAACTAATGCTGGACATTTCCATCCTGGAGCAATGACAGGTTCAAAATGCCACCATTCATTTTCAAAAACTCTGCATAGTCCAAATTTGTATCCATGAACTTCTAACCAGCCGGCACCAACTGGTTCGTCGGGATAGTTAACATCAATTGCAGTACCCCAAGGATGATGTGAAACCAGTGGAGGTGCAACCCACTTACTTGCCTCTGCAACAGAACCATACTTGCGTACAGCATTTGCAAACAAAGTTTTTTGGCGACCTAAGGTTCTATACCCAGAAACAATGTAAATGATTTGTCCATCTTTTTTTGCTGCAGCTTGGGCTGCTTTAAATCGATACATTAATTGCTTATCTAATTCATAAGGGCGAATTAAAGAACGAGGTATTGCACCTGCACCTAAAGAAACCTCTGTTTTTTCACACCCTTTTATTACATTTGAAGTACGTAAAAGGTATGTTTTTTTATTCATGCATTGCACAGGAATCGTGTCCGAAGCGTGAGAAACCTCATTTAAAAGTGAAAAAACCAATAAAAAGGCTATAAAAACCCTGGTTTTTCGCATGGCTCCAGTCTAGCGGGGTTGCTTTTTAATTAAACCGTGGGAGAATTACCCCTAGTTAGAAATAACTAAAACGAACCGGGAGAGTACTTCTCAAACGAGTTTCAAAAGCTGAAACCTTTGCCGTACAAGTTTTATAAATGCTGACACAGAGTAATCACAAGCAAACATTTCGATTTGTCCCGTCCACTTCAGTCCCGATTGACCCAAAGCGTGTCGAGGAAATTCTCAAGCAAGAGTGGGAACTATTTACTAAGGGAACGGACAAGAGCGCAGAAGAGAGCCGCCGTTCATTTAAGGCGTTGCCATTAGGCGTTACATCTAGCTTCCAGCATTGGGACCCATACCCAATTTCAATCAAGTCCGCCAAGGGCGCTTACATGACTGATGTTGATGGTCGCCAGCTATTGGATCTTTCTATGGGCTTTGGCGCCATGCTTGCTGGCCACTTAAACCCAATTGTTGTTGAAGAAATTGAAGCTTCTCTTTCACACGGAATGCTTTTTGTTACACCTTCGCCAATTTCAACTGATGCTGCAGAGCGAATCTGTAAGCGCTTTGGAATTGATCAAGTTCGCTTTACTAACAGTGGAACTGAATCAACAATGTATGCAGTTCGTGTTGCACGCTCTGCCACAGAAAAAATGGGAATTCTTAAGGTCGAAGGTGGTTACCACGGTAGCTACGATCCATTCGTAGTTTCCAGTAAGCCAGCACTAGACAAGATTGGTGATCCAGAAGATCCAATTCCGGCGATTGATTCAAACTTAGTTCCAGGAGATATCTATGTAGTTCCTTTCAACAACATTCCAGCACTTGAAAGAATGTTTGAAAAGAATGCAAAAAAGATTGCTTGCTACATCGTCGAGCCAGTTCTAGAAAACCTTGCCATTGTTCTACCTGACGAAGGCTACCTAGAGCGCGTTCGCGAACTATGCGACGAATACAACGTCGTTTTAATCTTTGATGAAGTTAAGACAGGGCTTACAGCTGGTGCACATGGTGCATCTGCTCGCCTTGGTGTGAAGCCAGACTTAATCACCCTTGCTAAATCAATCGGTGGTGGACTTCCACTTGCTGCTTTTGGTGGCAAGCAGAAGTACATGGACTTTGTCACCAATGGCAAAATGGCTCATTTCGGTACATTCAACGGTAATCCCCTTGCAATGGCCGGTGTGCGCGCAATTGATCGTATTTGTACCGATGAAGCTCTGGCTGCTGCAGAAACTCTTAACCAGCAAGCTCTAGATCGCATCAGCGCAATCATCGATGAATACCAACTTCCTGCACACACCGTTGGTTTTGGCGTAAAGGGCTGCGTTACTTGGTCTACAGAGCCTGTTCGTAACTACCGTGATTACAAAGCAACTGATTTCACTGTTGCTGAAGCACATTGGTTGTTTGCACTTAACCGCGGAATCATCACGCCTCCGGGACTAGATGAGCAGTGGTTAATTTCGTTGGCACATGGCCAAACCGAAATTGATCTACTTGTTGAAGATTTCCGCGATTTTGCTAAAGCACTTCGAGCATAGCTCGCACAGCAATAACCATTTGATCTAGCGGCATCGTTGGTAACCCTGGAAATTCAGGTGCCTGCGAATCCATCAGTGGAACATGAACGAATCCGCTGCGGACATGCGTGCCAGCAAACTTATTCTGCGCAACATAAAAAACATGATTACACAAAAATGCACCTGCACTTAATGAAACGGCCGCAGGTACACCCTTAGCTTTTATCGCCTCAACAATTTCCTTTATTGGAAGCGTTGAAAAATAAGCATCTGGGCCACCTTCAAGGATCTTTACATCACTGCGCAATACCCCTTCATTATCTGCTAGGCGTGCATCATCTAAATTGATGGCAACTCTTTCAGGGGTTATTTGTGTACGTCCTTCTGCTTGACCTAAACAAATAACTACATCTGGATTGTGTTCTGCAATCAATGCCAATAAACCTTCGGCAGATTGCGCATATGCAACAGGTAAAACAGCGGTAACAATATTGTCGCCACTAATCTGCTTAACAATCTCACCCGAAGGGTTTGATGTTGCCGTCCCGAAAGGCTCAAAACCAGTTAAGAGAATCTTCATTACCTTTTTCCAGCTCTCTTGATGTTTCGGCGAAAACCATAAATTGCGAAGCCACTGAAGATTACTATGGAAAGCAAGAACCCCATTAGAAGAGAGGTCGGTACTTCTTCGGCTGTAGTTAGGACATACATATCGGGCATATAAAAGAAAAAGAGCGCAAAAAAACTATTTTTCCGAAATGCGATCCAGTTTTTATCTAAGTAGTTAACGACTGCTCTGCCTGACAAAATCCCATAAGGAATAGCTGAGCAAAGATCTATCAAAAAATAGACCCAGGGGTTAACTCCATAACCACCGAAAACATCTCTGATTACAAGGGTTCGGATAACGACCCAGGCAAGAACCAGCGCTAGCCAAGTCCGCTGCGCTCTCTTATCCCTTAGAAACGAGAGTTTCACCCTTAAATTCATATGTTCTCAGGATAGGGGAAAGAACGCTTGCACTAAAGTAACCGGTGTGAGTTCATCAAAGCCATCGCAGGGTTCAAAGCGCGCCGGGTATGTATTGCATGTGTTAACTGCAAGCGGTGCAGCAGCGGGCTTAGTCGCACTTCAAGCGGTGTTTAACGGTGAATGGCGTCAAGCATTGCTCTGGCTTATCGTCTGCCAAGTCTTAGATGGCCTAGATGGTCCTATTGCTCGAAAGATTGATGTAACTATCCATGCTCCACGTATCGATGGTCATATATTGGATTTAGTCGTCGATTACTTAACCTGCGTTGTTGTGCCAGTTGCTTTGCTTGCCAGTTTAGAACTTCTTCCTTCGCGCTTTGAAATCTGGGTAGCTGGAGCGATATTTATTACCTCTGCATTGTGGTTTGCAAGAATTGATCAAGAAACCGATGACCATTGGTTTAATGGTTTTCCTGCGGCGTGGAACTTAGTTGTTCCATCTTTCTTGATTTTAGATGCTTCGCCAGAAATGGTTATGGTAATTTCAATTCTTCTGTGCGCATTACAGCTTACAAATATTAAAATCCCACACTTAGTTCGCGTCGTATGGATGCGGAAACTAACACTTCCTCTTGCTGTTATTTATTTGATCAATCTGATTTCGCTATCTTGGTCTTACTCAGACAATTTAGGAAGTGAACCGAATACTCTAGAGATAATCATTCTTCTAGGGTTTCCGGCATACATCGCAATGATTGCTGTTCAGAGAACTTGGTTTAAGAAATCCAGCTAGCTAAGTCCACGCCCTGTACAACAAGAACCATCAAGACGAAGACAATTACGCCGCCAACGCGATAAATCATTCGACCCTTTTCAGTGGTTTTCCAATCCGACTCTGGCGCATCGGTAATCGCATCTAAGTAATGCAGGAAGAAGCCAGGCAAGGCCATAACTACAAAGCTCCACTTCAAGAAGGCCTCAGGAGATGAAAAAGCGCCTTCAATCAAGTTGGAAGCAAGGGCCATCACAAAGATCATTACAACGGTCTTTAAAACACCTTTGGGTAAATACAGCTTCTTCTTGGGCAGATTATCTTCAAGACTTAACGATGTGATTTGCGGAATCGCAAACAACAGAGTTCCCAAAACCAAGTTCAGGGTTGAACCAACAAAAGGTGCAGCCATAATGAAGAACACGAAGATTTTGAACGCTAGCGAGCGAACTTTCTGAGCCTGCGATGGCTTTCTAATCTCAACGTGCAGTGCCCGAAGTCGCATTGGGTACTGTTCGACTGCAATGTCTTCCAGTGCAACGCGGATCAATAACAAACCAGCTGCGATCAGAGCAAGCTCTGTTCCATAATCCGTAATTGGTAGTTCCAGACGAGCTAAACCATTCATAGCAGCAACCATCTTTGTGATTACCCAGAAAGTTAGCAAGGTGGCAAGTGCGTAATCTGTAATGCGCTCCCACCTGTCGTCTTGATTTCGTACTAAGCGACGGAATGGGCGGAAAGCACTTGCAAGTAATGCTGGTGCAAAGAACAAGACCATCACACCAATAGTTGTCAAAAGTTCCGGACGATTAGTGATGTTGCCAGTTACAAGAGCAGCCAAGAAGAACACAAATCCTGCAACAAATCCTGCGAATGCATCAAAGATAGCAACTGCCATAATCAATGCAACTATGGTCCATACGGGTGGCAATGATTGGCCTCCAGTATTAATCACGGCGATGGTTCCAAGGATTAATCCGATTGGCATCAACAACGCTGCCCATGAACCGATCATGGCCCGGACTGTGTTGCCATCCTGAATCGTGCGAGTCAACAATGGTGAGAAGCGATTAAATCGATGTGCCAGAGATACAAAGAGGAAATCGCTTTTATCCGTAAAACGATTGTCCCAAGTTTTTGAAAGGTCTCCCCTTCCGGGTTCGTTCTTCAGCAACTTCAGCGCACCGGATGAAACAGATTGCAAGGACTCTTGGTCTTGCTCCTCTTCACTCTGCTTTTCATTACGCTTGATTGAAGTCAGCGCGGCAAGAGCTGCAAAACCAGCCAAATGCAGGCCTTTTGTGGTCTCTGGATCACCCAAAGGATCGTATGGCTGCAAGCCAACTTTTATGGCTTTGACTGGTTCCGGATCGACAGGTTCTTTGTCCAAATTCAGATTAGGACATTTGTTGTCCCACTGAACAACACCTTTTTCATCCTTACAAAACTCAATCTCTTTCTGACTAACGGTTCCGTTATCGTCATAAACCTCGATAGTGATTGAATGAAAGCCCGGTGGGACTTCATCTGGAATCTCAATATCAAGATCTTCTGCCTCTGATTGTGTTAATCGATCGATAACTACTTTCTTTTCTACCGCATCTGCTGGCAAAATGGAAAAGTTAAGAGCGATAAGTATTGGTAGCAGTAACTTTCTCATTACGGTCTTGGCTTCACATTCACAGTTACCTTGACCTTTTGGCCAGGCTTTAATCCAGTAACAGTTGCTGTTGCACTATTTTTATTTGTAGAAGTACTTGGCTTGGTCGCAATCACTGCCTTTGAAGGCACTCGCGCTGCTGCCGCCTTTGCAGCAGTTGCAACTTTTGCAGCGACAGCTGCCGCAGCTACCGCTTTAGTTGCCGCAGCAGTTTTTGTTACTGATTCGGTTTTAATGGCCACTGCTTCGGCTGCTTGAGTTTGTGCTTCTTTGGTAGCAGCCTCGGCTGTTTGTGTTGCCGTGGTTTGTGCTTCTACCGCCGCATCTGCCTTTGTTGCTGCTTCTTCTGCGACCTTTTGTGCCTCCTCGGCCTTGGCGCTTACCTCTTCAATCTTCTTATTGATTTCTTCGCGAGCAGTTTCAGTTGTTGCCTTGACCGCTTGCTCTGCAAGTGCTGCTTTCTCATTCAAAATCTTTACCGATGCTTCAGCCGCAACACGTGCTGCTTCTGTTGCAGCAATCTTGTCTGCCGTTGCTTTAGCTGCCGCATCTGCAGCGATCTTTGCTTGTGCAGCTGCATCAGCGGCTTGCTTCTGCTCTGTTGCGATTCGAGCAGCAGTATCTGCGGCTAATTTTTGTGCCGCAGTTGCAGCAGTTCTGGCGGCGGCGGCGGCAGTTGCAGCCTGTGCCGCGGCTTCATTTGCCGCGGCTTTTGCCGCGGCTGCAATTGCATTAACTTCTTCGGGGGCCTGAGACGCAGCTGGTATTGAATTCTAAGAATTGATTGCAAT
>Ga0082207_1000376_pt1 | contig 25777 bp, 27 predicted proteins | sample LakMenEpi10Aug09_FD_71540 | JGI IMG/M metagenome (GOLD analysis project Ga0082207, IMG submission 71540)
AACCCCGCTCACCCCCCCCCCCCCCCCCCCCCCCCCTTCCCTCTCCCTGTCCCTCTCTCTCTCTCAATTCCCTTGCCCCTTTTTCCACATGTGTTTTTTTTTCTTGCCCTATCTAGTCCACTTTTTTATGTCTGTCCTGTAGTCATGCTTTATCCAGTTGTTGTTCTAGTAGTATACCTTAGACAATCTAAGTTGCTTGTTGTTGTGTTTTTTATGCAAAGCTAATTTTTGTCTTATGTTATTTTCTGCGCGTCTTTTTCATCGACTCTACCACTCCAGCAAGAACACCATGTCAAACGAAAACTTTACGTCCGCCAATCTTTCTTCGTCACCGCCTGGTGTTGATGATAACAGCAACACCAGCAACATCAGCAGCAAGAATGATGTAAGCAACGCCGCCACCCCTGCCAACATCAACAACCTGGGTCAAAACAACGTCAACAAAAACAAATATACTATTGAATATTGCAACAACAAAACACTTCATTCATCCTCGCCACAGTTGGAGTGTAAAAACTTTGCCAAAAAACTATTTCAATCTCCATCAGACCGGCATGTGTATGCTCTTGTGTTTTCTGACAGTCCTGTCAGGTAATTTTAAACCCAAATATTTAATGTGTCTCTCTGTGTGCTGTTGCAGCGCATGTCATGCAAATTTTTTCCAGTAGAAACCTCAAAAGCATTCACCTGCATTTTGTGTTGCAGCACCGGTCGTCTTCCAGGGCAAGTAAAGGACCTGCACAAATTTGCCCGGTTAGTCTTTAATGATACACAACACTATTGCAATCACCAATATAAGTGTACTGTCCTTGTAGTAAATAAATATATTCATATGATCTAGGGGCTCAAAACTTAAACTGTTCAACTCAGAGACTGGACTCTTTGGTAAATGTTTTTCTCTCTCTCTTGAACTGTAATTTGTTCACAAAATGTGTGTTGCCTTTTATTTTTTGTTCTTACAGTTTTTACCCATCGCTACGGACGAGATGGACGAGACACAAAAAAATATGAAGACTCCTGCCTATTGTTTGATTACGAATTTTTGCAAAATTTATCATCTCCCCAATCAGTCCAACATTACAAGTCGTGTCTAGCAACTTTTATCGATTTGCTAAATGAAAATGCTACAACAGGTAACCATAACAGGAGAAATCACCTCAGTTGGGCGACCTTTTCTAACACGCAATTTTTTACGCCAGATTTCAGCAGTTTTTCCACAATATCGGATGTGAGATCTTTTATGGTGGCGCGAATGCACACAGCCGATCCCTCAGTAAAAATCCATTTGTCTTTTGAGGTACCCTACATTTTTGCATTTCTTTTTCTACTCTGAATCAGAATTTTTCTCTTTCTTGCACAACTTTAATAATTTCTATAAATTTATTCTAGCATTACTGCAAAAGCGAACTTGGTTTTGGGTACGGTCAAAAATTTTCAAGAACCACCGGGTAATCATAATTCATAACCATAAAAAAAAGTTAATAAAATAGTCCAGCCTTAAATTTTGATTTTATTCTATGATGCAGAGACAGCGATATTGCAGTTGTCATGCGTTACGTTTTTCACGATCATGTTTCTGAAGATGATGACGAACAAAATTTCTACACCACAGAACATGAAGATGATCCACCCAAAAAAAAATTAAAAATCCCAAACACAAGTCTACCGCCAGCCGCAAAAAAGAACGTGCTACAGTGGTCCAAAATAAAATTACCCGCAGCAATGTTTGGATCTTATTTGGAACAAGATTGTGAACAGTTTTTAGCCGATTGTCTAAGGTATAATCCGTTTATCTGCTGGACCGTTTAAACCCGGTTATAATTTTAATGCTTGTCATTATTTTCTTTAGCCTTCACACAAAACAGAACCAGCAAAAAGACACCGATAAATTTAGCCAACAATGACAAAACGACAGCTGTCCGACCTTGTGCCTGTTAAACAATTTGCCTTTGTCATTGGTACGTCTTTTTACATTTAGCTCCACACATATTAATTCTGTCACCAAAAATCTCACACCACAATAATGAATTTTGATTATCAGCTGAATCAGGCACGGGCAAAACAAGTTTTATAAAACAGATCATTGCCAATTTAAGTCCAGGTAAACGCACAACTTGTTTAACAGTTTTTTTCCAATTTTTTGTGCCGTTAAAACTTTTTTTTCTCTTTTCAGAAACCCCAGTTTTTATTCACACCAGAGAACCATCCGACTTCAGTGGTGAACTTTCTACAAGAATACAGTTTTTACAGCAAGAGTTTACAGTTCATGAAAATTTTTTTACCAACATTCCAACTGGAGCCTATGTTTTTCTGGATGATTTTACATTTTCTCGTGCAAGCAATAAAAACGACAAATTAGCTTTTTCCTCTGTAGTGAACTATTATTTACGTCATCACAAAATAACCCTTTTTCTTATTATCCACAATTTAACCGGACACAATTTGTTTACAGAAATTCTTTTAGCACCACACATTTTTTTAGCCTATTCCTCGCTTGGCTATTATGCTATAAGGTAAATCATAATTCTTTTATAGTTCAAACGATCTTACAATAACAGTTGGTGTGTGAGTAACAATTATTATTTTGCAGAAAACTTCAACCGAAACTAGGAGACAAATCAATCCTAACTTTTTACCAAGAGATTCCCCAACATCAATTTCATTTTCTCTATATCAATTGTCAACGTAATTATCTTATTAATAGTGTAGACAATTTGTTCAACGGAAAATCAACCACCATGTATCTTAATAAACAAGTTTTTGTCATTCATCCTAAAAATAAACCCTGCAACCAACCTAAAAAAGAGGATTATCACAACAGCAGCAGCAGCGACAGCAGCAGCAGCAAAATTTTAAGCATAGACCAACAAATAAGTGATTTTCTTCAATCTACATACCCAAAACAAAAACATTTACCCTATGTGTTTAACATACTTAACAGTCATAATCTTTTTGATAAAAATCTTTTCTTTGTGCAATTTTCCAACATACATATTGCAGATTTATGCGCTTTTCTCAATAATCGGTTTGGAAAAACAGATAGCACAGATTCCCGTTTTATAAAACTTTGTAAATATCTTCAATCCATCAATATAAAATTACCTAAAATAGCAATTAAAAATCCTGTAGCCGTTAAATATCTTTGTTCATAGTTGCCTGTTCTTTAAATTTACTTTTACCACAACCACCACAGATTATTAATAATTATCAAGAAACACAATGACAACGTTTGAGCAAAAAACATTAATACAGTGTAAATCAAAGGTAATGGACGTTACGCTACAACCCTACTACTAAACGTAAGTGACCTTATTCTCACTTTATTTAATCTTTCAAAGTTTCTTTTTTGACAGGACAACGTTTTTCAATGTCTGCTGGATCAACAATACCGCGATGCCGGCTGTCGAAATTCGGACCTTCTCATAAGCTATGTTGACAATACCATCTCAAGTCCACAGATGGGTAGGTTATCCGGAACATTTATAATAAGAACGTCTGCTGCTGAGCTACTGCAGCGACTGATTTCACTTCTTAAAACTATCTTTTTATTACTATTATAAAAATTCATACCTCGTTGTGAAAAGTGGGATGAATCATTGTTGACGATTGTGTCCTCTTGTTGACAGATCAGTTGTTGTTGCAGTTCTCGCCCAAGCTCTGCGTAGGTAAACAAAAATTATCAAATTTTTATCAAGAAATTAATTATTTATATGGACTTTTTCCTGTTCATTTACAGATATCTACACATTTCGAAATTTGGCCAATGTGAGCGAAAACCTGTTCAAAGAAATGCAAAAAATTCATAACAACATATCACACAACAACAAAAATAACTTTATAGTAGGAAGCACTTCCGCTCTGGATGCAAAAAAAATAAAAACTGAAACTTTATCTATAAAATTGTTGCCACATCAAATATTTGTATGTCCACGCGCCTATGTCGTTCATTTGAAAAATGCTGATAACCTACAGCAAGAACACGGAGTTGCATTTTATCAAGACTCGGTTCTAAGGCACGTATTTTAATACATGTGTAAAACTTTATACGCATCAAAATTTAAAATTAAGTACACACTTTTTTTTACAGACGCTACACTCGTTATGTATCGACCGATGCAAAAACACCGTTACAAAAACGTATTAAAGTTACTCTCACAACTAATCCAAAAGAAAGAAACTTTTTATTGGTAAGTCTTTCTCAAACTTTAAAAATTTAATAAATATTTGCAATATTAACTTTATGCTAAATTTTTCTAGGAGGAACTTTTTGATGACGATGTGCACAATGAATCTTTTCCTACTGACGAACTTTTGGATCGATATTTGTTCAATCACGAAATGAGTAAATAAGAATAATATATTTTTAATTTTTCTTTCTTAATATTTTTCATTTTTCAAATTATAGTGGGTGTCGGATGGAGCGAAGAAAAAAGAAAAAAACTTATGCAAGAGGACGACAACAATTATACATCAGCTGTTATCACACTTACTTTTCAATTTGAACTAGACCTGCAAAAATTCCCTCGCGTATTTAAAAATCCAATTGAACCATTACAACGACTTATAAATTATGCTGATTTTGCAATTATTCATCGCGGCGACATTGTTTACCCTCCTTCAGAAGTACGCTGCACATTTGACTACCTTAATTACAATTTTTTTTGTGAACAATACGCAAAGGTAAACACCATTATAAACGCATTTTATCATTGTTAATTTTACAAAAAACTTGATCTAAACTTATTCTGTTTGTATGCTAGAACACCGATTTTGCACAAGAAATAACACGGGCCATCAAAAAAACCTACACAGACTCTTGGGTTTTTTCGTATTTTAACTGCGACGTTGAAGAATCCAGCGACGATAATTCATCCATTATGTTTGCTGTTCCCAACTCTAACCCTACAGAAGCATTTGAATATCAACGTTTTACTGTCATGGTGAAACTACCTAGCAATGCAAAACTTTATTTTGCCACCCCCCAAACATTAGCAGACCTGGGCGAGTCTGCAGACACGTTTTTTCCTGTGGAAGCACTAAGTTACATCCAAAATGCTATGGTTACTCAAGGATATGGTCACACGAATTCACCGTATTACACAGCCCCTTACTTTTTAATGTTTCGAACGGGTCAACAAGGAATTTATTCAAATTTTCACTCGTTTAACGGATTTAATGTACCCCCATCTCTAAGTCAAATGTTAGCTTTGCTTACATACGACGATAATTTAGATAAATTTATAGCAATTGAATACATGGACATTAAAATACCCTACCAAAATGTGTATTCTCTGAAAAATATGTTAGAATTTTATATAACAGATTCCAATAGAAAAATGGTTGAATTTAAAGATTTATCTCAATTGTATGTAAATATTACAGCTTTAAATTGATATAACAAAATTGTAACTCTATATATTTACTACATTTTTTACGCAACCTTTGCAGAAAAAATAGGCAATGACAACCATGATGAAATTGTCTGCGCTGCCTACTTGTTCGGATAACTTTGTCACGTCGTCCTCGTCAATTGGCGGGTCATCATCATCATCATCATCATCATCGTTATCATCATCATCATTTATTGCTCTTTCTTCTTTTGACAAACCAAATTTGTCAAAGTCTCAAACGGTACAAGTCAAATTTATTACTTTAGGCAATAATCATACTTATACTATTGTAATATTTTGTTTTGTCTAGGTAACAAATAAAGAGAAAGAAAAGGAAGAAGAAGAAGAAAGTGTGGATAACCGATTATACAAATACATGTATAGTTTTTCGGTAATCAATGGTGAATGTGGATCCGTAAACGTGTATGCTAATAATATCACCGTATATTTTCCAAAAAAATTAGATTCTTCAAAATGGACAGGAGTGCCTGAATGGAATTGGTGGCCTACTGTAGAAATGACGATTGACAATAAATTATTATTTTCCTATGATTGGCTGCCTATTTACAACGAAACAGATCTTTTAAAATGTCAAGATATGTTGGACCATGCTTTTTGTGAATACTTGCGTCTCTCAAATGTTTATGACCAATTATTGTTACACAACACTTCTGGGTCTCGATTATACAACAAACAGCGTATTCAAAATACCGAATATGTACTTGATTGCGAAGAGGAATATCAGCACATGACAATTAACATTATACTCAATACCAATCAAATTGACACTTTAAACGCAAAAATCATGCCACAAGTGCAAATAGTTATTGATAAATTTATAATATTCGATTCAAAAAGAGATGTAGTTGACCTAAGTGACAAATCAGAATACTTTCTGGTAGGTTTCATTCTTAAAAAAATTTCAAAAAATTAGCGGTTTCAGAATTATATAAAAAAAATGGAGCGCACGCCACCCAAATTTTCTCATTACCTCTTTCAGTGTCGCTCTATCGTAGACGTTATTGAAAAACACCTTCAAGGTAAATCATTTACACATGCTTGACGATAATGTCAAAAAATAATTTTTAAAAACCTAAAATATTTATAATTTTTTTTTTCCATACAGATCCAACCCCGTGTGATTGCAAAGAAACTCTGTTGCAAATCCACAAACATCTCGAGGATGAAGTCATACCGGCTCTTGAAACCAGCTTGGAAAAATATTCAGAATGGTGGACATTGAAAGACCTGTCCCCTCTTCGAGACTTTATTGAAAGTTTACCTGATCACTGTTTAGAAACGTATTTTACACCAGAAAACTTGATCAATCTAATAAATGACCAAACTTTTTGTCTAAATATGAAAGAACCAGCAAACGCCGACATTATAAACACAGCAAACAGTCCGTTACAAACCTGTTTTAAAACAGGACATCTCTACGCTCCAGATCTTTACAATCTATGTCTGCCCCACGTAAATATTGTTACACATCCAACAATTTTGGAAAATCTTCAGAACACGGCTATAGAACAAGAAATTTATTTTGATACCCCATGCAATCTGTTATACTCGGATACAACTGCGCAATTTTGGATCCCGAACGAACTCAATCAAATTATTTGCAATAATCTTAAAATCTCCTACACCTGGACCGAACTATGTCAATTATTTTATCACTTTTTTACCACTCCAAGTTTTCACATACTTCATTGTGATGGAAATATTTACATGATCAACTCAAACTCACTTTTGGCAAGTAAAATAAAATTTTTACGTTATCATCGCGATCAAATAACAAAAATAGTACAGCAACTAAGTCGTTATTTGGGCAAAACATCTACAATTTTGACAGTTTGTCCTAAAATAACATTTCCACACTGTAAAGTAACAGACCCCTTTGTATCTTGGCTTGAAAATGAACTCTTTGGCAATAACAACATGTTTTCTAGATCACCTGGTCAATTACTGTTCATATAAAAATGTTACCCTATGATATTCTTTTTTTCAGAATTTAAATATCTGATAATGACCAATTATGTCAGAGCCTACTACAACAAATGTCAAGAACCCAAAACTGTAGGTCAAAAAACAGTACTTCCTAGTCCAGCAACCTATCATCTATTGCCAAAACGTATTTACCGAATTGAACTTGGACTTTGGGTACCCTACCTGCCAGAGGGTCAAATCATTTGCATTAAAGATATTCATCCTAAATTTGAAATTCTAAACAAATTTATAGCAGCCAGTTGTGACGAATTAAAACTATTAATTTTAACACTGCATCCTGTTACAATATTTTCACAAACCTATTTGTGTGAAATTAGTGTGAAAACAGTGACCTCCCTTTTGCCTGGTAAGCAATGTTTAAGCACAAATCAATTTTAAGCAAACGTGTAGACAAAAACAATCACCATCAAATTGCTGTATTATTTTCAGCAAAACCTCACCTACTAGGAAAACCTTCCCTACATTTATTTGGTAAAAAAGCATTTTTTATCTCTAATATTCTTTTTAAATTTTTAGAATTTTACTTTTTTCTATTTTTTAGGTCTTGATATTGAACATGACAAAGACGAGGACGAGGAAGAGGACGAGGACGACGACAACGACATTACTAATGACGCCAAAAAAAACCAACAACTCTGATATTAAAAAAACAGCTGCAAAAATATTCACACAACAGAGAAAGTTTCAAAAGTCAATTTGTGCTTTTAAAACCTTATTTTCAGATTAAAATCTATTACTATGGAATGTGTTACAAATAAACAACGATTTTTAAATCAACATTGCACACTTTTTCAACCTGTCAACACTTTGCCACTTTATTTTGATAGTCAATCAATTATTGGTATGTATGAAAAAATTAAAAATTATTTACCTTTTGTAATTAACAAAAGTACATTTTAAAATTATTTTTTTAAGACTCAATTTTGCAACATTTGTGGCTACATCATAGAAAACCTACTTGTTCGTTTGCTACATACAAATCGCTTATAAATAGTATCCAGTTTACTGAACGAAATTGGAATTCGGGAGTTTCGCTTAACAATGTTTTACAACATATCACTCTTGCCATCAACGCCGACATCAATTACATTCAATTTAAAAGAAGAGAAAACAAACCCTACAATAATTGCACGCACAAAACCAGATGTTATTTATTCAAATACAAATTTCAGTCTTCTCTTGTCAAAATGTTGTTTCAATCTATCGACTTCTATCCAATATCCTTGTTAGAATTTCAAAACAAAGTCTATTTAGTAGCTAATTCGGTTAATTTAGCTCCTTTCCTTTTAAATCAACAAAGACACGAATCCATACGATTTGGAGAAGACACTGTCAACTGCCAAGATGTTCTAAACATTATAGACAATATCCCAATTTTTAAACCGTATTCAATTGCCGTCTTTTCCTCATATTCATATATTGCTAATACCAAACAGTCTACAAAAACACATCTTATCGGTTGGCATCAGGGAAACAACAATTCTACGCTTCATATTTTTCTGACACCAACTATTAATGAAAAAAAATGTACCCTCACCTATTTAAATAGTTCAAACACGCACAAAAATTTATATTGCTTTAAGAACTTTTATTCATATTCACACATCACTGAGGGTGAAAATCAAAACAGTCAAATATACTGTGCTCTACAGAAGGATCAACTTTTAAACCAAGATTTTTGTGTCTGTGAACATTCAGATACAAACGATCTTTATGTTCCAGGCAACCATAATTTTAAATCATTGGGTGAGTATATAATTGCACTATCAGTATACGTGTACGTGTACGACATGCTTTTAGCTCTTCATATTTCTATTTTTTAGTGAATGGGAATGAATCCAAAATGTATCTTCATGAAAATCTAGGAAAGTATCTAAAATCAGTACAACCTATGCTTATTTACCTTAATTTAACTTAATAAACTTTAATTTTCTGTCCTAACTTTTTAGAAGCTCTTGGTCTTTTAAATTCACAAACCAAAACTATTCTAGAATTGTGCAGTCGAATTTCATTTTTAAGGCAAGACTGTAAACGTTTTTTCAAATATAAACAATTATTTTGACTTTTAAAAATATAATGTTTTCCAGTTATGACACTGAAGCGCTCAATTCAACTCTTTCCAAAAACATGGACGAACAATTAGAATTTGAAAATGTATTTAATGACACAGCACACCCAAAATTAAATTTTGGTGTGCAAAAATTATACCTCATTGGTAATATTTAAACTTACTAATCAAAAAAGTGGTGCATAACTGCGTAATATTTTTATAATTTTTTTAACTGTTGTAAGGACTCTATGACGATCTACCAGCGCTAAGCATTTTAGACATATTCAGAAAACATTTTCCTTCCGCAACCTATCAAAAAATTAAAAAATACGTTACCAGTGATGCCTTTAATATAAGAAACACTATTGAATGGACAACAGTAAAACAAACCCTAGATAAAATAAAATCCGCAGCATTGGATTTTTGTCGTAATGATATACAAAAACTTTTGTTAATTCAATCTGTTCATGAAGAAAAAGTAAAAGTGTTTCACATCAAAGACAATGACTCTCCGCTTGGCAAAATCGAACCAAATCCAAGTAACACTACGAACATGATTTTTAAATTTCTAATTGCTATTTATCAACGTAATATTTTGGCCACAATTGTAAAATACATTCTTCTTAAGCCGCTTTTGGATAAATTTAACAGCTCAAACCTAATACCAGAAAAACGAGGTATTTTTTTTCGAATAAACCAACGCCTAACAGAAATTTTATTCGAATGTGTATTATTAAGTTTTAACGGTTCCAACTACGACAATTACCTTATTTGTAACAGTTTAATCACAATTCTCAGTCAATTGCGCGAAAAAATTAAAGTTTTTAAGAAAGGGGCTTCAATTTCAACTGTTATGATAACAATAAAAAAAAATATAGGCAGGTACCAAAATACAAAATCTAATTCTACTAATCAACGAAAACCTGGCAAATGGCTAATGAAACTCTATCTTAAAGATGTACGAAATCTGGTTGCTGCAAACATGTCTCTTGAAAAAATTGGTAAACTTTTTAATTTAAAAGTTGTAAAGCTAGCTTTCCCGTATGAACAAGCAATTTCAGTTCAAAGACTTAAAGAACTCACTTCTTTACATGTTTACAACGAAAAATTTTGGAAAAACACTTTTGCCAAAAACTGTCCGCTAGAAGACAGAATTGAAGCCCAGGCTATTTATAACGAAAAGAAATTTGACAACGTCTACGATTTTAGTGTATATTATTTAATACAAGACTGTTTACTTTTACACTCTATTGTAATTACACTGTTTACCACCTATCTCACCGACAACCTAAACATATTTACGCGCCGAAACTATTCCCAGTCGAGTTTAGCTTTTCAACAGTTTTTTATTGTAGAACCGTCAAGACAAATCAAAAAACTTCTTGCGCCCAAAAAAATTAACAATTCGTTTTATAATTACATGATTAAACAGGCTGTTACCGGAGGACTTTGCACAAGTTTTGTGCACGGCAAAATAGATCATGAAGTTCCGATAAATGAAATTTTTAATTATATTACACCCCCCAATCTTTGTCCTAAAAATTGGCCAAATTTTAATAATTTAACTGAATGGAAATTTGATCAAAAACCATCAGGCATCAGCACAATAGACATTAGATCCTTGTACCCAAGCGCCTCGGTCAAAAAAATTCCTGTAAATCGTCCGTTATTCTACACCCGTTTTACAAATCAAGATCATACCCGTCTATACTCTGAAGAATCATTTTATCGCGTTTTAAATATCAAGCAATATTGTCAAAATGTTAGAGAAAATAACAATTCCAATACAGACATTATGCGGCTTACAAGTGAACGTCCTACTTCTTATAACGAATTTTATTGTCTGGCGGCTTACCTCAAGTCACTACCAAACAATATTGAAATTATTAGATTTCAAGCAGCCTCCACAGCTTTTGGACAATTATTCTTTGTTAATTATCCTGTCGATGGATTTTTGACTTACAGAGAAAAAGAAACAATTTATATTAAAATAATTCAATATCATTCTGTATATTACCATGGACACCGGATCGAATGTAGCAAAAACAATACTGACGCAGAACAAATTTTATACCAAAAAACTCAGACGATAAGTCAAAATATCAAAAAACTATGTGATCATTTTGCCCATCATTTTAATTTAGAATCTAATTGTACAAACATTGAATATGTAGAAATCTTTGATTGTGATTTCCCAAATCATATCATTCCCAAAGATTATGATGTTGATCCATTTTTACCGTTTTACAAAACTTTCTACAGCTACCCTGATTTTGTGCAACAAATACACAGTAAAAAACTTACAGGACTTATTGTAGTGCAAAATTTAAAAATTTCACACGAAAATCAAAATCCAATTTTTGGATTCATTGCACAGAAAATTGAATATGGTCTTAATAAATTGTCCCCGTACACACAGGAACAACTTTCAAAATTAGACTCTTCAAAACGAATTGTGTCAGTTCACGAAGCTAAAGGATACCTTGTTATTTCAACTGAATATTTTAATTGGTTGAGAAAAACCTTTGGATTTCAAGAATGTCCAATAATTCTTCATGCCTTGGTTTTTCAATTGGACGATTATTTAAGAGAAAGTATTGAATCAAAACTTAAAATACGTCAAGCTCTCAAAACTTTAATAAAAAAAGAAACCAACACAGTTTTGAAACAAAACTATGAAGTGAAAGCAGAATTAATTAAACTTATGTTAAACTCTTGCTATGGCTATACATTATGTAATCTAACATCAACCAAATTTAAACAATTTGAAAATAGATTAAAAATACCCAATAATTTTAAAAATGTTATTTCATGCTTTCGGTTTTCAAAAGGAGTGTATTTTGTTCAAACTAAAAAACCATCTAAAGAACATTTTTCTACTATGTTAGGACATGTTGGTTGTTACATTTTGTTTTACAGTAAAATAATATTTCACAAAAGACTTTTTTACTGTTTAAAGTATTTTAATCCCAAACTCGTTCAATTACTTTACATGGACACAGACAGTGCCCATTTTCTTGTTAAACACAAAAAGTTTATTGACAACGTGGATAAAAGTCTACAAGATGAATTTAAATGTCAGTTTAATAAACATTTTGAAACAGGTGACAAAATTAGTGGAATATGGGTTCAAGAGGGATTTTATGAATTTGGCGAGTATCTAGGAGAAAAATGTTACAGACTCTACAACACCTCTGACTCCACATATTTAACACATATGAAAGGACTTAATACTCATTTTCAAAAAGAATATCATGAAAAAAATATTGATCCTAAAGCATTGCCATACCTGTCCTACAACAACTTTTACAAATCTCCTGATTTTGTTATTTTAAAAACCCATATGAGTAAAAACCTGTTTACTAACTACGTACCTAACAAAAGATATTTCGTTTCCGCCTCGGGATCTTTACCTCTGAAATTTAGTTAATTTAAAAATCACTGCAATTTCAGAAGAGTTGCAACAATGAACCTATTGGGTCAAAACTACGTCAACAACAACAACAACAACAACAACAACAACGTCAACAACCAGAAAAAGACTGATTTGTGCAGATTTTTGGAAACTTATGAAATAGACAAAAATGTACTTAGCAATCAGTACAACATGGTTGCAATCGGACATAACAAATTAAACAAAAAAAAAGTTATTGTAAAATGTGTCAACACTACAGAATATCAAAAGCAAAAAGAAGCCAATATCCTGAAAAAACTACGCCATGTTCCAGAGGTTATATATTACCTTGACCATTTTTATTTTAGCAACACAAAACATGTTATGGTCACAGAATTCTTTGGAGACTACAATTTAACTCGATTTTTGCGACTGTTTGCTCCTATTTCGGAAACTACTGCTAACAAAATCTTCAAACAGTTGGTGGATGTATCTGAAACTTGTTACAACCTTCGTATTTTACACAAGAAAATTAAACCCTCTAATGTACTTATTGACGTGAAATCATTGAAAATCAAACTGCACAATTTCAATACAGCATGTACAATTGGCGAGGACGAAAAATTTACAAAGACATATCTGTGCGAGGAAATTGCTCCTCCTGAATTTTTTACTACTTTAACATTCACAGCCAACTCCCTTTATGTCTGGAGTTTGGGACTTATCCTGTTTGAAATGTTGTTCAACAAAAAACCTTTTGAAAACAAACAAGCTGTTATTAGTACACCATGCCGAGCTTCTACGGATCGTCCTGTAGATATAAATGCTGTTGTCCTGTTAGCCTGGATGTTGACAAAAGAACCGGATCAACGAATTAAACTACATCAACTTAAATTTCATCCTTGGCTGAGCAAAAAATATTAAATGCTTAGCTAAGCCAAAAAAAAAAAAATTTTTAAAATCCTTGACTAAGCAAAAAAATGCCAAATCTATTTTTTCAGATAAACAATGGAAAACTCAAAAGTTTGCCAGTATGAAGAAAATAAAGAAGAGGATTACGAAATCAGCGGGTCACCTGTTACACCAACTTCAAGTTCTCCACAACCCTGTCTACAAAACCAACCACCCAAACCGTCGTTAGATGACATTAGCCTTCGTCTACAAATTTTAGCACTGACCGAACAATTAGAACTGCTAGAATCTATTACTAAAGGAGATTGCACTATTGGAATTTCAAACATTTCCAACTTGAGAAACCCAGAAAACTCTAATTCATGGGAAGATCGTATCTACGGACTTTTATTTGACAGCGAAATTCCTTTTGCATGGGTTCTAGAAATTATTCCTACCGAAATAGAAAACCCATCTGAAACCAATGACATTGAAATAGCCTACGTATATTTTATAAATGAATTAACAAAAAATGAAAGCAAAAAACGAATTGAACGTTTTATACACGCTGCATACTACAATCAGGTTCATATTGTATAAATATTTTGTTCTTTTTTTCAGAAAAAATGGATTTTGAATTGGACTCATCAATTGTAAGCGAACTTCCGTCAATTACAAAGATTCAGAACAAATTTCAAATGAAAAGACTCAAAAAAAGAACTCATGCTGTGGAAACGGCCATGTTTGAGTCTCAAACAATTACTTTGGAAGGATGCAATCAACTTCGCGGAATTATCGGTCAACACTGGACGTCAAGAATTCTAGGTCTCTTTACCGATGCAAGAATACCTCATGCCTACATTCTTAACATGTCCTCAATTGAAGAAAATGAACCAGAAAATGAAATACCTAACACAATTAAAATTGAACTCATAACCTACCGAACAAAGTTATATGTATTTAGTAGGTTGTTACAATTTCTAACAGAAAATCGAAAAAATGTTAATATTTACAAAAATTAATATTTCAGATCAAAATGGATACAATAAATATACCAACACCTATTTACAAGTCTGTACCACCTGATGAAACTGACAGTCCACCACAACTAATTCAAGTACAGTCCTTAACTTATGGTCAACGACATAATCTCAATCCTAAAGGATTTTTTATTAGAAACGACAACCACATTGTAATTAAACCGAAAAAATGGCGTGTTATAATTTTTCCAATAGAAATTGTAACTAATTTACCCGCAATTTGTATAGCTTCTTGCAATGTCAGACTCTTATATTGTTACAAACTTTCACAATCTCCTATTGTATTCAATACAAACGATGGATACGTAAAAATACCATTATACAATTATGGAATCAATTCTGTAACTTTGTTTCCTTTTGAACTCACCGTTAATTGCACAATTATCTTACAAAAAAAACCCTACTATTCAAGTGATAATCTATAATAATTTTTTTAGACAAATGCTGTCCAACCCCAACCGCCACACGACTCTGATCCATTTCTGCCTAAATCTTTAGAATTGCAACAACAGACGCAACAAATTGTGCGAAACATTCTTCAAACTGAAATTACTTATAAATTGTGTTGCCTTGGAATGTTAATTATTATATTATTGTTAACGCTTTTTTACAATCCACAGCAAACCATTGAAAATTTGTCACCAGAACAAAAATCGTTTTACCAATTTCAACAATCATTTTATCAAATGTTATTCAAAAATAAATCTAGCCTTAATGACACAATTTTCCAATTCAATTAAAACATGTTTTATCATAGTAATCATGTTTGCATTTCAGACACAATCTTTTCAAAAAATATGACAACCTCCAAATTCACATATTGTCAAATAAACCCACTTGACCACGAAGAAGCCCTCAACCTTTTTTGGAACGACTTTATGCCTCACGAACCTGCCAGCCGTCTAGCTGGATGTTGCACAAAAACGGGCTACAGAATACACAATTTAGACAATATGCTAAGGGAAATGTTAAAAAACAACATGTGCTACACGGCAAAAGACGAAAAAGGAGAATTAGCAGGAGTTATTTTTTGCACAATTTATTTTCAAACAAAAAATAATTCGACCAAGTTGTTTACTAAGGAGGAATTCATACATCAGGGATGGCCAGCAGATTTTTCCGAAGTGCTACTTTTGTTACAAGAATTAAGCCCTTTTTCAAAAATTATGACTACAAAGAAAACAGATAAAATTCTAGATCTTTTTGCTATTGTAGTGAAAAATAAATTTAGACGACAAGGTATTGCAACTCAACTGATTTCTTGTGCCCTTGATAAAGCTAAATCACTAAAAATTCCTTTAGTAAACATTACTTGCACTTCATCGTTTACACAACGTTGCTCTATTAAATTGGAATTTAGCAAAGAGAACTCTATACTCTACAAAGATTGGAAATGTAAAGACCAAATTATTGGTCAAGAAAATATTGATCCCGTTCATTCAGTTGCTGTGTCGTATTTAAAATTTGTAACATAATCCTTTTTAAATCGTTATACTGTCGTTCTTACCTATACGAAATTTAAAAAAACTATTTCTTTTAAAATATTATTTTCAGATTACCATGGCTGATAAACTACCGGTTAAATGTTTTGACGATAACTGCCTTATCGTACTAACTGATCAAGCCATCAGTATCAATCATAAAACAGTTACTTTTGTTAGCACAGTAGCACAAACTTTTTTGCCAGAAGGTCATGTATTTGAAGTGAAAAATCATACCTATCACAGCAATTGGTGCATAGGTGCAAAATTTCTTTACGAAGTCAACGGTGTCATCTCTTTTCCTATTGTGGCCAAAAAACAAGACATCATCAAACCTGGTATGGCCATCTGCCATCTTCAAATAGTTAACGTGCAAGAAGTCTTTCACAGACTTAAAGGTAGGCAACAAATTCTGTAAAACTTTAAACCATAAATATTTAAAAACAAACTCTAAATCCACTTCAACTATTTCAGAAGAAACTGATGCGGACTACTATTTTTCAACAGAAGATGAAACCGAAGAACGTGTTCAACATATTGAACGCCCTGCAAAAGATCCCCTTATATGTGAACCACATATTTGCAAAAAGGATAAAAATGTGTGATTGTATTTTTAGAAGTAAATAAAAAAATGACATCTTTTCTGGTTCATTGCATCTATTGCAAATACGAGACATCCTCCTTCCTAGAGCTGCTGTTTCACATCAATCAATACCATACTAAAACCTACACTCCAGCAACGTGTCTTCAGTGCAATTATGTAATTCATGATTTAAACCTTTATGGCAAACATATTGCTGAAACCCATCTCCCCTCTATATTTGTGTGCTCTTACTGTAAGCATGAAACTTATGACAGTGATTCAATTCAAACGCACATCCAACAACTTCATACTAATCAGAAAAAATATTTATATTTTTGTCCTATTTGTGATTTGAATACAACTTCAAAAAAATTACTCGACATACATAATAAAAGATGTCATGGAATAGAACCAAATATTGATTTAAACTTGTTTTCATGCATAATTTGTTCATTTAAAACTGAAACAAAAACTAAATTAAATCAGCATACAAAAACATGTCATGTTAAAAAAAAGCAAGTTTTCTGCGACATGTGTAGTTGGACTGGATCTTGTGCAAAAAATTTAGCCCAGCATAAGAAAATACAACACCCGTGGATTGAAACCTCTTCATTCTTAAATATTTGTCATATGTGTGACCTTACTTTTGAAAACAAATGTCAACTATTAATTCATTCCGAAAAAAATCATTGACTTTTACAGATAAAGATGACCTACAACAAATAGTGTCATTTCCCAACATTCACCAACAATTCACTATGACCCGCTATCATTTTACCTGTTGTAGTGAATTATCCGACAAAGAAAAATGTTTCATCGATAAAGAAAACTATTTACATATAACACCTGCATTATATGTGAATTGTGAACAACCAATTGTAATATTGGCACAACAATCTATTTATGCATTTATTTGCAACAAACCATTTTTACAACATGCAACTACCAATCCTCTGAAAGGCTGTCAGATTATTACATCCTTTGATCCATTACCGTGTGAAACATCAAATACATGCATAGGATTTAAACTTATGAATACTAATGAACACACCGACATTTATATAGAACCTAACACGTCATTAGACACCATATTTAGTATTTTGAGTATACAATTTATGCCTACTTGGATTAAATTATCAACATACCTAATATAGTAATCATTTACTTATTAAAAATCATTATTTTTTTTTACAGAAATGACAATAAAAATGTCTCATTTGATTTTTAACACGTTCCTTGCCCTTATTACAATCCTACTTGGATTTATACTTCACATTTGTTATCTATATTTGTTGAGAAAACCAAAAAGAGAATATATGGCCCAGTTTGCACTATGTTGTAAACGTACACTAGATCTATGTTGTAACCGTACAATGTCTCAATGTTGTAACTTTTCAAATCACCTAAAGGCCGTATATGAATTAATGTAAATATTTTTTTGAATTCATTTCAGATGACGAAATATGTTATTTTCGAAAGTGATCCAATATTTATCAACTTTAATTCAGGCAACACCGATTTTATCTACAAACCCACAGGAATCTTCAATACTGGAAAATCGTTTAAAATTAAACCAGGACAAAAAATAATTGTGATTCCTGTTCAGCCAGGAAAATATGGATGTTGGAGACAACAAAAACTAGAAATTCAAAACGGAAAAGTGACGGAATCCGAACAATACAATTACTTTCTGCTCATTATTGAAAACTGTTGGTTAAAAAAAACAGTCACAGTAGCGCACGGGGCTACACTACACTCTCTCCTTGCCTGTTCAAACATTTCACACACAATGATGTATGCTAGTTTCCACACACTACAAACTATTTTGCTACAAAAAGAAAACAAGCCTAACAATGAAAGTGACGATGAGACCGATGAACAAAAAAAATGTGAACACGACCATTATACACAAGACCTACTTCAAAAATTAACTTCACCTAAACCATATGAATATTTTAGCCCATCAATAGAAGTGTCAGTATAAAACCCGATATTATGTAATCTACTGTGAAGAATTTAATTTGTAATAAATAACATAACTATTTAAAATGTGTTTTATTTTTTAGCTCATAATACTGTTAAAAAATAATTTAATTTTACTAAATAAAAAAGTACTGACTTTTTTCAGAAAAGTAAAAAATGGTTCTTCATGTATCGGAATCTTATTGGTGTATGTTGTGTTTACTTTATGGAATAACTGCTTTTTCTTTTTATTTAGCAGTAATTGTTTGGAATTTAAGAAGAACACTTCACTGTCCATATGTTGGAACCAGTTTCAATTTTTAAAACCAAATCGTCACACAACTCTAATTAAAGAACGGCAGCAACAGCAACAAAAAGTATGTATAAATGTATGCATAATTATACTTGCGTGACTGTCAATTCAATACAAATTGTATTAATCTAATAGTAAATTATCATATTATAACATATTACGGACAAGAGCAAGAATAATATGTCTTATGAAAATACATCCTAGAGGCGGACCGGGTACAAGTAGCAAGAAATGATACATAACTTACATTTTCTTTGCCTGATTGCTTAATAGTAACACAGCAAAGTAAATATAAGAGTCATGAAGCATTTATTGCTACTTGTGCCCGGTCCGCCTCTAGGATGCATTTTCATGAGGCAAATTGGTCTAGCTTTTAATACAGTGTAGGTTGTTACAAATTGCACGGAATTATCAATTACGCAAATACAATTTTGCATACAAATATAAATTACTCTAAATTATTCTAGGCATTTCTAAATTATACAAAATTTAAGTTTTGTCCCCGTCAAGTGTATGAATCTCCTATTTTAGAAATAATTTAAAGGTATTGACCAATGAGAAAAAAGGGGGGTTGAAAGTAGTATCATTCAAAAAGTCTCCTTTTAAGCTAATTTCGAGGAAATGTTCAAAAGAATCTGTGCAGGTCCCATTGTGTGAAAGGCATAAAACCACTCAGCGAACCCTCTTCCTATTATTTGCAAGCAATAATTTATTCCCAATGACGCTATTGTGTATGGCTGCGACTCACTTTTCACATCATAAACTTAATTGAAACATCGCTATCGTACATCCTCCCCGTTATTTGAGATGACGGGTCAGGTCTGCATAATAAATCTTTTCAAATAACGCTAACAAACCTTGCAACGTTTGGAGTGTCGGCAAAGAACCAATAGCGATGTTTGAATTCACCACGTGGCATGCAAGTTTTGCGGATTTTTTCATAAAACTCCGACACTATACCGTTATTGGGAATCAATTATTTATTTGAAATGACAGAAACAGGGTTTGCTAAGTAGTTTTAGGCCTTTTACAGGATGAGACCTGCACAGAATTTGGTTGAAAATCTCAGCGTGAATAGCTTGAACTGAGACTTATTGAATGCTACCACTTTCAACCCACTTCTTTTGTCACTGGTCAATACCTTTAAACAAGTCTATCGGTTTGTATCCCAGAATTTTTTCTAAACTCTCTTATAAATATAAAAACATAAAATTACTTTAAATTTTTTAGTGCCGTTACAAAAAAAATCTGTATGAACTCCGCGTTGAATCAAAATCTGCCAGGTTATTCATGCCAATAATTTGTCGGCAAATATAAACTCACCTAGGACTATTTAGTACCGTTACCCAAAGTGTCCGTTACAGTCTTTAAGCGCTTTGTTTAAATTAAAAACTTGAAATAACTTACGTCCATCCCGTTCTGCTTCGCGCCACCAACTGCCTGCCCTTCGCTCCCCCCTCCCCCCCAGTCAGCCAGTCCTTACACGCTGCAAACTCCCAAACGCAAAAATAACGGCTTTTTAAAAAACTCAATAATGAAATTTTTTATTTGTCCCGTTAAAAATATTTTTTACACAAATAATTTACATTATTATAAACGTTACTTTTATAATTTATATTTTATAAAAAAAAATTTCGAATAGAACTATTTTTTAAAAATTTAATTTTCCAATGTTTCTTTTGTAGGATTTTCGATACAAATTCTTTTATTCTTTTAAGTCGTTTCATCTTTTCACTTTTTTAAATTCTAAAACCTAAATTTGCATCTCAGGCACTTGCCATGGTCTAACAACTCAGCAAGCCGTATTACTCCGCCATATTACTCCGCCCCAACACCCCAACGAACTATATTTTTAACATGCAATAAAAATATGATTATTTCTTCTGTATACATTATTTAGTCGTTTTTTAATTTAAAATAATTGTATAAAAATTTTATCATATTGTCTGTGTGCATAGTTTCTTCATTCTTCGTTAAAAACAGACATTATAGTAACAGTTACATTCGCCGCTTAACACCCTTCCATCTAGCGGACAAACTGCGAACTAATACCCAACCGAACTATATTTTCTTCCTGTACAATATATTCGTTTATATATTTAATTATTACAGTTTTGAAACTATTTTAATTCATTCAAAAAATGTAAAAATATATTTAAAAACCCATTATTCATATAGTTCTTTGTTGTAATGTCTATAACAGGCAGATTTGTTTCTTTAGTGTCCGTCACTTTACAATTAATGCTACAGAGAATTTTTCCAAAACCCCACGTCAAATTCTTACACCAAAAACTTTTCTTTCAGACTATCATGAAATGGGAAATTCAGTCAGCCGTTAATTTAATAACGCATCTAGTTCGATTAAAAGTACCAAATATTAGAGAATACAAACTCTACAAATTTCGTGCAAAACTAATTGAACGTTTAGCCCATAGATATTCTACCCATTGGTACCCGGAAAAACCACAAAAAGGATCGGGATATCGAACAATTCGAAAAAATGATAAAATCGATCCTATAATAACATTTGCCGGAAAATCAGCTGGATTTACAGAAGAATATTTGATTGAAATTCTTCCTGAATTTACCATTTGGATAGACCCATTTGAAGTCATATACCGATTTGGTGAAAATGGTCCCCTGTGTGTTTTATATGATTACACGCATCCCGGACCATGGAAACACACTAATAAAATCTATCCCGCAAAATCGAAACCTCCATTTAATCTAAGAACTTACTTTTTTCAAAAAATTAATAATTTTAAACATTGTATGTTACAATTTATATGTCCAAAAAATAAAAAACAATAAAAAATAAAATTTTGTTTTATTTTTGCCTAATTTAAGGTCAAATTAAAGGAGTATTCGCCTATTTATAGAAACCCAACTAGATTCATATACAAGACCTTTCCAACCATACCACTTATCTCGTACGACGGTACTCTTTAACTTATTAGAAATCAATGTCCAAGCATTTCAAGAAAGATTAGCCATACTCATGTATTCTATACGTACTTTACCCTTCTTTATGAGAAAGATTAACTAAAGTTTTTCGAGGTTTTTTATTTTTCAAACATCAGAACATCAGATTTAACAATCATTTTCATGATCCTTATATGCAGGATAATCGTCAGAAAAGTCGTGATTACAGATGGCACATTTCATACTCGCGGGCAACACTTGCGCTGTAGGTTTGGTGTCGGTCAATGGCTTAAAAGTTATAGGTCGTTTGTCGTTGGAGAAGGGTGTCCAGCCAGCAGTCAGTCCAGGTGTTTTGTCGTTCTCGTTATACACGTTAATTGAAGAGAAAGAATGCTGAGCTGATCCAGCCATGATGATGATGATGTTGGATGCCCCGATGTTCAAAGATAAACTTGTAGATGGTGATGATGTTGACGGTCGTAATGATGATGTTGTATTAGGAGGTCCCGATGTTCAAAGATAAACTTGTAGATGGTGATGATGTTGACGGTCGTAACAGGAATGATGATAACCATTCCTCACCCCCCCTATCTTATATACCACCCCAAAGTACTACTTCTTACACTAAGACGGTCAAGCGTAGGGGTCACCAAGACGGTCAAACTGACTAGTGAGATACAAAAGGGGAAGGGGAGAATAGTCACACAGGGGAGGAGAGAGAGGGGGGGGGAAGGCTAGGGGATAACCATTCCTCACACCCTCTATCTTATATACCACCCCAAAGTACTACTTCTTACACTAAGAAGGTCAAGCGTAGGGGTCACCAAGACGGTCAAACTGACTAGTGAGATACAAGAGGGGAAGGGGGAGAATGGTCACACAGGGAAGGGGAAGGCTAGGGTGTGTAACATGGATAATACAACCGCAAATTTTTTAACATCTATATGTCTTACTTTTCAAATTCTTTTTAAAACAGCTCATTTTAGGGGAAAATTCAAGGGTCACTTCGCCATAATAAGCTCTGCCTGGCTAGCCTGTTAAAGACCAAAAATACGCGCAAAAAAAAATTTGCGCGGATTTTTCCTCTTTAACAGGCTAGCCAGGCAGAGCTTATTATGGCGAACTACCCCCCCCAAAATCCCCTCTTCTTACTACTGATGATGCTACGGGGTTTTTCCCCCTCCCCCCTCCGCATCAGAGGGGGGGGGGCGGGGGGCACCCACCAGCATCGATGTATGTTCATTCATGGCTGTCTCTTCTGGTTGCGGCATAGCTACATATACGTATCTGAGAATCACAGAGGCCATCATTTCATCCATACAGCAGTGTGCCGAGTCCGGGATGCTTGTCCCAGATCCCGGACTACGGATCCGGATCTCAATCCCTACCTATCCCGGATCCCGGGTCCCGGACTCCGGAACCAAAAGTAGCAAAAGAGGGCAGTAGCGTGTTTTCAAAGAAATGTTGGAGAGAGAGAGGAGGAAAGGGGGGAGGAGGAGAGGAAGAGGGGAAGAGGAGAAGGGGAGGAAGAGGAGAAGAGGAGAGGGAGAGGGGGAAGAGGGGGAAGAGAGGGGAAGAAGGGGAGAAGGAGGAGAAGGGGAAAAGAGGAAAGAGGGGAAAAGGCGAAAGGAAGGAGAGGGGAGAGAGAGGGAGAAGGGGAGAAGGAGAGAGAGGGAGAGAAGGAGAGGAAGGAGAGAGAGGGGAGAGAGGGAGAAGGAGGAGAAGGGGAGAGGGGAATATGGCCCACAGCACGAAGTACAGTACGTACATATAAAGAGTACCACAGTGTGCGAAACGGCGGCAGGGCTTCTCCATTGTGTGTGTGTTTCGAGGTTGCTCATCACCTCCTTTACCGTAACCACAAAGGAGGCTATAATGTTTTTGTGTGCTTTATTTACAAGTAACAAAAAAAAGTCTAGCATAAAAAAATAGAATTATTTTTAACTGTGCAGTGTTATTTTTTATATCATTTTTACTGTTTTCCCAAAGTATTTGCCGCACTGTGTATAATGTATTACAGTATACTGTATATACATATATACATTACATATACATTACTTTTTGATCCTGCTGGTTGCCCACAATGCCCATGGGTCTTCCCTCTCTCCCTCCCTTCCCATTCATCTTGACAACTGTCGGCCTGTCTTTGATTGTAATACGAAGCCAACCCCGGGCTTCAATAGCCCAGAAATTTGACAGAATTTCCGCTTATACACACATGTGGACCTTCCAAAGACAGTCCTACTAAGGCTCGAGCCGCTCACCCACCCTTTGTGCACTGTCCAAACAGTGGACCTCATTTTACCCTGTATACGTAGTACGCATACCACAGTTGCATTCTTATGTATTGTACTGTAGAGAAAAATATTTTGTCCCAGAGTGCATGAATGGTAGTTTTGCATGTAAGATAATTTTGATATTGAGCTGTTGAAACAGAGGTTCTGTGTGCTTCTCCATAAGGGTTTAAAAATACCAGCTCAGATCTGGATTACATAATTCCAAAAGGAACTAGCCATAAATCACTTCCAAATTCTACTGTACATATGATGTCCCTAAAGGAACTATGAAAACCAGAGTTGAACCTTGTCTCCCGAGGGTGTCAGCATGAAAAAATACAGTATAAAAATCTCACCCAGTAATCGAACCCTGGACCTCTGCAACAATTTCGACATTGGACCACCAGAGCTACAGTACTGTAGATACAGAGAGCCCCCACAAAGCTATTCATGTCAAGATCCCAGTCCCAGTTGAGGGAACACGTCTCCCAAACCAGTAAAGTGACCGGCAAGAACGAGTCCTTTGTAGTTCTGTGGGTCCCTTACGTATGGGCTTTGATGGTCCAGTGACAAAGTTCTTGCTATTTACGAAGGGGTCCTAAGTTCAATTCCAGGTTGAGATTTTTTTTTCATGATGACATCCTTGGAAGCCTAGGTTCAAATCTGGTTTTCATAATTCCTTTTGGGCTCCTGTACTGTAGTTCCTGACAGAATATGATGAATGACTTTGGAAATATATAAATGGAATTTGTGAATGGGTTTTGTCTAAGTCTAATTCGGGAATACTTTATAAAGGCGTTTGACAATGTCGAACATGCATTTATAAAAAAGCCCTAGGTCCGGTACTTGTGGGTATGGTAATGACTCAACCCCCTACATACAACAGTACAGGCATACATAATACATTATTCCTCTCTCACCACTCCCCACACGGCAGGGGGTTGAGGGCTGGGGAGCAGAGGGTGATTCACCCACACCCCACTTCTTCCTACCCATAGAATAAACAACTCATAGAAATCAACATTTCATATCATAGTAACCATCAAATAGGAAGAAAACCCTTGATTTTACGTTTTTGTTATTTTTATGCTTTTTACCATTGAAGAGTTGTATAAGCAAAATATTTAGAAAAAAATTATTTTTTGTTGGCATCTTTTGTCAGCCAAGTCAGTGATCAGGATCTGTGGATCCAGAGCCATACCCAAATGTCACGGATCCACAACCATGCATAATAGAATCCGTGCATTTCAATAAAGCTGATCATTATTTTGGTTTCGATGAGTTTTTTTTCTATATACTCGTACAAGAAGGAACACATATGTAGAGTTCTTCTTTAACAAATTTGGGTAGTTGAGGTGGGATGGGGGATTTATGGGGGGGGGGGGGGGGGAAGCTGCAAAAACAAATGTTTTTACTTTTTTTCCTAAAAAAAAATTTTCAAAAAATGTTTTCCAAAGTTTTTTTACAT
>Ga0082207_1000378_pt1 | contig 25737 bp, 14 predicted proteins | sample LakMenEpi10Aug09_FD_71540 | JGI IMG/M metagenome (GOLD analysis project Ga0082207, IMG submission 71540)
GTCGCCGGTCGCTGCGCCGATTCTCTCCGCCGCAGCGAGCACGGCCTTGCGCATCGCCGTGCTCCTGCCACCAATCTTGATCAGCGCCCGCTTCATGTCACTCTTGACGTCGTTCGACGAAGAGTGGGTCGACTGACAGAACTGGGATAGAAACAAGGGCGCACCTTGAATCTACCCGCAAGCGGGCCCTGCGTTTAGAAAAACTCGATCGGGCCGCTGTTAGCTTACTCCGCAACGACGTTCACGCGTTTACGAAATCACTCGCTCTGGCTTGACAGGGGAAACCAGCGAGTCTAAGATTGGACATTAACACTTCAGATGACGACCTTACCCCAGCTCGAGGTGCGGTAACTTGAATCGCAAAGCTTTAACTCTCTTAGAACTTCTCGTCACTATTGGAATTATTTCTTTGCTCGTCGGATTGCTGTTGCCGGCAGTTCAATACGCTCGAGAGTCAACCAGAAAAGTATCTTGCCAGAACAATCTCAAACAAATTTGCCTCGCATCGCAGGCAAGGGAAGCCGCGCTGAAAGAGTTGCCCGGTGCCTACTTCAACCATAGACCGGATGAAGTGGGTTACACGTCGGACATTGGATTGTTTGTATCGCTCGCAGAATATCTCGAACAGAGTCCGATTTCATCTCAATCTAGTTTGGGTAAGACGACGTTTGAGAGCATTCGATTCGATGGAATCGAGGAAGGATTTGCAGTTCTAAGGTGTCCGTCAGCCTATAGCAGATCGTTGCTTACTCATGCCGCAAGGCGATGGTCGGGGACTGGAGATTCCTCGCTCAATATTGGAACTGCGGACTACTGCGGAAACGGAGGCGCAATTTATGCACTCGACTTAGTGAAATTCGGGGCCGTTCGGACGCGAATCAAAGGCCTCACTCGTGCAAGACGTCTAAGTGACATTACTGACGGATCAAGCAATACTGTACTTTTCTGGGAGAGCTGCGGAGATCGTTTTCGCCATCCCAAGTTTGCGAAAGACCTAGACCTCGATAGCAACGTTCAAGACTCATTCTCACTGGTAGTAGACACAACACCAAATCTAGTGATCACCAGTAACGGAGCGGCATCGACGAAATCATATCTGTTCTCTTGGGCGGGAGACCGTACAGGCGCCATAATACCCTTCGATCTAAATGGGGATTTTCGCAATCCGTTACTTGGATTTTCTCCGCTTCGAACAATAAATGTCGGGAACGATGTTAACCAACCGTTCTCACGTCATGTTGGACTGTGTAACTTCGGCTTCGTCGATGGCCATGTTGAAACAATTAATGATTCGATAGACACCATTGTTGCCCTGCGACTTGCGGGAGTAACCGATGAATAAGTACCTTGCATTTTCAGCAAATTTGGTGTCAGGCGCCCTGTTGATCTTTGCCGCAATTGCAAAGGCTCAAAGCTTGAATTTCGACATAGTCAATGCGGCAAAAATATAACAGAGGTTTGCCTAGGCGCATTCATCTTGAGTTCCTTAAGCGTGTTGTCACTACGCGTTGCCCTACTGACATTTGGTGTGTTTGTGATTGTAAACGTTAGAGCAATTTCGGTAGGTGAGAGCACTTGCGGATGTATTGGTGAAGTTAACGTTCCTGTCAATGCTATGCTCCTGATAGACCTCTTTGTCGTTGGCTTGATCATCGTCGCACTACTTATTCCGCAGTGCATCGGTCGGATTCAATGCCGCTTTCGATTCGATTTCAGGTGCGGTCAGTTCCCCTCGGTACAATCGAACATCCGAGATCCTGCCGCGAAAAAAATCCTGAGCCCCAAAACCGATCCGGAGCGGTTCATCGATGCTCAAGTCGTAATCCTCTGCTTTCATAACGGTCGATTCGCCCACCAACACTCCATCGATGTAAAGCTTCAACGCATTCTCGCCGCGGACTGCTGCAATGTGATGCCATCCGGCACTGAGCGAGCGGTCGTACGTGGCGTTCCGACCGGTTTCGATCGATAACACCCGACCCGAAGGTAATGTCCCGACAAACAATCGTCCTTGATACACCGCCATCGACCAGGCCCGCCGGTACTTGACCTCCGGCGTTCTATCGACCCGGCCAAACCGCGTCCAGTTTTCGTCTCCGTCATAGCGATAGATCTCCGCTAGCGGCAACGTGCCGCCATACATCTTGCCGTTGTACACGAGCAACGGCATGGCCTCGAGTTCCTGCCCCAGTTTCCCAGTATCGACCCAATCGGATTCGCCTCGGTAGCGAAACACATGCGCCTTGGGCCACTCGCTGACATAGAGGTCACCTTGGTGGATACCGAATCCGTACGTCTGGGTTGCTTCGGGGATCGCGCCTACGAGCTTCCAGTCCTGTCCATCGAATCGGAATACCGACCCTTCGTCATAGCTCGTCGCGTAGAGTGCATCGTTGAAAACGGTCAATGCTTCGACCCGTTTTCCGTCTGGGGTACTGCATGGTGTCCAGCGTTGAGCACCTTCGTATCGAAAGAAGCCGGCAGGTCGGTAGAGCGAACTGGCATAGAGTTGGCCTCGGAAGACGACTAGCGACGCGACTGCTTCGGTCTCCGGGGATACCGAGCCGCAGTCCTCCCACTGATCGGCCTCGGTCAGGCGATACACCTTGCCACCCAAGGCTGGGTTCTGGGACTCTGAGAGGCTCGATCCGGCAAGTCGGTATTTGGATGAGGCGGCATACAAGCTACCGTTGTACACGGCCAGGGCCGAGATCGCATTGGCTCGATCAGGGCTCCCCATATCGGTCCATCGGTCGGCACCTTCCCATCGAAAAACCCGTCCGGCTTGATTTTCACCTGCATGGCACGTCGATGCGTAGAGCCGCCCGTTATGCACGCAAAGGGAGAACACATAAACGGCATCTCCGAGTCGACCGTGATCGGTAAATTCGCTCTCGACCTTGGCATGATCGATCCCAAAGTGGACCTGTCTCGCGTTTGGCTGGCTGTTGGTGACGCCTCCATGGCTGTAGATCCCCAAATGGAAACCACGACGCTCCTTCGAATCATAGCAACTGATCAAATCCCCGACGGGATCCCCAAAATCGTCGTCGATCTCTGCCCATAAGGAGATCGAGAACGGCTGCTTACCGAGCTGTAGTTTGCGAGCATCGGCCACCTCCGCGAAGGACTTACGGCCATCGAAGCGAGCTCCGAGGTTCGTCTCAGGCGATTTTTCATCTGCCGCGAAGTCCAGTCCGGTGGCAGTCGTCAGGAGATTCGATGGAGACACATCGCGGGGATGACCGATCAGCGGCCAGTGCCCAACGAGCTCCGCCTCGGGAGCTTGTTGACCGTACGCTATCGTGCTGGTTCCGAGAGCGATCGACAATCCGGTCAGCACGGCGAAAAACACCGTGGCCCGTTCGGTGGTAGATCTTTGGACTTGTCGTTGCACCATCCTCGTGGCTCCTCAAATCATTTAGGGAATAGTCATGAATGCTCTGCGATTGATCGCAATTGCGCTTGGACGGGCTGCTTTAGAATAAGGTCAGCCTGCGCAGTGCCACGTCGAGCACGAGCGTGGCACTGGCGAGTGCCAGCAGCCAAGGCCACAAAGGCTCGGGTCGCTGTGCCGTTCTGCCGTCATCCTCGAGCAACTGCTTTGCATCGGTCTTGAATCGTCCCCCCGATACCTTGGCGACCTCTCGCAACCAATCTTCGTTGGTGGGACGGATCCGCAGCTCGTCGCTATAACCTCGGATCAAACCGCGCGATTGGCGATACTTGACCTGTCCATTCTCTTTGACGGCGATGTCGACATGATAGGCGCCCGGCTCCTCGACTTTCAAATCGCTGATGTATCGACCCGGTGCGGCTTGCGATATCTTTTTGGTCTCTCGTTTCATCTGTGGGCCGATGACACTCAGCTCGACGTCGGCTTGATTCAGGAAACTGCCGAGTTCATTCGCGGCATCGATGGACCAATGAGAATCGTTACCGAATCGATCGACCGCGATCGAAATGCCTCGGCCATCGCTTTTGCGCATTGTTTGTCGAACGACTTGAGTCCAGAACTTGCCGTAGCCTGGCCATGTCATCCACTCGGCGGCCCAGCGAGATTTGGCATCAGAAGTAAAAGCGACGGACATCCCTAGTCCATAACGCCACCAGACCAGCAGTGGATCACCCTTTTCGGTCGCAAGAATCACTTCGCAGGTCGGTTTTGGGCGTGTCATGACATAGCCCAAGAGAAACGGGGCGGTTTCCATGTCGATATCGGACAATGCATACGTTGTCCGGATCACCTGCGGGACGAACGGTTGTTCGTCGATGGCGGACTTGCTGGCCGTGACGGTCTCCTTGGCAAAGATCTGTGGCACTTGGGCCGGGTCTGAGGTGAAGTAGTATCGGCCTTTCCCAATTTTTGCGATTTGTTCGAGCATATTGGTATCGGAGCCATCCCCGACGGCCACCGTCGAGACGGTCATCTTGGCCGACGCCATCTGCTGGGCGATGCCTTCGAAATCTCCCGGATTGGAGATTCCATCGGTGAGAAAAATGGCGTGTTTGAGCCGTGTTTGCGTGCGCTGCAAGATCTCGAACGCTTGTTCCATCGCGGGATACATATCGGTCCCTCCGGCCGATTCGACTCTGGCGATGTCGTCGATGATCTTGGCTTTGTTGTTTGCGCTCTGCATCTCGCTGACGACATAGGTTTCGTGATCGAAGGCCAATACCGCGACTTGATCGTTTTTGCCCAGCAGTTCCACAGCGGCCCGGGCTGCGGATTTGGCCATCTCGATGCGATCCCCCGACATCGAGCCCGAACGATCGATGACCAGTACCATTCCTAACGAGGGTTTTTCTTTCTCTTTTTCAAAGTCGCTGCGCACGGGCAGGATCTCTTCGAGCGTGGACTTGTAGTAACCTCCTAAACCGAAGGATTGCTCTCCTCCGAGCATGATGAACCCACCGCTGAGTTCTTGAACCCAGGTGCGCGCCAGTTGCATTTGCTGTTGCGACAAAGCCGTAGCGGGTACGTTGGACAGGATCAGCGTCTCATAGTTCTGCAGATCTGCGAGAGTATCGGGCATGCCTTGGGGTGGTCGCACATCGACCTGGATCCCTTCGTCTTCGAGCGCGTAGGCAAACTCGCGAATCAGGCTCGGATCGCTTTCAATCACCAGAACTCGGGGTTTGCCTGCGGCATAGACCAGACCTGCGGTCGTGTTGTTCTCGAGCAGTGTGTCGTTGGTCAGTTCCGAGACGCGCGCCTGGAAGACGGCCAATCGCTCGCGATCCACCGATTGCTGAAACCGGAATCGATTCTCACCTGCTTGGATCTTTTTGCGCTCGCTGAGCACTTTGTGATCGCCTCGGTAGACTTCGACTAGGCCTTCGTCATCGTGGTTGGATTGAATGACGACCTCGACCATGAACGGCTCTCCTTCACGCACTTCGGCCGGCACGTTCACTTCGGCAACCTGGACCTCCGGGGCGGTTGGCGAAGGAACAGGAACCGTCGAGATCGGGATAGGGCTTTGGCCTGCGACGGACAACGCATCGCCTAGGGTTTCATTCCCGTCGGTCAGCATGACAATATGCGGAACATAACCAGGAGGCATGTACCCTGATGCGGACTGCAAGGCAGCGGCGATGTCGGTGTCTCGACGGTAACTCGATTCGGCTGGGTCGGGTTGGAGCGAATTGGAAGTCGAGTTTGGTTCCTGAGCGTTGTCCGGTTTCGAAAGAAGCCAGGTTTGGGCATCCATGATGGAGCCGGGTGTTGCCGCAAACGGGAGAATTGCGATGCGATGTGTACCGGGCTGGCTTTGCAACGCCTCAACGAACGATTTGGCGGCCGCTGAACCCTCATCGCTGATGCTCTGGCTCTCGTCGCTAAGTACCACAAAGAACGGTTCTTTCGTCGTCCGCAACCAGTGAAGGCCGGCAATCGCCAGGACAACAGAGGCGAGCATGATCGAGCGCGCAATGAGCGAAATCCACCGCTGGGACTTCGAAAAATCCGTAAGGCTGACTCGGAAGAACAAGTAAACCATCAGCAGGGCTGGAATCAACAGCAACAAAAGCCACGGACGAGTGAACTCAAGCGGCAGAAAGGATGCCGTCATGCGAGAACCCTCCTCTGATACATGCCCCACTCGAGGACAAGCAGCGAGCCGATGAGGATCGCAAGGTAATACCAAGGAGGGTACGAGAACCAGGACGCGATCGAGGTTTGCATGGGTGCTCGATCCGACTCGTTTGCGTTTCGAAGATCGGTCTCGCTGGAGCTCGCGAGATTGACCGCATAGCGATCCACAAGTTTTCCGGTGGCTCGCAAGGTTTCAGCGGTCGGATTCTCGTTGGCATCCCACTCGAACAGCTCCCATACTCCGGTCTCTTTCAACGGCCCGGCCGTGCTACCGGATTGACGTTTGACTTGAAGGCCCGGAGAGATCAGCCACAGATTCTCTGGAGGCGCGCTGGCCGAGAGCGATCGATTCAGCCGGGCTGTGTCGCCACCGGAAATCGCCAAGCTCAACTCACCGCTTTGGCTCGAGAACCACGCGATGGCGTTGCTGGCAAGAATCGGGAACACGGTGCGAAAGGCCAAATCGCTTTGCTCGAGATTGACCCCCAGGACGACGGCTTTCTTATCTCCATGAGATAGCGTAGCGAAGAGCGATTCTCCTCCGACACACGAAGCGATGGGCTTGGCGGTCTGGGTCAGGAAGGTCAGTTTTTTGGTGCCTGGAAACATCACGTTGTCGAGTCTCACATGGGTCATCAGCGGCGAGTCTTTGTCTTGCTCTGTCACAAGGGGGCTATCGATGAGCCCATCGACGCGAAAAAGGCTCGAGTTGGTTTCGGGGTCGATGATGAATAATGGGTTGGATGGGAGTGGGTCGGGGATGAGTTTGTGAAGAACGACGACCGTATTCTCAGGCCACGCGGTCGGAATCTCTTTCTGAACAGTCACACGAACCAGCGGATTGGCTTCGAAGACTTTCTGCAGAAACAGATTTCCCGGAGATACGATCAGGACGGGTTGAATGACGCGATCGGGCAGGATCGCCCAAGCGATATCGTCGACATCGAGCTTGTTGTTCTTCGAACGGTCTTCCCCCTGGTCGGTTTCGAATTTGGACAACGAGGCCTTGAGAGCACCCCCTTCGAGGGATGTTTTCTCCAACGTGCGAGACCATGTTTCGTTGGGCTGGAGTTTCAGGGGAAAGATATCCACTGGGCGCTCATCGAGTTCGATTTCCAATCGGCACTGGATCGGTTGGTCCGATGCGTTGCGAACTTCGACTAGCAACTCATAGCCCACGGCATCGACCATACTGCGACGCGTTTGAAACTGGGTGATACCGACGTTCGAGGCGTTCGAACCGAAGGCTCGATATTCGACGGCGGTTGCTTTCTTTGGCTCGTTGTCAGGCTTCGTATTCTTTGGGGTGGCTTGATCGGTAAAGACGATCACCTGTCCGTTGGGCGCATCACCCAGGAGTTGATCGGCCAGTTCGACTGCGGATCCGAGGTTTGCAGGGGTATCGACGGGTTGCAGATCGTTGATGGCACGGCGGAGCGAAGGGACGTGATTTCCCATCCCGAGGACGACCTCGGGCTGTGTTCCTGCGGTGAGGATGGCGACTTGATCCTGCTCGCGAACGCCATCGAGGACTCGCTGTGCGGCCTGTTTTGCTGAATCGAATCGCGTGGTTGCCTTATCGAAGGCTTGCATGCTGGCCGAAACATCCATAATGAGAACCACCCGCCGGGCCCCTTTGGTTTGCCAGGAGAGGATCGGGTCGGCGATCGCCAGAACGAGCAAGGCGAGGATCAGGAGTTGCGCCAGGAGCGATAGCCAATATCGCAGGTTCTGCCACAGGGACTTCGGTGGCTTTTCCTCGAAGATCTGGTTCCAGAAGAGGTTGGTGGATACCGGCACGCGGCGCAATCGGACTTTCAGAATGTAGAAGATCACGATGGGGATCGCGATCAAGGCTAACAGCAAAGCCAGTGGCGTTCCGAGTGTCATGTTAGCTCCCAATCGCCGCAGAACGCATCATGGTCATCATCAGTTGATCAAACGGAACAATCGATGGCGATTGCGTGCAGCTTAGTCCGTACCTGCGGCAGTAGTCTCGAACGGAGGTTTGATGATCGGTGAAGAGTTGTTTGTAGCGACGGAGCATACGCTCATTGATCGTCACCATGCGAATCGATCCGTTCTCGACATCCTCCAGCTCGGCATCCCCGAGCAGCTTGGGGTCGGCTTCCTTGGGATCGTGCAGTTGCAACACATGGGCTTCGAATCTCCGCGAGCGCAGTTGGTCGAACCCGCGAGAGAATCCGTTTGGATCGAAAAGATCGCTAAGCACGACAACCAAACCGTTACGCGTTCCGCGATGCAGTAGGCCTTGAACGGCTTTCGACAGATTCGTGTCGGTACCGACCGTCGAGAGGGATTCCAGATACTTCATCAAGGCCAGGATGCGGGCCTTGCCCCGCGTTACCGGGAACTCCGAGATAATGTCGTTTGCATAGGCAACCACGGCGATACGATCCAGGTCAGCCAGCGCGATGTAAGCCAGGGCGGCGGTCAATTGCCGAGCTAGATCGAATTTGGGAGGACTTCCAAAACCCATGCTCCGCGAGCAGTCGATCATCAGGTAAACGTGTAGGTCTTGCTCCTCTTGAAATCGTTTCAGCAAGAGATCGCCATGGCGAGCGTACACATTCCAATCGAGGTAACGAAGATCGTCGCCGGTTGCATATTCGCGGTGGTCCGAGAACTCGATCCCCGACCCGAGTTGCATGGTGCGGCGCTGGGCCAAGAGCGAGCCGCGAAAGACCCGTTTGGACATGATCGAGAGATACTCGAGCTTGGTCAGAAAGTCCGGTGGAAAAAGCATGGGGGCGATGTCCGATTAAGCAGCGATGGCGGATTCTGACAACGTCGCGAGGATCTGCTCGATGACTTCGTCGGAGGTCATCCCTTCGGCTTGTCCTTCGAAGTTAAGGATCATACGGTGACGAAGCACAGGTTTGGCCATCAAGCGGAGGTCTTCTCGGGCCACATGGTAGCGGGAATCGAGGATCGCACGGATCTTGGCACCCAGGATCAGGGCCTGCAATCCACGTGGGCTCGCCCCATAGCGAACGTACTTCTTCGTCGCTGGGGTCGCGAGGGATTGATCCGGATGCGTTGCCATGACGATAGCGATTCCATAGCGCCGGATTTCCGGTGCGATGGGAATTTGGCGAGCCAGTTGCGACATCTCGAGGATCCGCTCTCCGCTGATCACCGGTGAAGCATGGGTCGTGGTGTTTTCCGTCGTCCGATCCAAAATCACTTCGAGGTCGTTCATCGATGGATACTTGACCAGCAGTTTGCAGAAAAAACGATCGAGTTGGGCTTCGGGGAGCGGGTAAGTCCCTTCCATTTCGAGCGGGTTTTGCGTCGCCATGACGAAGAAGGGTTCTGAGAGTTTATGGGTTGTTCCCGCGACGGTGACAGAATGTTCCTGCATCGCTTCGAGCAGAGCCGATTGCGTTTTGGGGGTAGCTCGATTGATCTCGTCGGCTAGCAAAACGTTGGCAAAGATGGGCCCTTTTTGAAACTCGAAGACCTTGCGTCCATCGCCTCGTTCCGCGATGACCTGCGTTCCGATCAAGTCCGCTGGCATCAAGTCGGGAGTGAACTGGATCCGATGGAACTCCAGGGCGATTGCATCGGCCAGGGTTCGAACGGTGAGTGTTTTGCCGAGGCCCGGGACCCCTTCTAGTAACACATGCCCACCTGCGATCAGCGCGATGAGGGTGTCGTCAAGGATCTCTTGTTGGCCGACGATCACTTTGGAGACTTCGGCCCTTAGTTGTTGGAAGTCGTGTCGAAATTGATCAAGTTGTTGGCGAAGTGCGTCGTCGATAGTCATGGAATGGTATCCCGTGGGGATCGAAATAAGTCGTTGAAAGGTTTTTGCAGCAAGTTTTCGCTAGGGTTTTGCAAGCCATTGTTCGGAGACACTAGGAAGAGTCTTCGGCCACTGGCCACGATACTTCATGTTCCGTACCACGCTGGTAATCCCATCGATGCAGAGCAAGCCGATATGACGTTTATTCGCAGGATCGGTGATTCGGACCGTCGCGACAAGGTTGTTGTTGATCGAGATCGATACGTCATCGCCCTTGAGTTCCAATCGAACATGGTTGAAGTCGTTCTGTTTTAGTTCAAGCGGTTTGGAGGGAGGTTCGAGGGGAGCGGCATTGTTGGTTAGCAATGCGGGAACATCATCGGCCAGCGGCGTGATCCGGTGGAGTTGGATTCCCTCCGGACGGATGAGGAATGCGTAGCTGCCAATAGCTGGGTGGATATCCGAGGTTCCGTTATATTGAAATTCGTATTCGACCACACCATCCTCGATCATCGGGCGTTTGTAGCGAATGTAGGACTCGAAAAATTCGGATGAACCATTGAATATCGCGATCAGTTGGTTATCTCTAAAAGTCCAATCGTAACCCATACGTTCATTTTCTTGGCCGATGGATCGCCCAAAAACGCTCCCGTCCCATCCGATGTAGCTATCTTGACCGGTAAGATCCAACTCCTCGGGGATCGTGGGAGAGCCGATGATTCGGAGATCCTCGACCTGGCCGCAAAATTCGGGATAAGCCGGACGGAGTACTAGCCATGGGAACGAGGCATTCGATACCGATTGCTCATGAATTTGAACGTCGTTGGTGTAGGTTGTGATTCGTCCATCGCTAGCCGCGATCCGGAAACGGGCTTGGCCCTTGTCTCGAAATCCAGGAACCTCTAGCGCGGAACCTTTTTCTGTTTGGCCCTTGGAATCGGTGACCAGAACGGCTGACAAATCGTACTTGGGTTCCGCAGAATGCCCCGCATAGAGGATCGCCATCTCCTGACGGTCCCAAGTTGTGCGTTCGGCAACGACTTCAAAATTGCCCACCAACGGCGATTGGAAGATCAGGAGGCTTCGTTGATTCGCACCGTAGTGGGCGGCTTTCCCTCGGTTGGTGACCCAGGTCGACGTCTGGAGTATAGCGTCAGGTTCCGATGTGGAGGTTCGTCGGGCCGAGGAGAGGATGGTCCACTGCTGTCCGGACGGAGGGTTCTTAGGGGACCAATCCGATTCGATCGCAAATTTCAAGTCGCCGTAAAGGTCGTTGGTGAGAGTCATCAACGACTTGTTTTGAGTTTTGTCTCTCTTTTCGATCGCAGTCTTTTGGAGTTTTTCCGTCATTGCAAGGGCCAGATCGCGAAGGCCAGGAACACTGGAGGCTCGTTTGGCAACGATGAAATTTGCCGTTTGAGTGACGTTGTCGTGCAAGTCGTTCTCATTCGAGTTTAAAGCTTCGATGAGGCCCTGCATTTGTAAGCGGGCTGGCTTATCATCAGGCGATTCGATGGCGATCAAGCATCGCAGTGCATCGAGAGTTCGCTTGGCTTGAGGATTCTTCTTTTCGAAGGTTTCGATGGCTTGGAGGACGTCGCCCGACAGGTTGTTACGCTGGGCGCAGCGCGCCAATTCCACTGCGACGCAATCCATTTTCATTGGGATACGCCCCACGCTTGTATCGGTCGAATCCTCGGACAGCTCAAAGGACATGCGAGGATACTTGGCATCTGTCGGCAGCACCAATTCCAGTAGCGTGCGAAGACTCTCTGGGTCCCCGTTCTGGGCCGCTTGCCGCCAATCGCCTGGTCGCAAAGTATCCGCCCGATACGAGAAGGACTGATTCGTCGGAATCCCATTTCTGTAGGCCGGATTCTTGGCATTGACATCGGCGATCAGCGCTTCGGAGATGCTCTGTGGCCACGGTCCTGACAAGATAGCATTGCGTACAAGGCACTCTTGATGTTGGTAGCGAAAGATGCCGAATTGAGTCGTCGTGTTGGATTCGAGCGGCAACGAATACACGAGCAGCCCGTTGATGGACAGGTCGATCTGTTTTTCTTGGTGGGTCAAGGAAACTTGGTTCCAATCTTGGTCTTTGATGGGTAGCCTGTCGACCTTGAGCTGGCTCGGTTCGACGTCGATCATGGTTTCCGTATCGAGATCGTAAAGGGTGCGCACCGCCTCGTTGACTGGGACGTAATGAAGTTGCAGACCTTCGGGGCTTAGGATCAAGGCCGTATCGCCTAACGTCGGATGCGCTACCATTTGATTTCCGTTGGCAAAAAATTCGTAGCGGAAGGTTTCGCCTTGAGCCAGCGGACGCTGGTAGGTCAGCCAACTCTCTTTGGTCCGTTGATCGGTCTTCGGGATTGGTTTGCCTCGAATTTGCGATTGGTCCACCAGCCAAGCAATAGGCTTGGGTTTCGTTTCTTGATCGATCCTCGGATCTTGGAATTGTCGGGTGATTAACGGCTTGGCACGGTTCGGATTGCGTCGCGATTGTTTTTGTTCTTCGCTAAAGAAAGCTGAGCTCCAGCCATCCATGCTGTCGCTTGAAACGAGAGGGACTTCCGAGGGGATCGATGGATTTCCCTCGATACGGAGATTTCGCCATTGGCTACCCGCGCCATAGTAGGTGCCAAAAGCCAACCAGGGGGACGTGCCCGAGGACGATTCCGTCGTGATCGCTTGGCCATCGATCTTGAAGGTCACTTGATTTTTAGCGACTTGGATTTCTGCTCGAGGGTTGTTCGACAACGTTCGAACGCGTGGAACGTTCCCGATGAGGCCGCTGGAGTCGGATAGGGAGGACTGTTGCGTATCGATTCGAACCCCTCCGTACTCAACGTATGGGTTTCGATTGGGGCAATCCCATGACAATGTGAAGTCGCCAACGAGAGGATAACGCCACCATGAATAGTCATTCGCAATCAGCCAATGCGTCTCGTCGCGAACCGAAGGTGGCCGCAGCGCATCTGCGAGAGGGTCGGTCGATTGGAGTTTGTCCGCTTCGTTGTCATAGCCGGATTCCCTGCAAGCCGCTCGGATAATTGCATTGCGAACGGTTTCCGTTGAGAGCTTCGCATAATCGATTCCGGATGCCCCACCTGATAACCGATTGTTGAGATTCGCCAACTGGACCATTCGTTGTGAAACGCGATTCGAGACCTCGGCGTCGTTCTTCTGTTGAATAAAAATCAGGTCCATAAGCATAATTACGGCAGGATCGGTGGCTCCATCGAGCGCTTCGACCTGCTGTTTGAGGTTCGGAAGTTCGTTGCATTGATCTGCAGCCCAAACCAATTGAGTCAGATTGGAGATCACCCCGGGTTTGAGCGTTGGTTCTCCGATGACTCTTCCTCGTTGGGTGCTCTGGAGGAAGCGGCTAGGAACCTGGGGGGTGCGAATTTTACAGTCGAGCGTACGCACGGTCGAACGCTGTGGGTTGGGCATCGTCCATTCGTACCATGTTCGGTACCGCTCCTGGGCAGGTCGAGTGCGTTGCCAGCGGACCAGATACTCCAGAGCTGGATTCTGATTCTCCGAGTCTCCCGAGGCCGTGTACTGGGGCGCATCGGGGATATCCGCACAACGACCGAGCAGTTCCCATGCATAGTCGTTCAGGCCCATTTGCACAGCGTATTTTGCGAGTTCTCTAAGATCCCTGCGTTGGATGGCACGCAGGTAGTCGCCTTGGCCGATACTCTGCAAGGAGCGCGATCGCGATTGAAGGGCGGCGTCGAAATTTTCGCGAACTCCCTTCGAATCGCCTTGGCCGGCAAGGTAGCGATTGAAGCTCGTGACAAAGTCGGTCATGAGGGGCTGGTTCAAATCCGAATTAGAAAAGGGGTCCGAAGCATTCTCCATCGCCAAGGATTTGGTTATCAATCGCCTCATGATCGGTAGGGCCGCCTGCCTCAGCTCGGGTTGAGTGAATGCCTGCACCGCTGCCAGTCCTGCGGTCTTAAGAGCCGTATCGGTGGCCAATTTTCCGGATTGTTGTGCGAGTTCATCGAGCACTGTTTTTGACGCTGCCATGTCCCCAGACTCGATCGCGATGAGGGCCAAAAGGGCCTTCTTCGAGAGGAGGTGGATTTCCTTGGTCTCACGGGCTTGTACCTCTTGTTGAAGAGCATCAAGCTTGCCGGCCTTTGCCGCCGCGCGAACCAGCGAAGTTGCGAGTGATTCGGCGCGGCCACTCTCGACGGCTGTGGAATTGACATACAGTCGAATTTCGTCAGGCCGATTCGTTGGAATCGCGATGAGCCGCAGAGGTTCGTACAGCTCGGCGGGCGTATCCGACGAATTGCTACCGGAGGTAAACGCCTTTTTGATCAGGTTTTGGACTTCGGTTTCGATCGGATCCTTTGCGGGTGCGTTGTTGATTCCAGGCACGCCCATCGCAATGAGTCCGAGCGATGGATCCGGTAGATCCGGTTGCGAGTCGGGTACAGGCATGCCGCCACGGAGCGACATAGTCAATGCCTTGGTTGCGATATCCGAGCGACCGCTGGAGGCGGCCATGCTGTAGACCCGCATCACGGTGCGGAATTGAGAGATGGTAAGCGGTGGTTCGAGGATTGACTTGGTCGATGGCGTCTGAGCCTCGGTCTTCGTTTCGCCTTTCGATTTCGAGGCCTTGGTGGTCGCAAGAGCGAGCAAACGCTCCCAACTTTTTTCAGCTTGCTCCCAGTCTTTCTGCTGTGTTTGGATCTCCGCGAGTTCCAGAAGCATCGAGTATTGCTCGGTACCCGCCAGCTTGCGCATGCTGGCTTCTGCCGCCAAGTTGGCTGCTTGCAGAGCCAGTCGATGGCTCTCGGGGTGCGACGCATACGGGCGTGTTCTCGGCGGTTGTTGGATACGAGTTGTCTCGGCTGACGATGGGGTTTGAGCATCGGCATTGATAGTGCTTGGGTCGCGGAGAATCTCTTGCGCGAGGATCCAAAGATCCGCGATGCCTTGTGCCTCTTGGCGCTGTCGGTTGTTGGCTCGACGCCCTGGAGCGATCGGTTCGAGCTTGGCCAGTTCAAGCAGTTTTTGCAACTCCGGGGCGAGGAGCTCTCCCTGGCAGTCCTGTTCCATCATCCATAGGACGCGCACGAGGTTGACCGACAGATCGTTGGGTCGTTGTCCTGTGAGCAGCTTGAGTCGATCGGTGATGAGCTCAATGGTTTCCGGCTTGGTGATCGCGAGACGCAAAATTTCAAGCAGTCCGGACTCGATCTTTTGGTTCTCTTTCCCTTTTAGCGAAGGATAGCTGACCATCAGATCCAATCGCTGTTTTTCCGGTAGCAAGCGGTCGAGGGAATCGATCAGGGCGAGGTCGGTGATCGCCTTCTTGGAGGTTGCGATCTGTTCGACTATCTGCGTTTTCAAGTATCCAGTGTTTCCATAGAATTTCTCGGCTTTTTGCATGTCCGGATCGTCTTCTAGCTTTCTGACGGCCAGGTAGGCGTCGATCGGATAGGCGAGAGATTGGAATAGGCCGCTTGTGGATATCGCTCTTTGAATTCGCTGATACGCCTGGTATTCATCATTCCGATAGGAAGACGCTTGATTCGCCTGTTCCCGCAAGCGTTCGTCGATTCGCTTCTTGACGTAGGCCCTTTCCTCGGGCCGTTTGCTCGCGATCTTGGCCAGCGAGGCGATGGGAGAATACTGAAAATCGTCAGACGTCCGACGACTGGCCTGCTTCAATTCCGCTCGTTTCAGAAGCCGCAGGGCGAGATCCTCAGACGGCTCAAAGTCGCTGATTTTCTGACCGAGGAACCAACAGGTATCGATGGGGATATCGTCCCATGACTTCTCGTCTCCCAGGATGGTTTCCAATTGCTTGCGTCCCTGTTCTTTTTTCGCACCGGCCATATCGATCAAGGCCAACATGACTGGACCAGCCCGCCATTGGGGAAAACGCTTGACTTGCGCTTCGATGGTTTTTTCTAATTCCTCGCGGCGCGAGGGATTGGATTGGAGCGATTTCAACAGGTTTGTGAACACGAGCGATACGGTTCCGTCTGCATTGTATCCGGCGATACTATCCAACCCCATCCAAGGTCCAGAAGCAGCGATGGCCTGCGACTGGGGGATCACGCTTCGCTTGACCAATGCGTAGATCTTTTCGTTTTTTGCTAGTTCCGGTTGGTCAACCAGGTCGCGAATGATGGAGTCGCGATTGGAGGGGTTGGCCTCGAAAAGGCGTTCGATCAAAGGAACAAATGCTTCCGCACTCTCTGGTTCTTCGCGAATGCTATTTCGGACCATATTCATCAAATGCCAAGGGTCACGAAATCGCTTTAGGTCGATCGTCTGGCATTTGGCTATGAATTCCTTTTGTCGCTTGGCCTGCGAGAAGGCTCTGGAGACTTCGTAAAAGCTTTCTGCAATCCAGGTCGGTTGCGCATCGAACAGAATGAGGTACTGATCGCAAGCCTCGTTGTACTTATTCCTTTCCATCAGGTTGTTTGCGAGATTCCAACGCAAGATATATGAGTCTGGGCGGAGCGCAATCGCTTTGGTTAAATACTCGTCGGCTTGCTCTTCCTGGTTAGCCGCCGCAGAGTACTCGATGAGTTGCTCAAGCGTGTAGATCGAGTCAGGCGACTTGGCTAATTTCTCTTTCAGCGATTCGATCATCTTCTTGAGCTCACCGGCGTTGGCGAGTTGGGCAAGAGCGGCGTTTCTCTCGAAGCTGTTGCCGCTGCTGCCTCTTTGGAAAGATCGAGGACTGAAAGTGCGGCTGCTGTTCTGCGTTGCAGAATACGGCGAGGCGCTTCGCCTCAGAATCGCAAGCGCCGCTTGATTGGCACTCTCCGTTTTCCCCTGGGATTGATAGAGGCTCATCAATCTCACTTGGTTGCCTGATTGACGGGCCGATGTGCGTTCGAGCCGGGAGAGCAATGCGTCGGCTTGGGCATCCATCCCGAGCCGTTTCAATTGGGGCAACAGTTGCATTTGGGCATCGCTCGTCAGGCGTAGACCAAACAGCCGCTCGGCCGATTGCTTGGCTCGGTCGGTGTCACCGATTCGCTCAGCGAGTCGCAGTGCATCGGTTTCCCTTCGGATGAGTTGATTCTGATCGCGAGGCGTGATCTGGTCGATGGTTGACAACGCCTCTTCAAACTCTTCGCGAGACTCCAACAGCGAGGCCCATCGAAACTGCATTCTGGGCTCATTGGGATGTTCCGCAATGATTTTCGTTACGATCTGCATGGCTTCGTCCTGTTCGTCGGACCACCACAGCACGGACGCTAGATACCATCGCCAGAATTCCACGTCGTCGGTCGCCATCTGCGAGCGGTCGCGCAGTCGGTTGACCATGTCCTGGCTGACATCGTTTTTGCTCAGGACCTCGAAGAGCTGACGAAGAATCGTTACGGCTGGGGTATCAACTTCTCGCGAGATGGGCGGAAATACGACATTCACTCGGGTTTCCGTTTCGCCGTAATAGATTTGGATCTCGAGGTTGCCCGCCTGTTGGTTGGTATTCGAGGTTGAGGCAGGGGAGGTCTTTGCGGCCGCCGCTGCTCGGAGACGATACTTCCCTTCTGCGACGGCGACGGGGAGGATGGTATCGATCAACTGAAGGACGCGATCGTTTTCTTCCTCGCTTCCGAGTTGACCGATCCACTGCTGGAGTGCATAGGTGGCTTGGGCGAGGGGCATCGCCTGATTCGACTGTCCTTGTCCGCGATTGGTCGTCACCGGCGTTTCGGCAATCTGCTTCTTGGCTGCGGCAACCCACTTCTCGATGGCGTTGGGGATCTCGCTCTCTCGCTTTTGTGCGCGCAGCATCCTCATGACAGCGATCCAATCGTCGGCCGACTTGGCCGAATCGATCTGTTTCTGAATTAGCTCATTGACGCGATCGGTCTTTCCTGCTGCACGATATTCCTCCAGAATCTGGTCCTCAGAGCCCATACTGTGGCGAAAGACACCGGGCAGCGCTTGGTAGCCCGAACCTACCATTACGTAAGCTTGGCCGCTGCTGTCGTAAGCAAGGTTGGAGCCGTAGATGGCATTGAGATCCTGATCTTTTTGCTTGGCGGTCACCTCGTCAAAGCACTTTTGCATGAAGTCAAGATCTGCATCGTCGAGCGGCGTTTTTGCTGGCGTGCCCTCGCCGCCGTATCCTCTCATTCGAGATTCGGAGTAGTTCCGTGTGGGGAGTGATTGCAAGAAGAATCGCTTCTCGTCGATTCCACCCGTTTGAGCGAGTTGTTTCGAAATGGAAAAGATTTGGGAGTAATCGTTTTTTAGAGCACAAACATAGAGCCAATCGAGAAGATCGCGTTGCGATGACCCAGGTGCCGTAGACTTGTCCCGAACCGAGTCGGCGAAGGTCGCAGTTGCCTTGCTTGGTTCCGCAGGAGCGTTGGCAATCGCCTGGGATTCTTCGGCGTCTTGTTCCATCTTCAAGAGCCACCCCAAGGCCGCCATTCGTGCTACCCCGTAGGAAGAGGGCGTCCATAAAGTCGAAGATGAATGACCGTAATAGCCTTGGTTATCCAGCCCGACGGCGCTTCGCACCATGGACGATTCCTGAGTCATTTGAAGAGCCGATTCTCGCGTAGGCATCGCCGTGGCGATCCCTCGCAGGTTGTCCGATTTTGCTTTCTCCTGAGCCTGCTTCAGTTTGGCCTGAGCACTTCGTCCTAATGTTTCGTGGGGAATGGATAGAGATAGAATGCGTTCGAACCGCGCTTTGGCTTCGCTGTCGTTCTTCAAATTCGTCCAGCAGACACCGTAGCGATAGAGCAACTCCCAGTCGTCACGCTGTTTGTCGAGCAGGGGCTCGATCACCCGAAGGGCCGTGTCAAAGTTGCCGGAGTTCAAAAGGGAATCGAGCGATCGGAGCTGCCGTACCGGGTCTTCTTCGGCTTCGATGAGCTTGGCATAGATAGCCTTCGCCTCGTCGACCTCCCCTACATTCAAGAGCATTGCGGCCAGCGGTGCTTCGGTCTCGTCGCCGGGTGCTAGGCTCACTAGCTGGCGTCGGTAGTTGATCGCGGCCTCCATGTCGGCATCGGACTCGCAGAGCTTGGCGAGTTGGTTCAACAGATTGGTGTCTTTGCTGTTTTCGCCGAGGAGCCCCTCGAGTTCCTCGCGGGCCTGGGCGATGTCGCCTGCGGTCTGCCAGGCTTGTGCAATGCAAATCGTTGCGCCGCGTCGGCTTTCTTCATCCTGCCTCTCGCGTTCGAGCCGCTCGATGAGCTTTTCGAATTGATTGATTTGAGAATAGAGAGGGACCAGCTTGGTCACCATGCTGGACTTGTCGGTGAGTTCCTCCGATTTTTCATAGGCTCGCCAGTACAGCTCGATCGCCTCGTCGGTCCGCATCTGATCGGCCAATGCGGTACCGAGAGCCATCATGAGCCCTGGTTCATTGGGATTGATACGAATCGCTTTTCGCAACGCCTGCATCCCTTCTTCGGTTTCGCCGAGCCGCAAGCAGGTCTGGGCATAGAACTCGTAGTTCTCCGTTTTCGATGGCGCGGCGATGATCAACTGCTTGGCCGCATCGAGAGCTTGTGCCTTGCGTCCCAATTGGGTTTCCAAGCGAGTGACGCTGGTCCAGTGATCGCTGATCGAACGTCGGTCCACCTGGGTCAATTTTCGGAACAGGTCCGCAGCTCGGCCAAAGTCCCCGGCGCTTTCAGCAATGCGCGCCGCTGCCGTGAGGGCCAGGATCGATTGGGGATCTTTCTCGATCGCTTTGTCGATCGTCGCCGCTGCGATGTCCCATTTCCGTTGGGCTTCCTGATACCGAGCCAACCTATACCAGTCGCTGGCTTTCGTTGCCGGATCTGCCATCAACTGCTTCTCGATCGCTTCGGAGATCGATTCGAGTTGCTGGCTCGATTGCAGTACCTCGATGCGGGTGTTGAGAACCGACTCTTGCTCCTCGTCGTTGGCCGCGAGCTTTTCGGCTTGATCGACCAGCTTGATCGCTTCGTCGAAGCGAGTCGATTTGTTGTGATATTCGGCCCCCTTGAGGACCAGAGCAAAGTCTTTGGGGGATAGCTCGATGGCTTGTGCGATGTTCAGGCAAGCTTCCTCGCCGTATCCGAAGCTGTTGTAGATTTCGGCTAGTCGGGCAAGGTTGTCGGTATTGCGACGATCGCCTTGGGCGATCTGCTGCCAGACCGTCTTGGCCTCCTCGGGCCTTTTTTGGATCGAGAGGAATTCGCCTAAGTACTCTCGATACTGGGGTTCGCTAGGGGCGAGATCTACGGCTTTGCGATAGAGCGATTCGGCTTGTTCGAGCATTTGGTTCTGGCGACAGAAATCGGCGATCTGCGCGACCATGACAGCATCGTTCGGATTGGGTTCAAGCATACGATTCCAGATCGCGAAGGCTTGCTCTCGACGTTCTGCTTCCGGCTTTTCCTTGTTGCGGAGCACCATCTTGCCCCAGTCGCGGAGATAGTCGGCGTTGTTTGGGGAGGCTTTAAGCAGTTGTTCGTACTGTGTTGCTGCGTCCTCGAATCGTTTGTCTTCGGCCAGGAGGTCGATGTAGGTTTTGCGAATGTCCTCGCGTTTGGGGGCCAATGCCAACGCTTTGTTCAGCCACGTTGCTGCCTCGGGGTTGCGAGCCGATTGTTTGAGAAATCTCGCCAGGCGGTTCATGGCTTCGATGTCCTGCGGGTGGCTCTCGAGCCAAGCCTGATAATAGCTCACCAATCCGTCTTGATCCCCGGTGCGAAGAAAGCAATCGTCGATTCGCCGCCTGACATCGCGATAGAGCCATCCATCGGGATTCAGGTCCGCTAAAAGGGCTTCCATGCGGCGAATTCCTTCGGGTTTGTCCCCTCGTTTGACCGTGAGCTCGGCGGCAGTGATAGCGAAGGTTGTTTTGCGATAATCGTCTTTGGACGTTGCAGCGAGTTTCTCATAGCGAGGCAATGCTTCGGCGATTTGCCCTTCTTCGGCGAGCGTGACAGCGATTTGTTCGAGCACGCGCGGATCGTCGGGGTAAAGTCCCTCGAGCCGCTTCCAAACTTTCATCGCTTCATCGGTCCGTTGAGCGCGCTGGTGGATACGCCCTAACTGTTGGAAGATCTCTAGCTCGTCGGTGCGCTGCGGTTTTCGTTCAAGAGCTCTTTCAAAGGATGCGACCGCCGCCGATGAATCTCCGATTCGAATCTGCGATTGCCCGAGATAGTAGCTGGCCAGTGGGTCCTTGGTCCGCAGCATCTGAGCCTTGGTAAACGCATCGACGGCTTGCGCGTCGTTTCCTCGCTGATACTCGATCATCCCGAGGATCATCCAACTCTCACCGCCAGTTGCGGAGGCACTTGCACGGTCCTTGAGCTGTGCGGCAAACGAATCCAGCGTCCCGAACTCGACGTGGTGGCCGTAGACCCGGTCCAATGCGGTCCCGCGCCGTGGGTTTTTCTCCAAGACCGTGACGAAGCGCGCGACGGCCTCGCGCTGCTTTTGCTCCTCTTGGTCCGAATCCTCTTGGCCCGAATCCTGGCCGCGACAAAGAGAGTCGGCAGTCAGGTTCAAAGCACAATAAATGAAGCACAAACAAAGAATATACCAACGAAAAGTAAGCATGAGGGTAGCTCTTTCTCTTCAATTAGCAGGGAGTGATAGCGGGGGTGATTGTTTAACAGGTTGTTTGAAAGGGGGTGATCCGCGAATGGTCACGTCGGGGTCCAATATAACATCCTAGCCACAAGATTTGCTGGAAACCTATCGCATTCGTTAGAAATGTATGTTAATCTTATTGGGTCTGTTGCAAGATCGAATTTGGTAGTTCTGTCGTCCAACTCCGAGGCAGGGTAGCGCCCATGACTGAGCCCATGACTGAGATTGTTCGTGCTGAGATTGATCGAGGTGAGCTTCTTCATGCAGTACGCAGTGTACGAAAGCGTCAGCAGCTTGCATGGCTCTGGCAGGCGGCTTCCTTGGGGCTGTTGGCCGGGGGTTTGGCAGCTTGTGCTTTGGCGATCGGTCAACGGATTCAGGGAAATCTGTTTCCATGGACCTGGGTCGCCTACAGTTCTCTTATCGGCTTGGCTGCGGGGGGGCTCGTAGCTCTGATTCGGTTTCGATCTCTGCATGCGGCAGCTTGTGAAATCGACCGAGCATGCGGCCTGAAAGATCGTGTTGTGACCGCACTGGACTTCCAAAGTCGATCCAGATCCGGTCATACGCTGAGTCCCGTGCAAGAACTCCAAGTTCAAGATGCCCAGGAGCATGCCCGCTCGATCGACCCGGTCAACGTGGTGCCGATTCGTGCTCCTCGCTGGTTCGCCAGCGCGCTGTTCCTCAATCTTTGCGCTGCGGCGATCCTCTTGGTCCCAATCCGATCCGAAAGTCCGATCGCTCCCCTTGTGATCAATGAAGTCGTCAATCGCCAGGCGGACAAAGTCCAGGAGAGCCTGGAAGACCTTCTCGCGATTCAAGAAGAGCAAAAGGATCCCGAGTTGGAAAAGCTCTTGCAGGAACTGCAATCGGTCCTGCAAGAAATGAAAGAGCCAGGGGTCGACCCCAAAGAAGCGATGGCCAAACTCTCTGAGATGGAGTCGGCCCTCATGGACATGCAAGCACAACTCAAGGACCCCGAGTCGCTCGCTCAGATGGAAAAGGTCGGAGAGGCGCTTGCGCTCTCGCCAGCCATGGCCCAAGCCGGCAACGCGCTTGCAAAGGGGGATATGGACAAAGCCGCCGAACAATTGGCGAAGCTCGAAATCCCCGAGCTCGACCGTCAGACCGAAAAAGCCATCACCGAGAAACTCGAGCAAGCCAGAAGTCAACCGAACAAGAATGACAACGCCTCCCAAAAGAAACCGGAGAATCAAATCGATAAAGCTGCCGAACAGATGTCCCAAGGCTTAAGCCAAGGGAACCGTTCGAAGTTCGGCGATGGAGCGAAAAGCTTGAGCGGCGAAGCCAAGAAGCTAGCCAATAAAAAGAAGCTGACCGATCTGCTCAAGAAACAGTGCCAATGCTTGAACGAATGCAAGTCCGAGTGCGAGGGAGAGTGCCAGTCACAAAGCGATTCGAAAGGCAACAAGCCAGGCAACAAGGCAGGCAAGTCCGCCGGTGACAAGACGCCGGGAGATAAGACGCTAGCCCTCTCGGCCAAAGAGCAGATGAAGCTCAAGGGCCAAGAGACCGGACAAGGCCAATCGGATATTGAGACCGAGAAATCGAATCCCCAAGAAGAGGAATCGATCCGCGCGTATCGCGAGCAAGCCCAAAAATTCGAGAGCCTTAGCGAATCCGCCTTGGAAACCGAGTCGATCCCGATGGGCCATCGCCAGACGATTCGCAAGTACTTTGAATCGATCCGGCCCAGCAGCGACCAAGTCGATCAGATCAAGAACTGAAAACAGAACAAGTCTGTTGCTCCCTTGGCCAAAGCTCTGATGGAGAACTACCGGAGAATGTGTGGGTGAAAAAGGACGAAGAGCCCTGACCTGTAGCGTTTTCCTCGATCAACGATCGGCTCGCATTGACGGATTGCCAGGAGGAGACATTCCACAAGTCAAAAACGCTCGATCGAGTACTTCTTGGCCTGCGTCGGCTTTATGCCGGCGGGGCCAAGACTTGCAGCTACAGGGTACTGCGCGTCAGTTTTTTTCTTCCGCCGTACGGCGGCAGACGACAAGAACGGGCCGGGCCGGATCGCACGAACGGCAATGGTGACCGAGGTCGCGAAGAAAAGCACCGACCTATCGATGCCGGATGATCGCGACCTTCGGTCACCATTTTGTTCGCTACTCACATAGGGGGAGGCCAATGACTTGACCAGTCGACAGACCATTTTTCTGGTTGGCAATTCAAAAGCAAACCCGGTTCAAGGGGCGTCAAGTACTCAAAAAATCGTTTTCCTTCGTATAGCTTTTGAATCGTAGTTTCCATGGATTTTATAGTAACCTCCGGCACTATAATTAGTCCCGGAGGCGCAAAATACGGATTGCAATCGATACTGCAAATCTGCGCAAAGTACACGGAATAATACAACCCTTCGGGTAACTCAACGACTGCGAAAGGCCAGTATCCTTTTTCCGTGAATTCCTCATCAAAAGGAATAGGAAACCTCAAAATAGGTGATTTACTCATTCTTTAGGCAGTTCAAATGGCTTTACCTTGATACCCTTGAGTAACGCTTCGAAGTCTTCAGGCTTCATTGGCTTTCTCTTCTAGTACGCCAGGAAGCGTTTTTGAGAACTTCACAAGGTCATTGTTGTGAGTTGCTAAGTCAGCTTGGCTGGTTGTACTAAGTACGGTCATGTAGCACATGGCGGCAATAGATCGATTGGTGTTTAAAGGAACCTAAAGATGGCGATCACCCAGAGGTGGCAAGTAAAACTTCCATCAGGAAACGGCCGACCCGCCGTTTCGGTCTATCGGAATGTTATCCGACCGTCTTGGTCGTCACGGTCTCCGGAGGCCGCTCGATTACCGACAGATGATGGATCACTCATCCAGACGAGTATACCGATCACGCCAAACAACGTCGCGAGTATCCAGGTGAGAATCGGCAAATAGATCTGAAGACCACCAACCGCGCGGACTCGCTGCTCCACGGAGTAGTCAGGCCTAGAGTACTCGGTTTTGATAGCTTCTAGGCGCTCTTGGTCGATCAGTTGGTACGCTTGAAATTCGTGAGCCGTTGCCATGCCGTGTGCATCATGGATCGCACGAACAATCGTCGGCAATAACCACGACAGGACCATTCCGAGAATGCAGAGTAACAGTGCAGGTATTCGATACTTCAAGCTATGAAGACTCCGTGGCTACAGCCGACGAAAGCGCTCGACGGACGAACGCCACGATTCACCGATGTCGCGGCAAGTAAACTTACCATCAGGAAACGGCCGATCCGCGACTTCGGTGCAATCGATTGTTCGTCCTGGTTTTTAGGTGCTTGTAATGCGTTTGCGTGTACCTGTCGCCATACTGGATCGATGTTACCGACCGAAGAGGAATCCGATCAGCATCGTCGTCAAATACCCCCAAACCATCGAAGCAGTGTACGGTCGCAATTGTTCGAGTGCAAGCATCAACAATTCCAACCCAGGTATGCGCTGATTTGTTTTCATTCTCTATCATGACCGGTTTGCCAATCAGCGCGGTCACGGTTGTTTCCCACGATTCGATGTCCAATTGCTGAACAAATCGGTCAGGTTTTAACCAAAAGCCTTCTTTTCTCATCAACGCCTCACTGTATTTGAGAGATGGCGTGTCAAAAGTGCGACTGGTTATGTCCTTCTTGCGGATGAAGACATAGCCATCCAGTTGAAAGTCTATCTCTCGGTGAAGGCAAATGAGCTGCTCAGACTCATTGACGATTACGCCGTAAAGCCGGTGCGGATCAAGTCTCTTGCGTTCAATCGTGACGAGCATGGTATTTGAAGGACGAACGACACACGTCACCGAGTCGCGGCAAGGAGACGTTCCATTTCAAAAAAGCACCGACCGCGACTTCGGTGCACGTGATTGTTATTTGCCAATTTTACCACTTGTTGTGTACTGAACCGGCACCTTCAAACGGATTTTCGATTCGTGAGATTTGTCGTTTGAGGTTTTTCCAGAAACGCCAGAGTTGAAAATGCCGCTAACGACACCAATTTTTGCATCTTTGCCAGTTGATTCATCGACCCTGACAGCAATCTCAAAGTCGATAACCTGCATTTTAGTAAATCCCATTTCTAGGAACGGTTTATCGATCGAAGTTTGCGGAACGATGGTTCCTGTTTCTGTTTCCTTTTGTGCATCTTGAATTCCATTGACAATATCGAGGAGTGCTTGTTTTATGAACGTGCGAAGTTCCATTGAATCTATCCTTCAGGAATTGCGTGAAGCAACTAATGCGTCGGTCAGTGTTCGCGAAGTGAGCGTCACCGCA
>Ga0082207_1000379_pt1 | contig 25689 bp, 26 predicted proteins | sample LakMenEpi10Aug09_FD_71540 | JGI IMG/M metagenome (GOLD analysis project Ga0082207, IMG submission 71540)
TTGCTTTTTCGCGAATTACCAAACAGTTGAACGACAGTGGCAAAGTGTTCCTCTGCTGGTGGGTCGGTCGAAGGGTGATCGCTCATGCCGGCGGGGGTTTCGCGCTTCGGCGAAACAGGCGCAGGATCAACTTCCACCACCAATTCTTCAACAACTTCTTCAACAACTGCGTCTTCTGCAATAGCTGATTCTTCAATGACGACTAATTCTTCAGAAACTTCTGCGACTTCGTCAGCAACTTCAACTTCGTCGACAACCATTGTCATCGAACGTTGCGGGATTGCTTCTGGATCCTTCGTGTGATCGAAAATTACTGGCTCGGTTGGATCGCTCGGGGCGACAGAGGCCGCGGCTCGCGCAATCTCTTGAGAAAGATCGTCGAACTCAGCTAGATCACCGACAACATCGTCGGCTGCATTTCGAGCGCGATCAAATGCACTCACTAACCGATCGCGATTATGAATCAGTTGCTCGATTTGTTGACGTGCAAGTTCGCGACGGCGAGCTAACTCACTGAGAACTTTTTCGCGATACTCGCGAGCTTCGTTAACCATGTCTCGACCTTGCTGTTTAGCAAGCTCAATTTCGGCCTCAACATCGGCTGCGGCATCATTTTGTCGACGGGCGGCTTCTAGTTCGGCATCTTGTCGCATGCGAGATGCGTCGGCGCTCGCCTCGCGCACCAAACGTTCAGCGGATTCTGCGGCACGTAAGCGCATCTGTTGTGCAGCTTCGCGAGCAACAGTAAGCACCCTCGCCGTTTCCTCGCCCAACAATGCAGTAACAGTTTCTTCGTCGAGAACACCTGGGGCCGACATGCCGCGCGTTTGCATCGCGCGCAATTCACTTTCTAGAAAGCGTTCACGCTCCTGCAGGCGAGCGAGTTCGGCCGAAACCATACGCAAAAAATCGCGTACCTCCTCCTGCTCGTAGCCGCGGCGCCCAACCGTAAACTGCGCTGCGCCAACTGCGGCGGGCGAGGATGGATCGGGGCGCGAAAATGAAATCGCCATGGAATCAACAGTACGCCGTGGTTACAGCGAGATCGTGGCATTCGTCAGGCCACTGCCTCCAAGGGCTTCGAGTGCCGCCAGGGCCTCTGCAAGATCATTGACAGGTATAACCGTTACTTTTGGGCCAACCGCACGACGCGCTGCCGCAATCTCTTCATCACTTTGCGACGCAGGAATAATGAATACGTCTGCTCCAATGGCCTTTACCGCTACTGCCTTTTGTTGCAGAGCGCCAATTGAACCAACCACTTCTTCTTCGCTAATCGTCCCGGTAGCGACTACTTTCTTCCCACCCATGAGGTCGCCTGGGGTCAATTCATCCAGCAGTGCAAGGGTAAACGCCAGGCCAGCTGATGGTCCGCCAATCTGGTCCGTATCAATTCCCACCTCAAAAGGAAGATCGACCGTACGAGTATCTGCAGGGACAAAACCGATAATGACACGGTTGGGTTCGTCTGGGCTAACGATGAGTTGCACTCTTCGTTCAACGCTGGTGGAGGTTTTGTGCGGTGTGACTGTGAGCGTCACAACTTCGCCTTCTTTTTTACCCGCCATTAATGGCGCAAGTTCGGCCAGCGTTTCGGTTAGTTCACCATTTAATGCAGTGATCGTGTCTCCAACGCCAAGTTGCTTGCATGCACTGAGTGCAACTGCGGTCTCCAAGCACACCAACTCGTTAACCACGATTGCGCCGAGCGTAAATGAGGCTTCAAGGCCCAACCGCGTATAGGCAACGTATTCGGCAATTTGCTTGGCAGAAGTCATTGATTGGAAACCAATTTGCTGTTGTACTCCTGGCGTACTTTCACCAAATCGTTCCTTGAACGTTTGAACATCTACGTCGGGGTCGAGCGCACCAACAAGAGCATCAAGCGCTGTTAATTGTCCTCCATAGGCGGTCACAAACATCACAGACGATTCGGCTGGGTATCGCGTCACTTGCGACAGTGCCTTTTTGTCAAAACTTAACCGACTTGCAACTTGTTCAACCGAACCGGGCGCAAGTTCCCACAGTCGCACACTGATGAGCGATGATGCGATGACGACAATGAGCGAAACCCAACCAAGTGTCAAAAGTGGAAGGGCCCACCACAATCGACGATGTTCCTTATTGTTTGTGGAGTAAGGGTTTTCGGTATCAATTGCTATCTGCAACCCAGGTGGGGGCAAGGGTACGCTTGTATTCATCGTGATGCCATTGTCGTCATTCATCCCTGCGTTCATGTCCACCTCCTTTGCCGCTTCAGTGCCAGGAGTAACTGTACGGGCGCTGCTTGTATGTGTGTTGTCGTTTGGCGCACTTGTGCTCATCAGCCGCAGCAAATCTGAAGGCTCTAATGCCAGCAAAGTGATTCGGGTCTCAACAGAAAAGACACCTCTATATAAGGAGCCCGAACGCGAACACCGGCTGACATCGCTGGCAAGCCTCTCAATTGGCGCAATGGTCGCAGGAGCTTTAGTTGCAATCGCCATTTCAGTAGCCATTGCCTACATCGTCGGAACAGTTACAAGTCTGTTGAGTTAGCACATAGGAGAATTGATATGACCCGTGAAATGACTATCGCAAATCGCCTCATTGGTGATGCACACCGCCCACTTGTCATTCCTGAAATCGGCATTAATCATGGCGGCGATATTCGTCGTGCAATTCAAATGATTGACGATGTCGCCGACTCTGGTGGTGAGTGCGTCAAATTTCAGGCGCACTCAGTGGATGACGAGATGATCCCAAACGATGTTGTACCAGCTAATTCCACACGATCCATTTGGGACATCATTGATCAATGCACGCTGAGCAACGACGAAGAACGTGTATGTAAACAGCACGCCGAAGATCGTGGTCTGTTTTTTCTGTCCACTCCATTTTCGCGTGAAGCTGCCACGCGACTGGACTCACTCGATGTACCGGGTTTCAAGATCGGTTCGGGTGAGTGCAACAACACACCACTTATTCGACATATTGCTCGTTTTGGTAGGCCGATCATCGTGAGCACTGGCATGAATGACATGGACTCAATTCGGCGAACTGTTGATGTCCTCGTGGAGGAAGATGCATCATTCGCGCTGCTTCACTGCACCAGCATGTATCCAACACCATTCGAAAATGTTCGACTCGGATCCATTACACAATTGCGTGAAGAATTCCCAAATACGGTGATTGGCATCTCTGATCACTCCCTTTCAAACTTGCCTTCAATTTCTGCAGTTGCACTTGGTGCTTCAATTATTGAGCGACACTTCACCAGCGATAGTTCATGGATCGGCGAAGATATTGAAATTTCGGTCGATCCACAGGGTCTGCATGAACTCATTGAAGGTTCAGCGATCGTTCATGCCGCAAGTGGTGGATCGAAGACAGTTTTGAAAGAAGAACAACCAACGATTGATTTCGCTTATGCATCAGTAGTTGCAATCGCTCAGATCGACAAGGGGCAAACATTAGACGACAGCCTCATCTGGGTGAAGCGCCCCGGGACTGGTGAAATCATCGCGTACGACCTCGACAAAGTACTCGGCAAACGATCGACACGCTCGATCGCACGCGGTGAGCAACTTCGGTGGTCGGATGTCGAGTAGTCGACACATAGCCTTCCTTACCGGCACACGAGCCGATTACGGAAAAATCAAGCCGCTGATTCTTGCTGCACACGAAAATGGATTTCGTGTGTCTGTGTTTGCAACAGGGATGCATCTATTGCCTCAGTTCGGCCGAACTATCAAAGAAGTGCGTCGAACACTTCCCAAAGACATCACTATCGTCCCGTTTAAGAATCAAGTTGAGAATGACACGATGGATGTTGTCGTTGCCAAAACCATTACAGGCCTCTCGGCATTTCTGACCAAAATGCAACCAGACCTGATTGCAATTCATGGCGACAGACCTGAAGCGTTGGCCGGCGCTATCACCGGCGCGCTACGCAATACGCGGGTGGTGCATATCGAAGGTGGCGAATTGTCTGGAACAATCGATGGAATCATCCGCCATGCGGTGAGCAAAATGTCTCATGTCCATCTTGTTGCAAACGACGAGGCTCGCGCTCGCCTCATTCAACTCGGCGAGGCATCAGCAAGCATTCATGTAATTGGCTCACCAGATTTAGACATCATGATGTCACCTGCACTTCCCACATTGAAGAAGGCTCGCGCCCGCTACAAAATTGACTTTGACGAATATCAGGTTGCAATTTTCCATCCCGTAACTACCGACTTGGATGCAAGCGAGCATGCCGCGAAAGAGTTTGTTGCGGCGCTTATCGAAAGTGGCCGAAATTACGTGGTGATTCATCCAAACAACGACACCGGCCACGAACACATCCTTCGGGAATACGAATTACTGCGAGAAATCCCACAACGCTTTCGTATTTTTGAATCCCTGCGTTTTGAATACTTTCTTACATTGCTTCGCAATGCTCAGGCTCTGGTCGGAAACTCCAGTGCCGGAATTCGTGAAGCCCCTATTTACGGAGTGCCGAGCGTTGATGTCGGTGATCGCCAACGTGGCCGATATGACGGTCCCTCGATTTTCCCCTGCCCACCGAATCGTGCCGAGATTAAGGCTGCATTGGATTCGGCAGTTACTGCACCGCGAGAGCCTCAATTGGGCTCATTTGGTGATGGCCGTTCCTCGGAGCACTTTGTTCAACTGTTGAAAACAGGCCAACTCTTTGATGCTCCAGTCGACAAAGTCTTCGTCGACTTAAAGGATGTGATGTGATGACCGCCATTGCCATCATCCCTGCAAGAGGCGGCTCTAAGGGAATTCCGGGTAAGAACAAGGCACTGGTAGGTGGCATCAGCCTCGTCGAACATGCCATTCGCACAGCACGCGAGGTGCCCGCGATTAGCCGCATCATCGTTTCGAGCGATGATCCAGAGATTCTGGCCATCGCCAAGCAGAGCGACGTCGAAAGTATTGTTCGACCAGAGGATCTTGCCGGCGATGATTCGCCGATTGAACTAGCAATTGAACATGCACTTCTCGAATCGTCAAAGAATAGTCAACTCCCGGCGACGTTGGTGCTGCTCCAGCCAACCTCCCCTCTTCGTGATTCGCGTTTGTTGATTCAATCACTTGCAAGATTTGAAACTGACGGCGGCGTTGGTTCGGTATTTGGAGTAGTTCCAGTGGAACATCATCCATCCAAAATGTTACGTATTGATGGCGAATTCGTTGTTCCGTTTACTTCAGCAGCAGAGCTTTCTGCACCACGCCAAGCACTACCTCGGGTGGTCCGCCAAAGCGGCAGTCTCTACATCGTTTCTACCGAGAACTTCCTTGCGACTCGAACTCTTTTTGTACCGCCGACACGATGGGTTGAAGTGGGGGCAATGGAAGCCATTGATATTGACAACCCTGCCGATCTAACCGCCGCCGACCGCGCAGTCAACGATCTATAGGGCCGAGTTGAACCAATTTATTTTGCGTATCAAAGGACTCTTCGGAATCTTCAGAAGTAACTCATTCGCATGGGGGAAACCACGTCGGGCCAAAATTGTGATCTACCCGCAGGGCAAGTCATCCGACATTTTGCTTCGTTATCTCGACCCAGCGGAAGTTATTGTTATCGACCCATGGAGCACGAAACTGAACGTTCCTGCCCTCATCCTGACACTGATGCGCGGCGGTAGAAAACGTTTTGATTACTTGCAAGCGACTATCGCACTAATTAAGCCGAAGTTTGTTATCACTACAACCGACAATGACATGTTGTTTTATCGATTGAAAGAGTCTCTACCGAATTCGATAACTATTGCCATTCAAAACGGGCTTCGAGGAAACTATTCCTCAATCCCGAACGGCGGCTTTTTTGATGAAGTACAAAGACGACCTCAGCTATGTGCCGACTACATCGTTGCTTTCGGTACTGAAATTGCCAAGGTCTATGAACAGCACATAGACGCCAAGGTGTTCGTTGGTGGAAGCCTCAGGAACAATGCGTTCATTTCTGATTCAAGTATCAAACCATCAAACAAATCAATTATTTATGTTTCCCAACTGCCGAGTGCGTCGGCGTTGCCAAATGATGTGATTGCGTACTTGCAAGACCAACCCATCACCTATAGCGAGTTCTATGCGGCCGAAAAGATAGTTGTAGATATTCTTCACAACTATTGCATTGCCAACAATCTCGAATTCACAATCTGTGGGAAACAATCCTCACAATGCGAAATCGAACAAGAGTTCTTCGGCGAAGTTGCTACAAGCGGACGCAATTCGCCACTCGATAGCTATTCCACCCTTGACGCGGCGCATATTGTTGTCACGCTGGATAGCACTCTTGGCTACGAATTCCATGCGCGGGGCAAGAGAGTGTTATTTATTGGGGGCCGATTCATGCATCATCAAAACGAATCGGTTAGGCATATGGCCAGCGTTACATTCGGATTCCCAGCAAAACTTCCGCAGGAGGGCCCATACTGGCTCTCCGATCTTTCCGAAGGGAAAATCACCGAACGTTTGAATTTTCTAAGTCAAGCAACCGACAGTGAAGTGCGCGCATTGAATAATGAATTTAAGGATCGGTTCATGACATTCGATCCAGACAATGTCCGACTGACTCAGTTCTTCTCATCTATCGGTATGCCAGTGCGAGTCTTGCCATGAGTGATGCAGCCAACCGCTATTTAGTAACGACTCACGACCAGGGCACATGGCCTTCGGGCGCTCAGCTCGTTCTCATCGATTCCGGATTACAAAACACGGACGTCTCTGAACACCTTGTGAGACGAACCGAAGTTTGCCCAATAGATGAGCGACTTAACCGCCATCACCAGTTATCTAACTTATGCAGCGAATTACTCGAAGATCTCACCACCTATCTAAATGCAATGCACAATGAGCGTTCGTCAGTGCAAACCTGGAAAATCCGATTGGGTTTGTGGCTTCATCATTTTGTGGACACCGTTTATGAACGATGGTTGGCCGTTTCGGATGTCGAAGTGCAGTTTCCAAGTCTGAAGACTGAGCTCTTTCCCACCGACCCACAAACAATTTGCCCGGAACAAAGTTTTGACTTTTACCCAATCTCGCAGTCGGCGCAATGGAACCATTGGATTACTGGCGAAATCATAAGATTTAACAAGCAAGTTGAAGTTTTCAGTTCAACCAGAGCGCATCAATGGCACGGCGGTGCGCCGGGCAATACCAATGACCGAAGTTTCAAATCTCGGTTGCGAAGTTCGCTGCGTTCATCTCTTCTCCAAATTGGGCTCATGTCGCGGCATATTCTTGCAACGACATACCTGCCTCGAAAAACTGAATTGTCCCTTGCACTACGCATGAAGTCATTACCAACCATCTGGAGCGAGCCAACGGTTCCTCGTGCGCAATTCAACACCGAAATGAGAAATTCGGTGGATTTTCCAAAAACTGTTGAAGCCTCTTTCAATGCATTTATTCGTTCGGTTGTCTGCTCGCAGATTCCTCGGTCAATGGTTGAGGACTACTCTGCTCTCTCGCAAAAAGCAAAAAGTGGTCGTTTTGCCCGAACTCCTCGCACGATTTTTACAGCGAATCTTCATGTAACGAGTGATCTCTTCTGTATTTGGATGTCACATAAACAATTGCAGGGCTCACAGATTCTTCTCGCACAACATGGCGGTCAATATGGCCAGGTAGCGCCACCAACGCGAACCGAGGAGCACGAGATCGCAACCTCAAACAAGTACTTTTCGTGGGGTTGGAGAACAAACGATCGTCATGTAATCCCCGCTCCAGCAATGCCGTTGGTCGACATCACCCCCTCGTCGGCGAGCGTTAGTTCTAAGAATTCGCTGCTTCTGATTACCGACTGCACAAGCCGATACGCGCGTCGGCCTTGGCCGATTAGTTCCGATAATGCTCGATATCTCAATAATCTTTTCCAATTCGTCGACAATTTGTCTTCGGAGAACCAGTCGGCACTCCGTGTTCGCCTTCATCACGACCACGCAAAGTACGACTTCAGTCATTCCACACGCTGGCTGGATCGCTTTCCCCGCATCAATTTGGATTCTGGCCATGGGCCGCTTTCTGCACTGAGAGACCAAGCCAGGCTCATCGTGTGCACATCGCTAGGCACATCCGAACTGGAGCAACTTGCCGCAAATCAACCAACGCTCTTTCTCCTCAACCACAACATTCATCCCGTTCGGGACAGCGAGCAATCGGTATTTTCCGAATTAGAGCAGTCACAAGTGTTGTTCCGCGATGGGTCGGCGCTCGCCAAACACGTTCAGACAATTTGGAACGACGTTGAAGCTTGGTGGTCCTCAAGTTTGGTGCAACATTCAATAGATCTTTACAAGGACCATTTTGTCCAACAGTCTGCAGACCCAATTTCTTTTTTCCAAAGAGAAATTCTTGCCACGGTGAAAACGCCAACATGACGACTGCGTTTCTCTTTAGTTCTGCCGGCGCAACTTGCCCCCAACAAACAAGCGTCACCATTTCCTTCAACGGTGCAGTCCCCAGTTGCGCTACGGAAGTTGCGGTTTCATTACCCAACTACGTTGAGATGCACGATAAAAAACTGCGAAGCCAATTTCTTGCATTCGTTCATCAAGTCGGAAAAACAGATGTTGATGGCAAATCAGTCATTCAACATTTACGAATAGATCCGGCATTTAGCTTTTGGTGGATGACGCTCTTCGCCCTTCGGCGTTGGCACGCTGATAGTGGCATAGTCCAAGCCGTAAAAGTCCTTGCACTCGAACAAATTCTGATTGATTTGAAGATTCGCACGCTTCACATAGAAGTATCTGAAGGATCGGTGCAGTCTTGCGTTGTCGATCTTTGCAAGAGACTAGGCATTAACGTTGTTTTGCGACACCCAATCAAACGACGTTTGCAGCTCCCTCATGCATTTTCCGCCCTTGCAACCTTTGGTCGAACTTCGCTAAAGAGTGGCTACTCTTCAGCCCGCGTTCATCCAGTAACAGATTCTCCAAGGATCACAGTCGTCGATTATCTCAATGGCTTTGACATTGAGGCGGCAGGTAGCGGTGAATACCGATCGAGATTTTGGTCCGATCTTCCGGCGATCATTGGCAACCAATTCAATTCATCCCAGTGGCTCCATATCCGAGACGTCGGCAAGCAATCTCTTTCAAAGAATAAATCAGAGCATTTGACAACCTCATTAAGTACTTCGAAACGTTCGCACACAGCCATCGACCTGCTCGATATGCGCAACATTCGTTGGCGGGTGATCGTTGGTTATCTACGATTGGTTCTTATCTCAGTCAAACTGAGAAGTGTTCGCGATGCCTTTACTCCCGAAGGTTCTCAAGCCAATCTTTGGCCGCTCTTTTCTGCCGAGTGGGCCAAATCGCTTCGAGGTTCAATCGCAATCCAACATCTCACGCAATTCCACGCAATGCGTAATCGGATCTCAAAACTGCCCAAGCAGACCTGCGGTATATATCTCATGGAAAATCAACCATGGGAAATGGCGCTGATCTCGGCATGGAAGGCAAGCGGGCATGGAACATTAATTGGCGTTCCTCACGCCGCGCCCAAATTTTGGGAGGTTCGTCGTTTTGTCGATCCGCAATCCCGGGTCGCAAACGGAGTCGAATGTTTTCCTCAACCCGATGTCATTGCGACGAATAGTTCACTCATGCATCAAGAACTTACGGACAACGGTTTTCCACAAAATCGCTTAGTCCCAGTTGAGGCTCTTGCTTTTGCACACCTCGCGTCGCTCTATGCGAAACCGACAAGTTCCGCTACACCAAAACAAGTTGCGGTGTTGGGCGACTTCAGCGAGACAATTACTCACCACTTGTTGGACATGATTGGAGGACTCAAAGGCGCGTTGCCGCAAGGATCGGTCTTTAAGCCACATCCCGCTTGCATTATTGAAGATCAAAAACTTGCTCAAGTCGGTTTACGCGCATTCACTGGGGAGATAAGTGATCTGCTTGCTACCGCGGACATCACTATTACAACGTCGTCCACAAGTGCCGCACTTGAGGCGTATTGCCTCGGGCGAACGGTCATTATGTTGGTAGATGGCGCGCACTTCAATATGAGCCCGCTGCGTCGAAACAGCGACGTGTTTTTCGTCCACTCATTAAGCGATCTAACCGTTGCATTAACTGCCGCACTGTCGAATGATTCAGGACCGCAGCGAAAATTCTTTAATCTCGGCGATCAATTTCCATTGTGGACCGCATTTCTCACCGACTTATCTCACCGCTGACCCACGGCGACATCACCGCAAAATAGGTAGAATTAGCACTGGCTTTCCGGTGGTCGGTTTCTACGAGGTTGGTATTGAGCATATGAAAACAGTGATTTTGTGCGGCGGCTACGGAACAAGGATCAGGGATGTCGCCGACAATATTCCGAAGCCAATGATCCCGATCGGCAAACTTCCCATCTTGTGGCATTTAATGAATTACTACGCAGGGTTTGGGCACGATGACTTTGTGTTGTGCCTTGGCTATAAAGGCGATTCGATCCGCAACTTTTTTGAGAATTACTCCACCCAATCAGGACAAGGAGACCTGAAGTGGAATGTCACACTCGCCGACACAGGCGAGGATTCGATGACGGGAGCACGTATTAAGAAAATTCGCGAGCACGTCAAGGACGAGCCATTCATGCTCACCTACGGAGACGGCTTAAGCGACATCGATATCAATTCGTTGATCACATACCATCAATCCAAAAATTCCACCGTCACGGTCACGGGTGTTCGTCCACCAGCAAGATTCGGAGAGCTTGAAGTTGGCTCCGACGGCAAGGCCACCGGATTCAATGAAAAACCTCAGGCATCAGCCGGTCTCATTTCGGGTGGATTCTTCGTGTGCGAACCAGCAGTCTTTGATGTTTTGGAAGACCGACAAGATCTTGTCTTTGAGAAAGAACCGATGCAGAGCTTGGTTGCACAAAAAGAGCTCGCCGTCTATCAACACGATGGATTCTGGCAATGCATGGACACCTACCGAGACTGGCAATTACTGAACGAAATGCTTGAGCAAGATAAGGCTCCATGGAAAACCTCGTAACCGTCCTTTCCAAGTTTCGGGGCAAGCGTGTACTCATCACGGGAGACACTGGCTTTAAGGGTTCATGGCTCAGTTTTTGGTTGCTGCAATATGGCGCGGATGTTTACGGATACGCCCTTCCTGCGTTGACAAAGTCTCATTTCCGTTCCCTGCGCCTAGACAAGAGCATGGATCATAAAGATGGAGATGTACGTGACGCAGAATTTTTGCAGAAGACATTTCGTAAAGTTAAGCCAGAGGTCGTATTCCATCTAGCCGCACAACCAATTGTGCGCCGTTCCTACCGCGACCCCGTTGAAACCTTTGAAACCAATGTGAGCGGAGCAGTAAATCTCTTAGAGAGCGTTCGATTATCAGATTCCGTTACTTCACTTGTATTTGTTACCTCTGATAAGTGTTACAAAAACATTGAACAAGTAGCTGGATATACCGAATCTGACCAACTCGGTGGCCACGACCCATACAGCGCATCTAAGGCCGCAGCGGAACTTGTCTTTTCTTCCTACAACGACTCCTTTTTCAAACAACGTCAAGGTTTTGGAGCAGCATCCGGACGCGCTGGCAATGTGATCGGTGGTGGTGACTGGTCCGAGGATCGCATTATTCCTGATTGCATTAGGTCGCTTACAGCAAACAAACCAATCGTTCTTCGGAACCCAAATGCCACTCGCCCATGGCAGCATGTTCTTGAACCACTCTCTGGATACATCGTTCTCGCCGAACGTTTAATGAGCGAACCAAAATCTGTAGAGGGTGCATGGAACTTTGGTCCCGATGATGCCGAAACCAGAACGGTGCATGATGTCGCACAGGCTGCAGTCGGCCACTGGGGTTCGGGAAGCGTTGAGATTGAGTCAAATCACAGCCATCCTCATGAGGCCAATCTCCTTCAACTTGACTGCACCAAAGCAAGACAACAATTACAATGGGCTCCTCGTTGGCACTTCGCTGAAACTGTTGAGAAAACGGTGCAGTGGTACAAGCAGGTAGAAGACGGGGCAAGAGCGATTGATGTTACGACGAACCAACTGAGCCAGTACGAGAGGAAAAGTCATGATTGATGGAGTCATCATCACACCGCTTAAACAAATCCTTGACGAGCGCGGAAAAGTAATGCACATGCTTAAGAATTCCGATCCACATTTTTCGACTTTTGGAGAGATTTACTTCTCTTGCATTTATCCAGACGCAATTAAGGCCTGGCACATCCACAGCAAAATGACGCTCAACTATGCAGTACCCCATGGCAAAATCAAATTTGTTTTGTATGACAACCGCGAGAAAAGCCCCACTCGTGGTGAAATTCAAGAAATTTTCATCGGACCAGACAATTACGTACTAGTAACCGTTCCACCGATGGTCTGGAACGGTTTCAAAGGAATGGGGTCCGAGCTTTCGGTGGTCGCAAACTGTGCATCAATCCCACACGACCCAGATGAAATCGATCGGCTAGACCCAATGTCGGGTGAAATTCCATATGACTGGGCGTTGAAGCACAAATGACAAAAACCGTCCTCCTCACAGGAGGGTTTGGCAATCTGGGCGGTCGAATTGCCTCGTCATTAGGCAATAATCCAGATTTCCGTTTTCGATTAGGCACTCGTTCCAGCCGAGAAGTGCCTGATTGGGCCCCCAATGCTCAGGTTGCAAAGTTTGATGTCACTGATACAACAACGTTTGGCACTTCATTTACTGATGTGGATACGGTCATTCACCTTGTGGGTCTCAGCGACATTGAATCGGCAGATAACCCGAGCCTTGCCGACCACATCACAGTCAGTGGCACCAACAACGTATTAGAAGCGTCCATCGCTAACGGAGTAAGGCGCTTTATTTATTTCTCTACAGCCCATGTTTATGGGTCTCCACTTGTCGGGCAGTTAGATGAGTCCACGCTCGCTAGCCCAAAACACCCATATGCCACGACTCATCTCGCGGCCGAAAAACTCGTCTCAGACGCACACCAGCAGCGACGAATTGAAGGAATTTCGATTCGCTGCGCAAACAGTTTTGGTCGGCCGATGGAGTACAACATGGGCGACTGGAAAACTGTTGTTGGAGATTTGTGTCGGCAATTGGTGTTTAACAACACACTCGTACTTCAATCAAACGGTTTACAAGAACGAAACTTTGTAACTCGCACAGATGTCTGTGCCGCTGTACAACACTTTCTCAAACTCGACTCAAGCAAGCTCGACAATGGTGTATTCAACATGGGCAGCACGACGTCATCAAGCGTGATGAAGATGGCACTTGCCGTACAGGAACGTGGCAAACAACTTTTTGGTGCAGCCGTCGACATCACAACGCCCCCCGACTCCCAGACTGATGCCAAGGTTCCACCACTTAACTTTTCAATTGAACGATTAACTTCCACGGGTTTTACTCCAGAAGATGACTTCGCTACAGAGATTGACGGACTCCTATCAATGCTTAGCGGCGTCCATGGTTCTCGACATGAATGAGCGCATCACTGCACCTCTTGTTTCCATCGTTATCCCCACGTACAACCATGCACCACTACTACACCGTGCAATTGAGAGCATCCGGGCGCAGACGTTTACTCACTGGAAAGCAATTATCGTCAATAATTTCTCAACGGACGACACAGTTTCTGTCGTTGAATCATTCTCGGATAACCGCATCCAGTTAATTGACTTTGCGAACAACGGAGTTATCGCAGCGTCAAGAAATAAGGGAATCGAACTTGCCGATGGAACGTATGTCGCATTTCTCGACTCCGATGACACTTGGTTCCCAGAGAAACTTGAAATGTGTGTAGGCGTTCTCGAGAAGGGCGCCGATCTCGTTTGCCACGGAGAGTATTGGGTTGGTCAACATGGAAGCCGGCGACAAGTTGAGTACGGCCCGAAAAACAGATCAACGTATGCGAAGTTGCTGTATCGGGGCAATCGAATCTCCACTTCGGCAACGGTCGTACGTCGATCAATTCTTATGGCCTGCAAAGGCTTCGACGAAGCCCCTGCATTGATTTCAACGGAGGATTACGACCTTTGGATGAGAATTGCGCGAACAACTCCACGACTCGAGTTCATTAAACAACCGTTGGGCGAATATCACCTTCACGAGTCAAATGTCAGTGGCAATATCCAAAAGCATCTTGCGGCCGAGCTGGCTGTATTGACAAAACACTTTCCTCAATCAAAACGGTCTGTTACCGAAATTATCCGCCAACGTAAACGTATTGGTATCGCTTTCTACGGTGCCGGTCGTTCGTTGCAACGCTCGGGAAACTACGGTGCATCAGCGAAACTGTTTTTGCAATCTGCAATGAAATGGCCCTTTGCAAGTCGGCTTCTGGCAGCGACACTTCTACTCATTCGTGCGTCTTTGACGCCCAGGCGCTAAATCATGACAGCGCCATTGCTTCGTCCCTCCGATCGAACGTTCTCGTTTGCTCGCCACGCTCTCGTCGAAGCATTTCGCCTTGCAGGCTGCAAAGGTGCAGAGATCTTGTTGCCTGAATTCATTTGTCGCGACGTCATCGGTGCTGTGAATGCGGCTGGCGCAACTCCCCGCTACTACCCGGTGAACGAACAATTGCAACCTGTGCATTTAGAGGGCGCTAAAGGTGCCAAGGCAGTGCTAGCGGTCAATTATTTCGGTATTCCACAAGACCTTGCGATATTTCGCAAATATTGTCAAGAAAATGAAGCAGTGTTGATTGAAGATAATGCCCACGGTTTCTTGGGGCGCGACTTGAGCGGCGCGCTCCTAGGAACGCGCGGAGATCTTGGCGTGACAAGCTACCGAAAAACACTTCGCGTACTTGATGGCGCACAGCTCTATGTCAATGATCAGAGGTTCGTTGCCAAGACCGACCCGCAACTTGAACCGTCAAGGCAAACAGATCCAATGTCGTTTCGTATTCGTCGATCTACTTCCCGTATAGAGCGTCGAACCGGCCTCCCTCTCTTCCGCTTGTTGCAAACAACAACTCGTGGACTTCGACAGATGCGCACCGGTTCTTCGCTTCCTGTTTCAGATCCGATGAGTGAGAAAACACTGCCTGGAAGCCCGGAACCAACTTCCTCCAGCCTCAACTTCATAAGCAGGGTCAACTCGGAGCAGGAAGTGGAACGTCGCAGGCGTCTTTTTGGGGAAATTGCTTCAGTTGTCAGCGGTTATGACATACAACCAATTATCAAACAACTGGGCTCTGGTGCTTCGCCGTATGGATTTGCATTTATTGGTTCTGCGAAAGAAGCAGCGCGAGTTCGGCGGGCGGTATCTCGTTTTCATGTAGAGACCATTTCATGGCCCGACTTACCGAGTGCAGTGACCGTCGACAACAATCACTTCTACCGCAATGTTTGGGTGGTTAATTTCTTGTGAGCAAAACAGACGATCTTTGGACTATTTACACGGAAGATGATGCGCACTGGGATGCCATGATTGGTTCGCTTCCCCATCATTCTGTGTACCAATCATCTCGCTGGGCGAAGCATCGTTCTGATTTTGGTTGGGCACCATACCGACTCGTTGCTCGCAATTCATCAGGGCACATCACCACCGCGATACAGGTGCTCGTCAAGACGGCACTCGGGAAATCGGTTATTGCATGGTCTGCTGGCGGGCCTGCGGGCGATATCTCGGCCCTTGACCATTCGGTTCTGCTCCCACTGCGTGAGCATTTACGATCTCGCTTCACGTATTTACGCATCGCTTGCATGCGACCAACGAGCGTCGACGCCGATCTCAACCTAAAACAAAACGGGTTTCATCACGTATCAGCGCCTATTGGTGCGCAAGCAAGCCTGATGTTAGACCTTACGGCCGACGAACCAACGCGACTAGATCGTTGCTCCTCCAATTGGAAGCGAAATCTAAAGAGATCTACAAAACATGGTTCGGTTCCTTTTGTTTGGAAAAAGCCAGTTGCAAGAGAAATTGCAGCCGCATATACGACCATGGACGATTACAAGAAAGTTGCCTCGACCAACATCACGAAAAGCGAAGAAGAGATCCAAAGCGTTATTGACTGTTTTGGTGATGATCTCGTATTCGTCCGGTGCAATGACGCAGATGGTTCACCCTTGGCAATTCGTGCCGCTCTTGTGCAAGGTGATCAGGCCTGGGACTTTATTGCAGTCGCAACACCAGAGGGTCGCAAACACTATTCTTCTCATGCCGTTCTTTGGCACATGGCGAATGAGTGTGCAAAACGAGGCGTACAACGCATTGATCTTGGAGGGATAGACCCTGTCAAGAACAAGGGTGTTTTTGATTTCAAGCAGGGAACCGGCGCAGAAATCATTGATTACCTCGGCGAATGGGACATTTCATTTCCTTCATGGATCAGGGGTCTTGCAAGTAGAATTATCTCGCAACGGGTTTAGTAAACGTTGGCGTCGCACAGACGCATTTGAGGAGATCCATGAAGCACTGGGGTTGCGGACGTGAATGATTTGGCGTCGTACGCAATTCAGGCAACGGTGCTTGGAGCTATTGCCTTCCTGTTTTGCCTGCGTCAATCAAAGATTGACCTGTTCGTTGCTTCCATTATCACGCTGTGGACCGCATCGGTTATTGCAATCTTTGCCAAATATCGAGAAGCACAAGTCTTGTTTTACTCAAACGACCAGGCTTGGCATCAAGACATCATCAATGTTCGAATACCTTATGAAGGAATTCAGCTCAGCATTACTTCGGCATTCAATTTTAGATACCTAGTTACAGTTCCTGCCTACGTCGTGTCGCAGGTTGGTGGAAACCCGATGCTATTCCTGAAATTTTTGCAATTGATTTTCCTGCTGCTCATCTACTTCAAGGCACGACGATTCCTATCCGAGTGCGATGTCCAAGTACGTGCATGGCAGCTCGTATTTTTCAGTGGGCCAATCATGATTTTCATGTCGGTGCTGGCGCTTCGAGACCTTGCCCTCGGCTATTTTGCCTTGTTGTTCGTGATCGATCGACGCCTCGCAATAAGACTCTTGGGTCTTTTGGCGGCTCTCTCACTTCGGCCACACCTTGCAGCAGCACTCATTGTTGGCTGGGCGATTAGTGAGATTTACCGATACTTCCCCCCACGTTTGTTCTATTTCAGACTGCTCTGCTCGACAGTATTTGTCTACACAGTGGGCGCATTTTCCTATTGGTATGGGGCGACAGTCCAGCAGGGTGCGTCACTCTCATCCCCGACATCTATTTTCACCCAATCGGGCATCACCCGTCTGGCAGCAAATTTCCTAGGTTTGCAATTTCTCACTCTTGACGATTCGGTAGTTGAGGCATCTCGCATCACTCTCGTACTGGCTCGGTTCGTTTTCGTCGACACTCTGCTCATACCGCTGATGTTCTTAATCACCACTTTGCGACCAGACTATAAATTCAATACACAAAATATTTTGGTCTTTCATGCATTTATCTTTTTCTCCGGTCTGGTATCACAAACAGATTTCAACTCCTCTCGACAGAACATCGCCTTTTTTGTATCAATGGGCGTTCTCGTGATTGCTAACTTGCAAACAAGAAACAGAGAAGATACCTATCCATTGACCCTCCTATCCTCAAATCGATAACACATGATTTCGAACAAGAAGCTTCTCTTTGTCATCACTGAGGACTGGTTTTTTGTTTCACATTTTCTCGAACGCGCCGAGGCTGCGATCAAAGATGGATTTGAGGTGGCGGTAGCTACACGAGTGAGTAAATATGAAGACTTACTGCGCCAAAAGGGCATCGCTGTATACCCAATCAACTTTTCACGCCGAGGTTTAAACCCACTGAAGGAACTGCGCACCGCGTTGCGGGTTCGTCACATCATTAAGCAATTTCGTCCAACTATCGTGCACAACATTGCTCTGAAGCCGGTGGTGACTGGCACTTTGGGCGAACGGTGGGCGGGTTGTCTAAACATTGTTAATGCTCCAGTTGGAATGGGCTACGTCTTCACCTCAACGGATACAAAGGCAACGCTTATTCGCCCAATCGTCAAGATGCTGGTCAAACGTTTGCTCAACCCGCCAGGCAGCCGCGTAATCATCGAGAACCCAGACGACTACGACTCGCTCATTAGCGGCGGTTTCGTACGAAGCGATTCATTGACGTTGATCAAGGGCGCCGGCGTGAATACCAACCTATTTGCGTCGACCACAGAACCCGAAGGGCCAATTGTTGTGGTCCTCATCGCACGAATGTTGCGCGATAAGGGCGTGGGCGAGTTTGTAGACGCTGCGCGCATACTCAAACCAAGATTTCCTAGCACTAGGTTTCTCCTCGTTGGGACACCTGATGATGGCAACCCCACAAGCTTCTCCCAAACAGATGTAAACAACTGGCAAAACGAAGCACTCGTTGAATGGCTTGGCCATCGCGACGACATTGCCCACGTTCTTCAAACATCACATATTGTTTGCCTTCCTTCGTACCGTGAGGGTCTCCCGAAATCGCTTATTGAGGCGTGTTCGGCAGGCAGACCTATCGTGACGACAGATGTTCCAGGTTGTCGTGAAGTTGTACATGAAGGTGTCAATGGTTTATTGGTTTCGCCGCGCGACCACATTTCCCTAGCCACGGCCATTGAAACACTCATACTTGACCCGGACATGCGCGTTCGAATGGGTCGCGCAGGTCGGGAACGAGCTATCACCGAGTTTTCCTCAGAAATTGTCATTCGCCAAACGCTTGATCTGTATGAAACGATTCTTAAGGGATGAGAGTTTTACTGACTGGCGCCAACGGTTTTGTGGGTGGACACCTCTATGCGCTGCTGAAAAGTAACGGTCATGAAGTTCGTGCATTAACAAGGATTGCGGATGCTCGCTACGGAAACGACAACATCGCTTGTGATCTTGAACGCACAGAGAACCTCAGCTCAATCGTTGTTGGGTGCGATGCGATTATTCACCTTGCTGGTAGAGCGCATGTCATGAGCGACGGAAAGGTGGATGCATCTGCAGCCTACGAATCAGCAAACACGGATGTCACTCGTCGACTTGCCGAATGCGCAGCGAATAATGGAATTCGACGCTTTGTTTTCCTTAGTTCCATCAAGGTAAACGGCGAATCAACACCAAACGACAAACCGTTTACTTCCAAAGATGCCCCACATCCTCACGATCAATACGGCATTTCAAAACTTCACGCCGAACAGGAGTTGCAGCGAGTTGCTGGTTCTACAGCGATGGATTGCGTGATTATTCGCACCCCGCTTGTCTATGGCTTAGGCGTGCGAGCAAACTTTGCATCACTGATAAAACTTTCCATCAGCGGAATGCCCATTCCACTTGGTGGCGTTCGAAATAGACGAAGCCTTATTTCGGTCCAGAACCTTTGCTCCGCCTTGTATCGAGCTGTGTCCGTTGAGGGACCGATCAATGCCACATTGCTGGTGTCCGATGGCGAAGACCTTTCCACACCTCAACTCATCCGCGCTATCGCCCGTGCACACAATGTTTCCCCAAGTCTTTTTTGGTTTCCCGTTGGGTTACTTAAGGTTTTATCAATACTCATTGGCAAGCATGGTGTGTACCAGCGCCTGTGCGGCTCGTTAATGGTTGATATCAGCGAAACCAAACAACTTCTGCAATGGGCTCCCGAGTTAACCGTGGACGAATCTATGAGCATCATGGCGAAATCTGCCTTGGAGGCTCGTTCGTGATTCCGTATGTCTCCACAGCAGGGGTGCTTCTCGTCATTTCTGCACTTCTCACTGCAATTATTCTGAAGCGGTCTAGCCAAGTTGGACGCATCGACATACCTAACGAGCGAAGTTCACACTCCACACCAACCCCTCGGGGCGGCGGGCTTTCATTTGTCGTTACCTCAATTGCTGGTATCGCTGCGTACGGTATTTCAACCGACCGTTCGTCGCGGCCTCTTTGGGGTTTGATCGTTGCCGGAGCCTTGGTTGCAGTTGTCGGATTCCTTGATGATCGAGGCATTGCGATTAGCGCTGGCTTGCGTTTGTTCGTTCATGGAGTTGCAGCGGTTTTGGGCCTCATTTTTGTGGGTTGGCTCAATCCAGTAATTGTCTTTGGCGCAGAGATCAATTTGTCCATTGTGGGAAATGTGATCGCAATCATTTATGTCGTTTGGCTACTCAATCTCTTTAATTTCATGGATGGAATTGACGGCATTGCAGCGGTCCAAACAATTTCGGCGTGCGTCGGAGTTGCGGTACTTTCGTACCAACAAGACCTTTCTTTGCATTCAACAGTCCCCCCGATTCTGCTTGCGGGCTCGGTCTTAGGGTTTCTTGCTTTCAACTTCCCGCCCGCAAGAATCTTTATGGGTGATGTGGGCAGTGGGTTTTTGGGGATTGTGTTGGCACTGATGTCACTTATTTCTACAAACGACGATTCCAGATTCTTTTGGGTTTGGGTAATCATGCTTGGTGTCTTTATCGTCGATGCGACAATCACCCTCATCCGTCGAATCTTGCGTGGAGAGCGTCCGCACGTTGCACATCGGAGTCACGCCTATCAGCGCCTAGCAATGCGCACCGAATCACATCGACGTGTCACGCTTGGCGTGCTCTTCGTAACCGTGGCTTGGTTGCTCCCATTTGCCTACCTAGTTGCCACTGATCGGATAGATGGAACGATCGGTGCAATCTTGGCGTATCTGCCACTGATCGCCATCGCCATTGTGTCTGGTGCAGGAAAACCTGAAACAAATCTTGCTAACTAATTCGTTGTAGTTGAACCAAGGGAATTCTTCGGTCTGTCTTTTCCTGATAGTCCGCGAAACCCGGCCAAATTCCTACCATCTCAGCCCATGCGGTTTCTCGGTCACTTCCTTCCGCCATCGTCGTAGCGGTTGCATCAAATACTTCAGCGCCTACTTGTAGACGAACTGTTGGGTGCGACACCAAGTTGTTGTACCACAGTGGATGTGTGGGATGGCCGCCCTTTGACGCAACAATCACGTAGTCATTACCAATTCGACCGTAAATCAAAGCAGTGCGCCGATTCGCGCCGCTCACTTTGCCAACAGTCGTCAACAGCAGCGTTGGCACTCCCTGCCACATATGGCCATCTTCGCCATTTGATTGCACATACCTAGCAATGTGATCCGCAACCCATTCGGTTGGACTATCCACGATCTCTTGTTCTGAAGCCATGCGGTCAATATAACGCTGTTGCTTAGGCAATCAAGCCCTGATGAACCTCGCGAAGAATGGGTGAAATGCTGCCACCGAAGTGCCGGTCTCGGCGAACTGTTCGTTCATACGACGACCACTCTGATTCGATTCCCGCAAAGTCTCCACGTGCGGCGAACGCTCGCATGCGAAGCGCGATTAACTCTTCGTGCCCACGCAATACCTTTAGCCCTTGGCCAGTGGCCCAGAAGACTCCGTCGATGTCGGCGTGCTCCAGGCAGTGTTCCGCAAGCAAAATTGCGGCAGTTATTGCGGTGAGTACCAACCTAGAGGTGATTCCTTCGGTGTCCGGCCAAAGATAGCGAGTTCCCGCGAATGGAAGATCTCGCACATAGATCAGTGCTTGACGAAGCGAATCGGCCGCTTCGTCATTCATTTCTTGATGTGCTTGATGAACAGCACGTTCCAATATGTCCGCGTCGGTGATGACGGTGTCAAGTAGTGAGAGGTTGTCGCTAAATGTGCGGAGCAAGATCTCGCTGTTGTCTTTGGCCGATCGGGAAAGGCCACGCCTCAAATCCGAGACGATGTTGTTAAACGTCGCATCCTGCACGTTCATTTCCCATAATGCCGTTCTTGCAGCAACTCGTGTTGGGCGTTCGCGATGAGTGGAGATCCATGCCAACAGTTCCAGTGCCTTAGATTTTTCAAACTGGATGTCATTACCCTCCTTTGTCTGAACTCCAACAGGGCCAAGAAGTCGAACACAGATTGACCATTCATTGATCACATATGGTGTGCATTCCATAACGGATATCAAGGGCTGTTTGACATCCTCGAACAACTCTTCAATCTCTGTAGATTCCTCGGTGCTCATTCCAAAGACCGACAAAGGTGTGCGGGTTGGAAAGAGCATCCATCCATGCTCTGTCAGCTCTAGTCGCTCAATTGACTGTGATTGCGGCAAAATACGAATAGTGACTGCGTTGGGTTCAATTGCGGAGTAGGTATCACGAACGATGTTTGCCGAACACGAGCCATCCACTGCAAGCAGCTGAGCCGCTGCAATTACATGTCGGGAGGCGGACTCTGCAAGTGCAATGTTGTCCGCAACAATGTCTACACACGAACCGCGATGAAGAGCGACGAGAACAACACTTCCACCTGTTAAGCCAAGCGGAACGTAAGCCAGCACAGGGCCAGCAGTCCGTGGTGATTCCAGAAGTGTTCGAGTTTCTCCGTTGGGTTCGACAATGGCCACCTTCGGCGAACACTCCCTTGCTTGTAGTTGGAGGATCGCAAGTTGAACTGGTTTCACATTTTGCAGCGATTCGCGAGTCATCAAATTGCCAAGCGCAAATTGAGACCGGCGAGATAGTGGTTGAACACGTTGCCACGACGACGCACCACGAAGCTGACGGAGCTTCAGGTATTCAACGCGACCGATGATTGCAGCAATAAGCAAAGCCGAGGCCGCAAGCGCCATTGGAATTGGATTGAAGGAAGGAGCAACCACTTCTACTTCGGAATTCTCTTCCTCAATAAAGTGTGTGGCTACTTGCTCTGCTGATGCAGTTGTTGCTCGCTGAGTGAAAAGAACTGACCACAATGCAACCACAAAAAGCAGAGATGCACGATGGGAAATCAAGGTGATGGCGAGCGAACGTCGATTTCCCCATGTTCTAAATACATCAATGACCACGGCAGTAGTGCCCCACAACCACGCAACCCACAACACCAAGACTGCTAGCCCGAAGATAATTTGGGCGCTATCACGTAACTGGGTTGAGTCGACGATCAAACGCAGTGCGCTACCAACAGTCAGCCGAAATAACACCAGAAGGATGGGAACGCCAACAAGGAACGACAAACCCGAACCGAGCGTGGCAATCCTTTTCATGGACCAGTAACAGCTTTCGCACTTCGCTGAGCAGAAACCATTCGACTGCCCGCACCGAATAAACCGAGGATCGACATCGGCACCACTCGACGCACGGAGACCGTAACTTCCTCGGTTGTTGCGCTTACTTCGCCACTAACGCCCCATAGATACAAGTATGCGGAGGCTGTGCTGCGTGCTTTACTTACATCAATATCGGGTTCACCACTACGTAAAGAAGTGACCTCCTGAACGCCGGCGCGTGCAGCATTTTCGGCATGGTCGGCAAGTTGCACCCGTGCCGCAACCAGCCTTCCACCGTCAACTGCCAGCCCTGCACAAGCAATGAAAGTGATTGCTAATACTGCAACGAAGGCCGTGATCGAACCCCGCTCTGTTTGTATCTCTGGTCGCATTATGGTTCCGCTCGCCAACGGTCGATGACCTCAATGGATTGCGCCGTCACGACGCGTTCCCTTAACCCAATCAGACCTAGTCCTGTTTGGTTAACGACACATTCCACTTCGACAAGCACAGAGCGAACCGCCGATTCGGTGTCTACTGCAACATTTATTTGTGGGTTCACGCACGACATGCCACTGAGCTGCAAGTCGGCCAGAACAGCCGCCCTGCCAACCGTTTCCATGCGCGAGATTCTGACGAGCGACGCAGCGCGAGCGCCCTGGTCCGCCGAATGACGAACCTGAGTGAGGGCCTCTGCCCCGCGGCCGGCATAAACAACAAACAGAGCCAGCACGACCAGCACAGGCGCAAGGAGCACCAACTCGACTGTTGCGCTTCCACGATCGGTCTTCATCGATCACTTTCAGCGACATATCGCTCAAATGGCTCACGCGATACCCGAGTAACTGTGAGTGCAAAAAACGGTGCTACTTGTGGCACCCGCAAATGAACAGCAACTGCCACATCTGAATCGGTAAAGGAAACGGATGGCACCTGCGAGCTTTCTGCAGACAATTCGGCGATCATCCTGGCAGCAGCGTCTAATGCTGGAATCATTCCTCCATCAGCTGCCGCCGCGGCAGCGGCACCTTGGGCGGCAGCGACGGAGGCGGCATTTGCAGTGTGGAAATACACCGCACTTTGAACCGCCAATAACAACAGCGAGAACACCACAGGGACCGCAAGCAGTACCTGTGTAGTTGTCTCACCTCGATCCAGCTTCATTCGTTAACCAATCAGCCGAGATCGAGTGAATTTGCTTTGTCTCGAACCCTTGCTGTAATCGTTGCTCCTACCGCGATTGCTAGAGCAATCAACGCAGCAGCCATAACAACTGTTGTTGCACTTACTTCGCCCTGTTCCAGATCGCTCTGTCGAGATGCGGTGAACCTGATCCAGTAGTACTGGAAGGTGTTCTTCATTGGTGTCATGTTGTTCTCTTTCCTGTTGTTACTTATGAATGTTTGGTTACTGATTACATGTGTGTTTTCCTAAAGAGACCTGGAACCGATTTTCATAAACCCCCCAAAACGAGCGTTACTGCGGGGTATCCAATCAACATGATGAATGCAAGAAAGAGAAGAACCATGGGTACCCCCATTCGCTCGGTGGCAGAATTAGCGGCCGCCTCGATTTCGCTCATCTGGCGATGACGGAGCGATTCTGCCTTTGCAGAAAGCGACGACCGGATGCGCGCTCCATGCTCGCCAGCAAGTTGAACGCTGCCGGCAACCTCTGTTACGTGCGTGAGGTTAAATCGCTCGCCTAGGGCTGCCAACTCATTCCATGGCGAGGTTCGGGCACTGCGTGCCCTGACTAACGCATTACGCAGTTGGCCGAACGCCCATCCATCGCCAGCATCGGCAGCCGCCATAAGCGCCGTCTCGGTGCCGGCACCGCCCGCAAGAAGAACATTGGTGAGGTCGAGAAAACTGGAAAATGCATGGAGGAAACTCTGTCTGCGGCGGCGCGCTTCAGCCTTTAATCGCTGATCAGGGAGAACAAACCCAGTGAGCGCGCACGCGATAGAACAAAAAATAGCGAAGGTGTTGTCGATCGAGACACCAAGGACAGATAGCAAAGAGAACAAAATTGCGGGCATCGCTGCGCCAGCAACTACACCAACAAGTTTCTGAACGACCATGTCCTCTGCAATTCGCTCGGTAAGCGCTAGGTCAGAGCGATGTCGTTCGCTTGTTCGTTGTTTCAATTGATGCTGCACCGTTGGCAGCCAACGTGAAAGTTTTTTCATCAATCGATCAAAGACCTCTGGAAAGGCGAGCAAAAACACTCCTGTTCCACAAAGTGCGCCAGCAAGAATGATGAGGATCATCGGACTATCGCCAACCGTCGCCGAATGAATCGTTCGGGTGCCTGAATATGCGACATGCTGTGCATCAGAACAATCGCCGTTGCAAACATGACGAGAATGCACGACAAGATAAGTTGCCCCTGGATTGACGTGTACGGATCGAGATATGCGCGATTAAAGATGAATAGTCCGCCGACAAATGCAGAAACAACCCCCGTAATGATTCGGACTGCGCTTCTCGTGCGCGCACGACCTACCCAAACCCTGCTCCGCATGCGGCTTTCATCTCGTGCGCACTGTGCTACGTGGCCAAGCAATACTCCAAGATCTCTTGCTTGATGTTGGGTTGCAGTTACCAATGCTGCAACAACAAAGTCGGCCGTGGGATGATCCACCTCCTCGGCGAATCTGCGCAAACCGTCTTGCAATGATCCGTATGCCATGAAGGCTGCGAGAC
>Ga0082207_1000382_pt1 | contig 25607 bp, 22 predicted proteins | sample LakMenEpi10Aug09_FD_71540 | JGI IMG/M metagenome (GOLD analysis project Ga0082207, IMG submission 71540)
TTGATAATTTTTGTCGTATTCCGTGAAGGTGGTATAGTGAAGTGCCAGTTTTTGCATGTTGAATTCGGGCAGATCGATCTGGCTAAGTACCTGCGTGATTTCGCGACATCGATCAGTTCGGAAGTTAAAACAGATCACGGCGTCTTGCGACTTGATTTTTGTCAGTGCCTTCCCTTGTTCATCCACGATCACTGTCGGAAGGATGAATTCATCGGTGATGTTCGCAGCGTAGGCGGATTCGATCGCTTGAAGAGCATTCGCTGCGGTTTGACCGGTTGCCTGTATCAGCGCATCATAGGCCAATTTTACTCGTTCCCATCGTTTGTCCCGGTCCATCGCATAATACCTTCCACTCACCGATGCGATCTTTGCTTTTCCTGCTATTGAATTTTCCAGTTGTGTCAGAAAACCTTTACCACTTTTTGGGTCGGTATCTCTTCCGTCAGTAAAAGCATGAATGAAGATCTCTTGTACACCGGCCTGGTGGGCGATGTTTACGAGTGCTATCAGATGTTCAATGTGTGCGTGTACGCCGCCGTCACTTACCAGTCCCAGCAGGTGCAATGGTTTTTTATGCTCGATAGCATATTGGAAGCTGTTTCGGAGGGTGGTGTTTTGAGCGAGTTCTCCATCTGTGATGGCTTTGTTGATGCGTTGAAGCTCTTGGTATACGATGCGTCCGGCGCCTAGGTTCAGGTGTCCGACTTCTGAATTACCCATTTGTCCGGAAGGGAGTCCGACCGCCTCTCCGCAGGTCACCAGCGTGGTATTCGGATAGCGTTGATATAAGCTATCGGTGAAGGGAACGCGAGCATGTTGGATGGCATCTGCGGCAGGGACTTTTCCAAGCCCCCATCCATCCATGATCACGAGAATGACTTTTCGGTTTTTCTGGTTCATGATTGAAATATCCCGTTGAAACGGGCCTTTCAAAGTTACGAAAGCAGCAGCGGGGGCGGGGGAAATGAGGCTATTTTTGTGGCATGTCGACAAGTAAACACCTGGAATCCTTTAGTACCTGGCTTACGGAAGATCTTGGTACGGGCGATCATACCACATTGGCCACCGTGGGGGCTGATGTACAGGGAACTGCCGTCTTGCTGGCCAAATCAACCGGCGTCTTGGCCGGTGTGCAGGCGGCATTGGAGTTTTTTGATTTTGTTGATCCGACTTTGGAGCGAAAAGTTTTCATGAATGACAGTGATCGGATACAGGCCGGTGATCGGGTCTTTCAACTGAGCGGATCAGCCCGTTCGTTGTTGATCGGAGAGCGAGTGGCACTAAACATGATGCAACGCATGTCGGGGATTGCAACGCTGACTGACCGGTACGTGCAGGAGATAGCCGGAACAAAAACTGTTTTGCTGGATACGAGAAAAACCACGCCCGGTTTTCGTTGGGCCGAAAAAGAGGCAGTGAGAATCGGCGGCGGATCCAACCATCGTTTCGGATTGTATGACCGTATCTTGATCAAGGATAATCACATAGATCATGGTGGTGGGGTTCGATCTGTAATTGAGGCGACCCGCCAATATTTATCAGCCAATCAGTTGGCCATACCTGTTGAGATCGAAGTGCGCACCATGGAAGAGCTCAATGCGGTGATCGAATATGGTCGGGGCTGTGTGCATCGGGTGTTGCTGGATAATATGTCTCCGGAGCAGGTTCATGAAGCGGTTGCTCGCATCAATGGGTTGTATGAATCAGAAGTCAGTGGCGGCATCCAGTTAGGGAATATTCGAGCATATGCGATGGCTGGAGTTGATTTCATCAGTGTTGGCGCACTGACGCATCAGGCGGTCAGTTTGGACCTGAGTTTGAAAACGGTAATCGAATAATATGTCGAAAAAAAATCGTCCCGATCAACAGGGCTATGTGTACAGCACCGACCCGAATTTCTCCTACGAGCATGAGTCCAATGAGGAAGAAACGTTGCCGCCGGCGAAGCAACAGCTCTATGTTCGGCTCGATACCAAGCAACGGGCCGGAAAGGCTGTGACTGTAGTGGAGCGATTTGTGGGCAAAACAGACGATCTCGAGGATCTAGGAAAAAAACTGAAATCCCATTGTGGCACCGGCGGTTCCGTCAAGGACGGAATAGCGCTGGTACAGGGAGATCAACGTGAGAAAATCAAAGCTTTTTTGCTGAAACTCGGGTATAAGGTGAAGGGATAAGGGTTGAGGGATGAGGGATGAGGGTTGAGATGACAAGAGGTGGAATTTTATTATTGCCCTTGAGCCAGGCTGTATCCTTTTTTCTCTCCCCACATATTCAGGATTTCAATGGAGCAAACTTTAAACTCCTTCATGAAGTGCTGATACAGTTCAAGGATTTCTTCTTGTGTACAGGCAGCTGCGTCTTTGCTCTCGATCCGGCAGCGATATTGATTGACCAGGTTTGTGAATACAGAACCCTTGGGCCAAACCTGCGTACCGCGGTTGCTGATGGTGACCAGTTCAAATTTCGGATTCATTCCGGCGAGTATTTTTTCCGCAACGGGAGTAGGCTGTTCTTCGCTTTCCACAAAAAAGTCGGCCCCCACGATCTTTTCATCCATCGTTTCTTTTGACATGATCAGGGGATTCTTCTCCAGTTTGTACTGGGTGGGCGTGATCGGTTTGTCTTCCAGTATGGGTCTGGCGCCGTGTGCAGGTGTTTTGCCCAGATTATTGATGATGGTCTGAATAAATTCAGTGGTATTGAGTACCGGTTTACTCTTGTCTCCGAAATCACCGGTGCGGGCACCGCTTTCCAGGGTGTACAGCAATGCATTCTCGATGCGGGCGGCGTGTCCCATGAAGCCAAGATGACGCAGCATCGCCAGTCCGCTTAATAACAAGGCGGTCGGGTTGGCGATGTTTTTTCCCATGATGTCCGGAGCGGTACCATGTACGGCCTCGAAGATGCAGATGTGGTCGCCGATGTTGGCAGAAGGAGCAAATCCAAGTCCACCGACCAAGCCTGCACAAAGATCACTGACTATATCGCCTTGTAGATTGGTAAGCACCACTACATCGAATAGGTCAGGGCGGGTGACCATTTTCATGCAGAGGTCATCCACGATCACATCGTCACTCTTCAGTTCGGGGTATTCTTTGGCTACTTCATAGAATACTTCCAAGAAAAGTCCATCGGTGATCTTCATGATGTTCGCCTTATGTCCGCAGGTGATGCGACGGGCACCTTTTTTGCGGGCCATTTCAAAGGCATAACGGATCACTTGTTCGCTACCTGGGCGTGTGATGAAACGGCGACTCAGTGCTACATCATGGGTGAGCATGTGTTCGATCCCTCCGTAAGTATCCTCGATATTTTCGCGTACAATCGTGAGGTCGATCGGAATACCTGCCTTCGAAAAAACCGTATCGACTCCGTGGAGCGTTTGAAAAACCCGCTTGTTGGCATAGGTGTTCCAGGTTTTACGAGCGGTGACATTCACACTTTTCACACCCTTGCCTTTGGGCGTTTCCATCGGGCCTTTGAATAGGATACCGAGCGATTCAATGGTCTGCTGTGCCTCAGGCGTCATGCCATTATTGAAACCTTTATCAAATACCCATTTACCCATATCGACCGGTACGTATTCCAGCGGTACGCCCGCAGTATCAAAAAGGGACAGTACGGCTTTCATGATTTCGGGGCCAATGCCGTCCCCATGGGCGATCGCGATCTTCATAATGTGAATTTGGGTGCAAAATTAGGCAGGTACAGCCCAATCAATTTATGCACAAGGGAAAATTTATAATTCTCTTTACCTACTTTTAGATATGGTCAGTCTGGTCACCTCCGGGGTAGCTGTTAGTGTGGAAACATTTTATCAGGCTGATGCCAATCAGCCGGAATTCATCTTTGCCTATCGCGTTACGATCGAAAATAAAAATCCGTTTCCTGTTCAATTGATGCGACGTCACTGGGATATTTTCGATAGCAATGGCTCCTATCGTGAGGTGGACGGTGAGGGTGTGATCGGTTTGCAACCCATTCTCGAGTCCGGGGCCCGTCATCAATACATCAGTGGCTGTAATCTGAATACCGAGATGGGGCGGATGTCCGGGTACTACGAGATGAAAAATCTTAATACCGAGAATACTTTTGAGGTGGCGATTCCGGCCTTCGATCTGATCATGCCGGCTAAACTGAACTGATCACCTCGGCTTGTACCCTGCTTTTTCCAGGATTTTTTGCGGTGCTGTCCAAATGAGTGCCTCCGGGGTTGTATTCGGGAATTTTTCCATGTAAGCACGCACGATCTGACGACCGACCCAAGTTCCCAGGTTGCCTGGTGATCGCTCTTGGTCGAGTCCAACAGTAAAGGGGCCTTCTCCTAAAAAATTTTGCAACAGTTCCGGGTCGTTTGACTGCAAGTCGATATTCTTCAGAAAATAACTCCAGATCATGGATTCATTTTTTTCACACCATTTTAGCTGATCGGCCGTATACCCCATTTTGAGCGAATCAGCTGTGTGGGGAAGGAATCGATCGAGCAGCCAAGCTTCTCGTCCCCGGCGGATCATCCGATCGATCAATGAGCCGAAGCGTGCAGTATCGGGTGCAATATCCTGTACGATTAATTTGAGACAGTTCACGGCAATGTACGGGCGATCGAATCGGCGGCTGATATAGGTTGGGAACAGCTCCATCCCTTGCGGGGATAGATAAAATGAAAAATCTTTCCCGGCATATTGATGCAATCCGACGGCTATGCCTTCTCTCGTAAGGGCTGTGCCCGGTGAATCAAATGGGCCAACAAAAAAAATGAGTTTTTTATTGGTCGGATAAGCGGGAAAATAATAGCGGGCAAATTGCAGTCCCTCTTTTACGGATCGTTGGATATCATCCACGGCCTCATACGTGCGCATGAGGGTATCGTACAGCGGTCGATACCCTTCAAAGAAAAAAAGCAGGTTGTTTCGACTATCGGAAGATGTGTCATCGGCAGGGAGTCCGAGTACATGCTGCATGAAATCGACATAAAAGGTTGGGTGTTCCTGCCGCACTTGTGTCAGTCCCTCATTCAGGCGATTCAGGTCCACCGCAAAAAAAGAGCGATCGAAACGTTCTACGTCCACCTTGGCTTCCACTTTCGCCACATCGGGTATGTTGTTGTTGCCACAGCCGTAGAGGGCAGCCAAAAACAGCAGGGGGAAAAGACGATTTATCATATGTTATCAAACGAGGTCGGTGTGTTGAATATTGCCCGGCATGGGCCGTGAGTCAGTACCTTTGCAACATGCGCATCGCACTGGCTCAGCAAAACTACCGAATAGGGGATATTGACGGAAATACCGACAAGATCCTCGAGGCTGTTTGCTTGGCAAAAGAGGCCGGTGCGCAGTTGATCCTTTTCTCTGAGCTGGCTGTTTGTGGCTATCCGCCACGCGATCTGCTGGAGTTTTCGGAATTCATCGACCGATGCGAACAGGCGCTGGAGCGGATTCGCATCGCGTCTGTAGATATTGGCATTGTGGTGGGCGCACCTCAGCAAAATCCGAACAAGAACGGAAAACGTCTTTTTAATGCAGCGTATCTGTTCGATGCACAGCAATTGATTGGTGTGGCACAAAAAACCTGTTTGCCCAACTACGACGTATTTGATGAGTATCGATATTTCGAGCCGGCTCGACAGTGGTCTGTTTTGCCGTTTCGAGGAAAAAAGCTGGCGATCACGATCTGTGAGGACATCTGGAATATGGGCGATCATCCGCTGTATCGTGAATGTCCGCTCGATCATTTGCACCCCCAGCAACCCGATCTAATCCTCAATTTGTCTGCCTCTCCGTTCGACTATACCCATCTGGAAGATCGTAAGGCGATCCTCAAGCTCAATGTCAGAAAGTATAAAACACCCATGCTGTATTGCAATGCGGTGGGTAGTCAGACTGAGTTGGTGTTCGACGGCGGTTCACTCGTGATGGATGCAGATGCGAATCTGGTACAACAACTCCCCCTGTTCGAAGAATCCATTCGATATGTAGATGTAAATGAGGGCGGACGATTCACACAGCCTGTACTAGCTTCTGCTGCTCAGCTCCCTGATGCGGAGTGGAATCCGGATACATTAAAGCCTGAAACGGGTATTGCTGCGATTCATCAGGCACTGGTGCTTGGCATCCGAGATTATTTTCAAAAAATGGGATTCAAGCAGGCGATCCTGGGTAGCAGTGGTGGTATCGACAGCGCCGTGACTTTGGCATTGGCCGTGGAAGCACTCGATAAAGAAAATGTTCGTGCGATTCTATTGCCTTCCCCATTTTCTTCTACACATAGTGTAGCAGATGCGTCTTCGCTCAGTGATCGGCTGGGAAACCCCTATGATATTGTTCCGATCGATCGGGTTTTTGAATCTTTTCTGGTTGAGTTGAAGTCCATGTTCGCCGACCGTCCATTCGGTTTGGCCGAAGAAAACATGCAATCCCGTATCCGTGGAAATTTTTTGATGTCGATTGCTAACAAGTTCGGTTATATCCTGCTCAATACCTCGAATAAAAGTGAATTGGCTACCGGATATGGAACCTTATATGGCGATATGGCCGGTGGACTCGCTGTTTTAGGTGATTGTTACAAGCTTCAGGTCTACGAATTGGCTCGTTATATCAACAGAGAGAAAGAGATCATTCCGTCCTCGATCCTTACCAAGGCTCCCTCGGCTGAGCTCAGACCTAATCAAAAGGATTCGGATTCATTGCCTGATTATTCGTTGCTCGATCCGATCCTTTATCAGTATATCGAACAACGGAAGGGTCCGGAGTCGATCGTTGCTTCGGGATTCGATCGGACTATGGTGGAACATGTGATACGCCTTGTAAACATCAATGAGTATAAGCGCAATCAATTTTGTCCCATCATTCGCGTATCGCCCAAGGCCTTCGGGGTGGGGCGTCGCATGCCTATTGTGGCCAGTTATCTGACGAGTAAATCAATTAACTGATCCATGCGCGGGCTCGTCTACAAATCCACCGGCAGTTGGTATGTGGTCCGCGATGAGCAGGGCAAAAGCTGGAATGCTCGGATCAAGGGTGTCATGAAGCTCGATTCGATCACCAGTACGAATCCGGTTGCCGTGGGAGACTGGGTGAAAATGGAGATCGAAGAGGAAGCGATAGCCAGTGCTATGATCACAACTATCGAGCCGAGAAAGAACTATTTACATCGACAAAGTCCGCGTCATAAGTATCAACATCACATTGTGGCGGCTAATCTTGATTTGTCTATGTTGATCGTGACCGTGAAAAGTCCGAAGACCTCCACCGGTTTCATCGATCGTTGTTTGATCGCCTCTGAAATGTATCACGTTCCTTCGATCATAGTTTGTAATAAAGCGGATCTGCATACCGATAAAGAGAATGCTGTATTCGAAGAATGGAAACGAGTATATGGAGGTGCCGGATATCCGGTCTTGCTTGTCAGTGCCGAAACGGGTTTGGGAATGGATGAATTACTCAGTATGCTGAGTGGGAAGACGACCTTGGTGACCGGACACAGTGGTGTGGGTAAATCAAGTTTATTGAATCGTTGGTTACCCGGCATCAATCGTCGCACCCAGGATGTGAGTGGATGGAGTGGCAAGGGTTTGCATACGACCACATTTGCTGAGATGTTTGAACTGCCGCAGGGAGGAAGACTCATAGACACCCCCGGTATGCGTGAGTTCGGGTTGGTGAATCTGGAGAAAGCTGAGCTTTCACATTATTTTCCGGAGATGCGAAAGCTGCTGGATGGGTGTCAATTCAATAATTGTCAGCACCTCAACGAACCGCAATGCGCCGTAAAAGAGGCGGTGCGTACAGGTATTATCGATGAAAAGCGATACTTGAGTTATGTGAATCTGCTGGATTCGATCGACGAGCGCAATTATTGATCAGCTTCGAAATTTCTTCGCCCGCTTTACACTTTTCATGGCTTTGGGATCGCCGCTGAGGATCTGTTCAGCGCCTACATTTTTACCGTTGCTCGGGCAGCCCGATTTCCGACGAAAGAGATTACTCATTGGGCCGCAGGAAGTCAGCGTAAAGCAGATCAGCAGCAGTCCCCAGAAACTATTTTTCAGTCGCATCTTTAATTATTTTCGTTTTTTTCTTTTTGAAACCAACCGGCGTATTTGATATAATTATTAGCGATGCGTTCGATTTCGCCCCGCACCAATTCAGGCGTGATGTCTTTTACTTTTTTCGCCGGCACACCAGCATAGATGCTACCGCTTTCACAGAGGGTTCCCTCAAGTACCACCGCGCCGGCGGCGATGATGGTGTTTGACTGCACAACGGCTTTATCCATCACGATGGCGCCCATGCCGATCAGTACGTGATCGTGCAACGTGCATCCGTGCACGATGGCATTGTGCCCGATAGATACTGAATTTCCGATGGTGGTGCCGCATTTTTCATAGGTGCCATGGATGCAGGCGCCATCCTGAATATTCACCCGGTCGCCGATGCGGATAAAATTCACGTCGCCACGAACCACCGCATTGAACCAGATGCTGCCCTCCTTGCCCATTTGAACATCGCCAACAATGGTAGCATTCGGTGCGAGAAACGTGTTCTCTCCGAATTGTGGTTGTTTTCCTTCTACCGGTAGGATCAGTGCCATCTTACTAGTTATGATACAAATATCCTCTTTTCTTTCCGACCTTTAACCCGTGAATACAAGGGAGATTTTTTTACAACATGTGGCACAGACCTCGCCGGCCTCTTTGGCCTTCGAGATCGAGCGGGCTGAATGTGCCACCCTGTTCGATGTTAAGGGTAATGCCTATATCGATCTGATCGGTGGCATCTCGGTGGCGAATATGGGTCATGGTCATCCGAAGATCTTGGCGGCCATTCGAGAGCAACTCGACAAGTACCTGCATGTGATGGTATATGGTGAATTTGTTCAATCCCCGCAGGTACTGTATGCGCAGCGTCTTTGCTCCCTGTTGCCATCAACCTTGAACTCCGTTTACTTCACCAACTCGGGTGCTGAGGCCGTGGAAGGGGCCATGAAGTTGGCCAAGCGGCATACGAACCGAACGCGTATCATCAGTTTTCAGGGATCTTATCACGGCAGTACCCAAGGGGCATTGAGTGTAATCGGGGATGAGTATTGGAGACAGGCGTTTCGTCCCCTTTTACCCGACGTATGGCACCTTCGGTACAACGATCCGGCAGCGATCGATGCCATCGACGAAACAACGGCTTGTGTATTGCTGGAGACGGTACAAGCGGAATCGGGCATACTTGTTCCGGATGCCGGCTGGCTGAAGGCGTTGGAGAAAAAATGCAGGGCGACGGGTACGTTGCTGATGTTGGATGAGATACAGGCTGGGTTCGGTCGCACCGGCAAGTGCTGGGCCTTTGAATGGTTCGACATCGTGCCGGATGTATTGCTTTTGGGGAAAGCGTTGGGTGGTGGGTTGCCACTCGGCGCTTTCATCGCGGATAAAAAAATAATGGACAGGTTAACGGATGAACCGGTACTCGGACACATCACTACGTTCGGCGGACATCCGTTGAGTTGTGCTGCAGGGCTCGCTGCACTGGATGCACTGGTCGAAGAAGGATGGATCGAGACAGTGAAAGAAAAAGAAGCACTGTTCCGTACGCAGTTACAACATCCGATGATCAAATCGATCCGCTCCTTCGGATTATGGATGGCAGTCGAATTTAGTGATGCGGAAACATGCAAACGCGTGATCGATCATTGCTTAGCAGTAACTCCGCAAGATCCGACCGGACTCATGACCGATTGGTTTTTGTTTGCGCCGAATTGTTTGCGCATCGCGCCTCCATTGATCATCTCAGAAGCGCAAATCAAACTTGCCTGTGAACGTATCTTGAAGGCTATCGATCAGAGTAGGCTATAGATCCAGAAACCAAGCAACGCGCCGAGCAGTGGGCCAACTACGGGGATCCAGCTATAGCTCCAATCCGAATCTCCTTTTCCGTGAATGGGTAACATAAAATGGGCGATGCGTGGCCCGAGATCTCTTGCCGGATTGACGGCATAACCCGTCGGACCACCCATACTCAATCCGATCGCCAATACAACAAGCGCAATAGGAAGTGCATCGATCGTAACGAATGGTGTACTCGGTTGAGACATGCCCAAGGCCGCAACCACCAATACGGCAGTGCTGATGATCTCGGTGATCAGATTCGGTATGGTTTTACGAATGGCGGGCGCATTGCAAAAAACGGCTAGTTTCAAGGAGGCATCAGCTGTGCGCTCAAAATGTGAATGATAGGCGAGCCAGGTGAGTGTAGCGCCGATGATCGCGCCACCGAATTGAGCGATCAGATACGGTATGATCAGCGTTCGATCGAAATCGCTGAAAAGGGCGGCCCCCAATGTAAAGGCAGGATTAAGATGTCCGCTGCCACCCAGTTTGACACTAACATAATTCCCGATGAATACGGCCATGGCCCATCCAAGGGTGATGACGATCCATCCGCTGTTGTTGCCTTTTGTATCGGTCAGTACTACATTGGCTACCACGCTGCAGCCCAGTGTGATGAGGAGGATCATGCCGATAAATTCTCCGATAAATGGTGTCATGTGTGATTGGTTGATTTTATTGTGCGTTGGCCCACGCGATGCTGGCATTCACGGCTCGGTGCCATCCTGCTAAAGCAGTTGTTCGTTCAGCATCCGAGCAGAGGGGATCGAATTGTCGTTGTTTTTTCCAGTTGGACTGAAGGGAGGAGAGGTCTTTCCAATAACCGACTGCCAATCCGGCCAGGTAGGCCGCACCGAGCGCGGTGGTTTCGGTGATCTCGGGCCGGATCACTGAACAATTGAGTAGGTCTGCCTGAAACTGCATCAATGCATTATTGATGGTGGCGCCGCCATCCACACGAAGTTCTTTAATGGGAATGCCGGCATCCGCATTCATGGAATTCAAAACATCCGCCGTTTGATAGGCGATGCTGTCCAGTGCCGCCCTCGCCAGGTTTGCCTGATTACTACCGCGTGTCAATCCGAAGATCGTACCACGTACATGGGGGTTCCAGTGTGGTGCACCCAATCCGGCAAAAGCGGGTACGATGTATACACCTCCGGCATCGGGTACCTGCGCAGCGAGTGCTTCCACTTCGCTTGAATGGCGGATGATCTTCAATTCATCTCGCAGCCATTGCACCACGGCGCCTGCGATAAAGACACTTCCTTCTAATGCGTACTGGGTGACGCCGTTGATCTGCCAGGCAATCGTTGTGAGTAGTTGGTTGTTTGAGTGGATGGCTTTCTCTCCGGTATTCATCAGCATGAAGCAGCCGGTTCCATAGGTGTTCTTGGCCATGCCTGGTTCGGTGCAGAGCTGTCCGAATAAGGCAGCTTGTTGATCGCCGGCGATCCCGGCAATGGGAATGTTGTTTGAGGGATTGCTTCCATGCAGGTGGGCCTGTCCGTACACTTCACTGCTCGATCGTACGTTGGGCAACACGGAGGAAGGGATATTGAAAAGTTCCAGCAGTTCATTGTCCCATTGCAAGGAATGAATGTTGTACAGCATGGTTCTCGATGCATTACTGACATCGGTTACGTGCACTTTTCCCTTTGTGAGGTTCCAGACCAACCAGCTGTCGATGGTGCCGAATGCGAGTTCTCCTTTTTCCGCACGGGCTCTCGCATCGGGCACCTGTTCCAGGATCCAATGCAGTTTGGTGGCCGAAAAATAGGCATCGATCAGGAGTCCGGTTTTTTGCTGGATCATCGATCCTTTTCCCGCAGCTTTCAGCTGGTCGCAATACGAAGCGGTGCGTCGGTCTTGCCATACGATGGCGGGGTGTATAGGATGACCAGTTCTGCGATCCCATACAACGGTTGTTTCTCGCTGATTCGTGATGCCGATCGCCGCGATCTGTTCGGGTTGAATCTTAGCTTTTGCCAGCACTTCGGCGATGGTGCCCGATTGCGTGCTCCAGATCTCATCCGCATCATGTTCAACCCATCCGGGTTGCGGATAATATTGTTTGAATTCTTTTTGGGCGATGCTGACGATCTGACCCCCTTGATCGATCAGGAGGGTTCGACTGCTGGTGGTACCCTGATCGAGGGAAAGTATGTAGCGATTGGACATGACGATCTGGATGGCCAAGTAAGATAATCGATTTACGCAATGCGTAAAACAAAAGATCCCGACATTAGTCGGGATCTGAACAGAAGGTGTAGGGGAGGATCAGAAGTCAAGTCCCATCGATAAATAATATTTCGGTTTTCCCTTGAAGAATCCATCCATTTGCCAGGCAGCATCTACGCGCAGGAAATAGCCGAGTACGGTGCTGCGGGCGCCGAATCCGTATCCACCGGCAAAGGGACCGATACCACCTGCTTTCACTTTCAGCGTTACGGGTGGAGCCCGGTAAAATAAGGCTGGACGCTCGATCTTATCATAGGCTCCGTTCCACGCTGTTCCAAGGTCGATGAATTGAACCAGTTGGAAATTTCTGAGCAGCGCATTGTTGATCGGCTTGTTGATGAAGGTCGTGAATACCGGGATGCGTACTTCACTGTTCAATACCACGGCGTTGTTTCCGTTGGCGATATTTTGTTTGAATCCGCGCAGGTTCACGGCCAGTGATTGATAGGCATAGTCGTTATCTGGATCGAGCGGATGTGCCGGATCGAAATAGCGATAGGTGCCATCTGCTTTTTGGTTGTTGGCGAACATCAGCCAATTGTCGACCCCGCCCAGATAGTAGACGATCTTTTGTGTGCCGAAAGAGAAATCGCCGGCTGCACGAACCGACCAACTGATGTTCCGGTAGATGGGCAGGTAGTGGCGGAAATCAAATCCCGCATTCATGACGAATGGGAAATCGCCGGTACCCTGCACAGTATTCTTTCCGACCTGTGCATTGTAGTCGAAATAGATTTTCCAGCGCAGTCCTTCCCAAATATTCAGTGCGGGCGAGATGGCATCGTCGTGCACAAATTCAACACGGGCCAGCGCATAGCTCAATCGATCGTCCTTGGCAAAGAGTGAGCGGTCGGGGAAGAATTCATTGGCAAGTTTAACGTATCGATCGCTACGATACCCCAGGTTAAAACGCAGGCTGCGCACTTTATTGAATGGGTAACTGATACTGACTTGATATAAGTTGGATAAGAGTTTTGAATTGTACCAGGTCGAATCTGTATACAGCGGCGGATTATCGATCGCATTGCGATAATAGGTGAATCCGAAATCGATCCGTTTTTTCAGGTATTGGGAGGTGAAAACGTATTCGTTGTTACGGAGGTTGGGACTTATGCGATAGCCTCCCGCGATCTTCCAGTCTTCCATCAGGTCGGAGGTACCTACTCGTACAATACCATTGAGCGGGTCGTTGTTACTCAGTTGGATCGGACCGTAGCCGCCTTGGAAAGGTTGGTAGCGGGTAACCAGTACGTTATTGTTGAATCCGCTGACGAGGTAATCATTGAAGAATTTCGGGGGGCGATAGGAGTACCGTTTGAGTTTTGGTAATTCAGTATTCTTCGCGGGAAGGGTTGTGCCTACACTCAGCGTACTGTCGGCTTCGTCTTCAAATCCACTGGTGAAATCACCTCCGGTCTGCTTCGTACTATCAGCGGTGGCTGGCGCATCGGGGAGTGATTTTTTTGCGGCCTTCTTGGACTCTTCAATGGTTTTGCGACGGTATTGTGTAGGCGGGGTACTGATGTTTCGGCGGCGCAGGGTGTTTTCATCGATGCGGAGTCGATAGAGCAGTTTTACATCCCCCAATTGAACCACCTCGCTCACTTGCTGATTGTCTCCAGCGGTTCGGGTTTCCAGCATGCTGCTTTGGTAGTTGGTCAGCGGAAATACATAGGCGGAATCATTGGTGAGCGATACGAATCCGACTGAGTCGATATCATCTTTTTTATATTCGGTTAGCAGACTGTCGATCTCTTTTTGCGGGGGATTGCGGAGCACCTCTTCTCCGATGAAAACAAGCGTATCCACACCGGCTCGCTCAGTGGTAAAGAAACCTGCATAGCGGTTATTCACGCCGTTTTCATCACTGATGAAGGTGAAGTGAGAAGTGTTGTATTGTGAGGGATAACGGGCGTTGCCCCATTTCAAGTCGGTGAGTTTGGAAAGTTGTCGTTCGGCGGATTTATTCCAGTTGTCGACTAAATAAATGTTGAAATGCGAACCGGGCAGGGAGTCCATCGTCGCGCGCAAATTCGGGTTGGGGCGGTTGCTGGCGTAGAGGATACCGGTCTTGTTGGGGAAAGCCACAAATGACGGATCGAGATCGTCATACGGATCATTGGTGATCTGTTCGCTGGTCTGTTTATCGATCTTGTAGATGTAGATATCGGATTGGCCTTTACGGACGGCGCTGAAGATGAGTGTGTTTTCATTCAGCATGAACTTCATGTCCTGTATCTGATCGAAGCCGGCGATCTCTTGTTTGTTGATCTTGACGCGGCGTGCCACATCGTAAATGAAAAACTTGATCTTTCCTTCCTCCCAATAAAGTACGGCGAGTCGGGTGCCTTTTGGATCCCAGGCGAGAATCGGATAGTGTGGATTTTGATCATCTTCCCTAGAGCGTACGCCGAGCTTCAGCAGCACTTTGCGTTGTACGAAATTCTCCATGAGGACAACCTCATAGCGTCCCTGACGGAACTCAACGACGCCATAGGTGAAACTGCGGGGAACGGGATTTGCATTGAAACGGATATAGTCTTTTTTGCCGATGTATTCACTCACGGCAAGTTGACCTTTTGGCGTATTGCGACGACCGCGAATGTCTTTGTAATAGACTTCGGTGTTCTCTGTCATGAAGTCTTTGAGAATATCTTTAAATTTTTTCTTCGCGATCTTATAGGAAGCTTGGTTGAGATTTCGATAGATACGTGCCAAATAAAGGAAGTAAGTGGGGCGGGTTTTTCCGTAACGGTCGGCGACGTATTTCCAGAAGGCATGTCCGGCCAGCAGGGGTTTATCGAATGCAAAATGGTAAAAGCTTTTGTAGGTCGACGATAACAAGATGCCGCGCAATTGGTCGTCAAGATCCGGATTCCAATTTTCAGCGGCATAGGCGATGTATCCGTCGGTCAGCCATTTAGGCAGATCGAGTAAGGCTTGGTTGGCGGCGAACTCTCCGAGGTTGTCTCCGAATAACAGGTTCTCTACCAGGTTTCGGGCAATGCCCTGACGGATCTGTATACGCAGGTGCTCTCGGTTTCCGTCGTAGTACACTACCATCTTGTTGTTCACCAGCTTGGTGACGCCGCCTGTGTTCTGCCAGTCAATGCCGATGCCGATGTTGGATTGTTGCATCGCATCGTAGTTGTTATACACGACTACGTTAATGCGACGTTGCAAGGTGTATTCAACGAATGTTTCAATGGAAGTCAATTCTTTTTCAGCGATCCGAGATACATAGTTACCGAGGCTCAGGGCGTCTTCCGTGAAATAAACATTGAAGTTTTCGGACTGCAGATATTCCCAGCGGAATTTCTGGTATTGAACACGGTTTTTGCCGAATTCAACGGTATTCACCTGGGCGAAAAGGGGGGAGGTCATACCGACCAGCAACCCGGCTATGATAAGTAGGGAAATGGTTCTCATGTTGGGGATGGCAGGGGGCTTTTATTACCTTTACCTGCTAGCGTATAAAATTACGGAAAAGGCTTATGTTGACTGTTAAATCCTTTTGCTTCAATCCCTTCTCGGAAAACACCTATTTGGTGGCTGCGCCCGATGGAACTTGTGCCCTCTTTGATCCGGGTTGCCATTCAACTGCAGAAAAGAGTTTACTGGCGTCTTATGTCAAAGAAAATCAACTGCGTCCGATACTTTTCCTGAACACACATTGCCATATCGATCATGTGTTCGGCAACAATTTTGTTCATACCACCTGGAAGTTGCCTCTTCACATTCACGAAGCCGATCAGGTGGTGCTCGACTATGCGCCGATCGCCGGAGACATGTATCAGGTGCCTTGTGAGCAATATGTGGGGGAGCTTAAGTACCTGCATGCCGGTGATAGCTGGCAATTGGGCGGGGAGGAAGTGCATTGCCTTTTTACGCCCGGCCATTCACCTGGGAGTCTATCTTTTTACTGTCCGGGTAGCGGTTGGGTCATCAGTGGTGATGTGTTGTTTCAGGGCAGTGTGGGTCGGACTGACCTGCCGGGAGGCAATACGGATCAATTGATGCAAAGCATTCGGGAGCAGTTGTATGTATTGCCGGATGAAACGGTTGTCTACTCGGGACATGGCCCCGCTACTACCATTGGCGAAGAAAAACGTTCCAATCCCTTTGTTCGCGGATAGGGGTCAGGCGGTATTCATTCGCTCCGACAGGATTTCCTTTCGGGCAAAAAGCAGGAAGCCGGCCATAAAAATGGTGGCGAGGATCAACCCCGACCAACCCATATCGAATCGGATCACTACGAGTCGGTGCGTGATCACCAGGGCGGCACTGATCATCAGGTAGGAAAGAATCTTTTTATGTTGGTAGGGAACAGGATAAAATTTTTGTCCCCCCGCATAACTCAATAGCATCATAACAAAATAGCAACTCACGGTTGCCAGGGCCGCTCCCAGGTAATGATATTCCGGGATCAGCCAGATGTTTAGTCCGATCGTAATGGCAGCCCCAATGGCCGTGATCCAGGCACCCCAAGCATTTCGGTCGGTCAGTTTATACCAGATGCTCAAATTGTAATAGATCCCCAGAAAGATATTACCCATAGCGAACAGCGGAACCAGATAAATTCCTTCGGTCCATTCGCTTCGATCGATCGCCTCAAAGAACCATCCGACCAGATCGATGTACAAGCTGATCAACAGAAACAAAACGCAACAGGTTAGCACGAAGTACCGCATGATGCGGGCATAGGTGGCCGGTGCGTCGGATTCGCTGCTTTTTCGAAAGAAAAACGGTTCTGCTGCCATGCGGAAGGCCTGTATGGCGATCGTGATGGCGATCGAAAGACGGATGATGTTTCCGAATACGCCGAGCTCATGTTTGGCCTGATCGGCCGGTAGGTCAACCACCTGCTGATAGATCAGTCGGCTCATCATATCATTGGCAATACCGCCCATGCCGACCACAATCAACGGCAGGCTATAGCGCATCACTTTTTTCCAGATGAGCGGATCGATGGAGAGACTTACCCCTTTGAATTGATTCGACAGAACCAGCAATGTTACCAAGCTTCCCAAGACATTGCCGATCAGATAATAGACGATTCCGGTTTGTTCGTTGGGATGAAACTGGCTGATCCAGTTCAAAGTATCTACTCCAGCGTAATGGGGTAGAATGCCTAGGCATAGCATTACAACGACTACGTTCACAACGATGCCTGATAGGCGGGCAAAGGCGTATCGGCGCGGGCGGTTTTCGAGGCGGAGCTTAGCAAAGGCCAGCGCTGAGAGGGTATCTAGGACCAGGATCAGGATCATCCACTGTATGTACTCGGGGTGTGCCGACATACCCAGTGCCGAGGCAAGCTGTGTGGTTGATAGCCAAAGAAGGATGCTGAGCAGTGTGGTGCTGAAAAAGAGCGAGGTGGTGAGGGTATTGTAGAGGCGGTGGTTGTCGGTTTGTTGCGCGAATCGGAAATAGGCGGTTTCCAGTCCGTACGTGAACAGGATATTCAGAAACGGAATCAGGGCATAGAGTTGGGTGAGGTCGGCGGTGGTAGCGGGTTCAGCAAAAAACAGCGGCAGTGAAAGGTTCATCAGGTAACCGAGGAATCGGCTTGCGATGGTGGGCAGTCCGTACCAAAGGGTCTGTCCGGCCAGTTTCTTGATACTGCTCAAGGAGAGGGGCTTTTGACAAATGTAGAAAAGTTGGTTGAGGGATGAGGGATGAGGGTTGAGATATTTATAGAATTGATTTTTTATCAACTCTCATCATTCAGCCTAAAACAAAATTTCATCTTTCACCCTTCATCTTTCATCTTTCATCTCCTCATCATATATTTGGAAAAACACTTCCGCATGCGTACTATTTCTCTACTCCTGGTAGGCCTTTTCGTTTCAACGGCTGTTTTGGCACAGCCATATGAGGGGAAGGTGGAATATGACAAAAAGAGACAAGATGCCTTTTTATGTGATTATGCAGCTTCTGCAGAAGCGGTTGACCTTGCCGTTGTAAAATATTTTCAGGAATTAGGATACAAGCCCGTAGAGGAGAAAGGTCTCTTCAATAAGGATAAAGGTTTCAAGATCTTCAAGGATGCATTCGTGAAGGACTTGACTGACGAAAAGCAGGATTATCTGGTGAAGGTGGAATCTCGGAGTAAGAAATCAACTGAAGGGGCCACGCTGACACTGGTGTTGATGAAGGGCTTGGTTAACCAGAAAACAGATATGAAGGAGGATGAGATTCGAAAGGTGAAGCGATTTATGTCCTCTTTGGAGGCATCGGTTCAACGCGAATACCTGGAATTGCAGATCAAGGCCCAGGAAGAACAAGTGGTCAAAACTCAAAAGAAACTCGCTACACTGAAATCAGAACAAATAGATCTCGAGAAGAAACTCCAAACAAATTTGTCGAATCAGCAAGACACCGAAAAGGAGATCTCCGCCAAGCAGACAGCCTTGGAGGTTCTCAAAGCCAAGCGAAGTAATTGATCTCAATAGGGTCTTGACAGGCGTGGCTCTTTGAGGAAAGAGGAGTCTGTCAAACACTTCAGGAACTGCATCAGATTGTATTCGTCTGTGTCACTCATCGGAATGCCATTTTGGATAGATGCATCCACTGTAGTCGATCGTTGAACCCCGTAACGATAATGTCGGATCACTTGTTGCACGGTAGCGAACCGGCCGTCGTGCATATAGTTTGCAGTAGCTGAAACATTACGCAGGCTGGGTACTTTGAATTTAAGCGAGTCGGTGATGTTTCCGGTGATTCGGAATCTACCTAGGTCATTCAAACTTGGATCGATGGGCAGCCCGATATTCCGAAAACTATGGTCGGTGAATAAGGGCTCTGCATGGCAGCTGGCGCACTTGGTTTGAAAAAGCTGATAGCCGGACTGCTCGTAGGAATCGAATACATCTCTTCCTTGTTTTACCCGGTCATATTTGCTGTTCGCGGAAATAAAGGTGGCGGTGAATTGGCTGATCGCATTCGTGATCAGTTCGGGCCGAATGAACCAGGTGCCGTACACGCGCTTGAAAGACTCCCGGTAGGAGGCATCCTGTTGTAAATATTCTTTGATCCGATCGAAGTTCATACCCATTTCAACGGATCCGGTCAATGGTTGCGCGGCTTCTTCGTGGATCGAACCATACGCGCCATCCCAGTGAAAACTTTTTTGCCAGAGCAGATTGAAAAGTGCCGGAGCATTGCGTAGGGTGTGTGAGTTGAATACACCGTGGCTGCGGTCGTGTTCGAATGTGCCGAAGGCCGCTCGTTGTTCGTGACAGGTGCCGCAGGACACCGATACATCCGCCGAAAGTTGCTTGTCGTAAAAAAGTCGTCGCCCCAATGCGATGCCTTCTACTGTCAGATTCAACGCATCAACCGACTGCTCCATTACCGGAAATCCGTCGGGCGTTTGGATCGTAACCGTATGCAGCCGATCGGATTGTTTTTTACACCCAGAAAGCAACCCGAACAGCCCGATGGTCAGTATGAGTTTTATCAAGCGGTTCATTCCGAATCGGGTCTGAATTTTTTTCGATTCGATTTGCGTTCTCCCTGTATCCGTTTTCCTTGTAAGCGATTCTCTTTGGCCGCGCGATTTACTTGTGTGGCGATGCGGGGTCTTTTTCTTTCCAATGCCCGTCGGATCAGTTTATAAAGCACTTCAATGGCCTCCTCTTTATTGGCCAACTGCGATCGGTGTACTTGTGATTTGACCTGCAGTTCCTGTTCGGCATTGATACGGTTGCTGAGTTTTGTATGGATCAGCGTACGTTGCTCATCGGTGAACAGGCCGGTAGTTTCTATGTTCAATGAAGCGATAACGGCCGTTTCAACCTTATTTACATTTTGTCCACCCTTACCGCCGCTGCGGGTGGTTTGAAAGCGGATGTGTGGAATAAGATCTTGGGGTCTCATGGGTCGTCGGGGCTTGATCGGTACCTTTATCCTCAAAGTTACATTCTTCATGCGGGCATTGATCCAGCGAGTGACCAAAGCATCTGTTAAGGTCGATGGCAATCTATCCGGTTCCATTGGCAAGGGCTTTCTTGTGTTGCTGGGGGTGGAGGAGTCGGATACGGAAGAGGACCTGATCTGGCTCAGTAAAAAGATCGTGGGACTTCGATTGTTTGACGACGATCAGGGTTTGATGAATCTGTCACTGACCGATGTTAACGGCGACATATTGTTGGTCAGCCAATTCACGCTACATGCCGCCACCAAGAAGGGAAATCGTCCTTCTTTCATTCGTGCGGCCCGTCCTGATTTCGCCAAACCCATGTATGAAAAAATGATATTCCAATTGGAAGCTGATCTGTCTAAACCGGTTCCGACAGGAGTATTCGGTGCCATGATGGAAGTGGAATTGGTCAATGACGGTCCGGTTACCATTTTGATCGATACAAAAAACAAAGAATAAACTATGAAGATCGAAGAGGCCCAGCAGCAGGTGGATCAGTGGATCCGTACCATCGGAGTTCGTTATTTCAGTGAACTGACCAATATGGCGATCCTCACCGAGGAGGTCGGTGAACTGGCACGGATCCTTGCACGTACGTATGGTGATCAAAGTTTCAAACAAGGAGAGTCTCCTGACCGGTTAGCCGATGAGATGGCTGATGTATTGTGGGTCCTCATCTGCCTCGCCAATCAGACCGGTGTGAACCTGACGGAGGCATTCGAAAAAAATCTCCGGAAGAAGACGGATCGGGACGCCGATCGTCACCGTGACAACCCCAAGCTGCAGTGAATCGACTTATATTTGCGACCATGGCCAACGAGACGAATCAACTCCCCGCGATCATCGCCCATTGTAAGGAATATGGGTTTATTTTTCCCAGCAGTGAGATCTATGACGGACTGCAAGCCGTGTATGATTACGGCCAGATGGGTAGTGAGCTGAAAAAAAACATCAAGGATCATTGGTGGCGTAGCATGACGCAGCTGCAGGATAATATCGTAGGACTGGATGCTGCGATCTTCATGCATCCCACCACTTGGAAGGCCAGCGGGCACGTCGATAATTTCAACGACCCGATGATCGACAATAAGGATAGCAACAAGCGCTATCGGGTCGATCATCTGATCGAAGCACATGCCGAAAAATTAAATGAAGCCGGAAAAGGAGCAGAAGCAGAGGCTTTGATCGCGGAGATGGAAGCCTTGTTGGGGAAGGATGATTTTTCCGGATTGAAGTCGCTCATCGAAGCGAATAGGGTTTCCTGTTCGATCAGCGGTACTTGTAACTGGACCGATATCCGTCAGTTTAATTTGATGTTTGCCACTGAATTCGGATCTACTGATGGGGATGATAATAAAGTTTATCTCCGTCCGGAAACGGCGCAGGGAATTTTCGTCAATTTTCTGAATGTACAGAAGACCGGCCGGATGAAAGTTCCGTTCGGTATCGCGCAAGTTGGTAAGGCGTTCCGCAACGAGATCGTTGCGCGTCAGTTCATCTTCCGTATGCGCGAATTTGAGCAGATGGAGATGCAATTTTTTGTTCGTCCGGGTTCTCAGAAAGAGTGGTACGAATACTGGAAGGCAGAGCGACTGAAATGGCACCTGGCGCTGGGCCTGCCTGCTGAAAAATATCGCTATCACGATCACGTGAAGTTGGCGCACTACGCAGATGCCGCCTGTGACATCGAATTTGCTTTTCCGATGGGATTCAAAGAGCTGGAGGGTATTCACAGCCGAACGGATTTCGACTTAAAGCAACATCAGGAATTCAGTAAGAAGAAGCAACAATATTTCGACAATGATGTCGATCCATCAACCGGCAAGCCATACGGCAATTACATTCCTTATGTGATCGAAACCTCCATTGGTCTCGACAGGATGTTCCTGGCGGTGATGAGTCACGCCTATGAGGAGCAGGACCTGAGTACGGCCGATAAGCAGGATAGTCGTGTGGTATTGAAATTACCGCCGGTGCTTGCACCCATCAAAATGGCGGTGTTACCCTTGAATAAAAAAGACGGACTACCAGAGATCGCGGAGTCGATCATTGCAGCTTGTAGGAAAGATTTTCGTTGTTTTTACGAAGAGAAAGACTCGATCGGTAAGCGCTATCGTCGAATGGATGCACTCGGTACGCCATTTTGTGTAACGGTCGATTATCAGACCAAAGAAGACAACACCGTCACGATTCGTCATCGCGATTCGATGGAGCAGGAACGCATTCCGATCGCTGAATTGAAGTCCCTTGTTTTGAAGGCGATCACGGTTTGATCAAAACGCCTTGCGTAGGGTCATCCGTATAATTCCAAGTGAATTGATTTCTTGTCGTATCCAAGATCCAGGATACGTTGTTTGGCCTCGTCGATCATATTTCTCCAGCCACACAGGAAGAAGTAAGCAGGTTTGACCAATGTTTGCGTTGGATCATCGAGCGCGATGCTGATGTTTTTTCGACAGATCTCCTCGTATACTTGGTGCACATATCCTTGTCGCACGAAATGATCTTCATTACCAATATCCTCTCTTGAATAGGTGGTGATATATTGAAAGCTAGGCACTTTTCGGGCCAGGTCTTTCAGCTCGGATGCATACAGGGCATCACCGAAGGTTCGGCAACCGAAGATGAGGTGGATGTTTTGATGCGCGATGTTGTTGGTCAACAGATGGTGGGTCATAGATCGAAATGGCGCGATGCCCGTTCCGGTGCAGATCATAAAAAGATCCCGATCTAGTGGGTCCGGCAAGGTGAAAACACCTTGAGGGCCGCGTAAGGTGAGTTCGGAACCGATACGGATGTTTTCAAACAGCCAAGTGGTACCGGCACCACCTTCTAGTAGTACGATCACCAGCTCAAATACATTGGTTCCGTCGGGCCAGCTGGCGATCGAGTAGCTGCGCCAACGTTTGTTGGGTTTTTCGTGAATGGGGAGGTCGAGGGTGACAAACTGCCCGGGTTCAAAATCAAATCGCTCGAGTTCATCGACGCGGATCCAGAATCGTCGGGTAGTGGATGTTTCGTCCACGATCCGGATCACGGTGCCGGTACGCCAGGGTTGCAGGGCCATGAGCGAAGATTTGACAGAAAGATACGACGAAACAAAAGGATCGATTTGAATTCACTTGAGCCGCCAATAGTGGCTTATCTTTGCGGCGCAATGGCGCTGGCAGAACTGGTCAATCGATACGCGGCGCACCCCCGGTTGGAAGAACTGCGGGGCAGGATCTCTTTACCCCAACCTCAGCAAATACATCTCGGCGGACTCCAAGGCAGTGCCGCTAGTTTTGTATTGGCAGCTGCCTATCAACACGAGGATTTTTCCAAATGGAATCATGTAGTGGTTCTTGATTCACCTGAATCAGCGGCCTATTTCCACAATGCGATGGAAAGTTTGACCGGCGCCCTGGATCTGTTCTATTTCCCGTCCTCCTATAAATCCCCCCGGGATTTTATCCGATTGAGTTCTTCGCACGTCATGCTCCGCACCGAGGCCTTGATGCGATTCAGTAAAGGGGGCAATCGAAAAATTCTGATCACCTACGCGCAGGCCTTATTGGAAAAAGTAGAATCTGCCTCGCGTTACGCCGATCATCTGATCACCATAAAGACGGGTGACACCTTGGATGTTCCGGGGTTGTTACAGCAACTGGATAAACATCGTTTTCAGCGAACCGATTTCGTTTATGAACCTGGTCAGTTCGCGATCCGCGGCGGCATTTTGGATATTTATTCTTTTGGCAACGACAAGCCATATCGCATCGAGTTGTTCGGTTCAGAGGTCGATTCGATCCGTATCGTGGATCCGGAAACACAATTGAGTGAACGCAAGATCCTGCAGGTGAATATCATTCCACATGTGGAGGCGCTTTCCTCTGATTCGGAGCAGATATCCTTATTCGATTTTCTACCGGCCAATACAATTTTTTGGCTGGAAGATGAAGCGACTTCCATGGAGCAGGCGAGGGATTGGCTGTTGGATCTGGACGCCTATCTGGAAAAAGCGATTCCCTTCGGACCCGTTGAAGACGAGGAAAGAGGCCTGGTTCGTTTACCCAGTAAAAATGATCTGCTCTCTATTGATTCAGTTGAAAATGGACTCAGACGTTTTCATCGCCTGTCGTTCGGACATCAATCAAACAATTCAGAAGCGACGTGTGATTTTCAAACGAGAATGCAACCGGCATTCAATCGTCAGTTTGAGTTGCTGATCCGGGATCTGAAGTCACATGCGGCACAGGGATATGCAATAACTATCGCCTCGGAGAATCCTCGTCAACTTGAGCGGTTACAACAGATCTTCGATGATCTGCAAGCAGAGCTGGTCTTCGAACCCATGATCGCTTCGATCCATCAGGGATTTATCGATGCCGATTTAAAAATCGTTTGCTATACCGATCATCAGATTTTTCAGCGTTATCATAAGTATAAAGTCAAGCAGGCCTATAACAAGAACAAAGCGATCACTATCCGAACGCTGCGTGATCTGCAGCCCGGCGATTTTGTTACGCACATCGACCATGGAGTAGGAGTCTTCAGTGGTTTGCAAAAAATCGATGTGAATGGACGTATGCAGGAGGCGGTGCGTTTGATCTACAAGGATTCAGATATACTTTATGTGAACATCAACAGTCTGCATAAGATTGCCAAGTTCACCGGCAAGGAGGGCTCGGTGCCCAAGATCAATAAATTGGGATCTGATGCCTGGAGCAGGTTAAAAGAGAAGACAAAAGCTAAAGTCAAGGAGATCGCGTTCGACTTGATCACCTTATATGCGAAACGTAAGGCCTTGAATGGATTTACGCATTCGCCCGACAATTACTTGCAGACTGAATTGGAGTCGTCATTCATGTATGAGGATACACCCGATCAAAGTAGGGCAACGGCTGACGTGAAGAAAGACATGGAATCGGGCTCCCCCATGGATCGGTTGGTTTGCGGTGATGTCGGATTCGGTAAGACGGAAGTGGCGATCCGTGCCGCCTTCAAAACTTGCATCGATGGCAAACAGGCTGCGGTATTGGTGCCCACCACGATCCTGGCCTTTCAACACTATAAGACATTTCAAGAACGATTGAAGGATTTCCCGGTGAAGGTTGATTATATAAATCGATTCAAATCGGCCAAGGAGAAAAAGGAAACCCTGCAACTTGTAAAGGAAGGCAAGATCGACATCATCATCGGCACACATGGATTACTTGCAAAAGATGTGGCCTTCAAGGATCTGGGTCTATTGGTAGTGGATGAGGAGCAAAAATTCGGAGTAGCCCATAAAGAAAAGATCAAAACATTACGTACCGCAGTGGATTGCCTGACGCTTACGGCAACGCCGATTCCTCGAACCTTGCAATTTTCGCTGATGGGCGCTCGCGATCTGAGCATCATCAACACACCTCCGCCGAACCGACAACCGATACAGACGGAGGTGCAGGTTTTTCAGGAGGATGCGATCCGGGAAGCGATCTATTATGAGACGGAACGCGGCGGTCAGGTGTTTTTCATTCACAATCGGATCGCGGGATTGGCCGAAATGACAAACTGGATTCAGGCCTTATGTCCCGATTTGA
>Ga0082207_1000383_pt1 | contig 25537 bp, 16 predicted proteins | sample LakMenEpi10Aug09_FD_71540 | JGI IMG/M metagenome (GOLD analysis project Ga0082207, IMG submission 71540)
ATCACAGGAGAGGGTTGATGCAGCGAGGGGCTGCCCGTGCCAATCGAGCGGCGTAGGAAACCGAGCGCAGCATGGAAGGCGAAGCGAGGTTTCCTTCGAGTGAGCGCAGGGCAGGATGCCCGCAGCGAACGTCCGGCGAGATGGCACGGGCAGCCCCGAGCGGCGCAGCACGAACAGCCCGCGGCCTGACGGCCGGTCGGCTCCCAAGCTCCGGGACGGGAGTGACGGCGCGCCTCGAACTGGCGGACGGACCGGCGAAAGACGATACTGAAGGCAACACGGAGTCGGGGCTGCAGTCCTTCGAACTCTCGCGGGGCACCGAATGATGTCGCGATTCATCGATTTTCCGGACGGCATGAGCCGTCGGCACTTCCTCAACCACCTCGCCGGTGCCGCGGCGCTGGCGGCGCCGGCCACCGCCTTCACCAACGCGGTCCTCGCCAACGCGACCGACATGAAGAAGCGGCACAAGGCCGCGATCATGCTCTGGATGGGGGGCGGCCCCAGCAGCATCGACATCTGGGACCTGAAGCCCGGTGCGGCGACCGGTGGCCCCTTCAAGCCGATCGGGACCAGCGCCGATGGCGTGCAGATCTGCGAGCACATGCCGCTCATGGCCAAGCAGATGCATCACATGGCAGTCGTGCGGTCGATGAGCACCCGTGAGGCCGACCACATGCGCGGCCGCTACTACATGCATACGGGCTACGTGCCCAACCCGAACGTCGAGCACCCGAGTTACGGCTCGGTGATCGCCCATGAACTCGCCGACCAGGTGCCACAGCTCGAGATCCCGCCCTTCGTGTCGGTGGGCAGTGGCAGCGTCGGGCCCGGATTTCTGGGCATGACGTGGGCGCCGTTCGTGGTCGACTCCAACGGCACCGTCCGCAATCTCGACATGGGCGTCGATCCGGCACGGCTCGCCCAGCGGATGGAGATGCTGGCGACGATCGAGAGCCGGTTCATCAAGGAGCGGCGTGGGGCGTCGGCCGACGAGCACGCCAAGGTTCTCGACAAGACGGTCAAGCTGATGACCAGCAAGCAGATGGACGCCTTCAAGGTGGCCAAGGAGCCAAAGGAGGTCCAGGAGCGGTACGGGAACAGCGGCTTCGGCAAGGGCTGCCTGATGGCCCGCCGCCTGGTCGAGATGGGCGTGCCGTTCGTGGAGGTCGACCTCGGCGGCTGGGACAACCACGCCACCATCTTCCCCACGCTCCAGAACCAGAAGCTGCCGGTGCTTGATCAGGCGATGAGCGCGCTGGTGGAGGATCTTGCCGACCGGGGCATGCTCGACGACACGGTGGTGATCTGGATGGGTGAGTTTGGCCGCACGCCGAACATCAACGGAGGCGGGGGCCGCGATCACTGGGCGCGAAGCTGGAGCGCGGTCGTGGGCGGCGGCGGATTCAAGCGGGGCGTGGTCGTCGGTGAGACGAGTGCCGACGGCAAGGAGGTGGTCGGGGAGGCCCATGCCTCGCAGGACCTGATGGCGAGCGTGCTCAAGGCGCTCGGCGTTTCGTTGGAGACCACGTTCACGGCGAAGAACGGCCGGCCGATGAAGATCGCCAACTCCGGTAAGGCCATCAAGGAACTCTTCGCCTGACAGCGGCAGCCGGAGGCGCTTCGGGCGGTGGTGCAGCGGCTTCAGGCGGCGGCGTGCCCCGCTCCACAGGCACGGCCAAGCCGCTTCTGAGGCTCGTGCTTCCGGTGCTCCTGGAGCAGTTGCTCGCCCTGTCGGTCGGCTTTGTTGACAAGTGGCTGGCCGGCAACCTGTTCACCGGTGCCGAGCCCCTCGCCGCCGTGGGGCTGGTGGCCTACTGCCTGGCATTTCTTCCGGTGCTCTTCACGCTCCCGACCGCCGCCGTGACGGCGCTCGTCGCCAGGCATGTCGGAGCCGGGGAACCGGTAGCGGCCCGGCGGGCGCTGGCCCAGTGCGGACTCGTCGCCATCGCGCCAACGGTCGCGATGGCCGTCTTGGCGGCAGTCTGGGGCAGCAGGCTGGTGGAGTCGCTCGGACTGCCGCCGGAGAGCAGCCTGCTGGCGGAGCGCTACCTCGCGATCGTACTCCCCGCGCTACCGGCGATGGCGGTGATCTGGGTGGGGGTCGCGGCCTTGCGCGGGGCGGGCGACATGGTGGCTGGACTCGTGTCGATGTCGGTCGTCAACGTCGTCAACGCAGCGGCCAGTTTCGCTCTGGCGACCGGAGCCGGCGGCCTGCCCAGGCTGGGATGGGAGGGCCTGGCCTGGGGAACGCTCGCCGGCTACTGCTGTGGCGCCGTCTGCGTCGTGGCGATTTTTGTGCGGAATGCCCGGGGTCTGCGGCCGAACGCGGCCGACTGGATTCCCGACCCCGCGTGGCAGCGACGGATCGTGCGGGTGGGCGTGCCGGCGGGCGTCGATGCGGCCGCCAACGCAGCCTGCCACCTGACCTTCCTGTCGATCGTCAATCGGCTGGGCAACGTCGACGCTGCCGCCCATGCCGTGGCGGTGACGATCGAGTCGCTCGCCTTCCTGCCCGGCAGCGCGTTCCAGGTCGCGGCCGCCACGCTCGCGGGGCAGGCCCTCGGCGCCCGGGATGAGCGACGGGCCCGCAACGGTGTCTGGCTTGCCGCGGGAGCCGCCGCCCTTCTGATGGGCCTCGCCGGCGCGGCATTCTTCCGGTTCGCAGACCCCCTGTCTGCCTGGTTCGCCGGGGGCGGCGCGGGGCCGGAGGTCGCCGATCGGGCGGCATCGCTGGTGCGGATCGTGGCCTTCGCGCAGCCGTCGCTGGCGCTCCTGATGGTGCTCTCCGGGGGGTTGCGAGGCGGCGGAGCGACCCGTCCTCCGCTCATCGTCAACTTCCTGGGACTGGTGGCGATTCGCCTGCCTTTGGCGGTCTTGCTCGCCTGTCACGAGATCGAACTCCCCTGGGGCTTCGGCGTTCTCGCCGGCATGGGGCTCGGCGCCCGGGGCGCGTGGCTGGCGATGGCTGCGGACCTGACGGCACGGGGGCTTGCGATGGCGGCGATCGTCGCCCGGCCAGGATGGACGCGGGTGAGGGTTTGACCCGCCGCGCCGCTGCGGATTGCCATGGCCTTGGGGGCCAGCGACGCTACACTCTGCTTTGACGGCGACGATGCGGCGTCCTGGCTGCTGATGGCGGTCCGAAACATCTGCTGATCCCTCTTCCCGAGCGAGGGCCTCGAATGGCGGTCGATCTCGACCTGAAGCACTGGAGCACCGCGGACGCCGCCGATCTCTATGAGGTCGCACGCTGGGGCAACGGTTATTTCTCGGTGGGCCCAAACGGTCACCTGCTCGTCCACCCGGATAAGGATCCGACGAAGAGCATCGATCTCAAGCAGCTCGTCGACCGTCTTCAGGTGAGGGGCATCGATCTGCCGATCCTGCTCCGCTTCGCGGAGATCCTCCAGCACCGGCTGGGCGAACTGCACGGCGTGTTCACCCATGCGATGCGGGAGAACGGCTACCGGGGCGACTATTGCTGCGTCTATCCCGTGAAGGTCAACCAGCAGAGGCAGGTCGTCGAGGAGGTGCTCCGCTTCGGCAAGCCCTATCATTTCGGCCTGGAGGCTGGCAGCAAGCCGGAGCTCCTGGCGGTGATCGCACTGGCCGACAACGACACGCCGATCATCTGCAACGGCTTCAAGGACGCGGAGTTCATCGAGACGGCGATGCTCGCCCAGAAGATCGGGCGGACGATCATTCCCGTCGTGGAGCGGTTCTCCGAGCTCAACCTGATCCTTGAGTACGCGGAGAAACTCGGTGTCCGCCCGCGGATCGGCATGCGGGTGAAACTCGCCACGCGGGGCAGCGGTCGCTGGCAGTCGTCGGGGGGCTTTCGGAGCAAGTTCGGGCTTACGGCCAGCGAACTCATCAAGGGTCTCGAGCTGCTGGCTTCGCGGGGCATGGAAGACTGCCTCCAGCTGCTGCATTTCCACCAGGGAAGCCAGATCACCAACATCCGGCACATCAAGGGGGCGCTCAACGAGGCGTCGCGCATCTACACGGAACTCGTGAAACGCGGCGCCGGCCTCCGCTACCTCGACGTTGGCGGTGGGCTGGGCGTCGATTACGACGGCTCGCAGACCAACTTCGAGTCGAGCGTCAACTACAGCCTTCAGGAATATGCCAACGACGTCGTCTCCCACGTGCAGAACGCCTGCGACGAGGCAGGCGTGCCCCACCCCACGATCATCTCCGAGAGTGGACGTGCGGTGGTGGCCTACCACAGCATGCTGATCTTTGGCGTGCTCGGCGTGTCGGAGCAGGGGGGTGGCGGGGAGGTGTCGGAGCCGACGGCGGATGCGGAGCAACCGCTTCACGACCTCTGGGAGGCCTACCAGGGGATCAACGTGCGGAACCTGCTGGAGAGCTACCACGACGCCCAGCAGTCGCTCGACACGGCGATGAACCTCTTCTCCAGCGGCTACCTGCCGCTCGACCAGCGGTCGGCCGTGGAGAACCTCTACTGGGCGATCTGTCGCCGGATCTGCAAGCTGACGAAGACGCTGGAATTCGTCCCCGAGGAGCTCGAGGGCCTGCAGGCCACGCTTTCCGACACCTACTTCTGCAACTTCTCACTCTTCCAGTCGATTCCCGACAGCTGGGCCATCAAGCAGTTGTTTCCGGTGATGCCGATTCACCGGCTCAACGAGCGGCCCACGCAGGCCGCCGTCCTCGGCGACGTGACCTGTGACTCCGACGGCAAGATCGACCAGTTCATCGACCGCCGCGACGTGAAGCGGACGCTGCCACTCCACACCTGGCAGAACGATCCCTACTACCTGGGTGCGTTTCTCATCGGCGCCTACCAGGAGATCCTCGGCGATCTCCACAACCTGTTTGGCGATACCAATGCCGTGCACGTCAGCATGGACGAACGTGGTGAGGTGGTGGTGGACGCCGTGATCAAGGGAGACACCGTTCGCGAGGTGCTCGATTACGTGGAGTTCGACTCGAACCAGCTCGTGCAGCGACTCCGTGACTCGATCGAGCAGGCAGTCCGCGAAGGGCGGATCTGCGACAGTCAGGCGGGGCGGTTTCTGAAGTTCTACGAAGAGGGCCTGGGCGGCTACACGTATCTGGAAGAGCCGGGCTGACGGTACCGCACAGAGAGGGCATGGACTCATACGGATCACACATGATCCTCGCGTTCGAGTGCTTGGCGAGTGAAAGCCGACCGGCCGTGAGGCCACGGGCGAACCACGCTGGACGCGGCGTCTGCCGGTTGTTCACCCCACGCCTCACGGCGTTGGGCTTCTCCAAACGGTCGCGCACGGCTCATGAAAAACCCGTGTTGGGTCGTCTTGTCCAAGTCCGCGGAGCGATTGCTGAATCGAGTCCACGATGCACCTGATCCGCGTCGCCGGCTGTGCCCTCAATCAGACGCCCCTCGACTGGGACGGTAATCGCGATCGCATCCTCGCCGCGATCGCCGCCGCCCGTGGCGCCGAGGCTTCGATCCTTTGCCTGCCGGAACTCTGCATCACGGGCTACGGCTGTGAAGACGCCTTTCAGTCACCCGGGGTGCAGCGGATGGCGCTGGAGGTGCTCGGCGAGATTGTGCCGGCCACTCGCGGGATCGCCGTGGCGGTGGGGCTACCGATCCGCTTCGAGAGCGGCCTCTTCGATGCGGTGGCGTTCGTCGTCGATGGGCGGATCGCGGGCATCGCCTGCAAGCAGAATCTCGCTGGTGACGGGATCCACTACGAGCCCCGGTGGTTTCGACCATGGGTTCGCGGTCGCCGGGGGGCGGTGTCGGTCGGCGGCCGCGACGTGGCGATCGGCGACCTGCGGTTCGACTGCGGTGGGATCCGAGTCGGCTTCGAAATCTGCGAGGACGCCTGGGTGGCCGACCGGCCCGGGGCGGCGCTCGCAGCCCGGGGCATCGACCTGATTCTCAATCCATCGGCCAGCCACTTCGCGTTCGACAAGGATGAGATTCGCCGTCGATTCGTGCAGGACGGTTCACGGGCGTTCGCCGCCGGCTACGTCTACACCAACCTCGTCGGCAACGAGGCGGGGCGGGCGATCTATGACGGGGGCGTGCTGATCGCCGCGGCGGGCCGGATGCTCGCGGCGGGCCGGCGGTTCTCATTCGCGGACCGCGTGCTGACCGTGGCCGACTGTGACGTTGATGCCCTACGACTCGCCCAGTCGCGGCTGGCTGTCGAGCCCGTTGCCGATGCCATCGAGGGGGATCGGATCGACGTGCCGTTCACGCCCGCCCGGGTGACTGTGCCCCTGGTTTCACCGACCGGGGACATGCGCGACGCCTGGGAGCACGGCGGCCACGTCAAGGAGGAGGAGTTCACGCGGGCCGTAGCCCTTGGCCTGTTCGACTACGCTCGCAAGAGCAAGTCTCGTGGGTTTGTCGTCTCAGCCAGCGGCGGCGCCGACTCATCGGCCGTGGCGTGCCTGGTCGCACTTGCCGTGCGACTCGCGGCGGGTGAACTGTCCGTGGTCGAGGCTGCCCGGCGGCTTGGCCTGCCCGCGCCTGATGTCGTCGCAGATGATGCCACTCGCCGGCTCGTCACGGCGACGCTCACCTGCGTCTACCAGTCGACAGCCAACTCTGGCGACGTCACCCGGTCTGCGGCCCGCGGGCTGGCGGAAGCCCTTGGCGCCGCCTTTCACGAGTTCGACATCGAGGCGATCGTACGTGACTACAAAGCCATCGTCTCGCGGGCGATCGGACGGCCCCTCTCCTGGGATCATGACGACGTCGCGCTCCAGAACATTCAGGCACGGGTTCGGTCGCCCGGCGTGTGGATGATCGCCAACATCACCGGCGCCCTGCTCGTCTCGACCAGCAACCGTTCCGAGGCTGCGGTCGGCTATGCCACCATGGACGGCGACACGTCGGGCGGCATCGCGCCGCTCGCCGGCATCGACAAGGCCTACCTCCGCCGGTGGCTTCGCTGGCTCGAGCACGGCGGCCCAGAGGGTGTCGGGCCGATTCCCGCGCTCGCGGCAGTCAACGTCCAGGCGCCGACCGCCGAACTCAGGCCAGCGGCGTCGGGTCAGACCGACGAGTCGGATCTGATGCCATACGACGTCCTCGACGCGATCGAGCGGGCGGCGATTCGCGACAAGCAGACCCCGCTCGAATCGTGGCTGCGGCTTCGTGGAGAGTTCTCTGGGCACGATTCGCGGCAACTGGCGGCCTGGACGGAGCGGTTCTTCGTCCTCTGGAGCCGCAACCAGTGGAAGCGGGAGCGGTATGCCCCATCCTTCCACCTCGACGACGAGAATCTCGATCCCAAGACCTGGTGTCGGTTCCCCATCCTCTCAGGCGGCTTTGTCCGGGAACTCTCCGACCTCCGGGCGGCCGTCGCCGCGACGGGCTGAGTCCGCCGGCCACCAGGGGCAAATCCGCGGGCGAACCGGCCTCGCTCCCGCCGCTGGGGCCTGCTAGAGTCCCCCGCCCGCCCGGCTTGCCTCGTGGAGATCAGCCATGCATCGCCGTCCGACGCCGTCCGTCAGCACGATCGTGCGCGTGGGTGCGGCCGTCGTCGCGTGCTGCCAGGGTGCGGTGGCATGGTCGCAGCCGGCTCAGCAACCGCCGCAGCAGCCTCCGCAGCGGGTTGCGGTGGCGGCGCCAGCCTCGCAGCAGCCGGCCCCGCTACCGCCCGAGCAGCAGGCGGCGCTCGATCAGCTGCTCGCGGCGTGGGAAACTCGCAACGCCGCAGTGCGGACGTGGGCCTGCACGTTCCGCAAATGGGAATACAACGCCTGGAGCCCGGCCGATGCGAATGGCGAACGGCTGGCCTTCGCGGAAAGCACGGGCGAGTTGAAGTATGCCGCGCCCGACAAGGGCCTCTTTCGCGTCAAAGAGACGAAGCAGTGGAGTCCTGAGGCGCGGCGGTACGAGATTCGTGGCGGTGACACCGGTGAGCACTGGGTGTGCAACGGCGAGAGCATCTACGAGTTCCGTCACAGTGAGCGGCAACTCCGCGAGACGAAACTGCCTCCTGAGATGCGGGGCAAAGCGATCAGCGACGGGCCGCTGCCGTTCGTGTTTGGTGCCAAGGCCGACACGCTCAAGAAGCGGTACTGGATGCGGATCGTGACACCGCCCGACATTCGGGATCAGATCTGGCTCGAGGCATTGCCCAAGCATCAGTTCGACGCCGCGAACTTCTCCAAGGTCGAGTTGATCCTTCAGGCCCGCGACCTGATGCCGTTCGCGATCCAGATGTACAAGCCGGCCGGGCAGGATCGTGACGTCTATCAGTTCGACCCGCGGACGAATCTCATTGACCGCGGCCTCGACATGATCCGCGATTTCGCGAAGCCGATGACGCCATTCGGCTACAAGTACGTCCTCGAGGATCTCCAGGCGCAGCCTGCGGGCCCGCCGGCCGCGGCCGGAACCGTTCGGTAGCCTTTTCTGCCGCAGTGGAGCCCGGGAGCGTCGCACGGCTCCAGCCGCGGATCTCCTGCGGAGGGCGGGCGCGGGTATACTCGCCCGAAAACCGCCCTGGTCTGTGCCTGGTCAGTCCCCGGATGCCCCGAGATGCCTCTGGTCGATCCCTCCCACCCGCTCTTTCAACTGCTCCAGCGAGACCGTCGCTACACGCTGGATGCCTACCTGTTCGTGCTGGAGGCGCTGTCCTTCGCCCAGGAGTCGCTGGGGATGGGGCAGGAGCCGGCAGCAGAGGATCTCGAACCGCTGCCTGCGGAGTCGAGCGGCACGACCCGATCCAAGCCGGGCCGCCGAAGGCGGCAGGTGGAGCGGCACGTCTCGGGCCAAGAACTCTGCGAAGCTGCCAGGAAATACGGCCTTCAGCAGTACGGCTATCTCGCCCCCACCGTGCTCGCCGCGTGGGGAATCCGTCGCACGAGCGACATCGGGGAGATCGTCTTCAACATGATCGGCATCGGGCAGATGCGGAAGACTCGGGCCGACAAACGCGAGGACTTCCACGACGTCTATCGGTTCGACGAGGGATTCTCGCGGGACCTCGCCTTCGTCGTGCCGGATTCGGTGTGAACGATGCGTGTGCACGAGCCTCTCGTGGGGCAGCCACCGGCGCGGACATGGTTTGCCGTCGCAGCGGTTTGCGAGGTGGCGTGGCTGGCGGTATTGGCCTGGCTCGCGTGGCGGAGTTGAGGGAGCGTCGGTTATGCGGATCGCCTTGACGGAAGTACCGCTGTGGATTGCGCTGCTGCCGGTTGCCGCCTACCTTGTCGCCGTGGGTTGCCTTCACCTGCGACGCCGTCCGGTGGCCCTCTCCGGCCACGTGGACGTGGCTCTGTTGACCCTCGGGATCGCGGGCATGGTGATCGCCGGTCCGCTTGCCTTGCTGCAGCCCGGAGCGGGTACGTCCGTTTGGACAACCGCTGTGCTGTTGCTCGGGTTTGCCGTTGTCGTCGCCGGCGCCCTGCTCGCGGCGCGGCCGCGGATGGTGATCTACAACGTCGGTCTTGATCAGCTGAGGCCAGTGGTGGCTTCCGTGGCGGCCGGCCTCGATCCCACGGCGAGGTGGGCCGGGGAAACAGCCGCCCTGCCGGCTCGCGGGCTCCAAGTGCATCTCGACGAACGGGGGCCTGCCAGGACGGTGAGCGTTATCGCGGCCGGCCGAACCTCGGCGGAGGCTTGGGCTGAGTTCAGCCGCCGGCTGAGGCGTGCGATCCGCACCGTGCGTGTGCGGCCAAGCCCATGGGCGTGGACATTTCTCGGGGCGGGCGTCGCCGTGGCCTCGGCGTCAGCCTGGCTCGCACTGACGACGCGGTAGGTGCCCGTAGCCCAGCATCGCGACTCGAGCCCACGGGCTCAATCGCGGGGAGCACCCGTCAGCGAGGCTGGGGGGGCGGGGGCACCCGCCGCCGACCGGACTTCGACTGAACTTCAGGGCATGACTCGGCGACGAGGCGCGTCATCGTGTTGAGCGACACGCCAAGCAGCGTGGCCGCCTGCCCCCGGTGGCCCTGAGTGAACTCCAAGGCCTGACGGACAGCCAGACGGCGGAGTTCGTCGAGGTTGAAGACCGGCACCCGCTGCTCACTCGCCGCATGTTCGTCCGCCTGCACGATCGCCGACACGATCGCCTCAGTGGCGCCCATCTCCATCGGCGGGGCGAGGTCTGCGTCGGCGGCTGCCCCCACGGCCCGAGCGGTTGGGGCGGCTGAGGCGTCGAACACTTCTGCGAGCACCGCGTCGATTCGATCCTCGAACACGTAGACTCGCTGGATCGTCTGCGCCAACTGCCGGACGTTGCCGGGCCAGGAGTGCCGCGCGAACCGGTCGAGCATACGGTCGTCGGGAACCCACTGCTGGCGGCCGTACTCCCGGGCGAAATGCGCCGAAAAATGCTCGACGAACCTCGGAATGTCTTCCTTCCGTGCACGGAGCGGAGGCACCGTGAGGTGGATCGTGTTGAGCCGATAGAGCAGGTCCTCGCGAAAGGAGCCAGAGGCGACGTCGGACTCAAGATCGCGGTTCGTCGCCGCGACCACCTGCACGTCGATCGCGTGGGCTTCAGTTGAGCCGACCGGTGTCACTTCCCAACGCTGGAGAACCCGAAGCAGTTTCGGCTGAAGGTCGATCGGCAGTTCGCCGATCTCGTCGAGAAAGATGATGCCCCCTTCGGCAGCGCGGAAGGCGCCCCGAGAGGATCCAAATGCACCGGTGAAGGCACCCTTCTCGTGGCCGAAGAGTTGGCTCTCGGCGAGGTCGGCGACGAGTCCTCCGCAGTTGATCGCCACGAAGGGCTTGTCGTTTCGCGGGCCCGCAGCATGAATGGCCCGGGCCACCTCTTCCTTGCCGCAGCCGGTCTCGCCCGTGATCAGTACCGAGCAATCAAAGGTCGCAACCCGGGCGATGTTCTCCTCGAGGCGGCGGACGGCCTCAGACGCACCCTCGAGTCGGGGCCAGTGCTTCTCCGCCCGGCCTGCGGAGCGGGCACGGGCGAACGGGGATGTCGGCGGGGATGCTGGTGAGGCTTCCATGCGGGTCAAATAAGACGTTAGCCTCGCCTTAAAAGGACTGGCGAAGCGAGTGGTGTTCCCGGCCACGGGCGACTTTTGGAGCCTACTCGATTTCACCATAATTGCGAATTGGTTTCGCAATTATTGCGAAGCCCGGCTGTCTTCCTCACGAAAGTGAGGAGTCGGAAAAGTCAGCCAAAACACTGAAAAACGCGAATAAAACAAGTTTTTTTGGCCTCTGGATTGTCAGAAAAACGGGACCTTTCACCATGGATACCAAAAATATTTTTGGATTGAGTCGGGTTTGGCACGGAAATCGCTTAGGTAGGGGTGTCGGTGGTCATCACCGACGAGATCGCCCGAAAGAAAAAAGGAACCCCGCTGATGCGTGCCTCATTCGCTGGCTTGTCCCGAACCGTCGCCTGTGCCGCCGCCTTCGTGGCAGGCGTGGCGTTCATGCCGTTCGGAAAAGCTGCTCCCTTGTCGCCGGCACTGATCTACGGGGTTACGGTCGACAACGACATCAAGCGATTCGATACCCAGGATCAGAGCTTCTCGTTTGTGGCGACTTCGCTTTCGACGGGGGTCAAGGCCAACGGCTTTGCAACCGATCGCATCAGGAATCACCTCTTCTACTTCGGGTCGAATGGCGACCTCTATTACTACACGACCACTGACGGCAGCGCGGGCACGGTTGCCCCGGCATCCACGTTCGGCAATGTCACCGACTTTCCGCCCGAGGATGCGAGCTTTTACAACGGCGCGTTCTGGTACATCGGCAAGGGCGACAACTACAACAACAAGCTCTACCAGGTTCCGATGACCTACACGGGCAATGTGCCCTCGTTCAGTGGCACGCCTACGGAGTATCAGCTCTCGGCGAGTGGCAGCACCACAGGCATGGCGTTTGGCGACATCGCCATCCATCGCGACACCGGCATCCTCTACGGATCGACCACGCCCGGCTCGGGCGGGCTCTTCTTCACGCTGGATATGAACTCGATCAGCTCGGGCACCACGAATCCCTTGAACGTGATCACGACGGGTAACCCGATCAGTCTGCAGCTGGCTTTCAGCGAGGACTTTTCGACGCTGTACGGTCAGGAATACCGGTTTGATTCAAACGATCCAACGAACCCTGCATTGACCAGCGGGGTCTGGTACACCGTGGACACGACTTCGGGCACCTACAACTCGATCTCCGTCACCACGAGCCCTGGCATGCGTGACCTGGCCGGCGTGGCCGCCGTGCCGGAGCCCGGCACCTTCCTGCTCGCCACCGTCGGCTTCGCCGTGGCCTTGGCCTGGAATCGTAAGCCGGTCCTGAAGGCGGCCCGCTCGACGTGAAGCGACGGGGGGCGACAAGTCCGGAACCCTGGAGCCGACCCGACTGGGTTGCGAGGGCCCGGCTGATCATCGAGTCCTATGCCACACTGCTCGGCCGGTCGCTGATCGATCCCGAAGGGAGCGACATCGCCAGGGCCGAGCGGCTCTATCGGACGCCGTTCGTCGTGGTCGCCCACGGCACTGAGGTCGACCCGATGCTGTCGTATGGAAACGACGCCGCGCTCCGGCTCTGGGAGATGGATGCGGACGTCCTGCTGCGGACGCCGTCGCGGCTGACCGCGGAGTTCGTTCACCGGGAAGAACGGGCGAGGCTGCTCGAGCGGACGCGCCGAGAGGGCTTCGTCGACGACTATTCAGGCGTGCGGATCACCCGGACCGGCCGCCGCTTCAAGATCGAACGTGCCATCGTCTGGAACCTGATCGATGCGGCCGGCACGATCCACGGCCAGGCCGCGACGTTCGACCAGTGGACGCCCCTGGGCTGACCGCCTTTAATGGTCATACGATCCGCTGCGACGCCGGCGAGGCCGGTCGCGACGGGTTCGCCTCATCGATCCTCCAATAACCTCAACAGACCTCCCCAGACAAGGAACTCCTTTCATGATGCTCATCCGTTCGGTCGTGGCGCTGGCCTTCGTCATGGTGGGGATGATGTCCCTCGGAAATGCCCGGGCTGCCTCGCCGCTGGCCGGGGAGATGCCCGGGCTCGATGGCAAGCCGGTCGATCTCGCGTCCTTCCAGGGCAAGGTGGTGGTGGTGGTCAATGTCGCCAGCCGCTGTGGCGCGACGCCGCAATACGCCGGCCTGCAGAAGCTCTATGAAACCTACAAGGATCGCGGCCTCGTGGTGATCGGCTTTCCGGCGAACGACTTCGGCGCCCAGGAGCCGGGCACCGACGCCCAGATCGCCGAGTTCTGCTCGTCGAAGTACGCCGTCACCTTCCCGATGTTCTCGAAGATCACGGTCAAAGGACCCGATGCGCCGCCGCTCTACAAGACGCTCACCCAGTCGGCCAACCCGCCCGGCGACATTGCTTGGAACTTTGAGAAGTTCCTGATCGGTCGCGACGGCGCCGTGATCGGCCGGTTCAAGACCCGCGTGTCTCCCGACGATCCTGCGATGATCGCCGCGATCGAGGCAGCGCTCGCAAAGTAGGGCGAGGCTGTGCGTGCGGGGCACGCGTGACTTTCGTGCGGCGCCGCAGCTGGAATCAGATGCGAGGGATGATGTACGCGCAACGCCAACCGGGAACACGCACAGGTTGAAAACCTGTGCTACGAGGGTCAGCGAGGGGCTGCCCGTGCCCGGGAGCCGGCGTTGCTGACAAGCGCAGCCACGACCAATCCGCCTGCGGCGGATCGGTGCCCGGCGGAGCGAGGTCAGCATCGAGCGAGCGAAGGGCCGGAGCCCGTAGCGAGCGTCCGGCGATGGGCATGGGCAGCCCTGAGCGGCGCGGCGGTGCCAGCATGCCCCCATCGCTTACGCGATTGGGCTTCCTGAGTTCGTAGCGAACGTCCGGCGACGGGAACGGGGAGCCCCGAGCAGCCGCGATGGGCAGACACAGGTTAACAACCTGTGCTACGGGGGAGCCCCGAGCCTCACGTGTGACCCGTATCAGGCAGCCTTCGAGGTGGGGCGGGTGGCGGCGCGGCTGGGGCCGATCGTCCGTCGCACCACCCACGTTGGCCGGCCCTGGGCTTCGCGGTAGCCACGGACCACGTATTCGCCGACGATCGCCACCGCAGCCGTCTGCACCGCGGCTGCGAGCGCTACGACGGCCGTGATGGCCGCCAGCGAGGGACTGGGCTTCGCGGCAGTGGAGCCCCACCACAGCGTGGTGGCGACGGCCATCCCGCCGAGGCCGATGGCCGCCAATGCTGCAGCCGCCATCCAGGTGAGTCGCACCGGGGCGTCGGATGAGAGGATCAGCGCGTCACCGGCGAGTTTGAGGAGTTTCCAAGGGGAATACTTGGTGGCCCCGGCGACGCGGGCGTGGCGGTCATACCAGACGGGTTCGTGGCGGAAGCCCGCCCAGGGGACGAGGCTCCGCAGGTAGCGGCGCTTCTCGGGGAGCGCGATGACCGCATCGGCTACGGCGCGATCAATGAGCTTGAAGTCCCCCGTGTCGACCGGCATGGGGTAGGGGATCATCCGCGCGAAGAGCCTGTGGAAGAGGCTCGCCGTGACGAGTTTGAACTTCGTCTCGCCCTCTCGGGAGTTTCGCTTTCCGTAGGCGACGTCGACGCCCTCACGCCAGCGGCGAACCATCTCGGGGATCACCTCGGGCGGATCCTGGAGGTCGGCATCGGTGATCACGATCGCGTCGCCGCGGGCGGCAGCCAGACCGGCCGACATCGCCGCCTGCTGGCCGAAGTTGCGGGCGAGTTCGATCACCTGGACCCGTGGGTCGCGGGCCGCGATCGCCACGAGCCGTCGGAGGGTGCCGTCCCGGCTCCCGTCATCGATGTAGATGATCTCGAAGTCGAGCGCGGTGGCAGGCAGCACCTCGGCGAGCCGGGCATGCGTCGCCTCGATCACCTCTTCTTCGTTGTGGCAGGGGATTACCACCGAGAGCAGGCCGTGAACGGGTCGCTCAGTCGTGGTCCTGCGGAACACCGGGCCGTGGCTGTCGCCGCCATCGGCGGCCGTGGAAGAGGTGTGATCGCTCATCGCCTAGGCTCCTCGTCGTCGAGCGTTGCGGTCCGCGGCGCACCCTCGGTCAGTCTGCCCACGGCGAGTAAGTCATGGGGTCGGAACACAGGACGTGTCCGGCCGACGATGCCAAACCCGGGCGGTACTGCCGATTCGACCGCGGAGTAACTGTCTTCGGGAATCAGGAGCAGCGTGTCTGGAGCGGAGCGAAAAAACTCCGCCACGGCCGCGACGCTGCCGTCGCTGAGCCGCGTTACCGGGTGTCGCGCGTAGAACACCACGTTCGGGCTGGAGACGAGGTAGGTGCCGAGGCGGGCGGATTCGTGGCCCCGTTGGACGTCTTCCACAAAGCCGGGCAGCGTGTTCGCAGCTGCGAGCCGCGTCTGGGCTGGTCCGACCGCGAGGGCGGCGTAGACCAGTCCTGTGACGGTGAATGCGGCCACGGCCTCCAGCGGCCGGCGCGTCGCCAGCGCCCAGCAGGCGGCGGTGCCGATGATCGGGACGATCCCCACGGCGGCAGCCGCCTCCGCTCCAGGGATGCCGAAGCGGGTGGCGACGATCACCGTCACTGCGGTGGCCACGCCGCCGAAGGCCAGCGATGCCAGGCCAGTGGCCATCCACCGCGGGTGTGGCCAATGGCCGGTCGCGGCCTTGCGCGCCGCATCGACCGCGATGATCGCCACCAGGAATGCGGCGGCGGGATAGGCGGGCAGCACGTAGTTGGGGAGCTTCGTGGCGGCCGCCGAGAATCCACCAACCCAGACGGCCAGCCAGACGAGCGACAGGAGCGTGACGGCGGCGGTGACGCCAGAGATCGTGCCCTTCGCCAGTCGCCACACCGCGACGACCAGGGCAAAGGGCAGGAAGCACGACCACGGATAAAAGCCCACCAGCATGGTGAGCGGATGGAACAGCGCGCCGCCGCTGTGCTTCTCCATCGGGGCCATGAATCGGCCGACGTTGTGAACAAAGAAGAACCCGCTCGTCCACGCGCCGTCGGTGCGGAGCGTCACCGCGACGTACCACGGCGCGGCAGCCGCCAGTGCGGCCAGCGTGAGCGTGAGCGGCCGCAGGCACCGCAGGGCATCGAAGGCCGCAGGGATGGCCGCGCCGGCGAGTTGCCGGATGCCCGATCTTGCGGTGCCCCGGCTGGTCATGCGGGCCCGCATCGCCAGGCACCAGGCCCACGGGCCGAGCACCGCGAGCGGTCCGACGAAGCCGATAGGTCCTTTGCAGACGATGGCGAGGCCCAAGAGGAGTCCGGCCGTCGCGGCCGTCGCCAGGGAGCATGTCTGCAGGCGGCCGTCGCGCTCCGGCATGACGGCCTCCGCCACGAGCAGTGTGGCCCAGGCGGTCAGGGCAGTCAGGATCGCGTCAGGCGTAGCGGCGTGCGCCTCGATCGAGACGAGCAGGCAGCCGACGTAGGCGAGGGCCGCGACGACGCCCGTGGTGTCGTCGAACCAGCGGCGGCCGGCGCGAAAGAGTGCCAGCGCCGTCAGCAGCGTGGCGATGACGGAAGGCAGCCGGGCCGCGAACTCGTTGACCCCGAAGACCTTCATGCAGGCGGCCATGCACCAGTGCATCAGCACCGGCTTGTCCACCGCGAGATCGCCGTTGAACATCGGCACTACCCAGTCGCCGGTCTCGACCATCGTTCGCGCGATCGCTGCGAAGCGGGCCTCGTCTTCGTCCCAGAGCGGCGTGGGTGCGGTCGCGACGGCGAGCGTCGCGAGGGCGCCCAACAGCACGATGAGAACGGGACGGTTCCAACTGGGCATCGGAGTGGTTCCTGGGCGGTATCGAAGCTGGTCGGTATGGAAGCTGGAATCGCGGTCAGCGTTGGGATGGCGTCAGCGACGGCTCGGCTGCCAGTCGCACCGGCTGCTCGTCGTCACTCGGGCCGAGGAGCAGCATCTGGCGTGCGGAGGGAAAGGACGTCGCGGCCCGCAGCACGGCATACTCCGGCGGCAGCGCGGCGGTAACCTGTTTCTCGAAGCGGGCGTCCACGACGAGGTGGGCACGCGGGTTTTCGGCGACGAAGGCGGCCGCGGCTGCCGGCCCCGCGAGTTCCTCGACGGCACCACACGTCGTGATGCGTCCTGCGTAGAAGACCGCGCTTGCCGGCGCCTTGAATGTCGCGATCGGCATGGCGGCATCGTGCCGGTGCCCGAGTCCGGCAATCAGATCCCGCATGCCGCCAGCATGGCCGACGGCCGATGGTCCGACGGCGAGGAGGAGGCCCACCGTGCAGCAGGCCGTGACGGCCCATGCTGAGGTCGCGGCGATTCGCGACGAAAGCGACTGACAGGCCCAGGCCGCCGCGGCACCGGCAATCGGCACGAGGCCGATCAGACCAAGCCATTCGGCGCCGGGGGCGATGCGATGCGTCACGATCGGCAAGCCGATCGCAAGGGCCACGCCTGATGCACCCAGAAGCATCCAAGCCACCCGCATCCAGCGGTCGGTCGTGACTGCCGGCTGGCGGATCCACTCCGCCACGAAATGCCCGATGGCCATGGCGATCGCCGGGTAGGCCGGCCAGACATAGCCCGGCAGCTTCGTGCCTGAGAGGGACAACGGCAGCACCCAGGCGGCGATCCAGCACACGGCCAGCCGCATGCCGACAGCGTCGCGGGTCGCCCGTGCGGCGTGCCCAGTGACCAGTGCCGAGGCCATCGACCACGGGAATGTGCCCAGCAGGATGACCGCCGGGAAGTAGAGGAATGCCGATCCGGAGTGTCCCTCCATCGGCGCAGCGAAGCGGCCGACGTTGTGCACAAGCAGAAATCCCCGCAGCCATTCGCCGTCCGTCTGTGCGGTCACGGCGGCATACCAGGGCGCGGCCACCACAGCGGCCGCGCCGCAGGCGACGAGCGGCCGCAGCCCACGAATCGCTGTGTACGCCGTTGCAGCGAGTCGACTCAGGAGCGAGCCGTTGAGGCCGGGGTCGAGCCACGCCTGCCACCAGCAGAAAAGGCCAAGGCCGGCGAGCGGCAGGATCGCCCCGATCGGCCCCTTGGCGAGCACGCCGAGGCCGCAGGCCGCACCGACGCCGACAGCGGTGCCGAAGGAGACAACCACGGGCCCGTTCCGCCAGCCGGTGCCGTCACGCATGGGACGGCACGTCCCGCGGACGAACAGCCAGAGGGCCAGCGTCGTGCAAAAGACGAGCGCCGCATCGGGGGTGGCGGCTCTCCCGCCCACTCCCGTCCACAGGCAGGTGGCCATGACGACGCCGGTCCAGAGGCCGATGTCAGGCCGGAAGACCCGGCCGGCGACCAGAGCGGTGAGCAGGCAGGTGCCGATCGTGAGGATGGCCGATGCGAGGCGGGCTCCGGTCTCGTTCACGCCGGCGACGGCGAAGCCGGCGAGCTGCAGCCAGTTCACGAGCGCTGGCTTCTCGACCCGCAGCCGGCCGTTGAACGTGGGCACGATCCAGTCGCCGCTGGCGTGCATGGCGAGGCTGCAGGCGGCATTTCGTGGCTCGTCGTCGTCCCAGAGCGGGGGGCCACCGAGGTTGGGAAGCAGCACGATCGCCGCCAGGGCTGCGATGGCCAGGCCTGATGAGCGGGTGATCGGCATGACGAGGGCCCGATGAAGGTGGTGGCAAGCCGCGACGGCACAGCCCCGACGGTTTGCGGGGGGCGGGAGAGTAGGGGCCGGAGCCGGCGCGGGTCAAGCCGTCACGAACGGGGCGAAAGGAGCCGAATTCTCCGCATTTCGAGCCGGTTGACCGACCCCAAGGGACGGGTATGTTCAAGCATCGCCGCAGGGGCCATCTGAATGGCCGACGCGGGTTCGCACGCGGCCGGAGGCCGAATAGTTGGCAGACGAAAAGAATCCCCCGGCAGACGGCGACGAGAGCCCCGACACGCGACCCGAGCAAGACGGACTGCGCGACATCTCCGGCGGCCGGCTCATTGAGTTGCCAATCGAGCAGGAGCTCAAGGACAGCTATCTCACGTACGCGATGAGCGTGATCGTGAGCCGGGCCCTGCCCGACGTTCGCGACGGACTCAAGCCCTCACAGCGTCGGATTCTGGTCGCGATGAACGACCTCAATCTCTCGCCGGGCGCCTCCCGCGTGAAGTGCGCCAAGATCTCCGGCGACACCAGCGGCAACTACCATCCGCACGGCGAGAGCGTGATCTATCCAACGCTCGTCCGCATGGCCCAGGAATGGAACATGCGGCACGTCCTCATCGACAAGCAGGGCAACTTCGGCTCGATCGCCGGCTTGCCTGCCGCCGCGATGCGATACACGGAGGCGAGGCTCTCGCCGATCGCCTCGATGATGCTCGACGATCTCGGCCTCGACACGGTCGATTACGTGCCGAGTTACGACGAGCGAAACACTGAGCCGGTGGTGTTGCCGAGCCGGTTTCCCAACCTGCTCGTCAACGGTGCCGGCGGCATCGCGGTTGGCATGGCCACGAGCATCCCGCCGCACAACCTCGCCGAAGTCTGCCGGGCCCTCGTCGCCCTGATCGACAACCCGGCGGTGTCGATGGGCGAGTTGCTGCAGATCGTGCCCGGCCCCGACTTCCCCACAGGCGGCATCGTGATGGGCCGCGAGGCCCTGATTCGCGGCTACATGACCGGTCGCTCCACGATCACGCTCCGGGCTCGAGCCCACGTGGAGGAGTTCGGCAAGAACCGGAACCGCATCGTCGTCACGGAGATTCCCTACCAGCAGACTCGCGATGCGATCGAGGAAAAGATCGCGGAGCTGGTCAACGATGACCGCATCAAGGGGATTTCCGCGATCCGCAACGAGAGCGACCTCAAGGAGCCGGTGCGGCTGATCCTGGAGCTCAAGCGAGACGCCGATCCCGACGTCGTTCTCAACCAGCTCTACCAGTTCTCGCCGCTACAGACATCGTTCTCGCTGATCTTCCTGGCGCTCGTCGACGGCAAGCCGCGGATCCTCTCCTTCAAGAACATGCTGGAGGAGTTCCTCCGGCACCGCGCGGTGGTCATCCGCCGCCGCACGCAGCACCTCCTTGCCAGGGCCCGCAGCCGCAAGCACACCCTCGAGGGGCTGCTCGTGGCGCTGGCGAACATCGACGAGGTGATTCGCATCATCCGCTCGTCGAAGTCGCAGGCGGAGGCCAAGGAGCGACTCTGCCAGCTCCAGGCGCCGGCGGCGCTCCTCGAGCGGGCGCTGGGGTCCGAGGGCTTCGCCGTCCTGCAGGAGGAGCGGGGTGTCGCCGAGTCCTACGGCCTTTCTCCTGTCCAGGCCGACGCGATTCTGCGGCTCACGCTTGGCCAGCTCGTGAATCTCGAGCACGAGAAACTCGGCGGCGAGCACCGCGAGCTTCTCGCCAAGATCGGCGAGTTCCGTCGGATTCTGTCCAGCGAAGCGAACATCAAGGCCCTGATCCGTGCGGAACTCCTCGAACTCGAGGCCAAGCACGGTGATGAGCGGCGGACCGAGATCAGCGGCGAGGCGGGCGACATTCGCGACATGGCAGAGCTGATCACCGAGGCCACGATGGTGGTCACGATCAGCCGGGCCGGCTACGTGAAGCGGACGGCCGCCGACGTCTACCGCGCTCAGCGACGCGGAGGGAAGGGGCTCACCGGCGCCCGTACCGACGAGGAGGACCCGATCGAACACCTCTTCGTGGCCAGCACCCACGACTGGCTGCTGGTGTTCACGACGCTCGGGAAGGTGTTCTCGATGCGGGTTTTCGAGTTGCCCGAGTTGGCGCGCGATGCCAAGGGGCGGGCGCTTGTGAATCTGCTGGAGTTCGAGCAGGGCGAGAAGGTCGCCGACTGCCGTGCCGTGGGCGGATTCGAGGACCCGAACCAGTTCCTGATGCTCGCCACGCGGAGTGGCGTGGTGAAGAAGACGGCCCTGGAGCAGTATCGCCGCCGGCGGACCAAGGGTCTGATCGCGGTCAAACTTCGCGATGGGGACGAACTGGTGGATGCGGTGATCACCAAGCCCGGCGACGAGTTGGTGCTGTCAACGGCGAAGGGGATGGCGATCCGCTTCCCCGAGTCGGATGCCCGACCCATGGGCCGTGACACGAGCGGAGTTCGGGGCATCAAGCTCGGCGCTGGTGATCGACTCGTCGGCATGGTGGTGGCCGACCCCGACGCCACGCTGCTCACCGTCTGCGAGAACGGCTACGGCAAGCGGACGCCCTTTGGCGCCGGCACGCCCGTGTCGGGGCCGGCTCCCGGCGAGGAGGGCGACGAGGCCGCCGTTGAAGCGGAGGCCGTTGATGCCGCCGGCGATGATGCCGATGGGGACGCGAGTTCGAGCGGGGCGAAATACCGCACTCAGCGTCGCGGCGGTAAGGGCATTCGCGACATCAAGGCGACCGCACGCAACGGCTCGGTCGTGTCGATCGTCTCCGTTCGTGATGACGACCAGGTGCTGATGATGACTGCCCGCGGCAAGATCCAGCGGGTGAACGTCCACGAGATTCGCCCCATGGGCCGCAACACCCAGGGCGTGCGGATCATGCGGGTTGACGACGGCGACGCGCTGGCCGCCGTGGTGCCCGTGCCACCGAGCGAGCAGGAAGAGGCCGACGCCCCGCCGCCGGCTGACGCCTGAAACGGGAACTGCCTCGTTTTCGATCAGTACCAGAACAGAGGGCTACGTCATGCGGATCGCGGTTGTGGGAACGGGCTACGTGGGACTGGTGACGGGCACCTGTTTTGCGGACAGCGGCAACGCCGTCACCTGCCTCGACATCAACGCCGACAAGATCGCGCGGCTCAATCGCGGCGAGATCCCGATCTACGAACCCGGGCTCGAGGAACTCGTCCAGCGCAACGCCAAGGCCGGCCGACTGCGGTTCACCACCGACACCGGCGAGGCGATCCGCGGCGCGGAGGTGGTGTTTCTGGCGGTTGGTACGCCCCCTGCCGCCGACGGCTCGGCTGATCTGTCGGCCCTCTGGAAGGTCGTCGAGTCGATCGGTCCACATCTCGATCCGCACGCCGTCGTCGTGACCAAGAGCACCGTGCCGGTGGGGACGTGCGCGGGGATCGAGCGGCGATTGAAAGCGGCGCTCGGTCGCGACTGTCGCGTCGCCAGCAACCCTGAGTTTCTCAAGGAAGGGGCCGCGATCGAGGATTTCCAGAAGCCTGATCGCGTCGTCGTGGGGGTGCGGTCGCCCGCGGTGGGCGACATCCTGAAGACGCTCTATGCCCCGTTCCTTCGCACCGAGAACCCATTTCTGGCGATGTCGCCCGAGAGTTCAGAGATGACGAAGTACGTGGCCAACGCTCTGCTCGCCACGAAGATCAGTTTCATCAACGAGGTGGCGAACCTCTGCGAGCGGATGGAGGCCGACATCGACGACGTCCGCCGCGGCATCGGCCACGACAGCCGAATCGGCTTCGCGTTCCTGTTTCCGGGGGCCGGCTACGGTGGCAGCTGCTTTCCGAAGGATGTGCAGGCGCTGGCGTCGATGGCCCGTGGCTGCGGGCTCGACCCCCTCATCCTCACGGCGGTCCACGAGACCAATCTCGCCCAGAAGCAGGTGCTCGGCCAGAAGATCGATGCCCACTTCGGCGGCAACCTGGCGGGGAAGAAGGTCGCGGTCTGGGGGCTGGCCTTTAAGCCGCGGACCGATGACGTCCGGGACGCACCAGCCATCGACCTGATCGAGCGACTCCTGGCCGGCGGCGCGACCGTGAGCGTGTACGACCCTGAAGCGATGGACAACGTCCGGGCGATCTATGGCGACCGGCTCACCTACGCGGCCGGGAGCCTCGAAGCGGTTGACGGCGTTGATTGTCTGGCGATCGTGACGGAGTGGGGCAATTTCCGGAGGCCCGACTTCGACGCGATGGCCTCCAGGATGCGAGCGAAGGTGATTTTCGATGGTCGCAACCTCTACTCGCCCCAAGAGATGAAGGCCCGCGGCTTCGCCTACCACGCCATCGGGAAGGCCCCGGTCTGATACGGTTCACGCTGGGCCTGATTCAAGCCGACCGGCCGTAAGGCCGCGGGCGTCCCACGCTGGACACGGCGTCCTTCGGCGGTTCTCCCCACGCCTCACGGCGTTGGGCCTGTACGGCAGCAGCATGGCGACAGGCCGTCAGGTCCGTGGGCGGTTTCCTTCATGGCAGTTTGACACGCCCGGTGGAGCAGGGTTCAATCTTCGCGCATGGGAACAGTATTGACGATTCGTCCCCGCGGTCGCCGTCAAGGCCGAACCTCGGCATTTTTCCTCCCTTATTTCGGAGCGTCTTGATCGTGAAGCGACCTGTCGTCCACGCGTCCATCGCCGTCTCGATTCTCGCCCTCGTCTCGCTCGCCGGCTGCGGCGGTGCTCCCGTCAATCCCGAGGCTCCACCCTCTGGCTTCGCGGGCAATCTCTTCTATGTGCTCTGGTGGCTCGTCGGCATGGGCAGTTCCGCCCTCGCCCTCTTTCAGGCGTGGCAGTTCTTCCAATGGATGGAGGCGCAGCCGGCCGGCACTCAGAAGATGATCGACATCGCGGGGTATGTCCGGACGGGCGCCGACGCCTATCTCAAACAGCAGTACAAAGTCGTGGGCTGGGCGTTCCTCGCCATCTGCATCCTGCTGCTCTGGATGGCCCTTGGCCTCGGTGTCCAGAGTCTCTGGGTGCCGTTCGCCTTCCTCTCGGGCGGGTTCTTCTCCGGCCTCGCCGGTTGGTTCGGCATGAAGACGGCCACGCTGGCGAGCAACCGCACCGCCGCTGGTGCCGAGCGTTCGCTGAATGAAGGGCTCCAGATCGCCTTTCGCTCGGGCGCCGTGATGGGGCTCACGGTCGTCGGCCTCGGCCTGCTCGACATCCTGCTGTGGTTCTTCATCCTCTACTGGCTGGTGCCGATGCTTGGCTTCCATCCCCTCTCGCTCGAGGAGATCACGGTCACGATGCTCTGCTTCGGCATGGGGGCGAGCACGCAGGCTCTCTTCGCCCGCGTCGGTGGGGGCATCTTCACCAAGGCGGCCGACGTCGGCGCCGACCTCGTGGGCAAGGTGGAGCATTCCATTCCGGAGGACGACCCGCGGAATCCGGCCACGATTGCCGACAACGTGGGCGACAACGTGGGCGACGTCGCCGGCATGGGCGCCGATCTCTATGAAAGCTACTGCGGCTCCATCCTGGCAACCGCCGCCCTGGGGGTGGCTGCCTTCACGGGCGACGGAGCGATGCAACTCAACGCCGTTTTCCTGCCGATGGCCATCGCGGCGGTCGGCACGCTCCTCTCCGTCTGGGGCATCTACCAGGTGCGCACCCAAGAGGATTCGTCACAGAAGGCCCTCCTTGCCGCCCTCGCCAAGGGGATCAACTTCTCGACCGTGGCGATCGTGGTCGCCACCTTCGCCATCACGTTCCTCCTGATGCGCGGCTTCTCCCACCTTGGCATCGCCGTGTCGGTGATCGTGGGCCTCGTCGCCGGCTGGCTGATCGGGAAGTGGACCGAATACTCCACCAGCAACGAATACGCCCCGACCAAGGAACTGGCCGACCAGGCCCTGACCGGCCCCGCCACGATCATCATCGGCGGCATCGCGGAGGGCATGCTCTCCACCTGGGCCCCGGTGCTGATCACGGGCGGCGCCACGCTCCTCGCCTTCGGGTTCGCCAACGGCTTCAACTTCTCCGATCCCGACCAGTTCGCCCTCGGCCTCTACGGCGTGGGCATCGCGGCGGTCGGGATGCTCTCCACGCTGGGCATCACGCTGGCCACCGACGCCTACGGACCGATCGCCGACAACGCGGGCGGCAACGCCCAGATGGCGGGCCTGCCCGAGATCGTCCGGGAGCGGACTGACGCCCTCGACGCCCTGGGCAACACGACCGCCGCCACAGGGAAGGGCTTCGCGATCGGCTCGGCGGCCCTCACGGCGCTCGCCCTGCTCGCGGCCTACGTCGAGGAGGTGCGGATCGGCTTCGACCGCTGGGGACATTCCGCCGTCGTCACCCGCGACGGCGTGCAGGAGGTGGCCGCAGGCGGGGCCAAGCTCGCCGCCGGCGATTGGATGAAACTCGCCGACCGGCTCGTCGTGTCCGTCGGCGATCGGGCCGAAAACAACCGCCTGTACATGGTGCTCGATCCGGCGGTCCTTGACGGCCGCCGAAGCAAAGGCAAGGAGATTCTCGCGCCCGCCGTCGAGGGTCTCTCGGGCGCCGTCCGCAACGCGGTGGCCAAGACGGCTCCCTCGCCGGACGTGGTCTCGCGGCTGGTCGCCGAGGGTCGGATCGTGAACGTCAAGTCGGCCACGATGCAGGACTACATGCGGTTCTACGACGTCACGCTCATGAACCCGAAGGTGCTCGTGGGCATGTTCATCGGGGCGATGAGCGTGTTCGTGTTCTGCGCCCTGACGATGAAGGCCGTGGGCCGGGCGGCGAAGGGCATGGTGGAGGAAGTCCGCCGCCAGTTCCGCGAGAAGCCGGGGATCATGGAGGGCACCGACCTGCCCGACTACGCGGCCCCCGTGGCGATCAGCACGAAGGCGGCTCAGAAGGAGATGGTGCTCCCCTCGGTGCTGGCCCTGGCCGTGCCCGTGGTCGTGGGCCTGCTGCTCGGCGTGAGCGGCGTGCTCGGCCTGCTCGTGGGCGGCCTGACGACGGGCTTCTGCGTGGCCGTGTTCATGGCC
>Ga0082207_1000384_pt1 | contig 25526 bp, 19 predicted proteins | sample LakMenEpi10Aug09_FD_71540 | JGI IMG/M metagenome (GOLD analysis project Ga0082207, IMG submission 71540)
GTTCGGGGCTTCGATCAAGTATTTACGAAGCTTGTAGGATAATCAGGAGAAACATGATGCAACGTCTTGGCATAAACCCTATGGGTGGTTGGCTCGCCGCTAGTTTTTTGCTCGTAGTAGCATTCGGCTTTTTGAGCTTACAAATCGATCGCGTCGGCTTGGCTCAAGAGCAGAACAAGGGAGCTAAACCACCGATTGAGGAATTTGAGAAATACCTATCGAATTCCGTCCTCTCGGGCTCTTTCACTCTCGATGGCCAACCATTAAGCAAACTTGAGGAGGAGCGTTACGAGATCAAGAGCGCCAAGAAGCTCGATGGTGACGACGATCTTTGGGAGATCAAGACGCGAATCAAATATGGCAACAAGGATTTGACGGTTCCGGTGGTCGTTACTCTCCAGTGGGTGGGTCGAACGCCCATGATCGTCCTTGATTCGGTTACAATACCTGGACTTGGAACCTTCTCAGCACGCGTTGTTTTTCACGACCGCAAGTACGCTGGTACTTGGAAGCACGATAACGTTGGTGGACATCTCTTTGGACGTGTGGAGCCTGCTGGCGAGCCATCCAAGCCTTAATTTTTTCCCGAAGTCACCCGATTTAACACTACCTCTTCGATCTGATCCAAAATGAAACTTACACGACGATCCGTTCAAATGTTTTTGGTTGCAAGCGCTGGGATTGCCTTGTGGGCCCAGTGTGCTGGCAGCAATGTTATTGCAAAAGAGAATGAACCTGCAACACCTATGGCTATCGATAAGAAACCTTTTGGAAAGACTCCCGACGGCAAGTCCGTTACTTTGTACACGTTGACCAACGACTCGGGGAATACCGTGGAGCTCATCGACTACGGTGCTATCGTGGTTTCGATTAATGTTCCAGACAAATCGGGCAAAAAGACGAACGTCACGGCAGGTTTTACAAGCCTCGACGGATACCTGCAGCGTCATCCTTATTTTGGAGCTACCGTTGGCCGTTTTTGCAATCGGATCGCCAAAGGCAAGTTCACTCTCGATGGCAAGACCTATAGCTTGGCTACCAACAACGGTCCGAATCACTTGCACGGTGGCGAAGTTGGATTCGATAAGCGTATGTGGCAAGTCAGCGAGGTCAAAGGCGAGGGATGTGTTGGCCTGAGGTTTACTTATGTGAGTCCCGATGGCGAAGAAGGTTATCCGGGTACTTTGACAACCATTGCAGAGTATCGCTGGGACAATAGCAACTCTTTGACTTTGGACCTAAGTGCAACGACCGATAAAGCCACGGTCTTGAATCTGACCAATCATGCTTATTTCAATCTCGGTGGCGCAGGTTCAGGCACTATTCACAACCACGAGTTGACACTCGCTTGCGATCAGTATCTTCCGGTCGATGCCGATATGATCCCGACGGGCGTATTGGCTGATGTCCAAGGTACGCCGCTGGATTTCACTGCGGCCCACAAGATTGGAGAACGGATCGGTCAACTCAAAGCGACCAATGGTTATGATCATTGTTTCGTGGTAAGGGGCAAAGCGGGAGAGCTAAGGCCGACGGCCAAGGTGATCGATCCTGCCAGTGGACGTACGATGGAAATTAAAACCACTCAGCCTGGTGTGCAGCTCTACACCGGCAATTTCCTCGATGGCGGGCCGGGCAATGCGGGTTATAAAACCCATGAAGCTTTCTGCTTAGAGACCCAGCATTATCCCGACGCACCGAATCAACCTGCTTTCCCGACATCGGTGCTCAAACCCAACGAGAAATTCCATCAAGTAACGACATTTACGTTTGGCGTTGCCAAATAGTCTTCGTCTAAGCTTAGGATAGAACCTTGTGCAAATAGAAATGATGGCGGCCTAGCTTGCCGCCATAATTTCCTCCGGTGATTTTCACTACCCCGAGTTCTTTACCGCGATTGCAAGCAGCCAGGATACCAACTCGCATCGCTTGAGCGATGGAATCGGGAGTCAGGCCGTCGATGACAAGCTCAAGGCAAGCGGTTGCTTCATCGACGATTGCGCTTGTTGTCTGATCTTGTAGTGTGGGGCAATACGCATCGTTAGTCGAGGCCTTCAGGGACTTGTATTTCGATCCTACCTTCGAGCCGCTTCGGGCAACACCGCCAGGGAACGGAGCGATGCAGCCGGGAACTTTCCGGATGGCTTCGACTGCCTCTTGGCAAGCGTGAAGCGCGCCGTGGATGGATTTGGCTAAGACAAGAAAGTTTCCACCACCGACGGCTTTGGTGGCATAGACACATTCCTGGCATACGAACTCACCATCCATCACTGGGATGCGCCAGTATCGCTCGGATCCAATCCTCTTTGAAATCTGTTTGCCGTCGCCAAAATAACGAATGTGGGCTCCAAGGAGCATAGGTCGAGCGGAGGTAAGTCCTGCGAATACCGAAGTGCTCGGACAAGTTAGAACGCATTGGCCGATGCGTTTCTCGAGTTGTTTCTGAAGCGTTTCTTGATTGATGCTAAATGCCAGGACGGAGACCCCGGGACGACCGTCAGGAGTTTCCGATGGATCAACCGATGCTTCGATCCCCGCTTCGATCCCGCAGCCGATGACACTCGTGGCAAAACCTGTCATTGCTTCTGCCGCACGCATTGCCCAATTCGCCTCGGCGGCTGTGATCACAAGCCTCGTGGCCGTCATATCGAAAGCTTCTGCGAAATTGTCGTCGATCGGGATTCCTTGAATTTCCATGGATCGCAAACTGCAAGGAGTTGTCTTTGGGGTTGAAGGAGGTGGAGGAAACGGTTTGCGGGATTATTTTTTCCCAGGGGATCGAAAAAATGCCAACATCAAGGACAAATATGATCTGCCGTATGGCAATTACTACCCTTTTTCGACCATAATTGGGGATAGTGTTGATCTAATCCGGCACTTAAACCGCTCCGTCTTAGACCCAGCGTCCAACGACCATCCTATAAAGCATCAATCATGTTCGGAAAATTCCAGGTTGGTTTCGAGCACCCGTGGATGCTGTTGCTTCTGGTATTGATTCCGATTAGTTGGTACTTGGCGAATCGTTCTCTTTCTGGACTTGGGCAAACCCGCAAGATCCTTGCACTGATCTTTCGAAGCCTTGTTCTTTTGTTAATCACCCTTGCACTCTCTGGCATTCAGTGGATTTGGATCAGCGATCGTCAAACGGTGATCTATTTGCTCGACCAGAGCGATTCTATTCCGGTGGCCAAGCGCCAGTTGATGCTTCGTTTTGCTATCGACAGTGTCAAGAAGCATCGTCGCGAGAAGCGTTTTGATCGTGCAGGTTTGATCCTTTTCGGAAGGGAAGCATCGATCGAAATCCCGCCCTTGGACGAGAATCTACCTCCACTATCGAAGCCCGAAAGCAATTTCGGACGACCTGATGCAACGAATTTAGAAGGTGCATTGAAGCTCGCAGCGGCGAGTTTCCTTGAGGACTCGGCAAAGAGAATTGTCGTCTTGACCGATGGTGTGCAAACGCTTGGAGTTGCCGAGCAAGCGGCTAAGAGGCTTGCTGAATCAGGGATCGGCATCGATGTTGTTCCAGTTCGGTTGGACAACAATGCTGAGATCATGGTCGAGAAGATCGATATCCCCGGTTCGGTTCGCCAAGGACAAACGATCGATGCAAGGGTCGTGATCAATCGCTTCGGTTCTCCCGAGAATCCATCACCGGAGATCCCAGGCCGCGTCAGGGTTGTCCGAAAAATTGGTAATCAAGCCGAGGTGTTGGTCGATTCTCCTTACGTGCTGGACAAGGATATCAACGTGATCCCTGTTCCGCACAAGGTGGATCAGACAGCCGGTTACACTTACGAAGCGGATTTCATACCCGATTCGGCAACCGACGATACGATCGGTCAGAACAATCGGGCTACTGCGTTTACTTATGCACGAGGCAAGTCGCGAGTGCTATTGATCGAGGACGCAAACAACTTGGGCGATTACGATGCCTTGGTCGATGCACTTCGGAAGAACGATATTGTCGTTGACGTGCGTCCGTCGAGCAACTTGTTTTCGAGTCTCGTGGAGTTGCAGATATACGATTCGATCATTCTGGCGGGAGTACCAAGAACCGGAGGAGATAGTGCGGAGAAGGTTTTTTCGATTAGCGATCAGCAAATTGAAATGATGGTTCAAAGCACAAGGCAAACCGGACTTGGAATTGTCATGCTCGGTGGGCCGGAAGCTTTCGGGGCTGGTGGATGGAGCAATACCAAACTCGAAGAAGCCATGCCGGTGAATTTCACTATCAAGAACACCAAGGTCGAGGCCGTCGGGGCGCTTGCGATGGTCATGCATGCCTCGGAAATGCCTGAAGGGAATCACTGGCAAAAGGTTATCGGCAAAGCAGCTCTGGAATCCCTAGGACCTGCCGATTACTGCGGCGTGATCAAGTACGATGGTTCAGGAGACTCGTGGCTCTGGGGAGGCTCCGACGGATTTCTTAAGGTTGGCGAGAACGGGAAGCTGATGCGGTCTCGCATGTCGCAGATGGTTCCCGGGGATATGCCTGCCTTCGATTCATCTTTAAAGTTGGCGATTCGGTCGCTCAAGAATGTGCCTGCCTCTGTCAAACACATGATCGTCATCAGCGACGGCGATCCGACCCCTGCTTCGGCAGCTGTACTCAATGATTTCGTCAAGAATCAGATCAAAATCAGCACCGTTGCCGTCGGAGCGCACGGCAGTGTCGGTACGGCCGAACTTAAGCGAATCGCGAATACCACAGGTGGAAACTACTATGTGGTGACCAATGCGGCGGCACTGCCGAAGATCTTCATGAGGGAAGCTCGAAGAGTTGCAAGGCCGGTGATCTTCGAGCCCGAAGGCGGAGTTCAGCCGATCAGGCAACTCCCTAACCATGAGATCCTCTCTGGAATCCGATCCGACTTGCCAACGATTCGAGGTTTTGTCCTAACCGAGCGCAAAGAGAGTCCTTTGGTCGAAGTTCCATTGCTAGCGAACAAACCAGCCGAGCAAGAAAACGCATCGATCCTAGCGACTTGGAACTACGGACTCGGACGAACGGCTGTCTTCACGACCGATGCAGGAAAGCGATGGGCCAAGGATTGGGTTGGTTCGCCCAACTACGATCAATTCTTCTCCCAACTCGTTCGGTGGTCCATGCGACCATCGAAAGACGATGACAAGTTCAGCATCGCGACACAAGTCAAAGATGGACGAGTCCAAGTCATCGTCAACGCGACAGACAAAGAGGATAACTTTTTGAATTTCTTGGATATGAACGCTTCTGCCACAGGGCCTGATTTGGTGCCTATCACCGTACCGCTCAGGCAACAGGCACCGGGCCGTTATGTCGGAGAGTTTGCCCCGGATGCTGCAGGTAGCTATATGCTCAGTGTTGTTCCAGGCGGAGGCAGGCAGATACTAACAACCGGTGTGAACTTGCCATTCTCCGATGAGTATCGCATCCGACAAGCCAACATGCGATTGATCGAAACACTCGCTCAGAGCAAACCGCTAGGTGGAGAGGCCGGCAAGGTGCTTCCTGAATTAAGCGATACGGAGATGGATCAGCTTTTGGGTTTTGATACTTACCGTCCAGGCTTACCCCCCGCTCGATCCTTGAAAGATATCTGGCCTTTTGCAGTCCTTCTCGGGGCTTCTCTTTTCTTTGCCGACGTCTTTGTACGACGCGTTGCGGTCGATTTCGGTTTGCCCATTCGCAAACTCACTGCATGGCTCACTCGACGCAAAGTTTCCGAAGCCGACCAAGCTAGACAAAAAAGCCTCGATCAACTTCGCTCGAGGAAAACAAAGGTGTCTAGCGAACTGGACAAACAAAAGTCGGCAACATCGTTTGAATTGCCCGAGCCTGAAGTTATCCGGGGATCCGATAAGGTTTCGAGTTCGGAAGGCTTTGGAACTGCCGAAACACCCCGAAGCGACAAACCTAGTGGGGCACCAAAGCCTACGGATAAGTCGGATCAGGGAGATGGTGATAACTACACCGCCCGCTTGCTCGAGGCGAAACGAAAAGCCAAAAAGAACAACAATAATTAACTTCAATTAACTTCCTATCCATGGAATGCCTGAAATTAGCCCTAGTCAATGAAAGCCTCAACTCATGAGCAATGTTGCTGAATCGATGCAAGAACAAGCCCAGTTGTTTCGCGATCGCTTTGCTGCTGTCCGCGAGCAGATTGGACGCGTGATCGTCGGACACGATGAAATCGTCAATGGGGTCCTGACGGCCATGTTTGTCGGTGGACATTGCCTGCTAGAGGGTGTCCCCGGACTTGGAAAAACCATGCTGATCCGAACCCTATCGGAAACCCTCTCATTGGATTTCAATCGCATTCAGTTCACACCGGATCTGATGCCTTCGGATATCCTCGGGACGAACATGATTGTCGAGGAGCAGGGCAGGCGTAAATTCGAGTTCCAAAAAGGGCCAATCTTCACCCAGATCTGCTTGGCTGACGAAATCAACCGAGCCACTCCCAAGACGCAGTCGGCATTGCTCGAGACGATGCAAGAAGGCACAGTGACAGTATCAGGAACACGATACGACTTGAAAAAGCCGTTCTTCGTCCTAGCTACACAAAACCCGATCGAACAGGAAGGTACTTACCCGCTTCCCGAAGCCCAACTCGACCGCTTTTTGTTCAAGCTCGTTGTCGGATATTCCAACCGAGAAGAACTCAATACCATCATCGATCGAACCACGCGCAGTGTGAGCATCAAGCCAGAGAAGGTCATGGACGGTGATGAGATCGTCAAATGGCAAGGGTTGGTTCGGCAGGTGGTCTTGGCCAAACATGTTCAAGACTACGTCGCTCGCTTAATCTTGGCAACTCACCCTGGCGGAACGCTAGCGCCTGATGTTACCAACCAGTACATCCGATGGGGAGCGAGTCCTCGCGGTGCGCAAACGATCGCGCTGGCATCGAAGGTTCGTGCGTTGCTCGACGGTCGTTACAACGTCAGCTTTGAGGACGTCAGGCGTGTCTATCTGCCAGCTTTGCGGCATCGTGTATTGCTGAACTTCGAAGCCCAGGCCGAAGGGATCGAAGTCGATCGGGTGTTGCTCGATATCCTCGAAAAGGTCAATGAGAAAGCTGATGATATCTGATAAAGTCTTGCCGTTCCTGGTTTTCGTTGCCTGTATCGCTATCCACAGCGGGGAATGCAACGGACAAGAAAGTTTTAAAAAAGACCAAGTCGATGCTGGTGTCAACAAGGCAATCGGTTATTTGGTTTCTCAGCAAAAACCCAATGGTTCGATTACCGATCGCGGGCATGAGAATGCCATGACGGCACTTGCCATCATGTCCATGGCGGCCGTCGGACATCAACCAGCCGATGCGACGCCTGAAGGAATCGCGATGACCCGAGGCATCCGTTTTCTGCTCGGCGAAGGGAGGCAAGACAAGGCTGGTTACTTTGGAGCCTCGGACGGATCCCGGATGTACGGTCATGGAATCGTCACTCTCATGCTCACCGAAATGCTCGGAATGGGAGTGGATCCGGAGATGGACAAGCAGTTGCATGAGGCGTGTCAAAAGGCGATCGACCTGATCGTGCGAAGCCAGCGGATTAAAAAAGGATCCAATGCAAGGGGCGGTTGGCGATACACACCGGATGCGGGCGATAGCGACCTATCGGTCTCGATCTGGCAACTTATGGCTTTACGCAGTGCGAAGAATGATGGGCTCGATGTGGCTTCGGCGACCATCGATGATGCAGTTGGTTATCTCAGGCGATCCTTTACCTCGCCTTTGGATACGCAGGGCAAGCCCAAAGATGCCAAGGCAGGTTTTTCGTACGAACCCAATGGCGGGGCACCTTCGTTTACCATGACATCAGCCGGATTGCTGGCCATGCAGGTATGCGGCCAGTACGATTCCCCATTGGTTGTTGGTTCGGCCGACTGGCTCTTGGATCATCCACCCAAGTGGAACGAGCGATTCATCCTCTATGGGCTTTACTACTTTGCCCAAGGCATGCATCAGCGGGGTGGTTCTCATGCCGAGAGAGCAGCAAGTATCGTTTCGGAAATGCTGTTATCAAAACAGAAAGATAATGGAGCCTGGGAGTCTTCCTCGGGTGAAGAGCAAAACGCCGGGTCGGTCTACTGCACGGCCATGGCGATGTTAAGTTTGTCGGTCAAATACCATTACTTGCCCATTTATCAGCGCTAAGCAACCTAGCAAGCTTCTTCGGTCACTCCTTTCGCTGAGCACGGTCACTGAATTGCTAATCCCAAACCCGTAAAAAACAACTATAATACGGCCCAGCCCAGGGGCTTTTTTTGATGATTACTCGACCAACTATAAGGCGACAGAAGATGCGATTCCACTGGTTCGTAGGCAACAAAAACAATCTTTCAAAGAGGATCAATCAAGGTCTGATCGCAGGTGTGCTGGGCCTAACGGGACTCTCGGGTATTGGTATTGCAGAGGATGGCGATTGGGCTCAGTGGCGAGGGCCTGGGCGGGATGGGGTTGCCGGCAAGCAGAATCTGTTGCAGTCGTGGCCAGAAGGAGGCCCCAAGCTAGCTTGGACGTATGAGGCCGCAGGGCTTGGATATTCTTCGAGTGCCATTAGCAATGGTCGCCTTTACACCATCGGCCAACGTGAAGAGGACTGCGTCGCGATTTGTTTGGATGCCAAGACTGGCAAAGAGATTTGGGTCCAGCGATTCGACCGAGGTACCAAATCGGATGATTATCTGACCGGTTGGGGCGGGGGGCCTCGAAGCACCCCGACGATCGATGGTGATCATGCATACTTCTTGAGCGACCTCGGTGAATTGGCTTGCTTAAAGACATCCGATGGATCGAAGGTCTGGAGCAAGAATCTGATCAAGGATTTTGGTGGCGGCGTGCCGCAGTGGGGCTGTAGCGAATCGGTTCTCGTCGACGGAGACAAGCTCTTGTGCACCCCAGGTGGCAAGACATTCCTGGTGGGACTCAACAAGAAAACTGGTGAAAAGGTTTATGAGTCCAAGGGATTCGAAGATGGATCGCAGTACGTGTCGATCATGAAGACAACGATAGGTGGAGTACCCATTTACGTCTCGGCAGCCAAGTCTGGTTTGGTCGCCTTTCACGCGGAAACCGGAGAGCATCAGTTTACCAACCCAACAACGGGAAACAGAACAGCGGTAATTCCGACTCCGATCCTTTCTGGCAATCAAATCTACCATTCGTCGGCTTACAAAGCTGGCAATGCGCTTTTGAATTTGTCAGCCGATGGGGGCAAGGTAAAGATGGAGCAGGTTTATCACTTGGATAAAGAGAGTATGGAGAACCATCACGGTGGTTATGTCCTTCACGATGGGACGATCTATGGGTTCACCAATTCGCTTCGTGGTGCTTGGGTAGCCCAAGACCTCAAGTCCGGTGAGATTCTTTGGAATCAAAAGACGGGCAAGGCTCGTTCGGGTTCGATTGCATTTGCTGACGGCATGCTCTATTGCTATGACGACTCGGATGGAATTTGCTATTTGGTGGCTCCATCCCGCGAGGGTTGGCAAGAGAAGGGCTCGGTTAAGCTTCCGAAAACTTGGGCCGGTGATCGTCAGCGAGGAGCGATTTGGGCACACCCTGTGGTTGCCGGGCAAAAGCTCTTCATACGCGATCAAGATTTGATCTATGCATTCGATATCGCTAGATAGATCCTACAATGGATCCCATCTCTTTTTCACTTTTACCTTACAACGGGCCTCCGAGCCCGTTTGAGAGTGTCAACTAAGTTTCGCACGGCCTCAGAGGACCGTGCTACGGTAGGTTATCTAGCGATAAGCCTTACGAGCTACTCGTGGCCAGTGGCATATTTGGGCTTGGGCAAGGCAGGCACCTGCTTGACCTCTTCAAGCAAAACTTCGACTCCTTTTTCAAGTTGCTTATCGATACCAGCAGGAAGTTCGCCCGGTGCGGGCCAGACGATAAAGTCCGGTTCGGCCCCATGAAGCTCCATGTCCTTGCCATCGCGAATTGAGAACCAACCCCTAAACGGAGCTCTTAGCACCCCGATATCGTTGATCCTTGCAGCCCCCGTACTGACCACACCACCAGCGGTCTGAACGCCAACCAATTTTCCGCGCCCGAGCACTTTGATCGCATGGCTGAATATCTCGGCGTTGCTATAGCTGTTTTGATTGCACAACACAACGATCGGTTTAGACCAAGTCGCATAGATCATCCGGTCGTGCGGATAACCGGTTCCTCCACCTCGTGGGACCGTGATCGCATGCTTAGGCTGTGTTAACGATGTCAGCAAATGGTCGGTCGTCGAACCACCCCCATTGTCCCGAACGTCGATCACTAAACCTTCTTTGCCATACCCTACGTTGTAGAGTTGTTGCTCGAACTCCAGAAAGCTCGATTCGTCCATGGCTTGGATGTGCAAGTATCCCAATTTCCCATTCGAAAGTTTCTCGACCATCTGGCGATTGGTCTCAAGCCATTGCTCGTACAGCAGCGGGCGCACTCGACCGTACGGGATCGGACGGAGCGTCAGGTTGAGTTCCTCGCTTGCGTCCTCTTTCGCTCTCTGGACAACCAGTTGGATGTCTCGATCCAGCGGCCCGTTGAGGACTTGGGTCAGATCCATCGAAGGATCCACTCGCGTTCCATCGATACTCAAAATGATATCGCCCGCTTTGAGACGACTCTTGACTTTATCGCTAGGACTCTCCGGAAGCACGTCTCGAACCTTGAGACCGGGCCCGAGGTAGGCTGGATCAAAACGTGCCCCAAGATGGGCTGTTGGATGCTCTCGTTTGCGTGGCGTCTCGGGTTCTGAGGCGCTGCCCATCGAAGGGGTGAATCCCAGGTGCGAGCCGTTTAGCTCCCCTAGCATCAGTTCGATGACTTCGCCAAGCCCTCGTTCATCGAAGGCTCTCGAAGCGGCATCGACGTACTTGCGACGAACCTGTTCCCAGTTCCTATTTCCCATCGCTGGGTCGTACCATATCTCGTTCATGGCCAACCAAGCGGCATTGAATCCCTCCCGAAAGCGACCTGATCGCGAGCGATCGTGAGTCACGCTGAATCCAAAGCTGGTTTCCTTTTCGCCATTTTCCAATTTTGTCGGTGTGCCTTTCGAAAGGCCCATAATACTGCCTGACGATTTCGTCCACCGAGCGTCGCTCAAGACCGTTGAGCTCATGAGTTTTGGCGTTAACTTGTCTGGAAATTCGACGCTATACCACCCGGATTTGCCTTCTACACTTGCGGAAAACGCGAGCTTCTTTCCGTCCGGAGAGAAGATCAAATTTGTCTCCCGGGTATCTTGCAGATTGATCCTCCGAAGCCTTTGATGGATCTTGTCAAAATCGATTCGAACCAATTTGGGCTCGGCGTCACTGGCCTTCTCCGGCTTGGGCTTTTCCTCGCTTGCTTTTGCGTCAGCGGGTTTGGGCTCAGCAGGTTTGTTTTCCGGGTTCTTGTTTTCCGTATTCTTAGTATCCTGCGAACCGGTTTCGGTTTTAGACTCCGCAGCAACCGGCTTGGGCCGCTTCTTTTTCATCGTTTCGATCGCCTTCTCGATCGTTCGATCGCGAGACGACTCGTCATCGTATTCCTCTTGAAGATAGACGTAGTAGATATCGCTCTCCTCTTTGGATCTTCGACCGGTGAAAGCCAAAACCTTCCCATCCGGGGAGAACACGGGCGACTGATCGTTGTCTGGATGGCGTGAAACATTCACCGGTGGAGCATGCTTATCTAGCGGCATGATCCAGATTTCGCTATTGAAATCGTTGTCTTGGGAATCGTAAGCGATCCAGCGGCTATCGGGTGAAATCGAGAAACTCGGCTCGCTAAAGCTTTCGACAAGACGCGTGATCTCTTTGGTGTCCAAGCTCATGGCGACGAGGTTGCCTCGACCTTCAGTGAACAGAAGGTGTTTGCCGTTTGGCGTGAATCGCAAATTTCCTTTTGAACCCGCCGACTCGGTCATGCGTGTCTCAACGAACTCCTTTTGCTGCCACCAATACTTCGTAGGCTCCTTGGGTTCGACCTTCCACAGGTCCACTTGGCCATTCTCTTTGCGGGTAAACCAAAGAGATTTGCCATCATTGGAGAAGATCGGTGATTCCTCATAGCCCTCGGTGCGTGTTACCTGAATCGGCTCTTTGAGCTCGGTATCCATGAGCCAAAGATCACCGTTGAGAGTAAAGGCGATTTCAAGCCCATCGTCGGTGAATGCGACTTGGTCGGCCCGATTCACGACAGCACGTTGTAGGTCTTCTGGCAAATCGGTATCTGCTGCGACCTTTAGATCAAGCTTGGTAGGTTGATCATCTTTGCCCGGGCGTAGGACATAGGTGTCGAAGAGGTGTCGAAAAACGATCGTCGTACCATTGCGGGAAATGGTCGGTTCGGCAATCGAATCGTCTTGAAAACCCCAGACTTTACGTTGTCTAGCGGGTTGGTCTTCGGAAGCAAATCGGTAGCGCCATAGATCGAGCCCGTGATCGGTGCCCTTTGCAAAATAGAAACCTTTTCCACCGGGCATCCATAGCGGCCACAAGCATTCGACTTGTTCGTGGAGCAGTTCGTCGGTTGCACCACTTTGGAGATCGAGCATCCAAATCTGTGCAGATCGTTCGCCTCGGTAGCCTTTACGCCACCAGCGTTCACCTTCTCGCGTAAAGAGGATTTTCTTGCCATCATTCGATAATTTTGGATTGGCTGCCGCATCATCCAAGAGCACTTTTTCGGCAGATCGCTTCGTCAAATCGATTTGCATCATGCGAGCCGATCCTCGCCAGAAGTGGTCGCGAGTGGCGGTTGCCAAAACGCTGTTGCCGTCGGGAAACCAATCGGCAAGCGAATAACCTTCGGAGTGAAAGGTTTTTTGCTGTGGCATGCCTCCTTCGGCGGGCATCACATAAATCTGATTCGATCCGCTGCGGTTGCTGATAAACGCGATCTGCTTGCCGTTGGGAGAGAATCTGGGCTGACTATCAATGGCAGGATGGTTCGTCAGTCGCTTAATCTCACCGGTTTGGTCGATAGCGGTCGACCAGAGTTCGTTGGCCCAGCGAAACACCAAGACTTGTCCGTCAGGTGAAAGGGCAAAATCGCTGGCCATTCGGATTTCGATGGGGTCTTGAGCACGTCCATCCACCGAGGCGTTCAGCCAAACGGAAGCTGCCAGAGTGATCAGCGTAAAAGTACGTAGTATGAACTTCATGATGACGGGTAACTTACGAGACTAGGAAAAACACTGAGGTAGAAATTCGGAAAGCTGCTGATTGAATTGATCGGGCTGTTCTACATTTGGCACATGTCCACAAGACTCCAGAAACACAATTTTGGAACCGAGGATACTCGATTGAAAATTCAGTCCGACTTCGGGTGGGGTAATTTGATCGTTCCTACCCCAAACAATGAGGGTTGGAGTTTTGATTTGATCGAGTTCTTGCTGAACATTCCGATCTCGTGTTGCTCTGGAAATTCGCAGGATGAAACGAGTGTAATTTCGATCGCTCATGGTTTCAAACCAGTCTTCGACGAGATCATCGGTCACCAGAGCTTGGTCGTAAAAAATTCCTCCGATCACGCTCCGAACGAACTCACGAGTAGCTTTCGGTTTGTTTCCATCGGTCAGGCTTCTTTCCTGAAGGCCTGCGGATCCGGCAAGTACTAGGCCACAGACTCGATCTGGATATTTCAGTGCGTAATCAATCGAGAGCAATCCGCCGAGGGAATTTCCCACGAGTACAAACGGACTATCCACCTTGGCAGCCGCAATGGATCGATCGACCACCTCGGTCAACTCACCAATGGTTTGTACCCCTTGATTTCGCCGATCTCCTTTTTGGTCCAAGGGCAATTGGATTGCGATCGAGCGATAATCGTTGGCAAGGTGTTCCATGGTTCCGGTCCAGTGGGCGGTCGATCCAAAGAGACCGTGCAGGAACACCACAGTCCTTGAGCCTCGACCGGTTTGCACAAAACTTCCTTCGGTCGGTGAGGTGGCGGAAGCGGATTTGTGTGGAAAAAGACTGAATCGCATCGCACGTAAGTAGGTTAAGTGGGAGGTAGGGGATTGCAAAAGAGGGCACAAAAAAAGCGATCCCCTTTCGAAGACCGCTTTTTGAGGTTCCATCATTACCGATCGATCATGACATAGGTCAAAATCTGCACGGATCGGTGTCTGAACTTGGGATTTAGTTGCAACCACAAGCTGGAGCGGCAACTGGAGCAGCTACAGCCATAGGAGCTGGAGCGGCATCACAGCAGCTCGATGCGGCAGGAGCGCTGCAGCTAGCACGACGGCTCTTGTGCTTGGCCATCAGACCCGAAAGCAACTTCGGACGAGCTGGCTTGGCACATGGATCGGCGTCGCAGCAGCTAGAAGCTGGTGCTGCGCATGGTGCAGGTGCTGGAGCAGCACAAGGAGCTGGAGCTGGTGCAGGAGCAGCACAAGGGGCTGGAGCAGCATCGCAGCAAGCCACTGGAGCGGCGTTACCACTGCAGGACTTCTTGCGAGCGTGCAAGCGAGCCAAGAGACCTTCTCGCTTGGCGACAGGAGCACATCCGGTGTCGCATGCAGGAGCTGGAGCAGGTGCTGGTGCACAAGCAGCGGCTGCAGGGGCGCTGCAAGAGGCCTTACGAGCGTGCAAGCGGGTCAAGAGACCTTCTCGCTTGGCGGCAGGAGCACATCCAGCATCGCATGCAGGAGCTGGTGCAGGTGCTGGTGCACAGCAGGAAGCAGCCGCACCGCTGCAATCCTTGTTGCGGCCAAAAATACCAGCCGATGCGCTGGTGGAAGTAGCAATCGAACATCCAACGATCGCCAAGGCAATGATCAATCGACGCATTTTACATCTCCAAAAAACAAAAGGGTATACCACGACCAGCGCCACTGACTCCCTGGCAACGCGCTCGATTCCGAGCTGTGCCGATCGATTACAAACAAGGCAAACGATGTCGACGCATATTCCATTACACACAGGGTTCCACATAACTTTGTTAAAGCGAACCTATAAGGCAAAGTTTACCCAATAGTCTCCTCTTGCCACCTCCCATTTTACCCAGACTGCCGATTTTAACGCCAGTTTTGTCGCAAAACCCCTCTTTTCGGGGGTCTCTAGGATCTCGTTTCAAGCCTTGGTTCGAGCATGTTTTGCCTGTTTTTGATCAAAACAGTATGCTTAAGGAAGCGTCCTTAGCCCGAGCGGCATTTTTTGGTAAGTACAGTTTTCTCAATGATTCCGATTCCACCCGTCAAATATCGCCGCAAGCCCGAGGGAATTTCTGCGGTTTACCTCCCCTGGAAACCAGTCGGTAGGATCGATTTTGATTCCTATCAACATGGACTTGAGCGCACCTGGGCCTGTGGCTTGATTCCAGCGATCAACATGGACACGGGCTTTGCGAATCTCCTAACGCTCGACCAGCGTCGTGAGATTTTGCGATTGGTTGCAAGTTTAGCTTCAGGGCGTGCATTTGTGGCTGGTGCGTTCGTCGAGGATTTGCACGGCGACATGGTGTCCAACTATCAAGCACAGGTCACCGAGATTCGTTCGCTAGGTGGCACACCGATTGTCTTTCAATGCACGGGGTTGATCCAGCAAAGTTCCGAGCAGATCGCTAGGACTTATGCTCAAATTGGAAGCACGGTCGATAAATTCCTTGGCTTTGAACTCGGAAAGATGTTCGCTCCCTTTGGAAGCATCTATTCGATCGAGACCTTTCGCAAACTCATGGAGATTCCATCGCTTGTGGGCCTCAAGCATTCCTCGCTATCGCGCCCGATGGAATGGGAGCGACTTGCCCTCAAAGACAAAGATCGACCAGAGTTTCGCGTTTACACTGGAAATGATCTTGCGATCGACATGATCCAGTGGGGAAGCGACTACCTGCTAGGTCTTTCCGCGTTTTATCCGGAGGCTTTCGCTAAACGCGACGACTATTGGCAAAGCGGAGATGCGAGGTTCTTTGAACTCAACGATGCCTTGCAACTACTTGGCGGTTTTGCTTTTCGTCCACCGGTACCTGCGTATAAACACAACGCTGCGATGGTCTTGGCAATCAGGGGTGTGATTGAATCGGACGCTATACCCCCGAATGCTCCAGGTCGCGCGTCTGGGGACCGCGAGTTTTTGAAGATTTTGATCGATCGAATCGATGCGTTGATGGCATGAATCGCTTTGAACATATAAGACACAAACCCCCAACGGCTTTAGAGACGCCGCGAGCCATGATCTTGGCGCTTGCTCCCATGAGAAGCAACGTCAATTTGAGTAGGATTGTCAGGCTTTGTGGATGCGTTGGGATCAACAAAATCATCCATTGCGGGCAAGGAAAAGTGGACCGAGAAATCGCCCGAGATGCTGCAGACTGTGTCGAAGTCCTGCAGCGCCGAAGTTTGCTCCCTATCTTGAAACAACTTCGAGAGGAAGGTTATCGCATGGCCGGCCTAGAACAGACGACCAACTCAACCTGTCTATACGAGTACAAGTTTGCCGAGCGCACGGCACTTATCGTCGGTGCCGAAAGAGAAGGCCTATCGCAGGACGAACTCAATCAACTGGATGACGTGATCGAGATTCCGGTTTACGGTCGGCCTTATAGCTACAACGTCGCGACGGCCACAACGATGGCCGTCTACGAGTACTGCAAACAATTTCCTGGTTATTCGCCTGCCCAATAATCGATGACCATCACCTTGTCCAGATGAGGCTTGAGCACATCGACAAACGCCTTGTGAGCCGGATGCGGCAGGTAAGCATCTCGATCCTTTTCGGATTTGAAAGTGACCAGGAAACAATGGGTAAATCCATCGTTAAGACCTTCCGGGCTGTTGTTGGTTCCAAATTCGAAGGAAGCGATCTCGGGAATCTTAGCCTTCAGACCTCGAAAACCATCGACAACTTTTTGCACATCTGCAGCAGAACTTGTTTCCTTGAATTTGAAATTCACCACATGGCGTAGCATGGTTTTTTTGTCTCCTTGATTGTTCGACTCCGCTTCGTCGCTCGAAGCGATCATCAACACCAGTGCCAAACATGCGAGCAGCAAACCACCAAAAACTTTTGTCTTGGTCATCTAAAGTATTCCAAAAGGTTACAACAGAAAAAAGATACTCATTGGGTTTTTGCAACGAGCCAATCCATGAGCCAAGCGACGGGATTAAGGCTTTGTCAGTTGCAGATCGATGGTGTTGCTTCCTTCGTTGACCATGTGCTCTGCGCCGTTGCCCTTGGCATTGGGAGGAACAATGTCAGCCGGATCGATCAGTCCTTCAATCGGGCCTTTGCCCTTGCCGCTAGCGGCCATCTTTTCCATCTCTTCAGAACTGCGGGAGAACGTCACCTCTTTGACGGCCGCGACATTCACAAAGTTCTTTCCTGGTGTGACCCCACTGGCCGCGTACTTGCCGTTTTGGATGTTGCAGCCTACGACCGAACCTTTTCCATCGACAGGCGTGAAGGTGATCATGCCCTTTTGAATCGGAGCGCCGTCGTAACTGACACTACCTTGTATCGAAGCGGTCGAGGATCCACAACCAACAAGGGAGCAAACCGAACAAAGGGCGAGGAATAGAAAAACGCTCAGGTGTTTGGGTGATTGTTTCACTGGAGGCTCTTTTGGCGACTATTCGAGGATCACTTTTTCGTTATTGCTGGCGGTGGCCAAGCCACGCCAGACAGCCAAATCGATACTGTTGGTTACGAAATGAGTGCTTCCGTCGGCCATCGATACGGCGACACCGCTACCGTGAAGACTACGGGCGGCGGCATGGGCAAGCTGTCCTGAACGGGTCCACCAAGCAATCCCGCCAAGACTCAAACAAGGTGCTTTGTAACGTGAATCGCTTTGATCTTGGGGGCACGGTCCAAGAATCCGATCCGGAGCCGTCGAGTTCGGTGTCAAGGTGGCTGAGAACAAAGCTCCACCCATGTTACCATAGTGAATCTCACCCATCGCTCCACCCCACCATGTCACATTGGCCATCAAGCCCTCGCTGAGCATGATCGTGTTGGAGAGCCCATCGGTGCAATCCCTGGCTTTGCTGTAAATCGTCTTTACCCTGGAGTTGGTGTCGAAACTCTGATTGGGCATCACGCTAAAGAACCCTGGACCCCATGGCCCAGCAGAACTATCCGTCGGAGTTCCATACATATCCCCAGGGCCAACACATCCACGGTAGTTTCCGCGATAAAACCCATAGGCTCGCGTCTCCATCTCATTCTCAGGCTGCTTCGCATCGCTTGGGCACAGAAAAATCGTAACTCTGTTTTGTCGAGCTTCTCGAAGTTTCGGATCATCTCCAATGAGGGAGTTCGGACCTGGATAAGTCGTCGCGAAGGGCTGAGCGCCAAGAGTGTACATGAGGTTGTACATCATCGGCTGTTCGATCTGTGGCAAGATATTGGATGTCCAGGTGTAGGAATCCCAAATGTCGTACTTGCGGCAGTAAGGGTACTTGCCATAAAGGCTCTCAAAGTTTGTGCAACCGAGAGCCAACTGACGAATATGGCTCATGCACTGCGATCTGCGGGCAGCCTCGCGGGCAGCTTGCACGGCAGGCAAAAGCAAGCTGATCAAGACCCCGATAATGGCGATCACAACCAACAATTCAACCAGTGTAAAACCGTTTGGTAAGTTTCGCTTGCTTTTTTTCACCGTCATTCGTCTCCATGAGGGCGCCTCGAAAAACGCTTCGGATCCCAAATCCGACTACCCGAACAAAACCACGCGGTCAAAACCACGCGGTTTGCCCAAAAGCCGCACGCCAGGGTTCCAACCCAGTTAAAGGATAGCCGAAAACGGGTGAAAGTCTCGACAGCACCTTGTACTATCCGAATAAAGATGCCGGAAAACCTCTCAAAATTCCGCAGGAAACTCGAAAATCAAGGATGTTTCGACGATCTAACCGATCAAATCCTTAATCACCCGCCCCTTGGTCTCGGTAAGCCTGAAATCTCGACCTGCATACGGGTAAGTCAACTGCTGGTGATCCAATCCCAAAAGCGCTAGCAGGGTGGCGTGGAAGTCGACGATTGGGACTGGGTTTTCCGTAGCCTCCACGCCAAACTCACCACTCGTACCGTACTGCTTTCCAGATGCAACTCCACCACCGGCCATCCACAGACTGAAGGCCTTGTGATTGTGATCCCGACCATCACGGCCTTGGGCATATGGCGTTCGTCCAAATTCACCTGACCAAACGATGAGGGTTTCCTCGAGCAATCCTCGTTGCTTTAAGTCTGTGATCAAGCCGTACATCGGCTGATCAATCGCGGATGTATTGGTCGTCAAGTTTTGTTGCAACGACGCGTGATGATCCCACGACCCTTGAGTGATCTCGACAAATCGCACTCCGGCTTCAATCATCCGACGAGCCACTAAGCACTTGCTTCCAAAGCCCTTGCTCTCTTTTCGATCCAATCCATAAAGCCGCTTGGTCTCTTCGCTTTCAGCCTTGATGTCGAGCACCTTAGGCAACTCCGATTGCATCCTATGGGCCATTTCATAAGAGCGAATCACACCCTCGATTTCCTGATCCGCAGGATCGTTTTGGAGCTTCTTCTGATTCATTCCTTGAATAAAGTCCAACTCTCTTCGCTGCCGCTGACTCCCGACCAAGGGGGCCAAGTTGGCGATCTGGGTCTCGTCGACTTCTCGATTGCCGTTGCCCAATCGCATCCCTTGATAGTAAGCCGGTAGAAACGCGTTTCCATAGTTTTGCGCACTACCGGTGGCCCCTATGCTGATGAACCCAGGAATGCTCTCGCTCTCGGCGCCCAAGCCATAGAGGACCCAGGACCCAACGCTAGGCCTTACGAATTGACTTGTCCCTGTGTGCATTCGTATGGTCGCTTGCGCGTGCGCAGGCACATCGGTTTGCATCGAGTTGACGATCAGCATATCGTCGGCGGCTTTGCTCAGCTCTGGGAACAAGTCCGAGATCCAAAGCCCACTTTGTCCGCGTTGCTGGAACTTCCAAGGCGACTTCATCCACTTGCTACCAGGCCTCGGGCCTGTCTGGCCATCCGCCTTAGCCAATTCAGGCTTGTAATCAAACGTATCAACATGGGAAGGCCCACCCTTCATGTACAAAAAGATCACTCGCTTGGCCTTGGCGCTAAAATGCGCCCCCGGCGATTTACCATTGGTTCCGCCGAAGCCTTGCTTTGCCATCAGAGCCGATAGCGCAAGCCATCCAAACCCACAAGCCGTATTCTGCAGGACACTACGCCTGTTGTGCAAAGTCATACTGTTTTGACAAAGATTCATTGGAGTGTTCCTCGAAAATTGTTGGCCCTTAAGGGGTCGTATCTTGTTACGGATCAATCGGTTCGGACATCAATCTAGGTATCGAAATTCGGCGGTCGCAAGGAGTCCACGTGCAAGGCTTACCCAACCGCTTTCGCTCGTGTCGCTATTGCTGAACAAATCATTAGCGATTTGCATTTCATCGCCGGTTGGTTTGCGACACAGTACTAATTGATAAAGCATCTCGACCCTGGCTTCAAAATTCTCCGAGCCGCGACCAGGGATCGAGTCCATAACTCTTTTAGAGATCGCTCCAGCATAAGCGGCAACGCTCGGGTTGTTCAGCAAAAATAAAGACTGGGACGGAACGTTGGTCGTCTCACGCGCACCTTGCACGACCATCGCATCGGGTAGATCAAAAAGCTCTAACACTTCCGGCAATGCACTGCGGGGTAAGGGCAAATAGATCGAACGGCAAACATCCTCATTGAATATCTCGCCTTTGCCTCGTTTCTTCCCGGAACTTGGATCCACTCGGTTTCCGAGATTCTTCTTGGCCATTGCTGTTCCGAGTACCGGCGCCAGATCGAGCTTTTCCGATAGGCTAAGCATCGCATCGCGAATTTCCTCGGCTTGCAACCTTCGACTCTTTCCTCTCCAAAGCAACTTGTTCTCAGGATCGGCCGCGAAAGCAGCAGGATTTGTTTCAACACTCGATAGCTGATAAGTTCGACTCAATGCGATCTTTCGCAGGAGACTCTTAACATCCCAACCCTCTGCGATGAATTCGCCTGCCAGTTGATCAAGCAACTCCGGGTGAGATGGTTTGCTGCCAGTGGTCCCAAAATTATCGACGCTGTCAACGATCCCTTGGCCCATCATCCAATGCCAGTATCGATTGACCGCTACCCTGGCCGTTAATGGATTGCTCTCGCTGGTGATCCACTGAGCTAACTGCAATCGTCCACTTGCATTTCTCGGAACGCGATACTTGCGGGCGTCCCCGAATAGATCTGGTACCGATCGTTGAACTTTCTCACCTGAGAGTCCAACCTCACCTCTGGAAAAGAAGGGGCTATTGTCGATGATCGGGAAAGCGGATCGACGTACGCCTCCTAAGTAACGGCCCATCTTTTCTCGGTTTGCATCCGCCTTAGGCAATTCCAGCGGGCGATCGACGGCCCCCATTGCCAAAGGCCTAACGGTGTCGTCGTCGTTAAGGGCTGAAAGCTGAAACTCAAGCTCATTGGCTTGCTGCGATAATTTACGAACTTGCTGCTGACGACTTCGATCAAAGGTACCGTTTGCTTTCGCTGCCTTACGCTTCTCCTCGAGCTCCTCGATGATCGTTGCGATCTCCTTTTGAAGTTTTTGCAACTCCTCTCGCTTCTTACGGATCTCGGTTTCCGACCAAGGTGCAGCAAGGGTTGGGAGATCGCAGTCGGTAGGCAACTCGATCGGCTCCGAAGCGTTCCTGGCGTTATTTCCACCTGAAGCCCCGTAACGGGTATCTGTCGACAAGAATATGCCGGCGACTGCCGTGTATTGCTTCTGAGAGATCGGCTCAAACTTGTGGTCATGACATCTTGCACAAGCCATGGTCATCGACATGGTTGCCTGGAAAACTGAATCGATCTGCTCGTCCGCTTGATCCAAAGCGAACAGCTTCTGGTTGCCTTCGTTGATGTTCCTAGAACCGAGTGCTAAGAAACCCGTTGCGATGATCCCGCTGGCCTTCTCCAAGGGGCTGTCGGTTTCCAACAAATCGCCTGCGATTTGTTGGGTCAAAAATCGATCATAAGGCATGTTCTTGCGCATCGCGTCGATGACCCAATCGCGGTAACGCCAGGCTTGATTGTAGGGTATGTTGACATCACGTCCCGACGACTCTGCATACCTTGCCACATCCAGCCAGTGCCTCGCCCAATGAACCGCAAAGGCTTCGCTATCGAGCAACTCATCGACCACTTTCTCGATGGCCTCACGACGCGATGTTCCCTGTTCTAGCTGATCTGTAAAGGCTCGGACTTGTTCAATCGTCGGCGGTAATCCAGTCAAATCGAAATAGAGCCGACGAATCAGCGACTCAGGCTTGGCATCCGCAACCGGCTGAATCTTTGACGTTCGTTGCTGCTGGGCGATGAAGCGATCAATGCTTGTCCAAGCCCATTCGTCGTTTGGAGGAATTGATGGTTTGGTAAGGGGTTGATAAGCCCACCAAGATTTTGCCGATTCGTTGATCTCTTCTTTTGCAAGCAGATGCTCTTCTTCCTTGCGTGGATCGGGAGCACCCATGCGTACCCAACGGGTCAACTCCTTGACTTCAGCCTCGCTGAGCTTATCCCCAGCACCCTTCGGAGGCATCCTCAAGTTGGGATCCTGATGCTCGACAGCTTTGATCAGCAAACTCTGGGCTGGATTTTTAGAAACGATTACCGGGCCGCTGTTCCCACCACGAAGCATCGCCTCGCGCGAATCGAGCCTCAATCCTCCCTCAGCTTCCCCTGAATCTATCGAATGGCACGTGTAGCACTTGTTGGCAAGAATCGGTCGAATCCGGCTCTCGAAGTACTGCAACTCCTGCTTGGTCAGCTTAGGGCCGGCTGCTTCGGACTTCTGGATTTTTTGATCAGAGATCTCTTGGCCAGATGCAACTTGCGATCCCAAGGACTGCAATCCAGCGAAGGCCAAAAGACTCACACAGGCCAGTAAAATGCTATTTCTAAATGGGCGATCGGAGTCTGCATCGTATAAGTTTGCAAACCAGTTGTCTGAGCTTAGATCACGTGCGTTGATCGTGCCGAGCATGAGCAAGTCCCTTCATGCAGCGAGCTGTATTGGTTGGTGTGTTTACGAAATGTTGCCAAAGTCACGGTTGCGAAGCGTTTATTGCGATGGCACAGCATTCAACAGATAATACCATGAATATCGGCAGAATGCTCGGGATATCTCGAACCGTATACGGGTAGGTCAACACTCTGGGCAGGGTTTGGTTTCGAACCTATTTTCCTTTTTTGCCGAATTTTTCTACCCGCACAATGATCTTCGCCCTTGAAAATCGTTTTTCTCCTTCAAAATCCTATGTTTTTAGATAATCTCATCGTTCGTTAAACGACAATGTCCGTGTGTCAACTTTGGCTAACACCCCCATTTGGGGGGCTAAACGAAGGATTTTGAAATATCTTGAATGAACACAAGGATCGATGGCGAGAGATGGAAAAAACCCACGTCGCCATCGTCGGCATGGGAACCGTGGGCACCGGTGTTGCCCGCTTGCTCTTGGATCACGGAGATCGACTTGCACGTCACGCCGGACGAGTGCTTTGGCTGACCAAGGCCCTCGTACGGGACATGAGCAAGGATCGTGGAATCGCTGACTTCCCCTCCGGAATCCTTACCGACAATCTCGACGAGATCCTAGAAAACAAACAAATCAGCGTCGTGGCCCATCTAATAGGTGGGATCGAGCCGGCCAGAACGATCATGCTCCAATTGCTCGAGTCGGGCAAAGACGTGGTGACTGCAAACAAGGCTCTTTTGGCTCAGCACGGGGGCGAACTCTTCGATCGAGCAAGAAGTCTCGGGCGAACCATTGCCTTTGAAGCCAGTGTCGGTGGCGGAATACCTATCATTGCCAACATCACCCAATGTTTCACTGCCAATCAAATTATATCTCTTCGAGGTATCCTTAACGGAACAAGCAACTTTATTCTGACGCAAATGTCTGAAAGAGGAGTCGATTACGATCGAGCTTTGGCGACCGCACAGCGATTGGGATACGCCGAAGCGGATCCGACGATGGATGTCAACGGAAGCGATACGACTCAAAAACTTGCAATCCTGGCTCACTTGGCCTTCGGTGTTCGGATCGATTGGAAGGAGATCTATCGTCAGGGGCTCGAGTCCTTCACAATCGAAGATATTCGATATGCAGAAAAGCTAGGTTACCGTATCCGATTGCTCGCAACCGCTCAGCTCATCGATGATAACCTTGAACTCCACGTCTCACCGACCTTGATTCGCAACGGTCGGCCGCTTGCCGAAGTCCGTGGTCCTTATAATGCCATAACAGTCGTTGGCGATGCGGTGGGTGACATGTTTTTTCATGGACAGGGTGCAGGTCAGATGCCCACGGCTTCTGCTGTCGTCGCCGACATGATCGATACGGCAGCAGGTCGCACCGACATCACTTTCCGAAGATTGCAACTATGGTCCGATCGGCAATGCGAAATCGAAATGATTCCTTATTGGAAAACGATCGGACGTTACTACATGCGGTACCTGGTTGCCGATGAACCTGGCGTTCTCTCTCAAATAACAGGAATCTTAGGAAGTCACCGGATCTCGATCTCGTCGATCATTCAACATGAGCCGACTGAATCGAGCGAGCCGAACAAGGTGCCGTTGATTATCATGACTCACGAATGTAGCGAGTCAGAGGCAAGCAGAGCCCATGAGGCAATCCGAGCTTTGCAAAGCGTTGACTCTGAGTGCTACAAACTGCGAGTCACTGAAGGCTGATCAGCTTAGCGATTCGATGTTGCCGATCCGGCGATGAGCGAACTGGGTGCTTGAGGCATTCGACTTGCTTGCTGCACATTCCCCACTCGTGCTTGATTGATCATCATGCTTGTCGTTTGCTGGATCTGGCGATTCGTTCTCTCGTCGATCAGATAGCCTTTTTTGGCTTTGAGGATCGAAATCGATAACGCAGGACGTCGTTGCCAGTGTTCCGCTTTAAAATCCCGAACATCCTCGTAAGGCAGATCAAGCTTGGCGCTGACTTTAGGAATCCAGTGAAAGCCGTCATTGGCTCGGACTATCGTAAAGTGCATCACCAAATAAAGCATCGCCACCCCAGATGCCAAACCAATGAGGAAGCTTTCGACTCGATTCATGGATGGGTTCCCATTGAGAAAAGGACCTGTTTGCTAGCTCTCTAGCTCCCAGTTGTTCCCTCTTAGATAACCGATTTGATCAGCAGATGTCGAGAGCAATCCCGAGGCCAATAAACCGCGAATTTCAGGTGGCGTTGTTTTCGAAAAACTCTTTTTTGACCGCTGATAAACGCTGATGAACGCTAATTCCAGAGCCGGGAGAAAAGGAGGTGGGACAGCAGAGTGCTAACCGCTTTTTGACCGCTGATAAACGCTGATGAACGCTAATTCCAGAGCCGGGAGAAAAGGGGGTGGGACAGCAGAGTGCTAACCGCTTTTGACCGCTGATAAACGCTGATGAACGCTGATTCCAGGGCTGGGAGAAAAGGGGGTGGGACAGCAGAGTGCTAACCGCTTTTTGACCGCTGATAAACGCTGATGAACGCTAATTCCAGAG
>Ga0082207_1000385_pt1 | contig 25521 bp, 20 predicted proteins | sample LakMenEpi10Aug09_FD_71540 | JGI IMG/M metagenome (GOLD analysis project Ga0082207, IMG submission 71540)
ACTTTCTGGCCAGCGTCCAGGCTTCTTCTTCAGAGTACAGAACGGGTGGTGGTGGGGGGGACTTATCGGACGACTCATACAAACCAATTTGTTCGTCACGAATTCCGGCTGCCATGCGGAGCCTGACTAGCCATCTAACCGCAAGCACAGGCAACGAACTGCCACCGAGACGCAAACCGATCCTGCCAGAATTCCCGAGCCACTGTATCAAAAGTGCCATCGAAGCGACAAAATCGTTACGCTCAAGCAGCGCCCCGATAACCAATGCATAAGCCCTAGGGGAATCGAACAGCTCCGCATGGGGCGCCCAGAAGGCAACATCTCCTGAGGCCGCACCGCCTCGATGCCACAAGCGAAGCGCACGCGCGACACGCTTTGCGGACTCATATGACTCCAAAGGATCTACTGCTTCTAATGACGCTACTGTGTGAGCAGAATATTTCCTCCACCATTTTGCTGCCGTATCAAACTGGCGGTCAATCTTAATATCAACATCTCTATCATCCCTTGCGGCGGCTTCGCTCCAAACTCTAGCCATATAACCGAAATGCTGTTCAACCAAGTGAACCAAATCGTCAACCCGGTGATCATGAACACCATGCTCTGGACCCGGGAAAAGGTTGAAATTACCTCCGAAATACAAAATATTCCAAGGATCAACGCATGCGCCACAATCGACGGCTCGTAGTATAAGACCAAAAACCTGCTCAGGTACTTCTGCCGCAACTTCAAGATCACCTACCTTAAGACTACGCAGGCCACCGGAGAGCAAGCAATCTATCCTGCACATCAACCTTGCAGATGTGACAGGCACCGCATCAGCTTGTTTCAATGAGGCGTCGGGGTAACCGATCCGCGCGTAAATCCTCGCCAACTGAACGTGCTGTAGCTGTCTTGCCCGGAGCCTAGCAAGCGAGGCATTCAGGTGCTGCCTAGCAGCACCAAATGGTTGGCGTCTAATCCGCATTTCCTCGCGCAAGCGGGATTGGTGCCGCGAGGAGAGCCTTGAAATCCGATCATGGTAAAACTCATCACGATAGCTTGCTATCGGATCCATGAGCGATTTCAAAGTGACATCACTGGTATGGGCAGTGGGCCCCCATCCACTGACTCCGCTACCCATTAGGATTGTACCGGCAAGGACAGAAGCGGCCTCTTCGATTAACTCTTCGACAGGAGATTCCGGCCCCGCGTCTTCGTTGACCCGTTCCAGCAACGCTTCGATAACAACTTGCCGAACAACGAATCGATCATAATACCCATCGAAGTCAATGTGATTTGGATCCCAATGGCCAAAAATATAATTTGCCCTTCTATGGACCGGATGATCGAAGTCATATGCCCTCGGATCGAATGAAAGTTCAGAAAGACGATTCGGATTCCAAGCAGCCGCAGACAGAATTGCGGGGGCGGTCGAAGTCAGGGCATCCAAGGCACGAGATACCAGATCTCGATACGGCCCGTCAGAGACACCCGAGTTAGCGATGTAAATAGGGATAGGGCGTACCCATTCACCTGGATATGGGGCACCGGGAGAATTTTCAAGAAGTGGTACCGGACGATACCCAACATAATCATCTAGTTTCGAAAGGGCTTCGTCCACCAACTTTTGCACATCCTTGGAACGGTCATCGACAGAACCGTCCGAGTGCTCAAAGATTTGGTGTCTGAGCCGCATTGACTCGGACAACACCTCAAGGAGCCGTTCAGCAACACGCCCAAGAAAAAAACCATTAAAAATCTGCTCTGGTGGTTGGTGAAAGAGCAGATCTTTGTGTCGATCCAAATAAGCCGGCAAGGCCTCACTAAAGATAAGTCGGATTAGGGCAAACGCCTGATTATAGTCATCAGACCTCTTTGATGACTCCGCTAACTCTGCGGCAGTCTCGTCTAACCACTGCCGAATGATAAGCCAAGCCGGGGGACCCGACAGTGGCTTCCCCTCCGATGCCTCCGCGTACAGTCGATTCCAGGCGGCAAGCGTCTTTGGGTCTGACGTACCGCTTGAAAAGCTGAGGTAACTGACAACCTGATGCAACGCGTCGCGTAGCAATGACGGAAGCGACGAGGCAGGCATCGGAATAGTCTAAATAGAAAGGACAAAAGGCAGACCCCTAGGACTTAAAGTTTAAGCCTTAGGTTTTTTGGTTGTCACCCGCTTTGAGGACGCTTTTTTAGAAACGGCCTTCTTAACCTTTGTCCCCGACTTCGACGAGGAAGTTTTCACAGGGGATTTCTTAGAGGTTTTCACCACCGTTTTTGCCTTAAGATTCTTTTTTTTTGCGGCTGCTTTAGGGGCGCCCTTTGGCTTGGGCGACTCGGGATCACCCCCGTTTTTAGGCTTTGCAGCTTTGGGCAACTTTTTACCACCTCCGAAAACCGCATCCCAACCCTCGGAATACGCGGAATTGGGACCTACTCTTAAAATCGTCATTTCTCAATCAGATATGGTTAAAGGAAACATGATGCCGGCGACGCCAATCATTGGCGACTCTATACCGGCCCGGAGCCCTCATCGAGAAAACTCCGCTCCGCGAAACGCTCGGCCACACCCCAAGCCAGAAAAGCCCTTCCTGGACGATTCAAAACCTAGGTGGCGTGAATGCTCTTGTATCGTCGTTTAGCCCCATCCTCAAGATCCTCGCCGTACCTCTGGCGTCGCCCCTGCTCGTACACTTCAAAATTACCTTCACACCAATAAAGCTTGCCATTTCCCTCGAAGGCCAAAATATGGGTTGCTAAACGATCCAGAAACCACCGGTCGTGCGACGTTACCACGACGCACCCTGCGAAATTCATTATGGCCTCTTCAAGTGACCTCAGTGTATCAACATCCAAGTCGTTTGTAGGTTCGTCCAACAGAAGTACATTACATCCTTTTCGAAGCAATTTGGCCAAGTGCACACGATTTCTCTCACCGCCGGATAGATTTCCTACCTTTTTCTCTTGATCAGGACCCTTGAAATTGAACTTGGAGACATAACTCCGTGAGTGCATCGACTTACCACCAGGGCCACCCAGCTCCAATACGTCATGACCACCGCTGATTTCCTGGTAGACGGTTTTGTCATTATCGAGACTATCTCGGCTTTGATCGACGTAGCCTAGGTCGACAGTCTCACCTATTCTGATCTCTCCCCTGTCCGGCATCTCCTGTCCGGTAAGCATTCGGAAGAAAGTAGTCTTTCCCGCCCCATTGGGACCAATCACCCCAACGATGCCACCGGGAGGCAGACGAAATGAAAGATCATCGATTAAAACCTTTTCTCCGTATGCTTTATGGTTGTGAATACCTTCGATAACAAGTGCGCCGAGGTGCTTGCCCGGGGGAATCTGTATTTCCAATTCGTCAGGCTGTTCCTGAAACGCTTCCTGAGACATTTGTTCATAAGCCTTTATCCTCGCTTTGCTTTTCGCTTGGCGAGCCTTGGGACTCATTCGAATCCACTCCAACTCACGAGCCAACATTCGGTCACGGGCCTTCTGCTGCCGTTGCTCAACTGCCAACCGCTTATCTTTCGCCTCCAACCATGCGGAATAGTTCCCTTCAAATGGGATCCCCCGTCCGCGGTCCACCTCTAAAATCCATTTGGCTACATTGTCGAGGAAGTATCGATCGTGAGTAACAGCAACGACCGTCCCCGGATACTCGTCCAGGTGCTTTTCAAGCCAAGACACACTTTCGGCATCAAGGTGGTTTGTTGGCTCGTCCAGAAGTAGCAAGTCGGGCTGTCGAATCAGTAATTGACACAGCGCCACACGACGCTTCTCACCCCCGGACAGATGGGTAACTGGCCAGTCTCCAGGAGGAAGATTCATCACCGCCATCGCAACTTCGACCTGACGGTCCAGCTCCCAAAGATTGCCTGCATCGATTTTATCCTGCAACTCGGCCATCTCATCGCAGAGCTTGGTCATCGTGGCATCATCGGTGACGTCGCCAAGAATCGACGTTATCTCATTGAAACGGTCAACGGTCGCTCTTCTTTCCGCAACGGCGACCATTACGTTCTGCTCTACCGTCAAATTGGGATCAAGAGATGGTTCTTGCGAGAGATAACCAACTGAAAATTTCTTTCCGAGAGTGGCTGACCCCTCAAAGTCTTTATCTTGGCCAGCCATGATCTTTAAAAGCGTCGACTTACCCGCTCCATTTGGGCCAAGGACTCCTATTTTAGCCCCCGGGTAAAAAGCCAGGCTTACATCCTGCAGCACAACTTTTTGCCCATGTTTTTTGGTAAGGTTCTCGATTTGGTAGATGTAATGTTTGGTCGACATTTTGATTCGGTTAACAAAGTTCCGCGGAGCTGTGGTTTTGCCTGCCCACTCAACAAAGGCGAGGTCTTAGGCCCCCGCTTGCTTTGTTAGTAAATTTAGCGAGTTTTCGGCGATTTGACGATCCTACGTGTTACAAACCTCTCTGGCTTTTTCCTACCCCAAGCCGCACCCTGATTAAGGGAAATCAGCCTGTTATCAAATGGCAGTCTGAGCCGGGAGATTGAACGGTGCCCCGTAAGCACGGCCCAATAAATCATCGGCCTCTTTTGAATTGACAAACTTTTCCTGCGATGAATCAATCTTGAGAACCGTCCCCGCCGTCAGTGGGTGTTTGTTTAGATTAATTTCGTTGTCATTTAAATGCTGAAGCATGCCTACGAGCGTCCCTCTGACCGGTTCGCCAAAAGCCTCAAAACTGCTGAGCTCGCCGATTCGCTAGGCGGAAATTGGCTACCCTAATCGATAGGAGATATTGCCAACGTGACACAATCCGGTCGACTGATGACCTTCGAGAATATCCGCCTTAAGGTCTTGCAAGCGTCTGCTTCGAACCACATCGATAAAATTTGAGAAGTGGTTCCCCCCGGGACGATCGAACCCCTTAATGACCTCTCCGTCCGGCGTAAACAAAGTTTCATTTGCGAAAATCCCCTTTTCCCCATAGATCACGTAACCTGACTTGGCAGGCTTATCAAACGGCGCAGATTTCAACCCCCGAACTTCCTGAATGATGGTCATTGGCCCGAATCCATGCACAACTATTTGTGTATTTGGTGTCTCACCAGCATCCCCATAGCCGAATCGTCCCCCTATGCTAAAAACCGCTTCCCCAAGCCCCGTCAACCCCATGAGCCGACGGCAGATATCAACCATGTGAATATTGTTGTTTCCTAGCTCCCCATTCCCCGTGTCCCAAACCCAGTGCCAGTCGTAATGCAACTTCGATCGGCTGGGCTTAATGCCTGAACCCGGGCCCAACCATAAGTTGAAGTCGAGTGTAGGGGGAATCTCACATTTTCCTGGCCCCCCAATTGAGCCTCGGTGCCCATAAACAACTGTCCTGGCAAGCTTTAATTCTCCGAGCTTTCCAGTCTGAATAAACTCCGCAGCTTCAGCCAAGGGACCTGACGAGCGATTTTGTGTACCCACTTGGCAGACGCGACCAGTTTTGCGAGCAACCTGCACCATTCGCCGGCCCTCGACAATGTTGTGGCTCACAGGCTTTTCAACATAAACATCCTTCCCAGCCTGCATCGCCCAAATCGCGGCAAGAGCATGCCAGTGATTGGGGGTTGCTATTGAGACCGTGTCAACCGATTGATCATCGAATACATACCTCATGTCGCGAACGGTTTTTGGGCGACGCCCCCGCTTCGACTCTATTTGATCTGCTAGTTGCGCTGATACCATCTCATCGGGGTCGCAAACATAGGCGACCTCGACCCCGGGGATCCTAGCAAACTCATCACCATGAGCTTTGCCCCGAATCCGGCTTCCAATAATCGCGTGGCGAATTGATTGATTAGCCTGAGGATAAGCCTCCTCCGAATGAGCAGAATCACGATTGCAGACAATCGCCGCGGCTGACGAAAACAACGCTTGTTCAAAAAGCTCTCTACGGTTCAGTAGAAACATCGATCACTTTCCCCGGAAAAAACGAAAAACGCAGTGATTATCAGAAACTAAAAACGGATACGACGCACCAGACATCCAATCGCAACAAATGCTCAGAGCCCCAATTCGCTGAACGCTTTCGCCAATTGACTCGAGGCAAGGTCGCGGGCCTTCTCCAAACAAGCCTGCAGCGCAAACGGTTGCCCCTCGAAACGCTTGCTCTCATCAGCAGCTTCCATGAATGCGACAATTTCTAGTGTCGTCTCCGGCGAGATCGGCGGCTTTTTATCAATAAAAAACTCGGCGATTTTATGGCAAAGACCCTCGTAACCTTCTATCTTTTCGCGAGTAGATTTCATGCCTCGAGTACCAAAAGCGATAGCCCCAAAATCTGCCTCATCGTTTCGAATCCCTCGATAACTGCCGATGCGACCTCCACTCCACACCCCGGTGACTAGATCCGTACCCGAAGTCGATATTCGAGAAACCATTTCACAACCGGTTCCCATAAGGGTGTACAACACCTCGATCCCATGAATACCGTAAAAGAACATATCAGGAATTCCTGGCTGTGATTTGCACGGCCCCCAAGTGAAACCGCCAACGATGCCACCGATGGTAGCATCGTCAAGTATTTGACGAATTTCAGAGCTATACCTTAAAGCGGAACTCGAAAAGACCGGAACACCTTCTTTGGCGGCCAAACCATAGATTGCGACAGCTTCTGACAAAGAGCCGGCAACGGGCTTGTCGATGAATAGAGGTTTACCCGAAAGGATCACCGGAATCGCTTCTCGCAAATGGGCCCTTCCATCCACGCTCTGTATCATGATCGCGTCAACGCTGCTAATCAGATCGGAAATCGTCGGCATAATCTCGACGCCCAGCTCCCGAACGCTCTGGGTAAAAGCGGCTACCCTTCCACGGCTTACTGGTAAATCTGTACCGCCAGGGTAACCTGCAATAATTCTTAGTTGCTCAACCCCATTTCCGAACGAAGGACTGTTGATGATTTGTGTGAAAGCAGGCACGTGCGATGTATCTAAACCAATCATCCCCACGCGAATTAAATGCGAATCTTGGCGAACAAACAAACGAATGCCTCCGAAAACCAGGGCCTACAAAAATAAGAGACCGCCCGAATAGCATGGATTAAAAATCAAGTATCCGGTCCAGCGTCAAAAACACGCAGTGAAGCAGGCCAGGGGGACCACAGAAAAAAGCGAATGAATAGGCAGAAAACCAGCCCTCTGCCTTAAGGCCCCTTGTCGCATGGACAATCCATGGCGTGAAGGGCTGCTTCAAAGGACCAGTTTGCAACCTTCTGTCAGTCCCTTTTCACCGCTTCCAGGGCAAATAAACGTGGCCTTTCCATATGAAGCCAAGGCGGGCGACACGAAACTGCGTGGGAGACGCCGAACATCTGCTGATAAAACCTAGACTCAGCGAGTGAACAACAATCTCTGTGGGCATCGAGACTTGAAATACGAAAACGAAAATCTGCGACCTTCAGGCCAGTCACGAAAACTTCGAAGTTCGATTTGCTTCAAGCACATTGAAAAAACGATCGGAAACTACGAGGCAATACCGCACTAGCCGTCCCAGGAACTACCGTCCCAAGCCCGGATCCGACCAATTAATTCACATACATCCCTAGAAAACAGAGCCAAGAGATGCTCACCCTTCTCCGCCGTAGCAAAGCGAGGGTAGCCAATATGACCGGGCAAGGAGCGTTCCTGGGTCAACCACCCTCGGAACGCAGGGAGAAACGGATTACCATGAGGGATATCCGTCGCTGATTGATAGTCTCCGACAAGATGAGGAGCAATTCGCAACATCATAGACGTCTCCCACTCACATGCATGCCCCATTTCTTTCTGACGCAAGGTCGGAAACGTCGAATGAGGCTCGCTACCAAGTGACCAGTAAGTTGTGAACATAATCAAGATGTCTTTGATGCCCCGATGTTTCTGGCGGGTCTCAAAAACAACCTGCTTGCCGGGAATATCGTTTCCCCCATGCCCATTGAGCAGAAGCAGACGGCGAAAACCATGGCCGATGAGGTTGCTCAGAAGTCCAGACAGTAAATCGAGATAGACTCTTGGTTCGCTAGATAAGGTGCCCGCAAAGTCAAGGTGGTGATGTGAGTTTCCTAGCCACATCAATGGCGTAACCACGACGGCTTCAGGCAAACGTTCATGAGCACGGCTTACTATTTCGCCCAACAATCGACTGTCGGTATCCAACGGCATGTGATACCCATGCTGTTCTACCGCGGCGATCGGGATAATAACTGGCAGGTCTTTCGATAACGACTTTATAGCTGGCCAAGTCATTTCCTGAAGAAGCATTATAATTTCCTCGCAGGCTGTTAAGATTCCCAAAGATCACAAAAAGAATATTCGTCTTTCGCCAAAATTTAAATTGTTGAAATAAACTCAAAGCCGTTAAATACAGCCCTTTCGTTGAAGCCTCACCCCTTCAAAGCGCCACCTACCAATGCCAAAGAAAAAAACGGTTACCGTCCCAATAAATAACAAAAGTAGTTTAACGAAAAAGCAGGGAGAAAGGAGCAACAAACAGTCGGGCAAAAAAAATGACAACGTTACCCTCCATAAATCGATCGCCGAAAATCGCAAAGCGAAACATCAATACGAATTGCTAGAAAGCATCGAGTGTGGCCTATGTCTAATGGGTAGTGAAGTGAAATCAATGAGGGAGGGAAAACTTTCGCTCGATGAGGCTTATATTCGGTATCAAAAGGGCGAATTATGGCTGATTAACGCAGACGTTGCCCACTACAATAACGCCGGGATGTGGAACCATGACCCGAGAAGAAGCCGCAAGCTGTTGTTGCATGCTCGCGAGTTATCCAGATTCGCGAACTTGGTTAAAGAGCGAGGACTGACGATGATTCCGTTGCGTGTTTATTTCAATGAACGCGGGGTAGCGAAATGTGTAATGGCCCTCGCACGCGGCAAGAAACTTTTCGATAAGCGAGAAACCTTAAAAAAACGCGACGCGGAAATCGGACTTATGCGGGCAATACGTCGCCGTTAAGGTCGCCAGACGATGCATAAAATGCCCCTGCTCTGGTTCAATATTCATTGCCAGAAGTTACAAAGTCAGCACGTGGAATTCTTCTTAAACTGACTATAAAGCACCGCGATTAACCACAGGGTTCCCAAAACCAAAACAAAAAGGCTGACCCATTGGGCAATCGTAAGCTCCGTTCCAAACTGCCCGGGCTCGTCATTTCGTAAGGTCTCTAAGAGAAACCTCAAAACCGCGTAACCTATTATTCCACCGAACATAATCATGCCTTTGCGCTCGACATGCCGCGATACAAAGCAAAGCGATAGACAGAGGAGCAACCCACCTAAGGCACTTATGATCTGAGTGGGCAACACCGGATCAGACATGGGCGGAAGGGCTCCTGCTGACCAGTAGTGGTCGCGGCCTGAGATCTGGGAAATTAATCCCAATGGGATCTCCTCGGCAGGTCGGCTTGGATCGTGAAATTCAACCGATCGAAGGATCTCTATCCGCGAGACCGCTTGGTTTACGGAGACCCCTGCATCATCCGCCAAGGAACCAGAGCGGACGCTCATGACTCGGCCATGGTTTTCCGAAAGTTCAAGCCCTACCAATCGACCGCTTGCGAGCTGTTCCTGATACACAGGACTGCCGTTCGGAAAACGAATCGCGTACCAAGTTTCTCCGCAAAGGGCACCATAGCAACACCCATTTAGGAGACAGCCGATTCTTCCCAAGGCCAAACCGATAAATAAGGTGGGGATAATCACGTCACCCATCTCGAGAACGGACAAGTTATTACGAAGGACGTAAATGAGTGCACCGACAAAGCCACCGATGAACGCCCCGTATACAACGAGCCCCCCTTCAGAAAAATTCAAGATCTGGCGTAAGGTGGTGAGTGGATCGCTCCCGATGAACTGATCACGATATTCGATTACATAAAACGCCCGCGCGCCAAGTAACCCTCCCGCAATTGCCCAAGGCGCGATGCCCCAAATGACCTGCTCTTGAACCCCATATCGTTTAGCCCGCACGATGGCTAACCAAACCGCGGCTACTACGCCACAAAGCAGCATCGCTCCATAGCCCCTAATCGGAATCCCGACAGGGTCACCGCTTAGGTTGCGAAGCTCTGCTAGCGGAATTCCCCATAAAATGATCGCAAGCAAGAAGCCCCAAAAGACACCATTTCGGGACCAGTACTCAAAAAAACCAACGCCACGTCGAGCATTCCAAGCAAAAATTACGATCGCTGCTACGCCGACTAAAGCCAAGAGCCAACCTAATCCAAACACAGGCAAGGAAAAGATTTCATGTGGTATTAAGATTAAGGTGCGGCGCATGGTCAGGCATCTACAAGTTGGTCAGAGGGCTTACCCAAACGATGTAGGAAATGTGCCCTCGCTTGCGATAAACTAGCAAAGTCGAGGCCAAACACACGAGGCCGGATAAAGTCAATTTACATTTGCGAGCATAAGTGTCTGATTCTTTTCGCCCCCCCGATGCCAAAGCAAACAAGCCCGTAGCCCCTTCAGGAAGTCGGTTTTCTTTCGGTAAAAACTGGACATCTTACCTTACGACGATCGATCAATCTCGAATTGACTCGGCAGTTCAAGGTTTGCGGTCAATTTTGGCGAGTGAATCAGTTCGTGGGAAGTCGTTTCTGGATGTCGGATGTGGCAGCGGACTCACCAGTCTCGCGGCCGCTCGTGAGGGGGCAGCAGTCACCTCCATCGACCTTGACGACGACTGTATTACCTGTACGAACCTATTGCGAGAGAGGTTTTTCTCAACTGGAGCAAACGACCACTTCTCAATGAATAGACAGGTGGCCGCCCGCAAACAGTGGAGGGTTATAAAGGCGTCAATCCTAGACGAAAAGGCCATGTCTGACCTCGGGCACTTCGACGTCGTCTACGCTTGGGGCGTGCTACATCACACCGGCCAAATGAACAGAGCAATTCAAATGGCATCTGATCGAGTTAAACCCGGTGGGCTTTTTGCCATCGCGATCTACAACAATCAAGGAGGTGCAAGCCGTAGATGGTCACTAATCAAACGCCGATATCAGAAAATACCTTCTTTTTTCCAGCCCCTTTACGTGATTTTATTCGCAGCATTTTTCGAATCCAAATTTGCGATCTCAAGACTGCTCAGGGGGGAAAACCCTTTGCCTCTCGCTGCTTGGAGATCGAAAAGTAGCGATCGAGGAATGTCGGTATGGCATGACTGGGTCGACTGGATTGGCGGGTGGCCATTCGAAGTCGCAAGCCCGGAAGAGATCGTCAATCCCTTGGTCAATTCCGGATTTAGCCTTATCAAGCTTAAGACAGTGGGCCATGGGTGGGGTTGCAATGAATACCTTTTCCAAAAGTCAAGCTGAACGTCCCGTACCTTCATAGCGCGATCTGAACGCTTCGAAATCTTCTTGAGTATCGATCCCAACAGAGCTTTGCTCGATTCGCCCCACAACGATCCGGCGACCTGCTTCGAGAGCCCTAAGTTGTTCAAGCTTTTCGACCTGTTCGGTTACAGCAGGCGATTGACTAGCAAACCACAACACGAAATCTCGTCTGTAAGCATAAATTCCTACATGATGTAAGTAGATTGGAGGCTCTCGCATTATCAGCTCAGCCGTCATGCCGTCGCGTGCGAATGGCACAACAGCTCGACTGAATAGCATGGCATACTGTCTTTTGTCTAATACAACTTTGACGCAGTTAGGATCAGCAAGCGTCTTCTGGTCACGGATCGGTTTCGCAATCGTTGAAATGTCTGCGTCGGGGTTGTCGAGCAACATCTCTATTGCCAAGTCAATTGCGTTAGGATCGATTTCCGGTTCATCCCCCTGCACGTTGATAAAAACATCAATGTCTTTAAGCTCTCGCGCTACCTCTGCGACCCGATCGGTCCCGCTTTGGCACTCTGGACTTGTCAGCAAATAACTACCACCAAATGACGCAACTTCAGCTGCTAAACGCGGATGATCGACTGCTACAACGATGCCATCTGCCAAGGCAGCCCTCGACGCTGACTCGAACGTGTGCTGGAGAATTGACTTACCACCGACCTTCAAAAGAAGCTTCTCTGGAAGCCGCGTGGAAGCAAGCCTCGCAGGTATCACGACCTTAATTCTCACGGGACATCACCCTAAACAAGATGCGAGATTTGCTCCAAAACACGACACAACGTTCCCATCAAATCCGACCGAATCAGCTGCGGTCTAGCTCGGTATCAAGCGGACACCTAAGCCCGGATTCGATGGTCGCTCAAAGATACCGCGCTCAAAGACCAATCCTGAAGCCGGATCATGGGCCAAAAGCACAGCACCATCGAGGTCGGCATAGTCAAGCAAGGGAAGCAATTGGACGCCGGCACCAATGCCGATCGAAGTTTCAACCATACAACCAATCATCGTCTTTAACCCTAACCTCCTTGCGTCGCGAAGCATTCCCAGTGCGGGCGTCAGCCCTCCACACTTGCACAACTTAACATTAACGCCATGGAAGCGACCAACACAACGCTCAACATCTGCAGGAATGCGGCAGCTCTCGTCAGCGATAAGAGGCAACGCAGACCCTTCGTAGACAGCCCGACACTGCTCGTCACTCGCATCGGCAGGCAATGGCTGCTCAATAAACTCGACACCCAAGCGATCGAGTTCATGGGACATACGAATCGTTTGCTCAACGGTCCACCCGCAGTTGGCATCTACCCGAAACCTAGCAGCAGTATGATCGCGTAAAGCCCTTACTATTTCGACATCCTCAGAGGTCCCGAGCTTGATCTTGTAAATCCCCCAATTCGGTTGCTTGTTAAGCTTTTCGACCATCTTTTCAATACTATCAATCCCAATCGTATAACTCGACTCCGGGACGGCATACCAAGTCAACCCCCAGACGCGCCAACAAGGCAAACGCTGCTTCTTGGCCCAAAGGTCATGGGCTGCCATATCGAGCGCGGAAATCGCAAACCGATCTCCTTTCATGGCCTCGAAAATCGTCGGCCAGACAAACTCAGGCGATTCATGACGATAGAGATCCAGGTGATTCCCAACTAAATCCAGTGACTTTGTCATCGAATCGTACGTATGGCCATAGTAGTCATCGACGGTGACCTCACCCAAACCGACGTGTTGACCGTCGCGGAGTTCAACAACTAAGCTCTGCTGAGTAGTGATTGTACCGCGCGATATCGTAAAAGGATTGGCGATAGGTAATTTAAGTCGGTGTAACAGGAGTTCCATAATCACCCCACAAGGGCACCCCTTAAATCGATACAAGCTTGCACCAGCTTGTTCGGACCATCACGGTAAACATCGCATGCGGGAACACCGAAACGTCGCTCTGCCCGCTCGACCTCCGCGACGGCCTGATCGGTGGTTAATTGACGAGAATTGACGGCCACCCCAATCAATCGGCAGGGGTGACGAAAATTTGCGGCGGTAAGAATGAAGTTAAGCTGTCTTTCTAGATCTGGGATCAAGATTTCGCCAAAACCTTTGACGAATTTTCGTCCGGCCTCGTAGCAGTACACCAAGCCGTCAGGGGCGCAGCCGTGGAGAAGCCCTAGGGTGACCGCCGAATAGGCGGGATGCGTGAGGCTTCCCTGGCCTTCGATCAACAAAAAATCATGGCGATCCATCGAGCGACACACGTCCTCAATGGCTCCGCTTACAAAGTCTGAGATCACGCAATCGACTGGTACGCCACTCCCAGCAATCATGATTCCGGTCTGGCCGGTAGCAACAAATGCAGCGTCCCTGCCGGCAGCTGCTAAACCGAGTTGAATCTCCAGCGAAGTGACCATTTTCCCGATCGTACAGTCATGCCCCACCGTATGGATCCTAGTACATTCGGGGCGAAAGCTCCCACCGGTGCCAGTCGTTTTTAGCCGATTGCGCCTGACATCTATCAAGTTGGATCCGTACTCACGAGCGGCCTGGACGTATCCTGGATCATCTGCCAAGAAATCATGCAAACCAGAAACGATGTCCATTCTCCTGCGAATAGCTTCCAAGATAATTGGCCGCCATGTTTCAGGTAACCGCCCTCCCGGAGGAGCAATCCCGACGTAAAGGGCGTCGGCAAACGGAATAGCAGCTAGCGATGCAACAACGGGGGTACTTTCCCCGGCCCCCAGCAATTCGTGGGTCGTTCTCACTGCCGCCTGCGTGTCGATCAGGCCAGCAACATGCTGAGACCGATACCTCAGTAAGTTGATCGCGGTCTTGGCAAGAAACGGTGTAGAGTAGCCATCGGTCAATAAGAGGATCGAACGATGTTCCAGAATCTTGGAGAAATCACCTGGGGATCGGATTGGGTCATACGCTTGATCAATCCGAAGGCTCGACTGAGGTTCTGTCACGATTGGCCCATTGGTTACACTTGGAGTAAGCAGGCCCCTTGCAAGAAGCCGTGCACCGATTCCCAACACCTGCTAATTCGAATCACGAAGCCACGACCTCATTTGGTCTCGGGCAACCCCGATAGCGGCGGCTAAGTTCTGAGGATCTTTTCCGCCTGCCTGAGCCAAGTCTGGTCGACCTCCGCCACCACCACCGACCGCTCTAGCTGCAGCGCCCACCCAAGCCCCGGCACTTAGGCCGCGTTCGACCAAAGCATTGCTCAATCCCCCAACGAAGATCACCTTATCATCAATTACGGTAGCTAGCAAAATCGCTACCGGGAGTCGACTCGTTTTCCTTCCGCTATCGATCAAGCCTCTCATCAGACTGGGGTTCGAGTTACTAACCTCGGCAACCACAACAAATGCTTCGCCTACTTGCTCGGCATCGGCCAACAGCTCCTCGATCGAGAAGGCATTGGTCGGACTCATTTCACGCATTTGGGCGACCAATTTGGCCTGCTCCTCAAGCAAGACTCGGAGGCGTTCGGCAACATCAACAGGCGACACGTTCAGTGCCCGGGCCGCATCCCGAAGCTGGGCTTTCGCGACCTCGTAATCCGTAAACGTGACCGATTCTTCCGCGGCTTTTAAATGCTCAGGCAACTCTCTCTTCTTTCCCGACGCAAGATCTTTCTTTATCGACTTGATCTCGGTCAGTAACTCGGCAACTCGTTCAGACAATTGCCTCACAGAGCAGCCAAGTACCTTGCATGCTGACACCGCCCCTTCAAAGATAGTTTCCCGGTAGTGCAACGCCCGGTCGCCCGTGAAGGCAATTATTCTTCTCGTACCAGAAGAAACACTTTCTTCGGAAATAAGCTCGAATCGCCCAATGCGTCCTGTCGAGTCGACGTGAGTTCCGGCGCACAACTCGCGGCTGAAATCGCCCATCGATACCATGCGAACAGGGTCGGGGTATTTCTCACCAAACAGCATCATCGCCCCCGCCCGACGGGCATCAGCGAGAGAAACCGTCTGGCAAACGACAGGCGAATCCTCCGCTACTTTCTCGCCGATTTCAGCGAGAATTCTCGTCAGAGTTTCTTGATCGATTGCTTGAGGTTGAGAGAAGTCAAAACGCAACCAGTCAGTATCAACTTTACTTCCCTGTTGCTGGGCATGCTTGCCGAGGTGGCGTTGAAGCGCGTAATGCAGTATATGCGTCGCCGAATGGGCCCGCCGAAGCCCTTCACGTCGAGCCTCATCCACCTCCGCAACGCAAGGAACATCGGCTCGAAGCTCACCGGACACCAGATAGCCGTGATGGACGATCAACCCGGCATGCCGTTGAGTATCATTGACCTGGAATGTAAATCCCTCCCCATGAATAATTCCTGAGTCCCCAACTTGCCCCCCTGATTCCGCGTAAAACGGAGACTCTGACAAAACAACCCTTAGCGGAGAAAGGCCCTGAGTAGTAGTTAAATTAGGACTTGATACGGGCTCCGAATAATGACTTAGCAGCATTCCGTCATCTTCTGCACCTTGCCCGTGACCGAAAATGATACCGCGGACGAAGGCTCGGCAGGAATCCTTGCTATATCCCACAAAAGGCGTCTCTCGGAGCGACTCCTTGAGCGTTTCCAACGGACCGGTCTGGAAGAGCCTCATCTGCTCACCGCCGCTCACCTCCGCGTGAATATCCATTGCTGATTTGTACCCCTCCCAATCGAAGGCAAGGCCACGTTCAGCGGCAATCTGCTGTAGCAATTCTGGCGGCACGCCATAACTTGTATAAAGCTCTGCGGCCCGACCGCCACTCACGACTGTGTTATTGGCAATTCGCATTTGTTCGAACAACCGCTCGATACGTTCCAACCCGACATCGATCGTACTAAAAAACCGATGTTCTTCTCCTTTTATTACCTCTGAGACGCGCTGGACCGTTTCGGAGAGCTCCGGGTAGGCCGACCTCATGACTGCCGCGACAGATCCCACCAACATATAAAGGAAAGGTTCGCGAAGCCCCATTTGATGGCCATCCAAGACGGCTCGGCGAATTAATCGCCTGACAACATATTTCGCGCCATTAGCACCCGGATAAACATTTTCGTGTACCGCAAATGAACAGGCACGAATGTGGTCCGTAATCCGCCTCAATCTTCGTCCATTGTCGCTAATGTATTCGTAAGGAATACCGACAACCTGAGCCGCGTCTTCAATTATAGGTCGTAAAATATCTATGTGATAATTGGTAGCGACGTTTTGTAATACGCTAGCACACCGCTCAAGTCCCATTCCGGTATCAATGTTATTGCTAGGCAACGGCCTCAGATTGTTCGGCGGGTCACCGATGCGATTGAATTGAGTGAATACAAGATTCCAGATCTCAACAGCCCCTCCGCCATCTAACTGGTAATAGATCTCGCTGCACGGCCCGCACACACCGTCAGGCCCAAGGCTTGGGGCACTGGCGGGCCAAAAGTTTTCGTCTTCGTCCATTCCGGAAATTCTTGAATCCGGCAAACCTACCTCTTGATTCCAAATTTCGCGCGCCTCGTGGTCATCCTTGTAAACGGTTACACTTAGACGAGTGGGATCGATGCCAAGCCATCGGCGATCTGTGAGGAATTCCCACGCCCAAACAATAGCCTCCCGCTTGAAGTAGTCACCAAAACTGAAATTACCGAGCATTTCAAAAAAGGTGTGGTGATAGGCAGTCCGACCGACGTTGTCGATATCGCCAGTTCTCAAGCACTTCTGGCAAGTCGTCGCACGGGTAAAGTCGAGCTTTACCTTGCCAAGAAAGTGATCCTTGAACTGATTCATGCCTGCCGGTGTAAACAACACTGATGGGTCCCACGTCGGGACCAAAACGTCACTAGGCTGGCGAAGGCAACCCTTGGATTCAAAAAATGATAGGTATTTTTCTCGTAATTCGTCGGTCTTCATCGCTTGTTGGTAATTCTTCGTCGGGGGGAACCGCTTCACTGCGGGAGTAAAGTGTGCGGCACTTCGCCCAAGAGCGGAAGCAGTAAGAACTTGGAATGATCTCTCAAAGGGACAATCATAGCGATCCTTAACGGCAATCGGAACAGAACGCGTCGGGTTGAGCAGAGCCCGAGACGATACTATTCTTTTACTCTGGCCGGAATTTCGTGAATCTGAACGTGAATCTGATGGCCTAATCCTATCGATGCCAGGACATCATGAAATACAACCAATTGGATAGAATCATCGAACTGGTCCCTGGAGAGAGATTGGTGGCCGAACGGACGCTTCGGGCCGAGGAAGAGTACTTGGCCGACCATTTCCCCAAATTTCCCGTGATGCCGGGTGTAATGATGCTCGAAGCACTGCATCAAGCGGCAGTTTGGATGATTCGAACTGGGAACGATTTTTCTGACCCTTTGGTAATGCTCAGGGAGGTAAAAGGGGTAAAGTTTGGGGACTTCCTAAGCCCAGGTGAAACCCTCACGGTTCGCGTGCAAGCGAGCAAAGTTGACGGACCTAGAGTCTCTGTAAAGGCCACGGCAGAAAAAGCAGGAAGGACAACCGTGCTCGCCCGACTGGTTTTGGAAAAATGCTCTACCCCTAGCGAAACCTCGTCAGGTACAGACGAAATCCTACGGTCGGAGATTAAAGCCCGTTTCGAGCAATTGTTCGGACCAGTCAGTAAATTTATAAGTCTTGATAGACCGTAGTGTCCAAAACAGGGCCGGATAGGGTAAATTTTCTGGCTAGGCAATCCCGCGGTCCAAATTTACGTTGGGTTTTGGCCGTTGGAAATAAACATCCAGAACCAAAAAGCCTGCACTACCCAAGTGACCACAAGACCACTTAGCTAGTGCTGATTGTTCATAATTGTGCAGTTTACCGTTTGCCAGAGGGATCACAAATGTCAATGAGTAATGGTGAGATATTCGATAAGGTCCGCACTTCGCTTGTCGATGCCCTGGGTGTCGATGACGACGAAGTGACAAGTGAAGCTACTTTAGTTGGAGACCTTGGAGCAGAGTCGATCGATTTCCTGGACATTGTTTTCAAACTCGAAAAGAGCTTCGGGATCAGCATCCCCCGAGAGGAGCTTTCGCCTGAAGATATCCTTACAAATAGCCAGTATGTTCAAGACGGATTAGTAACGAGCGGCGGGCTACAGGAGCTAAAAAAACGGATGCCCTGGGCAGACTTGTCCCGATTTGAAAAAAATCCTCGAGTTCAGGATTTTGGAAACTTGTTAACCGTAGGCGACATGTGCAACTACATCGCCACAAAAATATAAGAAGCGTGTATCTCCCATGCGATGGTTCTGGGTCGATCGATTTACAGAGTTTGTGAGTGGCTCCCACACCCGAGGGGTCAAAAATGTCGCCTTAGATCAAGAGGTAATCGATGATTACTGCTCTGTCTTTCCGTACTTCCCGCCAACGCTGATCATCGAGGGTATCGCTCAGTTAGGGGGGATTTTAGTGGCTGAGCACTTTGACTGGCAAAAACGTGTGGTTTTAGCAAAGGTAGGTGATGCCATTTTTCACATGCCAGCTCTGCCCGGTGACCAACTGTCCTATTTTGTACGCCTTGAAGGGACGCAGGAGCATGGCGCACGCGTAACGGCTACAAGCCATTTAAGCGGAAAGCTTCAAGCCGAAATTGACCTTATGTTCGCTTTCCTTGAGGAGGGGCGATTTGCCGAAGGTTCTTTATTTAACGATGGCGACTTAGCGAAGATGTTAAGGACCATGAAATTGTTTGACTGTGGTATTGGCCGCGACGGCAATCCACTTCCCGTTTCTAAGAAGATTTGATTTCGACTGATGCCGGAGCACTTACATTCAATGCGTCGTCGTGTGGTCGTTACCGGACTCGGCATGATTAACCCAATGGGCCATGATGTCCCCACCGTTTGGCGGGGCTTGAAGGAAGGTGCCAGCGGTGTTGGGCCGACCACTTTGTTTGACGCTAGCGGTTTCCCTACACGTATCTCGGCAGAGGTAAAGGACTGGGACATCTCGAAAACAGGTGAATCGCCGGAAGTTTGGAAAGAGCGAGGCCGTCATACAAAGTTTGCAGCCGGGGCGGCCCTACAAGCTGTATCCGATAGCGGCATCCTGGACTTCAAGGTTTCGCCGGTAAGGTTCGGTATTTACTTGGGCAGCGGCGAAGGTAACCAAGACTTCGATACATTCACCAAGATGATGGCGGCGGCCCTGAGGTCTGGCCAGTACGACGAAGCGGAATTTATTGCCCAAGGACTTGCGGTTCTTAATCCTCAGAAAGAACTCGAACAAGAACCTAATATGCCTGCCGCCCACTTGGCAGGGATGTTCAATGCACAAGGGCCTAACTTCAACTGCCTCACTGCTTGTGCTGCTAGCAGTCAAGCGGTCGGAGAGGCCACAGAGATGATTCGTCGCGGCGATGTCGATGTCATGCTTGCCGGCGGAACTCACAGCATGATCCACCCGTTTGGTTTTACTGGCTTTAATTTACTTACCGCTTTGTCGACCAATAACGACCAGCCAACAAAAGCAAGCAGGCCATTCGATGCAAAGCGTGACGGTTTTGTCATGGGCGAGGGGGCAGCAATGGTGGTTCTTGAGGAACTCGATCAGGCTCGTAAACGCGGCGCACCAATTTACGGCGAAGTATTAGGGTACGGCACAACAGCAGATGCATATCGAATAACTGACATTCCTCCTGATGGGCATGGCGGGATCGCGGCCATGAGAATGGCAATCTCCGATGCGGGATTAGTTCCCCACCAAATAGGCTATGTTAATGCCCATGGAACCAGCACCCAGGTGAATGACAAGGTTGAGACCTTGGTTTGCAAGCAAGTCTTTGGCGACTTCTCCATGAAAGTCCCCGTCAGCAGCACAAAAAGTATGATGGGCCATTTGATAGCAGCAGCAGGTGTAACAGAAATGATCGTTTGCCTTCTCGCAATCCGCGACGGCGTCTTGCCCCCAACCATAAATTACGAAAATCCAGATCCCAACTGTGATCTCGACTACGTCCCCAACTTTGCCCGCGATACGAAAATAGACTACGCCTTGAATAATAGTTTTGGCTTCGGTGGTCAAAATGTTTGTCTTTGCCTGGGTCGTTACTAAGACTCGTTTCAGATGACAATGTTCCGATCCCAGCGTGGCGACTACCCGATGGTTCGCTTACGTAGAATGCGAACCCACGCTTGGACTAGGCGACTTGTCGCTGAGCACAATGTCAGCGTAGATGATCTAATCTGGCCTATATTCATCGTTGATTCCCCAACAGCGACCGAATCTATCTCATCACTACCGGGAGTCCAACGTCTTGGGTTAGACCCCCTTCGCCGAGCTGCGAATTCAGCGGCAGAACTTGGGATACCAGCCATAGCTATATTCCCCTCAACAGATCCCGCACTTAAAACGCCAGAGGCGATCGAAGCTGTTAATCCGGATAACCTTGTTTGCCGTGCCATCCGAGCTATCAAGGCCGAAGTCGGCCATGCGGTTGGGGTTATTTGCGACGTCGCTTTAGACCCGTATAGCAGCCATGGACATGATGGCTTGGTGCGCGACGGATACGTGCAAAACGACGAAACCATAGAGCTACTCTGCCAACAGGCCATTATTCAAGTCGAAGCAGGATGCGACGCGATCGCCCCTAGCGATATGATGGATGGCCGTATTGGCGCCATTCGCAAAGTGCTAGAGTCTTCTGGTTATCACGAGACCCTTATTATTTCCTACGCTGCTAAGTATGCGAGCAGTTTCTACGGACCATTCCGCCATGCGGTAGGATCCGAAGCCAATTTGGGTTTCGGGGATAAAATGACCTACCAACAGGATCCGGCCAATGGCGACGAAGCCCTCCACGAAGTAGCCCTCGACCTCCGCGAAGGCGCTGATGTAGTCATGGTCAAGCCGGGCCTCCCGTATCTCGACATAATCCGACGGGTCAAATCTTCTTTTCTTGTGCCCGTTTTTGCATATCAAGTAAGCGGCGAGTACGCAATGATTACCGCGGCCGCACAACGTGGCTGGATTAATCTCGATTCGGCATTGATAGAATGCCTTCTCGCATTCAAAAGAGCGGGTGCAGACGGGATTTTTACTTATTTTGCGCCTCAAGTTGCTAAGTCGCTAAGCAACAACGGCTAAAGGCCCCCATACTGAACGAGGCATACCCCTCACTCTCGCAAACCTGACGACTCGAACATTTCAGCGGTGAATTGTCGCTGCCTCGCAATTCAGATTGATCCTCGATGCTTGCCGACAAGAATATCGATTGTAAGGACTAGAGCTTTTTATTTTTATTGTACGACGATCCGGAATTGCTAAAGCAGTTTAGGCAGTCGCTGGCGGTTACACTAACGATTGCTTTGGATATTGCGTTATAGAGTCGTCGCTCAGTTCTTGCCCCAAAACGACACAAGATCGCTTTAATCTTTGCGAAGATCTGCTCGATCGGATTTAGATCTGGTGAATAAGGCGGGAGGAATAGCACCTCTACTCCTGCTGAAGGAATCTTGTCGATTGTTCGCGAACTTTTATGACTCGATAGATTATCCACGATCATAATCTCAAAGGGACGAAGCGATGGTAGGAGCAACCAGTCGACAAATAACTCAAAGACATCAATCGTCGTTGGTCCATTGGTAATCATTGATGCCCGACTACCTTTGCAATCAGTCGCATGTATTAACGTCGTTGTCTCCCAATGGCCATGGGGTACAAACTCTGTCACACGTTGGTCGCTAGGTCCCCAACCGTAGCGGCGCTAGGGTGCTTGTACTTGCGATCGTCTCTGCCTGCCTGTGGTGGCACCAGGGCCTTGGTATCGCGATTTCGCATATCATCACATTATTAATAAGTAGCCTGACCTTATGCGATTGCGCTAGCGACTCCGCTTGCACTTTCCTTAACAATCGGTCGCGCAGCTAAAAGGAGCATCCTAGTCCGAGGGGCTGATGTAATTGAACGTCTCGCTGACTCTAGAACGGCTTGATTCGGCAAAACAGGCACCCTTACTGATGGTCAACTCAAAGTCACCTATCGGAAGGGTTCAAATTCCGATCTTCGGGCACTGGCCGAGCTTGAGAGCTTAAGCGATCATCCGGTCGCCCGCGCAATTGTGCTTTTTACGGAATCCCGTGGGATAATTCCGCCCGATGGCTGCGACCGGAACAAGATCACCGAAACGGATGAGATAAACCAATTTCCCGACGGAGGGATTGTTGGTAAGTTACGAGAAACAGGGGTTGCAATTGGCAACAGACACGCTATGTGCACGCCATCGGAATAAGAACCAAACATATAGAAGACGAAATTGGCAATCTATCTGCGTCTGGAATAAATCCTATTCTTTATTCGGTTGGCACAGGAGAGGCTTCTCTGCTCGGAGTGCGTGATTTTCTAAGAGTTGGTGCGAGCCGATGCATCGAACTGCTTAAGACACAGGGCTGGAAAGTAGGCATACTTCCTGGTGATAATCACACATGCGTTCAAGGTGTTGCAAACAAACTAATCATCCCGTCTCACTTGGCATTTGGCGAGTTATCACCTGCGTCCAAACTGGAAAGGATTAGTAAGACGCTTGGTAACTTACTGATGATTGGCGATGGCCTTAATGACTCTGCTTCACTCGCTGCGGCGGGGGTAGGAACTGCCGTTAGAGGCGGCGTGGAAGTTAGTCTTGAGGCGGCGCCAGTATTCATCTCCGATGCAAATCTAACCAGAGTTAACGAACTATTGATTGCTGCCAAACGAACGATGAGACTAATCAGAGGAGCATTCGTATTGTCACTTGTGTATAATTCAATGTCAATCATTTTAGCCATGAGTGGCTGTATCAGTCCGATGATCGACGCTTTGATTATGCCCGTGAATTCGCTCACAGTCCTTGCGATGACGGTGACGGAAAAGACGTTCCCTGAAGATGTGATACGAGTGTTTTGTTTGTCGCTATCCCAGCCGCGTTATTGCTCGGTGATAGCGGGACCGTAGCCTGCATTTTTAGCATCCTCAAAGGCCAATTCGACGATCTCGAGTCACCGGCCTTTAGAATTCTGATTGACGACCGCGCGAATTGCCGTAAAAGTTCCTTGAAGACTCTAAACGACCACGACTCAAACGATTTAAATGCTTAATGTCGGATTTAGGCAAACCGCTGCTGCGTTAGCCTGCAGCGTCGGAACACACCACAAAGTTGTGGCTCACCGCCGTGTAAATATTTGTTTTGCGAAGTTCTCCATAATGGGTTTTTTTTCTTTGAATCAAATTAGCTTTGTACTACCCCTAGCAACCCTGATTTTCTTTTCAGGATGCTACAAGGATCCGCCAGTAGAGTTTGAGGAGAATTTAGTCCTCGCGAAAAAGCTTGAATTACAGACCGGCATGCCCATGCAGCAGGTGATTAAGGACTCCAAATGGGCTCTCGATGCACTGTTCGGCTCTCCAGATAAGCCAGCGTTGCCCAAATCGTTTTCCGAGAACAAGGATTTTGAAACTCTGATTTCCGTAGATGCGTTGAAAGCCGCCTCGGGGCCCGAAACTAAGGAAGGTCAGGGGCTTTTCCGCCAACACTGCGCAAGGTGCCATGGAATTACCGGAAACGGGCGAGGAGAAAACGCAGCCCTCGTTGAACCTTACCCGCGAGATTTTCGGGCAGGCGTATTTAAGTTTAAAAGCACAAGCCGTTCATCTAAACCTATCAAAAGCGATCTTATCAGGGTGATAAAGCATGGCATTGCCGGGTCATCAATGGTGGCCGAATATCAATTGCCAGGGGGCAAGGTCGGGCCCTTACCTCATGACTCAATTGACCAACTCGCTGACTACGTGATCTATTTGTCGATTCGAGGGGAAGCAGAGCGACAGATGTTAGAGGAAGCAGCTCTTGAGTTGAATCTTGAAGATGGCGAGAGGTTAATCGAACCCGAATTAGCTGCCTCGAGCAAAGAGGAGTTTGACGAGCAATGGAATTTGCTTTTGGAAATCGTCGACGGTTTAGCATCGGAATGGGCTGAAGCAGCAGATGATGTCGTTGAAATTGAAGTTCCTTCGGATCTTCCTGTGGCATCTTCCCATGAGGACCTGTTGCATTTATTAGCCCAAGAAGACTCTTCGGACACGGTGAAGAAATCAATAGCGAGAGGGAAGGAACTTTTTGGTGGCACGGTTGCTAGTTGTTCCAAATGCCATGGAATACATGGCCGTGGTGACGGACAAGAGGCCGATTATGATGACTGGACAAAAGATTGGACCACTCGTATCGGACTTAATCCTGTCGATGAAAAGTCACTTGTTCCATTGATAGCCCGCGGCGCCCTTCCTCCTCGAACCATTAAGCCTAGAAATTTCGAGGAAGGCATTTTTCGTGGAGGCTCAAACCCAGAGGACCTTTATCGTCGTTTGACACAAGGTATTGCGGGAACCCCAATGCCTGCCGTAACGTTTGTAGAAGGGCAGTTGGATGAAAGGGATGTTTGGAATTTGATCAACTACATTCATTCTTTGAAAAAAGTATCTATAAATCCTTCAAACGCCGGTAATGCTCTACAGTCCACAGCGACACGCGGGCCGGCAACAGGGCCAAGTGTTGACACGCTTTGATCTGACAATAGCAGTGAGATACCATTAGGCTACGCGGTCTTTCTCAACCTGGCAATTTCAGTCATCCTTTGACAGGGTAGTGATACAGGACGCCAGGCGGTGTCACCACAAGGCTCAAAAACCAATGTATTAGCGTGAACGACGCGAGAGATCAGTCGAGTCGCAGATGAATCGTTAAATTCGCTTTGTGGACAACCGAGAAGCACCATATCAACGGTACCAAGGGTCCGAGATAGCCGTTGTAGACTATCCGTAAGAGATCCAGGAAGTGGCACTAAATGACCGCCAGCAGTTCTCACTAGACGATGCAGTTCGATTAACGAGAGCGAGCCAGAGACGGTATCAAACTGTTCAACAGTTGCGTACTTTGGCGGCGATTTGGTATCGAAAACAATTGCTTGAATGAGCGATTGTGCGCGATCACCAGTCGCAGATTTTAGATCTAATACAGATTTGATGTTTCTTCCTCTGATTTGTTCTAACCAGAATATCGTAGCCGAATGCACGGAAGTAACATTCGACAGCGACAACAGATCTCCAGAATGGCTCGCCTGCTTCCCACTAGCAGGAACCCCAAACACCCCGGGCCCCTTCTCCTCCTTTGCTGGGACCTGAAATCTGGCGGCGCCAGCGGCCCGAAGGT